>Ga0194055_10000912_pt1 | contig 23981 bp, 24 predicted proteins | sample SepL449m_MetaG_FD_155482 | JGI IMG/M metagenome (GOLD analysis project Ga0194055, IMG submission 155482) | Anoxic zone freshwater microbial communities from boreal shield lake in IISD Experimental Lakes Area, Ontario, Canada - Sep2016-L442-9m | ecosystem: Environmental > Aquatic > Freshwater >... | reverse complement strand
GAAGGCGTAGCGTCGGAGTCGTAGCGCCCCTTGTCGCCATCCCACACCAGCATGGATTCAGTGGCGTAGTAGCGGCCAATGCGCGCCAACTCAGCCTTATCTGCCGCAGCAGGGAAAATTTTCCCCGCCACACTGAGCGCCGCAATAATGACGTCGAGTACGCCAAGTGGTACGCTTTTAAAACGAGGGGGTTGGCCCATAAGGTGAAACAAAAACTCACCTTGCTCGCGCGGCGTAATCGCCGGGCCGGGGCCGCCGATGGGCAATATCCGGTTGTGGCAATCCGGATTATCTAAACACGCGGCAATAAATTGGCCCAGATCCTCATCGCTCAGGGGCTTGCAGGCCGTGAGCTTTCCATCGCCGAATATCAAAAATGGTTTGCCTTTTTTAACGCGCTCAAGCTGCCCGGACAATGATTTGAAAAATGCCGTTGGGCGCACGATGGAGTACGTCAGCCCAGAGGCCATCAAGCTCTTTTCAAATGCCAGCTTGGCCTGCTGAAAAGCCAGTTTAGGCTTTTGCACACAGATTGCCGAGAGCAACACAAAATGCCGCACTCCCGCCTCTTTCGCGGCGGCAAGTGCGTACTCATGGGCTTGGTAATCCACACGCCAGGCATCTTTTGGAGCGCCGGTACGCGAGGCCATGCAGGAAACCACGGCATCAAAGGTCGCGCCAGCGAAGCCATCGGCCCAGAGCGATGCCGGGTCGGTTGGATCGCCCCAATGCATATGCGCGCCGCTCAAGCAGGCGGCCAATTGGGGATCGCCGGCGAGGCTCTTAACTCCGCGCCTTGGGCGCAGCAGGCACACCACGTCATACCCAGCAGCCACTAGCGCCCGCGCAGTGGCGCGGCCAATGGTGCCTGTGGCGCCGAGAAGGAGTACACGTTGGGCAGCAGCCGGCGCTGCTTGTGCGAGATTGGCGAGGTAGGGGGCAGTCATACGGTTGCAGAGAACATAGAGCTGTGACGTGCCAGTGTATGAGTAGATTGGGACTTAACGGACACTAGTTGTACAGTATTTTTGTACAACCAAAGAGAGGCTGCCATGACCATAGAAACCACTCACAGCCAAGACCGAGCGCAACTGAAGGCGCTGATGTGGCGATGATTGCGACCGATGAAGTCGATGGCCTCATAGAGACGGCGCACCTGCTGCGTTCTGACAAAAATGCACAACGCCTACTTGCGTCGCTGTCCCGTGCGCGGGACAAAGATATTGCGCCAAGCACTTTGACGCAGTTAACAAAAATGGTGGGCAGCGATGCCTAAGGGCGATCGACTCACCGTATGCCACCCTGATTTTCTGGAAGACCTGCAACACTGGGTGCAGACGGACCGCCGCACCGCCAAGCGGCTGCCAGAGCAGGTGCAGGCCATTTTGCGAGACCCACTTAACGGTATTGGCAAGCCTGAGCCGCTCAATTACTTGGGCTCGGAAATATGGTCTAGACGCATTACGCAGGAGCACCGTTGCGTTTACCTGGTCAAGGCTGAGAAGGTTGAATTTTTGCAAGGTAGATACCATTACTAAGCAAGTCCTTCACTAAAGCAAAGAGCAACGCGGGTGGGCATGACGCTCTCCCAACCCAAATCTCACCATGCTTTAAAAGGCGTGATCAACAATTGCATTAGCGAGCTTGGCGAGTCGCCTGCTGTGCGTATTTGGCTTGTAATCGATCAAACACCGGTTCCGCAGCAAGTGCTGCGCCACTGGCCTTACCTGCGGAGATATCATTTCTCAGTGCTTGGAGTTGGATGGCCTGCTGGCGCTCGGTGTCCTCGAGCAAGCGCAGTCCCGCACGGACGACTTCACTGACGTTGCTGTAGCGGCCGCTTTCAACTTGATCGCGGATGAAGGCCTCGAAATGGGGGCTCAGGGCGACGCTGGTGGGCATGATGCTCTCCTAACAGTTAATAACTATTATTATTTGCCAATCAACATACCATGTCAAGAAGTCCGGATGCCCACAGCCATTTGGGTCTGATCATTTGCAGACCAACCCCACTAACCGTCAGCGCTTTTGCAGATGATCGTTTGATGTTACTTTTCGATCGCTCGAAGAAAAACCTAAGTAAATTGATCACTTAGGGTTTCAATTTGACGGGGCAGAACATGCTTCATCACAAACCGCCTAAGTTTTTGATGGGCAAGCAAATCAAGCACTTGGGTTCCAAAACATCACTCTAGCTGTTGAGACAGTCCGCTAGCGAAGTCAAAAGGGTCGAGCCGATTCACTTCACTTTAGTGGGGGAGGCTTGAGAAAAATTGCCAGATTAAATCGGTAGCGTTCACGCGGGTAATGTTGGGACCCATCACAGATTCAGGTAGGCCGGAATCTTGCCCACCAGGCCAGGCATGGCCCTGACCTTTGAGATACCAAATTGTGTAACTGGCACCATCGCGGCATTGGTTGAAACGTTCTATGGTTACCTGGTCATCGTCACGCTCTTGGACCGCTGGTGATTTGCAATTCAAACTTTGAGACCACGCTTGAATGCCATGTGAAATGGGTGGCACCGTGCTCTTGCCCCAAGGGAGTTGGCGCTCACCGCCCTCTATCGGATTGAGCGGATCGTGTGTCCCGATCAGCATCAAGGTTGGCAAAGCTTTAGTTGGTTGCGCACCTTCACTGGTATTCAACCCCATGACAGTTGCGATCCCGGCAAAAAGGCTGGAGAGTTCTGCGCCAACCTTGAACGTCATACCAGCACCATTTGAATGTCCGGTGGCGTAGATGCGACTTTTGTCAACTGCTGTCCGCTGAATAATGTCGTCAAGGAGAGCTTTCACAAAGGACAAGTCATTGACCTTCGCTCGCGGCATATTGGGATTGAGTTGGCCACTATTCCAAAGGCGTGGATTCATGCGAAAGCTGGCTGGAAAACGAGGCAAGGCTGGTAGCCCGTCGGGTGCCGCAACGACAAATCCTTCCTTTTCACTGAGGGTTACCCAACCGTTTTTAATGAGATAGTCCTTTCCATTGCCGCCTGCTCCATGAAAAACCACGACCAGCGGTGCACCACCCGAGCGTGCTTGCAGTGGGACATGCAGGTGGTAGGTCCAAGTCTGGTCGTCTGCTTTGATCTCCAAGTCCTGAACGGTACCACTCCATGCAAAGCTACTACACACGACAAGGGCACAGCTTAAGAAAATAGGCTTGAAGATAACTTTCATTGTCCAATTATGCGAGCTCAATTTACTTCAGACAAGAAACAACGATCCCCTAGCGACTATCTTTACTTCTAATTCATGTGTTGCCTATGAAGAAGCTGTCTGATCCGGATAGTGTTCTAGGCTCGCACCCAAGGAGACCCCGAGCAGGTAGTAGATTGTTCGAACGACTTGGAATCAGTTCGAAATAGTCTTGGCGGTCCAAAAAAGATTGTTTTGCTAACTCTCTCAGTTTTCAGGCCCCCTGTTGTTGGTGGAGTCGGGAATTCGAGCCCCCAATGGATTGCTGCTGCACTTGCTGCGCGTGGCGCTACGCGCTACAATTTCAGAATGATTCGAAGCTTCAGGCACAAGGGCGTTGAGCGCTTCTTCAAGTCCGGCTCGCGGGCCGGGATCCAAGCCGCTCATGCCCCGCGCCTGGCTCGGCAACTGTCTGCGTTGGACGCGGCCACAAGGCCTGAAGACATGAACCGTCCCGGGTGGGACTGGCATCCCCTCAAGGGCGGCCTCTCCGGCCACTGGTCAGTCAGCGTGAACGGCAACTGGCGTCTGACTTTTGCTTTTGAAAACGGCGATGCCATCCTGGTGGACTACCAGGATTACCACTGAGGTGTTTATGAGTTCGATGTTCAACCCACCCCACCCTGGCCTCACTTTGAGGGACGACATCCTTCCTGCCTTGAATCTGCAGGTGGGCGAAGCAGCTGCCCATTTGGGCGTCGACCGGACGACTTTGTCCAAGGTAGTCAATGGGCGGGCTTCAATCAGCCCTTCAATGGCACTGCGCATTGAGCGTTGGCTGGGGCGCGACCATGGCGGGGCGGCTGAGGTGTGGCTGGCTCAGCAGGCTGCATACGATCTCTGGCAAGCACGGGTCGCAGCAAAGGCCAGCAAGGCCCTGTCGGGCATCAAGGCACTGAGGCTTCAAACGGCATGACCAAGGAGCAGGACTCCGCCGATTCAGCCGCCACCCCGGCGCTGCTCATCTGGTCGCGCCTTATTCAAGGCGCAGCGGCTGTCGTCATCGTCCTGAGCTTGACATTGCTGTTGTCGCTACGCCTCGGGGAAGCAATCTTCAATCTGGTTTACTTCCACCAGTTGTCCATCCCGGTTGAAGTGCCGAGCCTAGCGCATGGCTACATTTGGTTTGCCAACGGCATCATCGGCGCCGTGATGGCTGGCTAGATGTTCTGCATCATCCTGTTGGCCAGGGGCCCATTCCTCGAAGGCCGGCTGCACGCATGGAACACCATCGCCATTCCACTGGCCAGTTGGTTTCTGGTCGACACGGCGTTTTCAACCGCCCATGGCGTCTGGGGCAATGTGTTGCTCAATACGGCAACCGGGCTGATGTTCGGTATCCCCTTGCTCTTTTCGCGCCGGCACTTCATCGTCAAGCCCTAATATCGTGGTCGGGCTTCCGAGAGAAAAAGCCTGCGGTTGGTCACCGGCATCGCCACAAACCGCATGCAATCAGTACGGTTCAAATTCAGTTTTGCCCCATCCAACTTGATGGAGCGATTTCCCTCATTGCTTACTCATTGAGAAAAAATGCCCAGCCAACCGGTATGAACCTATATGAAACCACTGCATACAGGCATCAAGGAGCAAATCCATGGCTACTAACAAGACCTCATCTTCGAACCCACGGGCTAAAAACATGAGTGACGTGCTGGACGCCCTGTCCAGTGGCATCGCCAAAACAGCTGCCAACGCACCCAAGTTCGAGCCCAAACTGTTGGTTCCAGAGGTCCCGGCCGAACCTGCCCGCCAACTTCTGACCGAAATAATGCTCGCCGATCGTTGGGTGTGTTCAGTCGCACGCCTTCAGCGATGGCGCACCGTCGGCGAGGGGCCGCCGTATTTGAAGACCGTGGGGAAAGTGCTGTACAGGCTCAAAGACATTGAGGCCTATGAAGAAGCCTGTCTGATCCGGAAGGTGTTCTAGGAGCGCACCCTAGGAAAGCCCGAACGGGTTGTAAATTGTTCGAACGACTTGGAATCAGTTCGAAATAGTGTTGGCGGAGAGAGTGTCTGTAGAACCTCTAGTTAAAAATCAATAAATTTTTATTTTCCCCACATAAATACCAACATAGTGAAAAGTGTCGCACGGCGGTGCAAACACCACGCCCGTTACCTGGGCCTCTTGCGCACACGGCTTTGGACATCATGGCAGGTAGACCGCACCAAATCCGCAGGCACCAGCACGTCAGGAGCTTCACACGACGCTGATTTACCCGAGCGTCAAAACAGCACGCCGTACTAATTTGACCTTGCCCATTCGCCAAAACGGAATTTTTTCTATTGATAGGTTTGTGTTTTAGTCGCAGAAAGTCACTTTGCGCGCATGCTAGGGCGTCGGCCCAGCTCCTTCAACTCGAGGACTCCATGCACCTACTTGGGATGACCACAGCCACGCGGGCCCGAGGGCGCAAGTACACCCCAAGACTCCAGAGAACCTAGTCGTTTTCATCCGAGGGGGCCCACGCCTGAGCAGGATTTAGCTGCACCTTTTGATAAACGTCTGCCAAAAAGGCTCGTCGAACAGCCACAGATGCCCCAGTTTGGTTGATAAGGGTCTCGCGAAGTGGGTGATGACTACCGATGAAGTACTCATTTCGTCCAAACAACCTGTCGAGCAGTTTGGCAGAGGGGATGCGGTCAAATTTACCGTGCTTGCCCCTGTTGCATACAGCACAGGATAAAACCAAGTTCCAGACCCCATCAAAATTGATACACAGTCGGCGCTGTTTTAAAGCGTGGGGGAAGAAGTGGTCAACATCCGTGTTCGAAGAGCCAGCAACCAGACTCAAAGGCGCAGCACAGTAAAAGCATTTGCGCATTGCTACCAGTTGGCCTACCGAACTCAACGTGAGCAAGCCTACGACCGGGCGGGTAGCAAGGCGGACAAACTGCGGGATAAGCTGAATTGGGAAGCGGGCATTTTGAACGGACACGGTGGAAAGCCCAAAGGGATGCACTGGGCTACTTTTGATCGACTTGAGGCGCAGCATGATGCGCTGGTGAATCAGAGCATGGCCGGGATCATGGCGAAGTTTGGCGCGATACGGGAGATTTGGCGCAATGAAACTGGATAGGCGCAGCGGGCAGGTTGAATGGCTCCAGTGCAGCGTTTGCTGCCGGTCACGAATGTCAGGTAACCGGCAGTTCAGTGAGTCACCGGTCAGCAGGCGTTCATGAACTTCGCGTTTGCCGCGATTGCCGACTTACAGAAGCTCAAGTGGCTTTCTCCTAAGCTGACATTCGCTCCCATAGCGCATGGGCCGTATATGGGCGACAGTTGCACGTAAATGGGCACCCGTAATCGACCAGTTGCGGTCAGTCACTGCGCTCCAGCCGAAAGGCCGCTTTGCGCGGAAGCGGACGTTCAATGCGTATGACAAGCCTAGCACTAGGCTACCGGCGTGACTGATTGGTCAACGTTGCGCATCGGCCGGATCGATTCGGCCGATATCAGCCAAACCGACATTTCTCACCTCGGGGCCGGGGGTGTAATCACAATCATCGCTGCGGGCGCGCCACTCTCGTTGCGAACGGCGCGTGCTTCGCCCGCAGGAATGAATATGCTGTCTAACGCTCGCAGAACGTGCCGCACACCATCGGACTGCTCAACAACGAGCACACCCTCAGTAACAACGTACACCTTGCCGATGGCGCCGGCGCCAGTTGGCACAACAGCTTGGGGAGGAAAATGCGAATGCCCAATCATCGCGAAGTCAGCAGAGCTTGCATTGCCGCCTTGGAGTCTTTTCGCCACCACTTCCTCATGATCTGGCAGCGTGTAAAGCGGAGCGTCAGCAAATTTCACGATTTCCATAGTCGACCTTCCAAAGGTTGTGAGACGTCGAAGACCAGCGCTCACGCGTGGATATCTACCAGTTATAGCGACGCGCCTCAATTGAAGCTTCCGTTCCAGCTTCTTCTGGTTCTTGCGCGTGAGCTTCACGTACGCGAGCGATTGAGAGCCGCTCAGAAGGCGCTACGTCAAGCTGAGGGGAAGCGTGCGCCATCATTGTCTGTGGTGTCAATCGAGCTGCATAGAGCAGGCAGAAGGCAAGGACCAGGAGAAACGGAAACAACATCAGTCCCAAGTCATACGAGCCTGAGCGATCGAAAATGGTTGCCATCGCAACAGGACCGCCGATTGCGCCTATAAGCGTGACGGCAAAGCAAGCGCCATAGATCCGGGAATACGCCTGACGGCCAAAACGACGCGCGATGACGTAACCCAGAACGTCGATCTCCGCACCTTGACAAGCTCCCAAGAGAAAGCTGGCCGGCAAAGCAAATCGGAGCCCATCCAGCAGCATGACCAGTCCAATGATTTGAGCCAGGTAAAACATACCCGCGACGCTGCGTACGGAAAAACGATCAAGCAGCATGCCAGTGAAAAAACGTCCAAGCAGCGAACCAGCCGCCCCTATGGCAACGACCGACCCAATCTGGGCTGCGGAAGCGCCTCGATCAGAAAGCAGTGCGGGAAGGTGCACATTGCAGCCCACGATCGTGAAGATCACGAGCAAAAAGGAACACGCGTACAGCCAGAAGTCGCGTGAGCGCAACGCTTCACCGAGCGACTCGCCGGTTTTGTCATCTTCGGAGGTTGCGTCACGACGCTCCGATTTGGGTACGGGCCCATTGTTATCCCGAATGAGCAAAGCGAGGTTGGCCAGACCGATGACCAATGCTGCGATACCGACCGTCAGGAATGCGGCTCTCCACCCGTGCAATTGGATGGTTTGAGTGATGACATAAGAGAAGATGCCAACGCCCACGGCTTGGCCGGTAGAAGTTATCGCGAATGCCAGGCCCAGTCGCTTGTCGAACCAGCGGCGCGCCAGCCCCATGAAGGCAGGGTAGCTTGCCAGATTGCCCAACATCACCGCAACAATCATGATGCCGACGAGCCCACCGTATGAATTGGCCAGAGACAACGCGGCATAGCTGGCGCAGCCCAGAGTGGTTCCGATGGCAATGATCCGCGGAGCGCCAAACCGGTCGACCAGGTATCCCCCGAACGGCATGACCAGGGCGTAGAACACAGCTGCAATCGAAATTATTCCTGAGAATTCCGTTCGGGACCATCCGAACTCGGCCGTCATCGACTTGAGAAAGAGGCCCAGGGGAACCATGAGGATGGCAGGGGTCGCCACACTCATGCCGATGAAACATCCCAAAAGTACGCGCCAGTGCTTCATGCCAAATCTCCATTCATTTCGCTTGTTTAGTCAGACCGCAGCATCGACCTACGCCGACGGGAAGCCGCCTTCAAGAGCGATCACTGAAATTGGTTCACGAACACTCGGGTGCTCTTTTTTTTGCAAGCCATCCTCAAGCGTCTCTATTGGAGCCTGCCGGCCTATGGCAATGGCGGCTTCGATGCGATAGTTGTCGGGCACGTTCAATTCCGCTCGAGTGCGCGCCATGTCGATGCCGATGATCCCGTGGGCACGCAAGCCGGACAACGTCGATTGCAGCCCGAGTTGCGCCCACGCCGCGCCGGCATCGAATGAATGCGTGTACGAAGGCACCCATTCGTCGTCGGTTGACGCGCTCGACGGGGTCGCAGGATTCTTCATCAGCGTATTCGAGACCACGACGATGAGCGCCGAGGCATTTTTGGCCCAGACTTGGTTGTCGGGAGTCAGCAGTCCGACAAATTTTTCCCAATGCGGCGTGTCGCGCCTTGCATAGAGAAAGCGCCAGGGCTGAGAATTGAAGCAGGACGGTGCCCAGCGCGCGGCCTCCAACAGCGTCATCAACTGCACTTCTGGAATTGGCTCTGCAGTGAACGCACGCGGCGACCAGCGATGCAGGAACAGCGTTTCTACAGGGAAGTTGGGGACGCGTCTTGTTGCCAAGTACTGCCCGTCGGCATAAAGGAGTGGCGAAACCAGCTCGCCGATCCGTATTGAGTTGACGCGACCGATGAAAATCGTGTGAGTGCCGTAGGGCACCATGTGGTCGATGTCGCAAAAGAGATTGGCTTGCGCATCCATCAGATACGGCAAGCCATCCTCATCGTCGTTTGCCTTCCACGCGTTCTCTGTGAACCGGTCGGCCCCCCTGATTTTGCTGCTGGAAAAGGTCCCGGCATACGACTCCTGCGAAGCTCGCAGCAGGTTGACGCAAAACCGCGTGCCCGAATGCAATACCTTGTGCAGTGATGTTGTGGTGTTGACGCATACCAGCACCGATGGCGGGTCCATAGACACCGACGTGACCGAAGTGGCCGTCATGCCGTGCCAGCCCTCTTCGTCCGCGGTGGCAATGATGCATACCGTTGCTGCCAGGCGCCGCATTGCGCTTTTGAAGTCCTGCTGCAGCTCGGCATCGCCGACTGCTTGTGCTTCTGGTGGTTTCAAGCTTGACATGGTTGCTCCATTCGTTTCGCGGTCCCATACACATCGGCCGCGGAGCCCAGCAGTGACTTGGCATCCAATGCGGATGAGGTGCCGAAGATGTAGAAGTCGGGTCGAACCAGAACGGCATCCGATCCGAGCCGGTCGAACCAGCTCGCGTAGGTGCCATCGAGATCGATCGTGTCGCCGCCAGGGCCGAAATCAGCGACAACGACATCCAGCCGCCGGATAGCCTCCTGCACCTGGTTGTCAAGCGCAGACTTCGCGCGATCGGAGCGCAAGAGCAACTGCCAACCCTTACCTACGACATCATCGAAGAGGCCCTCCCGGCCGTCGCGACTCACGCGCCCTTGGACGGACAGGTACCCCGCATTCGGGTCCTCCGATAGAAAGGCTCCGCCTTTTCCGAGCCGAGGCTCTGGCGGGGGTTTCAACGCCAGGGCAGGGTTCGTCATCGCGACTTTCATGCGTTCGTCCCGCGCCGCTACCTCGGCTGGATCTAGCATGCATATCAGGCGTCCGATTTCTACCGCCTGCCTGATGATCTCCTGGACGTGTTCGCTCCGCTCAGGGCCATAAGATTCAAGAAGCGTTTCCGAAGCTTGTGCATGAAGCACTGCCTCCAGGCGCCAACAAAGTGCCATCGCATCGCGCATGCCGGCGCACAGCCCCTGTCCCAGAAACGGCGGCATGAGATGCGCGGCATCCCCTGCTAGAAAAACGCGCCCTTTCTTCCACTGATCCGCCCATGATCCGCGAAACGTGTAGACGGCGTGTCGCTCCACAGTTGCGTTGTCGGGCCTGATGTCCCAAGGTGCCAGCAGCTCCCAAGCCTTTTCGGTCGTGTTGAGTTCCGAAATGGACTCGCCCGGCATCCGCATGAACTCCCAGCGTCGACGGCCAGGCCCACTGCCAACGAGCGTACATGGGCGAGCCGGGTTGCAATGCTGAACGACATAGGGTGTCCACTGCCGCTTTTCATGAGGAATGACGTCGACGACGAGCCAGTCATATTCAAATCCGAGGTCAGTCTGGCTGATGCCCAACAGTTCACGCACGGTGCTTCGAGCGCCATCTGCCCCGATTACGTAGCCAGCTCTGGCGCTGATCAGGTCGTCCCTTTTTTCAGTTGCACGGAAGTCGAGCGATACGTGATCATCGAACTGCTTCAGCGAGATAAGTTCTAGCCCACGATGGATACTCACTCGGGGCGACGCCTCGAGCCGGCGTGCCAGCAGTTGTTCGACGTCGGGCTGATAGAACATGTTCATCTGCGCCCATCCCGACGCTCCCGGGCGGTTCCAGTCGATTTTCAATATCGTCTCGCCCGCTCCGTTTACAAATTCATAGTTCTTGCCTGGCCCGATCACCGGGTCGAGCAACGGTTCCAGGTCTGCAGCTAACCCAGCGTCTTGAAGCTGGCGAATGATCTCGTGATCGACACCGCACGCACGAGGCCGCGGGTAAAACTTGGGCCAGCGCTCGTAGAGGGCGACAGTAAAGCCCCGCTGTTCAAGAAGCAGCGCAGCAAAAAGGCCGACAGGGCCAGCGCCGATGATTGCAACATCATTCGTAAACATATTTTCTTGACCTCAAAGAGCCAACGTTCAGTCCCGCGACGCGTAAGCTGTAGGCCAAGGATCTGCGCAGCTTCACATGTGAATCGGCAGATATTTCCGCGCTTCCTTGGTCCACCAGCCTTGCAGAGTAAACTCAACGGGCATTGAGTTGTAGTTTATGAAGCTTGTCCTATTAACTCAACAGACATTGAGTTAATTTGATAGTGGTTTACCCTAGTTCGCCTTTGTGCACCATTTCGGTGCCATCGCTCGACTAACTCAAGGCGCGAAGATGGCTTGGACTGGGAGGTTGCCTGCGCTACTGGTGGGATTGGCGTAGCGCGATGCCCGCTTTAATGGCCGGCGACGCGAAAAGAAAGGGTGGGCTTCCGTGCCAGGCAGCGCTGTTTCGGACAACTAATCGATCAGATTTAGCGCGCAGCCCTGCGACTGCCGGGGACGCGAAACTGCATGTACGCAGGCTACGGCGCCGCGCTGACGGATCATTTGCGGAAGCTCTTCAGTCCGCGATCAAACAAAGGCGTTCGATCAGCGGGCTCACCCGGCTTCAGGGGGTTTTGTCGCTGCTCTCTGTCAGGTGAGGTGCTAGAACACTCTGAATTGCCGGCGCGACGATCGCGACAATTGACTCCAAGTCTGCCTGCACAAGGTCAGGCACTCCGACGATGCGCCGGCCAGTTACCACTCCGACAAGCAAAGATGCCGCCAGCCCTGCGCGGAGTCTGGCATCGGGGCCGCCTCTTCCACTGGTGCCGGCCACCAGCCGGGACTGAATGAATTGGCCAAGCAAACCGCGGGCTTGTTCGTTGACGATCGCACCGCGAAGCATTGCCATGAGTCGTTCCGATTCCTCAGGCGCACCTTCCCACGCTTGCAGAAAAGCGCGAACCACACGCTCCCCGAGCTTCTCGTCGGGACTTTCGAAGACAGTGCTGAAGTGCTGAAGCGCAGCGTCAGGGATAGCAACAACAGCCGCAAACAGTTCGTCTTTCGACCCGAAGAACTGCATCACTTGGGACACGTCGACCCCAGCATCCGTTGCTATCACCCGTATCGTGGTGGCAGCGAACCCATCCCTGGCGAAGCGGGCGCGCGCAGCTTCGAGAACAGCATTTCTCGTGCTGTTAAGTCCGGGCCGCCGACCGCGTCGCACCGCGGGAGCTGCTGTCAAATTCATGTCCGTGTCCATTTCCATTGTTGAATTTTAGCCGGTGTCCGCGAACTGAAGACGTCGGCGTTCTGAGTACCCATGGCGCGGGGCGCACCCATATCAATGGAGTTCTCGCACCCCGATCAGCCAACCCCGCTTCCATCCGGTCAGGCTTCTTCCAGGCCTAGGGAAAACCCCTAGCAAATTAACTCAATAGCTGTTGAGTTTACTACAGCGAACTCCTAAACTACAACTCAATAGCCGTTGAGTTTATTTTTCACTGCATAAAGCCCGGAGCATCTTTTGTTCTCAGTTCAAAGGATTAAAGAGTGAGCACCAGCAAACATATTTACGTGCCGTCCCATCCGCTGCCGGCTGGCAGAGCCGGTGTCCTCACGCCGTTCAAGCCAGGAACTCAAACTCTGGCGGCCGGGCATCAGGTCGCACCGCCGTTCCGGCCGTTGCCGGTGGACATCATTTTCGAAAAGGATGTGGCCGTTTCATTGCGCGACGGTGTGACGATCTATGTCGACGTGTTCCGCCCCGCTGGCGCGGACAAGGTACCCGTCCTGCTGGCGTGGAGCCCTTACGGCAAGGGCCAAGGCGCATCCATGAGCGTCATGGGCATCTTCGGCCTTGTGGGACTGGACAACAAGATTGTTTCTGGCCTGGAAAAATTTGAAGGGCCTGACCCGGCGTATTGGTGCGCACAGGGTTATGCGATCTGCAATCCGGACGCTCGTGGCGTCGTCGACTCCGAAGGCGACAGCGTGATATGGGACCGGCAAGAGGGCCGCGACTGCCATGACGTGATCGAGTGGCTTGCCGAGCAAACCTGGTGCAGCGGCAAGGTGGGGATGAGCGGCACCTCGTATCTGGCAGCGGCGCAATGGTTCGCAGCAGCTGAACAGCCCAAGCATTTGGCGGCGATCAACCCTTGGGAAGGTGTGAGCGACGTCTACCGCGACCTGGTGATGCGCGGCGGCATGCCTGACACCGGATTTGCCCAGCTCCTCCAAGACCAAAGCTACTTCGGCAAAAACCGCAAGGAAGACATCCTATCGGAGGTGGAGCGCTACCCGCTCATGAACGACCTGTGGGCAGACAAGATCCCGGACTTCGAACGTATTACGGTGCCTGCCTTCGTCGTGGCCAGCTACTCCAATACGCTGCACTGCGCCGGCACGTTCCGCGCCTGGCGACGCCTGGCCTCACAGGACAAATGGCTGCGTATTCACAATGGCCAGGAGTGGCCCGACTACTACGACAAAGACAATCTGGAAGACCAGCGACGCTTCTTTGATCGCTACCTGAAAGACGTGAACAACGGCTGGGAGACAACGCCGCGCGTTCGGTACGCCACCCACGACTTCCAGGGTGGCGACCGAGTCAACGTGGCAGCTGCCACTTTCCCCCCGGTAGGCGCTACGTCGACGAAGTATTACCTGGACGGTCTGACCCGTGCGCTGACCACCAAGGTTCCGGCAAACGCAGTGCCAATGCCATACGACGTCGGATCGGGCCTGAATGCGGTGTCATGCATCGCCCGTTTCGAGAAGGAGACCGTGCTCGTCGGCTATCCCAAAGCTCGTCTTTGGGTCGAAGCACGCGGCTCCGATGACATGGATCTGTTTGTACTCATTCAAAAGCTTGACCCCCATGGGACCCCGTTCCAGCAATTCACCGTGCCCAACCACAACGCCAGGGTCCACGACGTCACGGACCACGGTGCTACGGTACTGCGCTACAAGGGGTCCGATGGCAGGCTGCGAGTTTCGGCTCGCAACCTTGACCCAGCGTTGTCAACCGACGACATACCGGCCCATACCTTCGACCGCGTCGAAAAACTATCACCGGGCCAGGTGGTCGACATCGAGATTGACTTGCTCCCCCTTGGATGGACGTTCTACCCCGGCGAACAACTTCGCTTCGTCATCAGCTCCCGGAACCTGCTCGGAACCATCATGCCGGGGGTCCGTGAATACGTTGGCGCCAACAAAGGGCAACACGTCATTCACACCGGTGGGGAACACGCGTCCTACCTGCAGTTGCCTGTTGTCTCGCCCTTGTAATGAATTGAACACAGGGAAATTCTTGTGAGCAATCGAGCAGCATTCCGAGATCTCCTGTTCCCACTGGACTCTCCAAGATTGGCACCGTTCCGCGGCATGGACGCGGTGACCTTCGGCCAGGCAGCGTTGCAGCACGAGGTGCCGGCCGGGATGGCCGCTGCCTGGAAGAAGCTGTACGCCGCGCCACTGTCCTGCATCACTTGCGACGGCAACAAGATACCCGGCCTGTTCCAACTCAAGGATGAAGGTGCACCGACAGAGCGGCTGGTTTCTGCGGCAATGAACCTGCTCGCCGTGCTGAGCCCAGACGAGCGGATCGCCGTGCGCTACCCAATCGATGCGCCGGAATGGCGCATCTGGAGCAATCCCGAATTTCTCATCAATCCGCACGGTTTGCGTCTCGACAAGATCAGTGCCGAAGCACGCTCGGCAATTGTTGGCCTCATTGAGGCGTCACTGAGTCCCAAGGGCTTTGACAAAGCGCGCGGCTGCATGAAGACCAACGCGTTCCTTGGTCAGCTCTGCCAACTCGAAACCATCATGAACGAGTGGAGCTACAACTTCTTGCTGTTCGGCAAGCCGTCGAGTGACGGCCCGTGGGGTTGGAGTCTCTATGGGCATCACCTGTGCCTGAATTGCTTCGTGCTGGGCGGCCAACTGGTCATTTCGCCGACGTTCATGGGCGCCGAGCCGAACATCATCGACGAGGGGCCCAACAAGGGACTCAAGCTCTTCGATACCGAACAGGAAGTGGCGCTTGACCTGATGCGCTCCCTGCCGAACGCGCTGCGTGAGCAGGCGACGGTTTATAAGATGCTGCGCGACCCGGCGATGCCTGAAGGGCGTTGGCATCCCGGGGACGAACGCCACCTCGGAGGCGCTTTCCAGGACAACCGGGTGATCCCTTATGAAGGTATCTCAGTTGCCCAGTTCTCGCGACTGCAAACAAAGCAGTTGTTGGACATCGTTCAGGCTTTCATTTGCTATTTGCCGGAAGGCCCGCTGGCGGCAAAGATGGCACAGGTCGAGGCATCGTTGGACCGTACCTGGTGGAGTTGGATTGGCGGTCACGGCGAAGACGACCCGTTCTACTACCGAATCCAAAGTCCCGTATTGATGGTCGAGTTCGATCACCACGCCGGCATTTGGTTGACAAACAAAGAGCCGGCCAAGTGCCACATCCACACCGTGGTGCGCACGCCCAATGGAAACGACTACGGAAAGGACTTGCTGCGGCAGCACTACAGCGACATCCATCCAGGTTGTGCCCCAGGGCATCGCTGAGCGATACAGCGCCGAGACGACTGCCCCGATCTGCCTATCAAGTTGCAAGAACCCCATTTGAGTGAGACTTTGATGAACACCGCCAATACAAACGCTGACGCGAACTTCGAAGCTACGGGCGTCTTCGCGGGGCCGATCGCCGGCTTGAAGTACCTGACACCGACAAGGTCCGGTTTCACCAATCAGAAGGGCGAATTCCAGTATGGAAAGGGTGAGGCTGTCACTTTTCTTCTGGGTGGGCTCGTTCTGGGAACAGTCGAAGGTGCGGCCAGGGTGAATCTGGCGCAGCTCGTGAACCGCGTAGCCGGGAAGATCGACAAACTACATGACCCGATCGCGACCAATCTTGCACGGCTGGTCCAGACGATGGACCAGAGCGGAAATGTGGAAGCCGGTGTGACGATTGCCCCGGCCGTGCATCAGCTGATCGGGCCGATGGTCATCAATTTCAATCAGCACGACGCCGATGCGGCAGAGGCTGATGGCGTGAAGTCCCCAATCGGCGTGTTTGCCAATGATCCGTCGGTCAAAGCCATCTTGGAAAAACTCAACGCGACTCCGGGAGTCTTCACGTCGAACGCACCCAGAACGCTGCGCAACGCAGCCGCCGCGCGCAACGAGCTTCGGCGCAACATCCGGGGCATCATCAAGATGACGGATGTCAAGGTGCCGCTGCGCGACGGGTCGTTCGTCTATGCAGACGTCTTTCGTCCCGCAGAAGACGGGGCCTACCCCGTCGTGATGGCCAAAGGCTTCTATGGCAAAGCCTTTTATCACGAGTGCATTTGCAGCGCGGAGGAGGCGAATCAGAAGGAAGTGCTGGAGGACCGCTTCTTCTCCGGGAATCCGGACGGCTTGCAGTACGAGAACCACGAAACCGTTGACTCTTCGGTCTGGGTGCCCAACGGCTACGTCTGCATTCGCGTCGACGCGCGCGGCGTTTGCAAAAGCCCTGGAACCCAGGCGCCCTTCAGTTTCCAGGAAGCAGAAGATTACTACGACGCCATCGAGTGGGCGGGGACACAGTCTTGGTCGAACGGTAATGTGGGCTTATGGGGCATGTCTTACCTGGCGATGTCGCAGCACAACGTCGCGAGCCTGCAGCCGCCTCACCTGAAAGCGATGATCGCTTTGGGCACCGATGCTGACATCTACAACGAAGCCCTGTATGGCGGCGGCATCCTGGGAACAGGATTCTGGAACTGGTGGTGGAAGATCTGGTCCGGCAAGAATTTTTGCGGCGAGCGCCGGGAGACCGACTGGATGGCGCGTGTGCTGGCCACGCCCTTCAACGACCCGGCGGCCTATGGCCCTCGCGGCTCAATCTTCATGAGCCCGACACGCGAAAACGCGACAGCGCCGATGTGGATCGTGGGCCCGCAAACGGGTGTCACGATCCACCAGCTGGGAAGCAGTGAGACATTTATCCGATCGACTGGGGTAAAGGCGAAGAAGTTCGACTTCGTGGACGCCTGGTTCCCATACTCTTACAAGGGATCCACTGTCGCCGAGCACATGCGTTACTTCGACCATTGGCTTAAGGGCATCGACAACGGCGCTATGGATGGGGCTCCGGTTCGGGCCCAAGTCCGGACTGGCAACGCATCCTATCTACTGCTCGAAGAATCCGAGTGGCCGATTGCACGAACAGAGTACCGCCGTTGGTACTTGGACGCCACGCCGGCCAACTGGAAGGGTGACGGGCGCCGCACTGACTTCTGCCGGATTACAGAGACACCACCGACCGCAGAGGCCAGCGCGAAGTACGCAGCCGATCTCGACCTGGGTGAGTATTCCATCGCACCAACCGGCTCCACCGGCGGCACACCGCGTTGGTCAACCGGGATCACGTTCATCGGCGACCCGCTGCCCGAAGACATGATGCTTGTCGGGTACATGAAGGCTGGCTTGCATGTTTCGTCGACGAGCAGCGATATGGACGTCTTCATATCCTTGCGGGTGCTCGACGAGCAAGATCGCGAGATTAGGTATGAGGCACTGGTGCACCCTATCGATCCGGTCAACCCCCATCCGGTCGGGCACGGCATGTTGAAGGTGTCGCACCGCAAGCTCGATGAGACGAGGTCAACGAACTATTGGCCCGTACAGTCGCACACCGAGGCGGACTATGCACCGCTTGAAAACGGCGAAGTTGTTGCGGTCGAAGTCGGCCTCCATCCAAGCAGCGCCTTGATCCGCAAGGGCTGCCGGTTGCGGATCGACATCCAGCCCTACGCCCCTTCAGGCATTCCGGTTCGCGCCTACGACAAAAGCTACCACGTTGGCGCGACCAACACGATTTATACCGGCCCGGACCATCCGAGCTACATCCAATTGCCGATTGTGCCAGCGAAATAGTGGCTCATCTCGCAAGCATCGCGCAGCAATTGCAACGCACACCACAGAGGTAACGAATGGCTACGATTCAAGATAAATCCGAGAGGCTCGCCACGATCCTCGAGAAGGTCCGAGCTTTTGGTCCGACCTTGCGCACACGGGCAGCTGAGGCAGAAAGAGCAGGCCGACACTCGGATGAGACCATTGCCGAACTTGACGCTACCGGCGCTTTCAATATTGGCACCCCCGCAGAATATGGTGGCGACGAACTGTCGGTACGGCAACAGCTTGATGTTGTTTCGGAGGTTGCCAAATGGGACGGTTCAGCAGGTTGGACCGTGTGGGTGGCGGCCGCGACGAATTGGATACCCGCAGGTTTCGGCTCGCGCGTCGTTGAGGAAGTCTACGGTACCGACTGGGTCGGCCCGCGCGTCGCAGGGTCCAGCCACTTTCCAGCCTCTCGCGGCAAAGCAAAGCGAGTCGAGGGTGGTTGGATCATCTCGGGCGGCCCATGGACGTTTGGCAGTGATTCACTCTGGGCACCTTATACAAATCTTGGGTGCATCGCGGACGAGGGGCAAGGCCGCTTCCTGGTTGGTGTCCAGGTTCCGCTGGATCAGCTGCGATTCCTCGACGACTGGAAGGTGGCGGGCATGTGCGCCACCGGCAGTGTCTCGATCGCGCTCACTAGCGACGAACTCTTCGTCCCAGACTATCGAGGACTGGATTTCCGTGATGTCACTGGCGGAGCTCTCGACAGTGGCCTGAAGGGCAGCATCTGGAAGAGCCCGTCGCTGGGCTGGTCATTCAGCCTTATGGCGGGGATGTCGATCGGTCTCGCACAAGGCGCGTTGGAGCGCTTTCTTGAGCGATCTGGTGGCCGGCCCATCCGCGGCACCACTTACAAGAACCAGTTGGAAGCGCCGCTTACGCATCTGATGCTGGCCGAGGTTCACTCCAAGATTCAATCGGCGATCTTGATGACCCGTGCCAATGCGGATGAGACCGATCGGCTGGGCGCGCTTGCCGCTGCGGGAACGCCGGCCGACCCTGCATACATGCAGCTCTTCAGCGCTCGGTGCCTGGTTGAGACGGCGTACGCCGCCAAATGGTGCGCTGAGGCAATCGACCTTATTCAAAGGAATTCCGGTTCGACCGCGATCATGTTGTTTGAGCCCATCCAACGTGCCTGGCGCGACGCACGCGTTATCACTCTGCACGGTGCTCTCAACCTCGAGGCCCTTTCCGAGAACTACGGGCGCCTGCTGGCCGGAATGCAGCCGCACAACTTTGAGGGCATCACCACCCTGGATCGGTTCGCACCGCGTCCCCTGACCGGAGCTCAGAAGGCGCAGTGAAGTGACTGAAATTTTCTCAATCCGTTGCAACAGATCGAGCGTCAATGAATTCAATTGTTTGGACACCGAAGGAGATAAGTATGGAAGAACACCACGATAAGGCAGCCATCATTGAGGTCCTGAACCTGTACGGCCTGGCCCTTGACGCACGCCGATTCGACTTGTTCGATCGGGTCTTTACCGAGGATGTGACTGCTGACTTTGGGCCGGCAGGCGCGTCTTGGTTGGACCTGGCGAATTTCAAGCGCTCTTTTGCTGAGTTTCATGACACGCTTGACAACCACCAGCACACGATGATGGGCCATGTGGTGCAAGTGAATGGAAATGAGGCGCACGCATTCTCTTATGGCAATTGGCTTCTTGTGCGCGACGCCGCGGAGGGCGGGCCATCCTGGCTGGGGACTGGCTGGTATGACGACAAGCTCGTTCGTACCGACAAGGGTTGGCGCATCAAGAAGCGTGTGTGTCGGTTGCTCTCGTGGACCGGAAACCCGCGGGTTCCGCAACCCAACGCGGAACACAACCCCGACATGAAATCCAACTCGCTGCACGCGTTCGCCGCGGCAGGGAAGATCGAATTCTTACAAGCCATCCAGGCGAAGTAGTCGTTAGTCAACAAATTCAGCATCCGGCCCATAATTCCTAGGAGATTCGCATGTTCAATATCCAGACGAAATCATTTCCCCAATCGTCCCGGGGACGGTCACGGTCCAGCCAATGGGTTACAAGAAGCTCGGCGCTGACGATAGCGCTGGCCAGCGCCTATGCGACCCCTGGCATAGCCCAGACCGCGCAACCTGCGGCTGCTGCCGCTCAGTCGACGCCCGCCGCCTCCGAGCAACTCGATGTCGTCGTGGTGACTGCTCGCCGTGTCGCTGAAAAGGCCCAGGAAATTCCGGCCAGCATCGCGGCAGTCACCGGCGCAAAGGTGGAGAACATGGCTTCCCTGGCCGATATTCAGTCGCTGGTCTCGGGGGTGACCTTCAAAACCTTCGGTCCGATTCCGACGGTGGGCATCCGCGGCTATGGCAATCGCACGGTGGCCGGCAACAACACAAACTCGACAGTAGGCATCTTCCAGGACGGTGTATTTATCGCACCACCGCTTGTCGTAGATGTGAGCAGGATCGACACCGAACGGGTGGAAGTTGCCAAGGGGCCTCAGAGTACGCTTTACGGCCGCTCGTCGTTCACGGGGGCCATCAACATCGTTTCAAATGACCCGGCAAAAGTATTGTCCGGTTATGTCGACATGGGTATCGGAAGTAGCTCGGTTGACGGGGATCACCTCTTTACCGCCCGTGCTGCAGTCTCCATCCCGCTCAATGACACGCTGGCTGTGCGCTTCTTTGCCCTGCGCGAAAAGCGCGACGGCTACACCTACGATACGGCTTCGGGCAACCGCGGCAACAGCTACGACCGGGAAATCGGTCGCGTGAAATTCCTTTGGAAGCCAAACGAGGACTTCACGGCGCGCTTTACCGGCACCATACTTAACGACAACCTGCCGCTGGGGATGGTCCACACCGGACTCACCCCGGCGCCGTACGGCAGCCAGGTCTTCCTTGCCAACAACACGGGCACGGATCCAAAAGTGGCTCCTGCATTGACGTTTGGTCGGAACGTGTGGGACGCCACGGGAAGTTATGTCCTGCCGCCTTCCGGCAAGACCAAAGGCCAGCAAGCCACGCTCGACCTGCGCTACCAGACACCCTTCGGCGAGCTTGTTTCGCTGACAGACGTGCAGCACAGCGAACAGGATCTGTTCACTTCGCTGGATCTCACGTCTCTCAACGTCGCGAGGGGCGAGACCCCGTTCGAAGAGCGGCGATGGTCGCAAGAGTTGCGCTTGTCCAACGAGATTGGTGCCTGGACCTACCAGCTTGGTGCGTACTACCTGCATGCGAAGAACGAGCAGTCAGGCAACACCGGACCCGACCTGGCGCACCCGTCCATCGTCCTTGGCCCCAACGCAGCTGTCCGGCAAGCATTCCCTTTCATCACCAACCTGTATTCGCCCTCCAACCTCGAAACCAAGGCGTATGCGCTTTTTGGCCAGGTTGGCTATGACTTCACCAAGCAGTTGAATTTGACTGTGGGTTTGCGCCAGGGTCGTGAAGAGTTGTCCGGCTCGACCGGGTCCTTCGCCAGCACGGGAGCCCTCGGTCTCATTGCACAACAGGCGATGACATTTCGCTCTGCGACATTTGAGTCAACGACCGGCAGCGCGAACCTGAGTTACAAGTTCGCACCCGAAATCGTGGGCTACGCCAGCTATGCCAAGGGTAACTCGCCAGGCGGCTTCAATGGCGGGGTCTTGGCTGCGACGAACTTCGCTCCCCAGAAGGTTGACGCCTACGAGATTGGCTTGAAGTCTCAACTTCTTGATCGTCGCCTGCAGCTGAATGTTGCGCTGTTCAACAATGAATACAGTGACATCCAGATAACGCAGAACCAGATCATCAACGGTCAGTTCGCCTCGCGCATCTCGAATGCCGGTGACGCGCGCGGACGCGGGCTGGATGTTGATGCAACCGCCATTCTGTCGAAGCAGTGGCGCCTTGGGCTGCAGTACACACACGCCAAGTCGGAAATCACGCGCTACCAGCTGACTCCAGGGGCGCTGCCAGTGGATTTCACCGGTGCTCCGCTGGTGCGGTCTCCTGAAGACTCGCTCAACGCTTCCGTCACGTTCAAGGACGCCGTCGGACCGGGCAAGCTCAGCGTCACTCTGGACGAGAGTTACACCTCGAGCTACACGAATGATTACCAGGGCCTGCCTGCAACGGCGACCACCCCGCAACAGCTGGCCCTTTACAGGACGCCGGGATACGCCACCACCAATCTGAGCGCCAACTACGCTTGGGGCGCATGGGAGGTGAACGGCTCTATCCGCAACCTCTTCAATCGCCAATACATTGCTTCGGTGCTGTCGTTCGATGCCGTTTCCTATCCTCAGGAACTGCCGGGTGAACCGAGGACCTATCAGGTCTCGGTGAAGTACAAGTTCTAAGTTCAGATTGGCAGGTGCGCCAAGCGTCTATTCAGCTTGGCGCACGCTCGAAATCTGAAGGCGATTTATGCAGCCGGACCCGGTGTCCGCTCAGGCAGGAGTTCCCATGGTTACCCACATCGTGATATTCACGTGGAATGCCGGCACCAAGGCAACGCAAATCGAAAGTTTGCAGCAAGGCCTGGCCCAGTTGGCCACGGATCTATCGGACTGGGCTGTGATCAAGCATGGTCCCGATCTGGGCTTCAGAGACCGCAACGGCGACTATGCCCTGATCGCAACCTTTGCCGACAGGGCAGCCTGGGACCGTTACCAAGCGGACCCAAGGCACAAAGCGGTGGTGCGTGACCTGGTATCACCGATTCTGGCGTCTCGCCTCACGATTCAGTTTTGACAACACGAAGTATTCTGGATGAGCGACATGGCTTCCGAAATCAATGGCAATCACGTCAACGAGAGCGTCTTTGATCTGTTCCAAGCAGCGGCATCCGCAAACGCCGAGCGCCCGTGCTTGATCGTCCAGGGAAAAACGCTTCTGACTTACGGCGCGCTGCTTAGGGAAACCGGCCGTGCGGCCGCCTGGCTCGATGAGATTGGCGTGCGCCAGGGCCAACGTGCCCTGGTGCAAGTGCACAAATCGCCTGCCGCGATCATTCTCTACCTCGCCTGCCTTCGGGCCGGCGTTGTATTCATCCCGCTCAACACCGCCTACCAGGAAAGCGAGCTGGCTTACTTTCTCTCCGACTCCGAACCGGCGCTGCTCGCAGCGAGCCCCGGTTTGCCCGGCGAAACCGTCGCATTTGGTGGGATACGTGCACTGATCTCTGGTGATCTTGCCACGGCTCCCTGGGCTTCAGTTCAAGATGAGCTTCCGACTGTCCAGTGCGCTCGCAATGACGCTGCGGCTATTCTGTACACATCCGGTACGACGGGCAGGTCTAAGGGTGCCGTGTTGACGCACGGCAACCTAGCATCAAATGTGAAGGTCTTGGGTATCTCCTGGCGCTGGCGCGCGGACGACGTGTTATTGCATGCGCTGCCCATATTCCACGCGCACGGCCTGTTCGTTGCGTTGCACTGCGCGTTGCTGCACGCGTCGCCAATCCTTTTTCACGAGCGCTTCGACGCTGCGGCAGTGATCCGCGATCTGCCTTCCGCAACGGTCTTCATGGGCGTGCCGACTTTTTACACCCGCCTGCTGGATGAGCCGTCTTTTGGCACGGCCATGTGCAGCAGCATCCGGGTCTTCATCAGTGGCTCAGCGCCGCTGCTCGACGCGACATTCGATGAATTCAGGGAGCGTAGCGGACATACGATTCTCGAGCGCTATGGAATGACCGAGGCGCTGATGGTCACATCGAACCCTTATGACGGGCAGCGGCTGGCCGGGAGCGTTGGCCCTGCTTTGCCTGGTGTGTCGGTCCGTGTCGTCACCGAGAACGGCCGCTTGGCCGCACCCGGGGAACCGGGTGTGCTGGAGATCAAGGGACCGAATCTCTTCGCTGGCTATTGGCGAAATCCAGAGAAGACCGCCCAAGACCACACCGAAGACGGCTATTTCATCAGCGGCGACATTGCGACGGAAGACGAGGCCGGTGTTATCCGCATCGTCGGCAGGGCAAAGG
>Ga0194055_10000911_pt1 | contig 23994 bp, 22 predicted proteins | sample SepL449m_MetaG_FD_155482 | JGI IMG/M metagenome (GOLD analysis project Ga0194055, IMG submission 155482) | Anoxic zone freshwater microbial communities from boreal shield lake in IISD Experimental Lakes Area, Ontario, Canada - Sep2016-L442-9m | ecosystem: Environmental > Aquatic > Freshwater >... | reverse complement strand
CTATCCAAATGGTCTGATGGTTGTTCTGTCTTTGTTGCTGATTGGTCTTCTAGGTTCCGGACACATGGTTGCCAACAAAAACAAAGCTGCTGAATAGGTTCAATCGATGACTTCATTTCTTTTTGCTGCCTCGCTCGCACTCACGCTCCAACAAGGAGACGGTAAATCATTGATGCCAAACCCTTGGCGCGAGCCAGGTTACATGAAATTAGTTTGGATTCAGTCACCAAACTTCGATTCCCGTCCAGAGGGATACGTGATCGATACCGTAGTCATTCATTCAACCGTGATCCCGACCCTCGAAAAGACGACTGAAGCTTTTCAAAGACCGGTAAGCAAAGTTAGCGCTCATTACTCTATTGGCAAAGATGGCTCAATCGTCCAAAATGTCAGCACGTTTGATCGCGCATGGCAAGCTGGAGTCAGCACCGATCACTTTGGACGAAGTAATGTCAACCATTTTTCGGTTGGCATCGAACTCGTAAACCTCAACGACAGCAAAGATCCCTACCCCCAGGCTCAAATAGATGCCCTTCACGCGATTCTCGTCGTCCTAAAGCGCAGATTCCCGATCAAGCAGTTAACTAGCCACGAATACATCGCCAAACCGTACGGTCGCAAGAACGACCCGACAATCTTCCCATGGGAAAAACTGAAGGACTTGGGCCTTCCAATGTATTTTGGTAAACCAGAAAACGAAAAATAGGAACATTTTCTGGCTATCGTGCATAGTAATGGTTATGATACTAGCGTTCATCTTAGCAACCCAAACAGTTCGATCCGACGGAATCGCCACAACGAGCCCGAAGCGCACCGACAAAGTCGTTCTCTCAGAATCCGAATGGAAGAAGAGGCTGACCAAAGAGCAGTACGACATTCTTCGAGCCAAAGGAACTGAACCAGCATTTTGCGGAGTTAACCTCGACCAGAAAGGCGACGGAACTTACGCTTGCGTCGGTTGCGGTCTGGCCCTTTTCGAAGCAAGTACTAAGTTCGAATCAGGAACCGGATGGCCATCATTCTATAAGCCACTCAACACCAAAAATATTTGGTTCATCGTTGATAAATCATTTGGAATGGTGAGAACAGAAGTCCTCTGCGCAAAGTGCGATGGTCACCTTGGCCACGTCTTCGATGACGGACCAAAGCCTTCCGGACTTCGATACTGCATGAACGGAAAAGTCCTTAAGTTCACCCCTAAAGCAAAATAGGAGGGAACTCAAGGACCGATCAACTCAATTATTGAGTTCCGTAGATTGCCTTGATATCGTCGAGAGTCAAACGGAAGTCATCCCACGGATTGTAAGAATTAATTGGGTCAATGTTGGTGAAGCCCGTCTCCCTTCGAGGATCGGCAGAGTAACAGTTGGCCCAGAAAATTCTTCCAAGCAAGGGTAGCTTGCCTTGAGAGGATCTAAGGTAAAGCTGATCTCGGATCGCTGCGAAGATGCTCGTCCTGGTTGGAGGCAAAGGAGCATTATAGGTAACTCCATTAGATACAGCTGAAGAACCACGAGCCAACGAATCATTTCTGATTTGTTGCGTGGTCTTAGGTACTCCATTCACGGAAAACTGATAATTGTCTGAATTGAGAATTTGGCTATTCAACTCGCCGTACGTCAAGTAGCACTCGGTCAAGTCAACGACAGGTGGGTTCCCTGGCATCGCCAATCTCCCATACCCCTTGATCGCTAGGCTAACTTCATCAACCCATCGATTGGCATACTCAGTTGCATTCTCCCATCGTCCGTTAAGAACGCCAGGAGTGACGCTCATATCTGGCCAGTAAACTCGCTGACCGTCGTTCGCCCGAATCCATTGCAGAGCTGGCGATCGGAAGTGGATTGACCGGCGCTTTGCCTGATTCGCCCAAGTGAAGTTGTTGGTTGGCCCAAAGACTTCATCGTAGTAAGAGAAGACTTCGTTCAAGCCCGGAACAACTGCACCTGGCCATTGAATTGATTTTACTTGCCCGTAGAGAGTGTATGAGACGTTTGCAAACTTGATTGGCTCAGTCGTCCAAGAGAATGCCGGAAGGTTCACTTGATTCACCCAAGACGTTCCTCCAGTTAGGTTGGTTGCATTTGAGTTGTCTGGCCTCCATGTTAGTCCGCCGGTTGTGTCCTGCATGACTTGTCCGATCCCGTTCCAGGAACCCGGAGTACCAAAAACCGATGCACCTGGGTGTGCAGCACCTAACTCATTACCTAGTTGAAACCCAATCCTTTGAACAATGTTGGTTCCAATTTTTCCCGTGAATTTGGTTTTTGCTTGCTGGACTGAGTAGTTATTAACGGTCGTAACGAACTTTTGGACTTGAGCTCGAAGCGCTGGCCGATTCGCAGGTACTGGCATAAACCAATCCCTCGTTTTGGGATTGTCGGTCCAGCCGTCATTGTCAGAATATCGGCTTGGAATGCCCGGAGACATGACAAACAATACATTGAGTCCCTCGATAGTTGATTGCAGATTTGGATAAAGAACCTTTCCGGTGATTGCCCCAAGATATCGATCGCTATCTGTTGCAGTTAAGCTTGGGTCTTGGAAGTGTTCCCATAGGTTGGCGCCAACTCTTACCCACGCCCCACGTGGAACAAGAGCAAGCGTTGAATAAGCGCCTTGCCACGGTTGACAATTGGGGTCGGTGTATGGGCGAGCCGATCCGTCGGGACGATATTCAAATGTTCCATTAGGAAGAGGAACGCGGGCAAAATTCTGAGCAACCGAGCTCCCAGGGAATTCAATTTGAAGGCCAAAATGGTCTTTCGCCCAAGATTGTATGGCGGGCGAAGCCTGCCCAAAGCCTAGTGCAGGCAAAGCGCCTAATATAATTGCAAAATAACGCATTAAATTCAATATACAACAAAAAAAACCGGGCTATTTTTTGGTGTCTTTGTGAAAATACTTTAGGTTTTTGAATATTGAATCCTAAAGTAACAAAAAGTCCTTTCATGATGGTCAAAAAAAGCTCGTTTATTTGCTGGTGACTCGCGCATCAATTTACCGATAACTCATATGTAGGGATTCGGTTCTGCCGTGCCTAAGAGTTTAACCATGCCACTGTATGCATATAAAGCGATCGATACTGCCACCGGAAGGGTAGTTCAGTCAACAATAGAAGGAGAATCCGAGCAAAGCGTAGCTGCGAAGCTTAGGGAACAAGCGCTCCATATTGCTGAAATTAAGCCGGCCAAGTCAGGAAAGAGAGCAGGTAAGGGAAAAACCAAACTTAAGCCAAAGTCTCTCGTAGTCTTCTCACGACAATTCGCTACGATGATCGACGCAGGTATTCCGATCCTGCGATGTTTGGATATTCTAGTCGGTCAATGTAAAGATCCTGCCCTGAAGACGACGCTTGAAGTCATTACAGTAGATGTTAAGGGGGGTATGACCCTTACGGAAGCAATGGCGAAGCATCCTGACGTGTTTAACCGACTTTACGTAAACATGATTAAGGCCGCTGAATTGGGCGGTATCTTGGACCTCATTTTAGACCGACTCGCACAATTTCTTGAGTATGAGGCTGAGGTCAAAGGCACGATTAAGAGTGCGATGACTTATCCGGTCCTCGTTCTTGTTTTCTCACAGATAATGCTCTTTGCATTGTTCACTTTCGTACTTCCGAAATTTAAAGACATTTTTACAGGCATGAATGCAGAAATGCCTGCCGTTACTAAGTTCCTCTTTGGAATCGGTGACTTTATGCAGGCCTATTGGTGGGCAATCATCTTGGCTGGTATTGGCGGCTTCTTTGGATTTAAACAATGGATCAAGACTCCGGCAGGTAGATATCGCTGGGACTTCATCAAACTTAGGATTCCGGTTGCTGGCGAACTCACGGTAAAGATGAGTGTCGCAAGATTTTCAAGAACGTTCGGAACTCTCATCAATTCGGGTGTACCTATGATGAGAAGCCTTGAAATCGTTGGCGAGACTTTAGGCAATCTAGTTCTCAGTCAAGCAATTGACGTCACTCGCAACAGCCTTAATGAAGGAAACAAACTTTCCGTACCATTGGCAGCATCCGGACTATTCCCAACCATGGTTACAACCATGATTGACGTTGGTGAAGAGTCAGGTCGACTTCCAGAGATGCTCGTGAAAGTTGGAGAATTTTATGACCAAGAAGTCACTCAGGCTGTAAAGGGTCTGACCTCGATGATTGAACCACTTTTGATCATCTTCTTGGGTTGCGTCGTTGGCTTCATTGCCATCTCGATCATGGTGCCAATCTTCAGCATTGTCAACAACATCAAGTAATTGATTAGGGATTTATTAATGGGGCACAGGATGTGCCCCAAGGGAATTGGATTTAGGGAATGAGTACACAACCGCATCAAAACATGAGCTTCGAGTCAGAAAACCTGGTTCTTCGATATTTAGAAGATCCAAGGGCAGAGTTGAAAGATATGATCATGGTTACCTATTCTGGGCTTGTCGAAAGAACAGCTCGGAAGTTCTCGGGCATAGATGCTTTCGAGGATTTAGTTCAAGTTGGCTATATTGGTCTTTTGAATGCTCTCGCAAAATATGATGCGACAGCCGGAGTGAGGTTCAATACCTATGCGACCTATTTAGTCGCCGGTGAGATTAAGCACTTTCTTCGGGATAAGTCTCAGACAATTCGTCAGCCGGCCTGGTTGCAAGAATTGCGTCACCGAGTTAACAAAGCCGCTGCAGGGTTGCAGACCGAGTTAGGTCGTGCACCAACTGAGCGCGAGATTGCCGATACCTTAGGTGTCAGTGAAAGCTCCGTGCATGAAGTTATTGTTACTCAAGATCTTCTACGGGTTGGATCTCTTGATAGCATGAACGATGCGGAAGATGATGGCGAAAGCGAGGTCGACAAGATTGATGCGGCACAATTTTCCCCTGAACAACTTTCGGTAGAGGATCGAGTTGTGCTTGAAGATGCGATGTCTCAGTTGAGAGACTTGGAAAAGGAAGTACTTTCCATGTTTCATTTTGAAGCTCTTAGTCAAACTGAAATTGCCAGTAAGCTGGATATTTCATGCAACTATGTTTCCCATATTTTGAGGCAGAGTCTTTCGAAACTCAGAAAGATTTTAACTTCAGAAGAAAGAAAGGATCGGGTTCTTAGAACAGCAGACGTTCAAGGCGAAAACGATATTGTTGATAGTAATAGCGGGGCGTATACAGAAGCCTATCTTCGGAGCAGATTAGAAGAGGAACTTCATCGTGCATCATTTGACCATACGCCGGTTGCCGTCGTAATCGTAAAATTCACCGGCTTAGAAGGGCTCCGAAAATTCTACGGGGAACAATCGATTCTGGACTTCCTTTCTGACGCCGCCGATTTCTTTAAGGAGAATCTTCGTCGATTAGATGTTGTAGGTCGCTTTGGGGATCATGGTTTTGCGATCGTCCTTCCAAGTGGAGGAAAAAACGTTCAATTGGTTAAAGATCGACTTTTCGATAGTCTCCAAGATTGGGTTTCGGGACGATATGGAACTACCGGAGCAGTCCAAATCATGGTTGGAAATGCTATGAGTCCTGATCATGGGCGAAGTAGCCATGACATTATTGGGCAAGCAACCAAATCTTTGTCGATACCAGATACTCGGGCAGCCTAATTGGCTGCCGTTGCGACGGCAGTCCATCGAATCGGCTCGTAGAGCCATGCCGTAGTGCGACTGCTTTTTGTCCAAATTAGAACGTAATTGTTGACCGACGAGACGTAGGCATTAGCGGAATGAGTTACTTGCCCACCTGTCTTAAGGTTTTTGACAATGGTATTGTCTTTGCTTCTTAGCACGGCTAGCGAACTTCCATCTGTCAGTTCAACTGACTTTGATCGAGTCTCGAACAAGTTTTTTCGATTTCCGGTTCCAAGGTCAATTTGGCCGACAATATTGGTTCCGTAGCTAGTTGATTCAAGAAAATAGCCGCCACGGAAGTATGAGACTAAGTTGGAGCCTAATGGATTGAATTCAAAAGTACTTTGAGCCTCATTGTATGAGCTCAAACCCCAGGTCTCACCTTGCTTAGAAACAATGGATAGTTGATCTTTCACGATGAACAACTTGTCGTCAATTGGTTTGTATGAAGAACTGAAACCCTTGAAAGTGCCAAGAAACTTGGGTTTCGGATTTGCTTCACTCAAATCGACCATGACGAGAGCTTCAAGCCAAGTTAGTCCGTCTTTTCCGGTCCATCGAGGAACGAAATAGCATTTGGTACCAACCCGCGTGGCTCCACTGAGCGAATCTGAATCCTTGGTTCTCTTCTTTTGTTTGAACAACTCCAAATTCTTAACGATTTGGTCTCGTTGAAATGCACGGGGCGAAACCGCAATATCACCAAGCTTGGTTGTCATGACTTTTTCGCCATCTCTTACGGTGAGGCCCCGGATATCCCATACTGCCCATCGGCTATCTCGTCGGAAGGCAATGTGATCAACCGATGATTCTCTTGCAGGATCTTCATCAGAGTTTACGGACTCGACTTTGCCGCCAATTGTAACGTTTATTTTGTTTCCAATTACTTGGAGCGACGGTAGCTGAGGCGCTTGCGTCTGTAATACTGCACTAAGAATAAAATTGGGGAACATGTGTTGGTAGCCTAAAATGGAATGTAAGGATTGTCACCGGTTCGATGCTGAAGCGAAGCGCTGCAGGGACGGCAAAGTAAACCCTCATAATTGGGAGACGGCTGTGAACGTCAGTCAGATTCTCGGAATTCGAACAATTTGCATGTTTAATGACTATCGGGAACGGATTATTGAATCACGAAGCCCGATCAATCAACCCAAGAAAACTTGATTTTCGTTACTTTACGGTTTCACGCAAAAAGGAATCAATATGCTCAAGAATTGTGTAATGGTTGATCGTTTTGTTCAGATCTATTCCATGTCCTCCTTGATGCAATAAGAATCGTACGGGTACTCCCATATTGATAGCTTTGTTTTCAATCGCTCGGGCCATCGAAATCGAAATTATCTTGTCATTGAGACCGTGAACAATAAATAGGGGTGGTGCACCCTTTTTAATGTCGGTTTGCTCCCCAAAAAGACCGCCCCAAAGATCGACTACCGACCTCACCTTGATGCCTTTTGAGTAGGCGGCCGTCATCGCAATAACAGCTCCGGATGAAATTCCTCCGATGCTGATCTTGTATTTGTCTCCACCATATTTTTCGGCGTTCGTTTCCGCCCACCTAAATGCCTCAATTGCGTCGGTGACTCCGGCACTAAGGGCCTTGCTGATGTCGCCCTTAACGTCTTGTTGAAGCCGGTAATTGATGTCAAAGCAGACGAATCCGCGCTTCGAGAGAAAGCGGCAAAGCTCGCCAGTTTCGCCACCTTTTGAACCTTTGACATACTCTCCGCCATGAATGGCGATAAATACTCTTCCGTTGGGTTGTGCAGGACGATATGCGTCCAAAGTTAGCTTCTTTGAATCCGTAGTCGCATAGACAATGTCATTGTCAACATGCTGAAACATTAGGCTTGCAAGGATGGCAATCATCGTCTTTATTATAATGACGGATGAAGTTCACGATGTATACGAAAACTGTTTGAACTGCAGTTAGTTCTATTTTGACAATACGGCGATTGCATTCTTTGCCTTGTACTTCTTAGCTACATCGAGGGCGGTCTCGCCTGCCTTGTTGCGCAACGACTTTTTCGCTCCGGCTTTTAGAAGTAGCGAGATGTTTTCAGCGCAGTCCGATCGAGCCGCGAAGTGGAGCGCCGTCCGTCCATCCTCGGGACACAGGGCGTTGACTTTCGCCTTGTGGTCGATTAGCAGCTTGAGAATGGTGCTAATCTTGTTCTTGGCCGCATACATAAGTGGGGTTATATGTATTCTTGCGCCTTTTATGTCAAGAATATATTCCGTGTATTTCTCAGTTGATGCACCAAATTTGAGAAGCATCTTCACTTTTTTTGTGGACCCGATTGCGGCGGCCAACGGAGTAACAGAATAATTCATATTCTGTCGATTGACCCAGGGTTTATTTGGGTCGCATCCGTACTGAAGCAGCCTTTCGAACACTTCACCCCATTTGTCACAAACAATCGCTGTATAGAGAACACTTCCGTCATCCTCCTTAAAGTTGGCTCCGTATTCTTTGCACCAGCGGATGCCAGTTAGAACGTTTGCATTGTATTGCGATGACTGCGCCCATGCGACAAGGCCCTGGACATAAAAAATGTGGACTTTCTTCTTTTTGCCATCGGTCAGCTGATCCAAAAGGAACCGAGCACGATCCCAACGACCGTGTGCCATTGCGTCGAAGGCATCAGCTGGGTGTGGGTAAATCTTCTTGTCGGACGCAGGTGTTGCCTGACCTGCCAGTCCGAGGAACAAAAGAGTTGCAATTGTTGACATTAACCAAGGTCTCCATATTTTCTGACACGCAGTCGTATAAAAAAGCGCCCAATCTTTCTATGAGAATTACCCTAATCTTAATCCTAATTCTGCCCATTGTTGCGCATCTATAGGGCTTGGTGCATTCATCAATGGATCGTGACCAGGTCCAGTCTTAGGAAATGCCATGACTTCTCGAATATTCTCCGTATCGGTCAGGAGCATGACGAGTCGATCTAATCCCCAAGCAATCCCACCGTGCGGAGGAGCACCGTATGAAAATGCCTCGAGCAAGTGACCAAATCGTTCCTGCTGAGTTGCCTCTGATATCCCAAGCAACGTAAATATCTGCGCTTGAATATCGGGTCGGTTGATTCGAATGCTTCCGCCGCCCGCTTCACTGCCATTGCAAACCAAGTCGTAAGCCTGAGATCGTACTTTTCCAGGAGCAGTTTCAAGTAGGTGTAAGTCTTCAACCTTTGGCATCGTAAATGGATGATGGGTTGATGACCATCTTTGCCCATCGGCATCCCATTCAAAAAGAGGGAAGTCGAGTACCCACATGTAGGCAAGTTTTTTCGGGTCTCTGAGTTCGCAACGGTTGCCAATTTCGAGTCGAAGCCGATACAAGATATTGTTTCCAGCCTCGTAGCCATCAGCGATGAAGCAAAGGAGGTCGCCTACCTCTGCCTTTGCAGCTGAAATAACCGCCTTGAGCTGTTCAACCGTAAAGAATTTAGCAATTGAGCTTCGGACTTTAAGTCCATTACCAAGGTCTACGCCTTCTCCTTCGGCTTCAATTGCCATCGAAGCCATTCCTTTTGCGCCGAACTCTTTACAGAAGTCCTCGACCACGCCAATCTCTTTCCGACTCAGTCCTGAACCGCCAGGATATCGCACGCCGCGAATTCTGCCCTCAGCTTCAATTGTGCTGTTAAATACGCCAAACTCACATCCAGTGACGGCTTCCGTAGCATCAAATAGCTCAAGGCCAAATCGAATATCTGGTTTATCGCAGCCGTATCGATCCATGGCTTCGGCATAAGTCATTCTAGGGAAGTTTTCGACCGGAGCTTTGTCTAAACCAAACTCGGCGATGACTCCGTTAACAACTTTGCGGACCATCTGCTCATTTAATGCGAGGATGTCTTCTTCTACAACAAAGGACATTTCAAGGTCAAGCTGAGTGAACTCTGGTTGCCTGTCAGCACGGCTCGACTCGTCTCGGAAGCACCGGGCAATTTGATAGTAGCGTTCAACACCTGCAACCATCAGCATTTGCTTGTATTGCTGCGGTGACTGAGGCAAGGCGTACCAAAGGCCAGGAGTTTGTCGGTAGGGAATCAGATAGTCTCTGGCACCTTCCGGTGTGGATTTTGTGATGATCGGTGTTTCTACTTCCAAGAACGTTTGTCCGTGAAGGAATTCACGAATCTGCTTGTTGACCGCGGCTCGAATGGCAAGCCCGCGATACATGGATGCTCTCCGGAGGTCAAGGTACCGGTGCTTAATTCGTAAGTCTTCACTCACGGATTCCATTTGAGCTTCATCGCTTACAGGAAAAGGAAGCGGCTTAGAAGCCGAGAGAACTTGGTAGTCGGAAACGATGATCTCAATATCACCGGTTGGGGATTCTGGGTTCTTGTTTTTGTCTGATCGTTCTGCAACAATTCCTGTGAACTCGACAACACATTCGTTTTTGAGTTCAGATCGATTCGCAAATTTCTCTGGGTCAAGAAACACTTGAACCAAACCAGTTCGGTCTCGAACGTCAGCGAACCAAAGACCACCCAAATCACGAACTCGATGGATCCAGCCATTCAAGACGACTTCACTATCCTTGTGCGAAAGTCGAATGTCACCACAGTTATGAGTTCGTTGTTTAAAGGTCATTTTGAACCTAAAAGGATACCTCAGATTAGCTTTGGGTCATCAGTCATCACCTTTCAGTGAAGAGCTTAATCAGCTACGGTAGCATCGCTGAATGGATAAGTGGGAATATCGTTGGCTTCGTGGAGTTGATCCGCTCTCGGATAAGGGAATCGATCAAATTAGCGAGCTTGGACAAGACAGTTGGGAAGCTGTGAACTACACGCTTGGCATATTTGGTAAGCGAAAGCTACTCTAGTCAGCCTATCCGAAAAAAGTGAAGCGGTCCCATCACTTTGATAGAACCGCTTCTCTTGAGAAATCCAGGGTTGCCAAAACTTAGGCGTTATTCTTCTTCTTTCGTCGAACGAGGAGTCCCAATCCGCCGACTGCGAGAGCCGCAACCGATGTTGGCTCTGGAACGCACTGCGTAGGTGGCTTCGGATTGCAGTTTGGAGGCGTTGTATCGCACTTGTATGGGGCAGGATCAGACTTTGGTGGGGTTGTGTCGCAGAATGAGCTCTTCTTTGAACTGGTATCTGAGTTGAGAAAGGTTCCTTGGGCAAAAACGGAAGAAACCGCGACAAGTGTGGTGAGAGAAACGATCCATCGTAGCATATTGAAAATTCCTTTTAAGGCATCCTGCCTATGGAATTAGTAAGTTGCAGAAGGTGTGCCAAAGCGCAATATGCTTCCAAAACTAGGTACAAAGACGGTTGAATTTGGCTACGTCAGATCGTTCTTGAGTCTGTCGCAGAATTCTTGGAGGCAAACAGAAGTATCTCGCCATGGCGATATTCCGGCTGCTTTGAGCTTTGACGTATCCAGGACGCTGTAGGGTGGCCGTTCGGCGAGAGTTGGATACTCGCTGGTCGGAATTCCCTCTATTGAAATCTTCTCGCCAGTCCACAATGCCAAGGTCTTTTCAGCGAATTGCTCCCAGGACATTGGTTCATTCCCGGCTGCATGATAGATACCGGTTGTTAATCCTTTTTCAATTGCATCGGCACAAGCCATAGCTAAGTCAACGGTATACGTCGGGCAACCAATTTGGTCATTGACTACGCGCAATGCTTTTCCTGCTTCGTGAGCCTTGATGATGGTTGTAGGGAAACACTTGCCGTAAACACCATACAGCCAGGATGTCCGAAAGATGACTGCGTCTTGGGTCATAGCTTCGATGTACCTTTCGCCACCAAGCTTTGTTTGACCATACGTTCCTAGCGGATTAGTTTCGTCTGTCTCTACGTAAGGCTCGCCCTTTGTGCCGTCAAAAACAAAGTCGGTTGAGATGTGAAGAAGCCGAGGTCCATTTTCTAACCGCTCGGCCAGATTCAATGCCCCTTCCTCATTGATGTCCCAAGCCAATTCTGGTTCTTCTTCGGCTTTGTCAACCGCCGTATAAGCTGCACAGTTGATAACCCAATCGTGCTTTTTCTTACTGAGTTCAGGACTTTCCTGGACCGAGCGATGATTGGTTAGATCCAGGTCTTTTGATGAGAATGCAGTAACGGAATGATTTCTATCCGTTAGAAGTTTGACCAGATCGCGTCCTAACATGCCACTGGCACCCAGGACAAGAACCCTCACTGTCGGCGAACCTCAATAGACCAATCTTCGATGTCTAGATCTGGATCTGGACAATCTGCTGAGAGTGGTTCGATAAAGTTAAATCGGACATTGTCATAGATTCCCGTGGTTGCTAGTGGAATCTTTACTGGTTCATTAAACTCAGTTTGAAGGTTTGTATTTCCCAAGCAATCAATGAGGCGGGTGCTACCGTTTCCTTGATCCAGCTTCTTATTCATGGTCAAGAAATTAGCCTGAATCACCTGAATCTGACTAGCCAGTGCCGGAGTATCCGCCAATTGGTTCACGGAAAGCTCGAAACCAAGCGTTCGAGAGCCAGTGGTCACATCAACAGTATTGATTGGCGCCCCGATTTGATCATAAAAAACCAGAGAGCTGTCTCGGAATTTGTACAACGTGTACTGTTGGGTGTCAGGAGTCCACAGCACGAAGAATTCAACATTGCCTTGCACAAAACCGTTGGCAGTCGGAAACTGAAGAGTTGGAATGGGGCCGTCTCCGACGGGGTTTGGATCAACTGATGTTCGAATAGGAAAAACGTATACGTAGCTTGGATTAACCTCGCCTCGGACGGTCATTCGAAAGATGATTCTTGTCGCATCTGGGGTAAAAGTTGTCGGGAACTTTGCGCAACCACCAAGGGAAACCAGCGCCAACAGCCCGAGTCCAAAGAGCCTCAAACGACTCCTCCGGTCCAATACAAAATTCTATGGCATTCTTCGCAGTTCACGATTCGATCATCCTTGATTGATTCAATAACCTTTTCAGAAACTTTGGTTCCACATTCTTCACAAGTTTGTTGTCTTGTGACAAGTGCTACCCCGATTCCATGATGCTGTTGTTTGCTGGCTTCGTACTTAGCAATCAGAGTTGGGTCGATACCCTGAAGGGCTTTGGGGCGAAGGGCTGAAAGTTCTTTATATTTAGTTTCGAGTTGCGCCTTAAAAATGACTGCTTTGGCTTTCCAGTCATCAAAGGTTTTGGTCTTCTCGGTGAGTAAAGCTTGCTGGCTTTTAAAGTCCTTCGCGGCAACTGCGACATCATCCCATACGGACAGCAAACGCTCTTCGTTGGTGTCCTTTTGCTTCGCCAACTGTTTCTTTTGGGTCTCGTATGCCTCAACCTCTTTGGCATTAGTCACCGAGCCAGAGAAAAGCAGTTTGTCGATATGTGTGACTTTGTCGTCAATCTGCTGGTTACTGAGTTCAAGATCCTTTTGCTCGCCATGAACCGCGTGGTACTTATCCTCAAAAACTTTGACGTGCTTGGCGAAGCTTTCTAGCTCAGCTTGAAGCTTCTTGCCTGCCTCTAGTGAAGCTGCCTTTTTCTTGATTTCGAGAATGCCAACGTCGATAAGGTGAAGCTTGTAAAGCCTCGTGAGGTCGGCTGATGCCATACAATTAGATTACTTGAATCCTTCTTAAACCGTGCAAACAGAAAAACTAATTTCCGCTATTTAGTCTTTTTTCTAGATCAGCAAGTGCCTTTTCTGCTTCACCTTCGGTTGCGCCAGGAGCAGCCGCTGCGACACCACCATCGGTAACGCTGACTGTTTGAGTAGCATCGACAGTAATAGGAGCTGCCTTCAGACCCAATCGTTGCTCAAGCTTTTCAAGTTCCGACTCTGCTTCCATGTCTCGCGATGAATCTTCAAGTTGCATCATCTTGCCGGTTAGCGACTCATTTTGCATTTCTTGTCGAGCCGATGCCTCGCTTTGCTTTTCTCTAATTCGGTCGGTAACTGCACCAAAACCTTCAAATTGATTCTCGAATGTCAGGCCATCAAGAGCCTTGGTGATGGAATTTTGAATTTGGGCTTGTTTCCATTGAGTTTTGAGAACCATTGCTTCAGCCGTCTTTTTGCGGACTTCTTCTTGCTGTCGCTTGATACCAATCTTAATTTGCTCAACGGTTTGAACTGCCTGGTCGTAGCTGCCTTGAACATTTGCGATGCTGGCATCAACGTTCATCTTCTCACGCATCAATTGAGTCGCCATTTCGCGCTTGTCTTGTTTCAACGCCATGGTTGCTTGGGTCTCGAGTGTCTGAGACTTACGCTTTTGGTCGTTAAGCATATTTTCAAGCATGTTCTTCTGCGTGATGGCTTGAACCGCCTTCTCCTGATTTGATTGGAGGGCGACTTGCATGTCACGTTTGGCTTGCTCGAGCATCATCTCAGGATCCTCAAGCTTGTCCATAGTTTTGTTGAAGAGACCTTTGAGCCAGTTTATAAAGCGATTCATTGAGATTCTAAATTCCAGAAAAGAGTTAGTCTTCCAATTATACACATTCGGTTGAACCGAACGATAGGTTGCAAGACCCGGTAAAGAATGGTTTTTTGTACCTAGCTGTTTGGAACAATTGCCCCATCTTGCTTGAGAGTTTCCTTGATCGTCTTGATTTCGATGATCTTGAACTTTCCTCCAATCTTTTTCCAAGTGTCCTCGACGGTGGTGACTTGGTCGAAAGTGCTGTCCTTGCCACCAACATTAATTACAAATGATTGGATCGTTAGTACGGTGCAAATGGTTTTTCCTGCTTTTGTCTTAGAAGCGACAACTTGAATTTTGCAAGAGTTAACTTTTTTAACCATTTTCATTTGAGGCTCAACCATGTCGGTCATTTGCTTGTAAGTAACGACCTTGCCTTTTCGCGTGGAAACACAGCCAGGATCGACATAGCTTAGCCACAACTGCATCATCGCTTTTGAATCTTTCTTGAGTACCGCAGCTTGCACCTTGGCATAAGACTCTGAAATCGACTTATCGAGTGCGAAAACACTGGTGGAAATTGATGCCAATATGACGAATGCAATAGATCTCGACAACCCTTTCATTGTTCACAAATATAGCCCAATTTGGGCCTTAATTGAGTGGCGTGCCATTCTGAGATGATGATTCTTTCAAGATTTTGCTTTCTCTGATCTTCCATCCCGACAATGTTTTGATCCACGTGTCTTGACTAATCGTTGTGCCCTTAACCCGGTTCTTTCCAGATTCATCAAGGAGAACATCGTAATTGGTTTTGATAGTGAGTCGTAAGTCCGTGCCCACTTCCTTAACCCCAATGATCTTGTTTGAATTGGAATTGAACTTATAGATTCGACTTAATTGATCATTGTTCTGGGCAATTGTTGCGTTAAGATCAAGACTATTTCGCATTGAATCGACATAGACAAAGCAACTTGATGCATTCTTGCGCGTGAGCTTTTCAAGCCTCGATTTTTCTCTGGTCATCGAGAGTCGAGAGATTTTGTCGTATTTTGCCTGAATGATATCGCGAGGCTGTTGCTGAGCAAATTTCTGACTGGCGAGAGCAAGTGGCAAGATAAGGCAAAGGGTTCGGGCGTTTTTCATGAGGTGAATAACTTTCGTATGATTCTGTATGCCTGCAATATTCGCGCCATAGTATTCTAGAAGCTTCATTTCTATGCGTCTAACGCGTGTACGTATTTACGGATTCAAGACTTTCGCAGAAAAAACCGAGTTCAGTCTCGATGGCGGTGTTATTGCCGTTGTCGGGCCTAACGGTTGCGGGAAATCTAATCTCGTCGATGCGATTTTGTGGGGATTAGGTGAAGGAAGCATCAAGCATCTGCGTGCATCGTCGTCGCAGGACGTAATTTTTAGTGGCTCTCAAAACAAGAAGCCGGTTGGATTTGCAGAAGTATCCCTATGCTTTGATAATGAAGATGGCACCCTACCGATCAATGCAAGTGAAGTATGGATAACCCGGAGGCTCACACGCGGTGGAGACACCGATTATTCGATCAACCGTCAGAGTTGCCGTTTAAAAGATGTTCTGGAACTGCTTGCCGATTCTGGTCTGGGCCGCGCTGGATATGCGATTGTTGGTCAAAAGGAAATTGATCAAGCGCTTTCGGCGTCTGCCGAAGATCGTCGAGCGTGGATAGATGAAGCAGCCGGAGTTCAGCGATATCGTACGAGAAAGATTGAAAGCCTAAGGAGGCTTGCTGCTGCAAAGGATAGCCTTGTTCGAGTTGACGATATCATTCGTGAACTAGAATCGCAACGCGAGCCATTGCGTGAAGAAGCAGAACTCGCAATTCGATATAAGCAACTGGACGGTGCCCTGAGAGAAGTCGAAATCGGTCTTTTAATCCGTGATTTCTGCAATGCCGTTCATGAACTCCAGGCGCTTGAAGAAAAGATTTCGAATTCGGCTGATCTGGTCGAAAAAGAGCGAATCCTTGCCAGCAAGTTGGAAAAAGACTTGGAAGAAGATCGGGGGCGAATAGAGAGCCTTGACTTTGGAATTGAACGAGCCCGATCCTCTCACCAGGAGCAAATGACGCTCCAAGAGCGAGCCGAAGCCAACGTTAAAATAACTGAAGAAAAGATTGCATCGCTAATCGCCCAAGAGAAGAACCTTAAGGAAGACGCCTCAACGATCTCCAACCGACTTTCAGAGTCCGCCAAAGATGCCGAACTTGCCAAGAAAGAGGCTGCAGAAGAACTTGAAGGCTTAGAAAAAATTCAAGCCGAATCTGCTGGTGCTTCAAGTGAATCCAAAAAGCTCTCGGATGAATTGAGGCAAGCAGAAAAGGCGCTCAATGATGCCCGCGAAAAGAAAACTTTGCGGATGAAGTGGGAAGCTGAGAGTGAAGCTCAAGAAGGACGAGCAAGACTTCTGCGGCGGGAAATTGAAGGAATCAATAAATCCCTGCCTAAGCTCGTCGAAGACATTGACGTTGCCAGAAAAGCGTTCGCATTGGTTAGTGAAACTCTTGAAGCCCTCGACGGAGATCTCAATCGGCTCTTGACTTCAAACGACATAGTAAAGCGGGAAGAAGATAAAGAGTCCTCAGTTCTTCGCGAATCACTTTCCGAGCGAGCAAGTCTAGAGGGTCGGCGGAGGGGAATTGAAGCAACCCTTGATGCACACGAAGGACTTTCGCAAGGCTCTAGAGCGGTTCTAGAGGCGAGGGACCGAGGCTTAATCAAGGGAAGTTTTGAATCTGTTGCCGACTCAATCGATGTTGACAAAGATTTGTCGTTGGCTATAGAAACCGCGTTAGGTGCATCGGCAAATGACCTGATTGTAGACACCGATCACGAAGCGAAAGCCGCGGTTCAGTGGTTAAAAGAAAATCGGGCAGGTCGATGTACGTTTCAGCCGATCTCGTTAATGAGGCGGCAAGATGTAAATTCAGACTTGCGAAAGGTTTTGAATGAGAAAGGCGTAATCAACCGAGCTTCTGAGCTAGTTCGATGTGAGTCGCGAGTACTGCCGGTTATTGAAAGCCTTTTGGGCAGAATCGTGATCGTCGATACCATTGATGATGCTCTCAAACTCGCAAAGACATCCGGATGGAATCGAATGGTCACCCTGGACGGGGAAGTGATTCATTCAAGTGGTGCAGTAACCGGTGGTCTTTCTCAGCGCCAAGGATATGGCGTGGTTCAGCGTCGAGCTGATCTGGCGGAGTTAGAAAAGGAAATTGCCCAAATCGATAATTTGATTGCAGGAGCAGATAAGAGAAAGCAGGACAGGCTGAGGCGAATTGAAGAGACGGATGCTTTAATCCAAGCAAATAAAGTCGCTCGAAAAGAAGCAAAGGAGCCGGTCGAAGAAGCCGAGCAACTCCTGCGAGCATTAGAAGAAGAGCATCGCGACGCAGATCGACAGCTTTCAAAAGCAAAGCATGAAGTCGAACAAATTGAAAATGCCAAGCTTGGGGGAATTGAAGATGTCAATACCGCCGAGTTTGAAGCAATTCGTGACGAATGCCTCAAGAATCTCGCATCAAAATCTGCCAATGTTGAACAAGCAGAACTCCGACTCAGGGAAGCCCAGGAGCGAACAAGGCAGGCTCAGATTCGACAATACGCTGCCGAGAAAAGGCTGGAATCAGCTCAAGAAGCGGAGCTTCAGCGAGGGCGGAGGCTCGATAATCTTGGACCTGAACAAGAAAAGCTGAAAAAGCTTGTTGCTGGAATTCGAGCCGAAGCTGAAGCCCACGGCAAAGAAAAGCAAACTCTCATGGTCAAGCTGACGGCTCTTACAATGGAGAGGCGAGAACTGAGCGAAAAGAACCTGTCGCTCCAAGACGCGCTCAAGAATGCCCGAGCAAATGTGATGTCGCTTAGCGAATCAAACCATCAGAACGAATTGGCCCGTGCAAGAGCCGAAACAAAGCGGGCAACCTTGGCCGAACGACTGATGGACGCTTATGCACTCAGTGAAACCGACGCATTGGCCCAGGAGAGCATGCACGAGGTGCCAAGCGATGTACAAACTGTCGTTGGTCGCCTTCGAAGAGAAATAAAAGCAATGGGCGACGTTAATACTGGCGCCATCGAAGCATTTGAGCGATTGAGCGAAAGATTCGAGACATTGAGTCTTCAGCGAGACGATATTCTCCACGGAATCGAACAAGTGGAAGCTTCGATTCATGAGCTAGACAAGTTGACTCGGGACAAATTTGTCACGACATTTGAAGCAGTCAAAGCAGAATTCTCCGTCATGTTTACGAAGCTGTTCGGGGGAGGCTCGGCAAGCATTGAGCTCACTGATCCGCAAAAGGTACTTGAGAGCGGTGTCGAAATCGAAGTCCAACTCCCGGGCAAAAAACGTCAACCTCTGCAATTGTTATCGGGTGGAGAGAGGTCTCTTTGTGCTTCAGCGTTCTTGTTTGCTTTGCTGACTGTCAAACCTGCCCCGCTGGTTGTCCTTGACGAGGTTGACGCTCCGCTCGATGGGCGAAATGTTGAGCGATTTGCGGCAACCCTCGAAGAGTTCTCCAAGTCCATTCAGTTCATCGTTATTACCCACAATCCCGCCACAATTGAGATCGCACCAAACTGGCTTGGGGTTACCATGCAGGAACCTGGTGTTTCAACGTTGGTACCAGCCAAGCTTTCCGACTCCAAAGCGGTCGTCCAGCATGAAGCTGCGATACAATTGTCATAGGCTTTTTATTGAACAACATTGAACACTGCTTTCATGGCGGATCTTTCTGGAGGAAATTCGGAAACCAGTTTCATCAATTGCCTTCCGAATCAGATGCAATCAACGCAGACGTGCTCGATTCGTGGTTTCCTCCCTCTCCACTTGTGATCGATTCACTTCGTCAATATGAGCCATGGATCCACAACACTTCTCCGCCAACATTTGCCGAAGGTTTAGTTGCCGCAATAGCGGGAAAGTATCAAATATCGGAAAGCGAGGTTTTAGTCGGTGCTGGTTCTTCTGCGCTATGGTTTCTTTTTGCCTTAAGGCAACTAAGCCACAAATCCAAAGTCCTCTTGATTGAACCAAGTTACGGCGAGTATTTTCACATGTGTAACAACGTCGTACGATGTGAAGTCGAGCAGATCGTAACTCCTTTGAGCAAGAACTTCCACCTTGACCTGGATGAATGGACCCAAAAGCTCAACTCGGAACACTTTGACTTGGCAGTGCTGATCAATCCAAATAATCCCACCGGAATAGGAATATCTAAGGATGAAATTCTCAAGGCATTATCGAAGGTTCCACTTAACACTCATGTCCTTATTGACGAAGCTTATATGGACTTTTGGGATCCGAATCAAAGTCTTTTGTCTGGATCACTGCCACCAAATGTTACGGTGATTTCTTCGTTTTCAAAGCGGTTTGCCTTGAGCGGCCTACGAGTCGCCATGCTTCGTACATCTTCGGAAATAAGGGAGAGCCTTGCTCAGCGAACGCCCCCTTGGGCGGTTTCGTTGCCTTCTCAAGTTGCTGTCTGTGCAGCATTGAAGGACAAAGAATATTACAGGCAAAGGTATATCGAAACAATGAGTCTTCGCAGTCGACTCAAGCAGGGGCTGGAAGATAGTGGCTATCTGACAGTGGACAGTTGCGCAAATTGGCTTATGATGCAAGTTTCTGATGCGGAGCGTTTTTGTCGACAGATGGAGTCGAGAAATTTGTACGTTAGAAACATTGGTTTGACTGCTCCGTCACTGGGCAATGAATGGATTCGAATTGCGGTTAAAGATCACATAACCAACATGAAAATGCTCGATACAATCGGTTAATCGGTTAGTGCCAACAAAGCGAACGTGCAAAGCCAATGTTCACTCATGTAATTTGATTCAAGGTGAGGCATTGCTGCCTCAAAATGTCGATCTGCTGATGCCGATGCAGTTTCTGCAATTGAAGGAACGTGCTTAGCTAGATTTCGCCAGCACCAAGCCCGACTGAAATTGAGACCATCAAGGTGTCCGATTCTTCCATCGCTTCGGTGGGATACTTCGACAGGATTGAGCAAGTTCGTTGGAAGACTGGGAATATAATCCAGAAACCAAGAATTAAACTCACTCGTTGGCAATACCCTTGCCATTAGGAGTGCTTCAGTCAAGGTTGGCGAAAGGAAATCTTCTCCACTGGGCTCAAGCCCTGGAGCGGCTAAATCTGAAACATAACATTCTCGTGACCAATTAAAGATTGCAGATTTGAGTTCAGAGTCATGATCGATTGCCCACTCGTTCGCTAAGATTAATGCGAATGCCGTATTGCTGTGGGTTCCAGATCGAACGGGAAATGTGAGTCGAGAAAGATACTCTTTCAGGCGAGATGACAGAAGGACCGCGATCGGTTGGAGAACATTGGAGAAATGTATGTTCTGACGCCTGACTTCTTGGTGAAGCGCAAGAAACCAAGCCCAACCATAAGGACGTTCAAACATTGGATGAGCGGTCAGATATCCCATTTCACTTTGAGCATTTTCTAATGTAAACGCGATTTCGGCTCGACCAACAATTTCTGAAGCCATATTGGGGAAAAGGCGAGCAATTCTAAAGAGTTGCCACCACCCATGAACACAACTATGCCAGTCAAAACTTCCGTAGAAAATAGGGTGCAATGTGCTTGGAGAGAGTTTCTCGGGACCTTCAAGAACGTGAACTAACCCATGGGGATATTCCTTCGAAACGTGTCCGAGTGTAGATTGAGCAAATTGGGCTGCAAGTTCAGGACTGATCTCGACGGAAGGCACAATTCATATTGTACGCTCGGAAAGATTTGCACAAGTTGGGCAAATGAGAAGCTATCTAAAAACGTTACGAGCTGAACAAATGTTATCCTGGTGATTGCAATACAAGGACAATGCAACTTACTAAGAAGCCGGATCGTCCTCATTAACAGACAAATCAAATGGAATCTCCATCCCTACCTCGAACAACGAATGGTCCCCAACCAATTCATCCCGCAATTCAGAAGGTTTGGATTTTTTCAAATATGATTACGTTTCTCGTACTTGGAATCCTCACTTCAATCGGAGAGTTTGCGCTCATTAAAACGATTCCGTTGCCTTGGCCGATTCCGATCTTTATGCCTCTGTTGTGGATAGTGATCGGCATATTGAACGCGCGTTTTTTAAAGCGCCAGTGGGAAAGGTGGAACTATGAAGTCACCGAACATGAAGTCATTCTCTCATGGGGAGTTTGGAATCAGACAAAGCGATTCGTTCCAAGAGATCGGGTCCAGCACGTAGATATCACGTCCGGTCCAATTGCGCGACACTTTGGATTGGCTCATGTCCACCTTTACGTTGCGGGTGCCCACGGAGCCGTTGGTGGAATTCCCGGTCTCACTCCCGAAGAAGCCGAAGATCTGAGAAGCATGTTAGTGGAGACCCAAGCTGAACATGTTTGAGACCCCACATCGCTTACATCCAGCCGCCATCGTAATCAACTTTGGGGTCTATTTTATCGCTACCGTGCGGAGTCTCGCCGCACCATTAATTGGGATATTCATTACTGGAAAGGAATCGTCCGCAAATTTCATGTCCATCATGATCGGAGGAGGAATTGCCGTAATTGGAGGAATTTCTCTCATCGGTCCAATCCTCAATTATTTTTCGACGACGTTCTTCATTGAAGGCGATGCCCTCGTCATTTCGAGCGGATTTATATGGCGAAAGCGACGAACCATTCCTCTCGCTCGAATTCAAAACGTCAATATTGAACGAACGATCTGGCATAGATTTCTAAAGGCAGCAAAAGTGAAAGTCGAAACCGCTGCAGGAGCTAAATCAGAAGGAGATTTGACCGCTCTTTCGGTCGAAGATGCAAACAGACTTCAATCCGTTTTATTGCAACGCAACCAAACAACTGATACAGTCGAGCCAGAAACGAAGCCCGAACCCCTTTATCAACTCTCTCCGAAACAAGTCATCCTGGCCGGCGCTCTTGGCAACCGAGCAATCTATATCTTTGGAAGCATCTTTGCAGTGTTCCAGGCTGAAGGGGCTCATCAGTACTTTAGGCCGATCTTGAACTACATACAACGTTTGGGACCTGCTGCCTCAATCCTTGCCGGAGCAGGAATATTTGTCGGCCTGGTAATTATCGGCTGGCTAGTATCAATAGGAATATCTGCAACTCGATACTACGGATTTCGCATTGAGAAGCATGAAAGGGGAATTCTCATCACCCATGGTCTTATCACGCAATTCAAAAGTGTCGTTCCTGTAGGCCGAATTCAAGATGTCCGAATTGTTGAACCTATTTTGTTTAGGCTCCTCGGATATTGTGAAATTTATGCGGACACCGCCGGATCATTCGACAAGAAAGACGAGGCATCAGCAAACAAAATCTGCCCGATATTGTCGGAAAGGGAAGCCAGCAAGATTGGAAAGCTTTTGATGCCAGAATTTGAGTTCGAATCCCTCAGTTGGCGACAAGTGAGTAAGAAAACCATTGCCCGACATGCGGCTAGACACTTCGTCCAATTTTTGATCCTCATTTTCGTGCCTCTTGCAATTTGGCTGAAGTGGTATTCCCTCATTTTCATTGCGCCGATGGCCATCTTCAGTTGGGTAACTGGCCTCGTTGCCTACCATTACGTTGGCTATTCGTGGACGAACGACATTCTTGCTGCCCGTCGTGGTGTCTTTCGTAAACAAGCTACGATCATCCCCTTTGATCGTATTCAGCACTATACAATTAACTCCTCATACTTTCAACGGCGACTCGGATTGGCAACGGTTACAGCGGTGAGTGCGTCGACCGGAGGACATTCGATTCACGTGGCTGACGTTGATATTAAAGCTGTAGATGGCTTACGCGAGACTATTGCTGTCTCCATCCAGAGCCATTTAGGTTCGAGAAAAAGTGGCCTATAGCCATTGAGATATTTGTTGCGAATTCCAACAAGATGCAACCATTCTGGTATTCTGTACGTAAGCAACCATTGAGTGTATGAGGCTCAAGTGGTTTAATGCCATAATAGTAACAGCAATGGGAAAAACAGTAGGAATTGATCTTGGAACGACAAATTCAGTCGTTGCAGTAATGGAAGGCGGAGAGCCAGTCGTCATTAGTACAGCTGAGGGTTCACGAACATGTCCAAGCGTTGTGGCATTCAAAAAGAATGGCGAGCGCCTTGTCGGTGCACCTGCAAAGCGACAAGCTGTTACCAACTCAGAAAATACAATCAGCTCCATTAAGCGATTTATTGGTCACCAATACGGAGAAGTCTCTGGTGAGCAAAGCCGGATTTCATATAAGCTCAAAGCTGGAAAGAATGGTCAGGCAAGCGCCCATATTCCTGCCCTAGATAAGGACCTTTCTCCGGAAGAAGTTTCTGCAATGATCCTTCAAAAGTTGAAGAACGATGCAGAGGCTTATCTCGGCGAAACTGTCGATCAAGCAGTTATTACGGTTCCTGCTTATTTCAATGACGCCCAAAGAACTGCAACGAAAAATGCCGGCGAAATCGCAGGACTCAAAGTTCTCCGAATCATCAACGAGCCAACCGCTGCATCCTTAGCCTACGGTTTAGATAAGAAGGCTAACGAAACTATTCTTGTCTTTGACCTTGGTGGTGGAACATTCGACGTATCTGTCCTTGATGTTGGCGAAGGAGTTTTCGAAGTTCGATCCACGAGTGGCGATAGCCACCTTGGCGGAGATGACTTTGACAACAAGATTGTTGACTTCCTTGCTTCCGAATTTAAGAAGGAACAGGGCGTCGACATTCTGAAGGACTCTGCTGCCGTACAAAGGCTCAGAGACGCCGCCGAGAAGGCAAAGATCGAATTGAGTACTCAGATGAGTACCCAAATCAACCTTCCGTATATTACTGCAGTTGACAACGAACCGAAGCACCTCGATCTTACAATGACGAAGGCGAAGTTCGAAGAGTTGACATCTGATCTGATGGACCGGGTTAAGAAACCGTTCTTCCAAGCTCTTGAGGATGCAAAGCTTAAGGC
>Ga0194055_10000910_pt1 | contig 23997 bp, 19 predicted proteins | sample SepL449m_MetaG_FD_155482 | JGI IMG/M metagenome (GOLD analysis project Ga0194055, IMG submission 155482) | Anoxic zone freshwater microbial communities from boreal shield lake in IISD Experimental Lakes Area, Ontario, Canada - Sep2016-L442-9m | ecosystem: Environmental > Aquatic > Freshwater >... | reverse complement strand
CCCCGGCATCTTTAATCGTGGCAAGCCTGACATCGTCATGGCACTTGCAGTCATTCATCACATGGCAATTACATTCCATGTACCGCTTGCATCGCAGCTCGACATGTTCCGTGATCTCACGCCAGAGCTCATTATTGAAATGCCGCATGCTGATGACCCGATGGTCCGCAAATTGCTGACCAACAAGCGCGATGGTATCCATGATGACTTCAACCTGGATGAGTTTGAACGCTTGTTGAATGAGCGCTTCACCGTCAAGTCAAAGATGTTGTTGTCAAGCGGTACTCGCACCATTTTCCACGCAGTCCGTAAGGGCTAGCCGAAGGGGTGGCGACCCGTTCTCGCCGATAACATTGCAGAGTCGTGGTGCGTGCACCTCAACTGGCGACGTGGCCGAGTGGTTTAGGCAAGGGCCTGCAAAGCCCTGTACCAGGGTTCGATTCCCTGCGTCGCCTCTATAGGTCTATGTGTTTGTCCGGCAGTCGGGGCACAAGATGCCTTCGGTGGCGTCAACACAGTCTTGGCAAAAGATGATTCGCACTCTGCATGTTGGCACGTCGCAGTTATAGAACTGATTCGATGGTCCACCACATGTTTGGCAGATTCCTAATACCTTGGCGTCTTTGCTGAAATCAACTTTGAGACGTCGATCAAACACATAGAGCGACCCTTCCCAGAGGCCTTCGTCTTTAAAAGTTTCTCCGTAACGAACGACGCCTCCGTCCATTTGGTAAACATCTGTGAAGCCGCGGTTCTTCATGAGAACAGAGAGAACTTCGCACCGAATGCCACCAGTGCAATACGTGACGACTGGTTTGTTCTTAAGGTGGTCGTACTTGCCGCTCTCTAGTTCACGGACGAAATCTGGCGTCGTACGCGTATCAGGAACGATGGCATTGCGAAATTTGCCGATGCGTGCTTCAAACGCATTACGTCCATCAAAGAATGCAACATCGTCACCATGTTTTTCGACGAGCGCATGTACTTCATGAGGCTTCAAGTGAATCCCTCCGCCCACAACGCCCGATTCGTCAACGACTAGTTCGTCAGGTACACCGAACGTAACGATCTCTTTTCGAACGCGCACTGCCAGGCGAGGGAAGTCTTCGCCAATGCCATCTGACCACTTCCAGTCGATATTGTGAAAGCCGGGATATTCACGTGTGATACGTCGGTAAGCCTTAATTGATTCAAGCTCTCCACCGACAGTTCCGTTGATACCATCTTTTGAAATGATTATGCGGCCTTTGAGACCCAAACTTTCGCAGAGAGTGCGTTGCCATAGACGTATCGCATTAGGGTCCACTAACGGAGTGAACTTATAAAACAGAAGAATCTTTATCTCGCTAATTCGTACAAATGTACAGCGAGAAGTGGATGATTGGTGTGTCTTAGAGGTTGAGAAGTTCGCGGATATTTTCCGGAACAAAGTTGTTCTCTGTTGTGGTTTCTGCTTCCACCAATTCGACTAGACGGTTGACTACTTCAATGGGGTCCATCTGATTTGTAGTCACCATCTGACCAATCATTTTGTGAATTTCGGCTGCTGGTGCATTGATCGATGAATCGTTAAACCATTCCCACATGGAATCCGCCATGCGATCGTTAAAGCCGGTGTTGTATGGCGCGGGGTTAATCAAGCAGACATCGATGCCCTGAGGGGCAAGTTCTGCGCGCATCGCTTTGCCCATTGCTTCAAGGGCGTGTTTGGTCATCGCATATGGACCAAACCCTGGAGCGGCTACAACACCTGCGATGGACGACATGATGATGACTCGTCCTGAACCTTTGGCTGCCATGCGCGGTAGAGCAGCTTGAGTAGCTGCCACTGTGCCAAACACATTCACTTCGAAAACTTTACGTAGTCGATCATTGGGAACATCTGACATAGGGCCGGTTTGCCCGTAACCCGCATTGTTGATGAGAACATCAATGTCCCATGCTGAAATCTTTGCCACATCTGTTGCGTCGGTGATGTCAACCTTTTCTACTTGTAACTGGGGCGCCTCGGCTGAAAACAACGAAGCCTGTTCTGTGGTTTCTGTTGTAGCGATGACATGGTGACCGCGTGCGGCGAGGGCAAGAGCTGCCCCTTTACCGAAGCCGGATCCTGCGCCTGTGATGAGAATTGTTTTCGACATGTTGTACTCCTGAAGATGTGATGTGCAATCACGATAGGCGAGCGGCGACCGTGCTCTGTATTCCAACGCTGTCTGAACTACGGGGTCTGAGTAATCTCGCTTCATGAGTGCACGTGAAGAAGCCATCAAAGAATTGACAGCAGAGGGCATGCCCCTTGAACTGCAGACAGTCGAGGTAAACGGTTATCCGTTGCGTGTTTTCAAGAATGCACCCGATTCCTTGTGCGATGTGTGGGCCATTGCTGCAGAACAAGGTGATGCCCCGTATTTCATTTACGAAGACACATTGCTGACCTATGCAGAAGCAAATCGTCAGGTCTTGTCAGTCGCGGCTTGGCTTTTATCGCGCGGGGTAAAAAAGGGCGATCGTGTTGCATTGGGAATGCGCAATTATCCCGAATGGGCCATGGCTTATTGGGCAACGCAATGTATTGGCGCTGTGATGGTCAGTTTGAATGCGTGGTGGATCGCTGACGAACTGAAATACGCGCTGTCAGATTCAGGTGCAACTGCTGTCATTGTCGATGGCGAACGACAAGATCGCTTGTCAGACGAACTTCTCGCAGAGCTCGGTATCGATGTCGTGCTTGTTGCGCGAGGCACAGCACGGCCAGGATTGTCGTCATGGGAGGAAGCGTCATCACACACGGCTGCGCAATTGCCCGTCATTGAAATTCTTCCTGATGATTACGCCACAATTTTGTACACATCTGGAACGACCGGCTTTCCGAAAGGGGCTGCTGGTACTCACCGCAACTACGTCACAAACATGTGGAACGGACGATTCAGTGTTGCGTTAGCTGGGAAAATGGCAGGCATTGTTCCCGACACGTCTGCTGTTCTCAAAGCACAAACAGTTGCACTCTCTACTTTTCCGTTTTTTCACATCGCAGGTTTATGTGGACTAAATAACAACACTATGAACGGAGTCTGTATCTTGACCCAATACAAGTGGGATGCAGGAGATGCGCTTCGTATTGTCGAGAAGTATAAAGTCAATGTGTTTGGCGGTGTGCCAACAGTTGTGCGTTCGTTCTTGGAACATCCTGATTTTTTGAAATTCGATCTCTCCAGCATTTCTGCAATCGGTCAAGGTGGCGCTCCGGTGCCGCCCGACTCCATCGCGACGATTGAAGCCGAATTTGCAGGCAAAGTCAGTGCAAGTAATGGCTACGGATTAACTGAAACGACAGCGGCAGTAATTGGCAACAGTGGCGCTGCGTACTTTGCAAAGAAAGATAGTGTCGGCCTGCCATACGTCGGAACACAGATTCGAATAGCAGCTGAAGACGGAACAGAAGTACCACAAGGCGACATCGGTGAAGTGTGGGTGTATGGACCAAACAATGTTCGTGGTTACTGGAATAAGCCAGAAGAGACTAAGAAGGCCTTCACCAATGGGTGGTTTCATACAGGTGACGCTGGTTATGTCGACGCAGATGGCTTTATCTATGTCGTCGATCGCATTAAGGACATGGTGTTGCGCGGAGGCGAAAACGTGTATTGCGTTGAAGTAGAAACAGTCTTATTTGAACATGAAGCAGTGCGTGATTGCGCAGTAATTGGATTGCCGCACGACAAACTGGGCGAAGAAGTTGCTGCAGTATTGGTAGCTGCAGACGGGTTCGGGTCAGAACACGATGCAGCAATCTTGGCATTCTTGGCTACGAGACTCGCATCATTCAAAGTGCCGAGCAAAGTCTTCTGGCATCAAGAAGAACTGCCGCGCAACGCAACTGGAAAAGTTTTGAAGAAAGATCTGCGAGATGAATATTCGATTCGCAAATAATTTTACGAGTGCGCTGTAATTGACAAGCCGAAAATCGTTTTGTTTGGGAAGAAAGTTCGCCACACAACGATGAAGGCTAAATACACAGGTCCAACAAGAATGATTTCACGAGCCCAGTGTGGTCCGTTCGGATACTGCGCAGACAGCAAAATAAAAGCGCCGAAATAGATAATTGTTGCCGTGTAGGTAGCAGGTCGAAGAGCGTGCACGCGTACAAGGTGTGGAAACTTAACCATCGTCAACTGTGCGACACAGAACAAGAGGCAAATAACTGCTGCATAGCGTTGACTTGTACCAAGAAGTATGAATGTAGGTATGACGATGTTCCACATGGCGGGAAATCCGTTGAACCACACATCTTCGGTTTCCTGATCTGTGCGAGCAAACCACAAGGCGCTTGTCATCAAAATAAGTCCAGAGATTGTCATGGTGAATCGCGGTTCAACTACATCCATTCGAATGAGAAGGACTGTGGGCACTACGACGCAGGTGACGTAATCAATGACGAGGTCGAGAACGTGTCCATCAATATGAGGGGCGTGAAGGCTGACATCAAATTTTCGAGCGATGGGGCCGTCAATGCCGTCCAAGACCTGGCACACAATGAGCCACAACAGTGCCGTTCGGATGTACCCGTCGATGACCGATTGAAGAGCGATGAGACCTGCAAGGGCTCCACTGGCTGTAAGAACATGGATACTGAAGCCAGTCCTGCGTTGGGACTGTGTGGTTTCAGAATTTGGCACTGCGCCAGCCTAGGGGGAACAAGCCGTACGCTTTACTCATGGGAGATCGCCGCACTCAACTAGAGCGTGGCTGGATACTGGTTTCCATCGCTTATGGCGGGCTGCGTGCAGCTTTGGTCTGGAAGTTTTTATCGCAGTACGGCGTCAATCCATATGTATTTGGGGTCATTGAGTTCTCCTCGGCAGCGCTCTACGGCAAATCGAGTGCCCGAGTAGTGGGAGCAGTGGTGGACGGGGCGTGGATTTTGCTGCGACCATGGCTGCCAGTGGCAATTTTGTCGTACTTTGCACCCGACGCCTACGTTTTTCTCAGTGCTGGGCGCCTTCCAGGGGACATGCTCGCAATCTTGATTTCAGTGGTGTGCGTGACCTTGGTGTTGACCGGTGTTGGGATTGTTACCCAGGTCAGACGTGGCCGCCAAGACGGTCAGGTCTAAATTCGGGCTGGAATCTCCCATTCCAACTAGTTGCGCACTACAACTGAGATTCAGGCATTTTGGCCCCACAGATGATGACTTTGGGCTTTTGTTCATCTAGTGTTACATGCGTCACATGAAGTCATGTGCAACATTCAGGGGGTATTTGAATGAAAGAAATGGTCACCGCCAACCGCTCGCGGAGGGCAAAACGCTTAGGGCTTGCACTAGCAATTGCTCTAACTGGGACAATGGTCTCGAGCACCACAACGCATGCTCGTGCGCCTCAGAAATCAAAATCTGGTGGCGAAATCACAGTTGCAATCGACGGAAGTATCGCCGGTTTCTGCTTCTCTACAGCTATGGCTGGTGGAGCACTTGGTTCAGCACGCTCAATTTATGAAAGCCTCGTAGAGCGCTCTTCGTCTGGAAAATTTGTTCCGTACCTTGCAGAGTCGTTTACACCTTCTGCTGACTACAAAGTGTGGGATATCGCACTCCGCTCAGGAATCAAGTATTCGAACGGCGAAGCATTTGATGCTACGAACGTAAAGCAGAACATTGAGTTGAGTCGTGGAAACATGCTCGCCACAGGTTGGAACTCAAAGTTTGCATCTACTGGTGTAGGTGTTAACGCAAACATCCTCACAATTGATGTTGTCGACTCATTGCACGTAAAAATCACTCTCGATCGTGGTGACACCCAGTTCCTTGGACTGTTGTACCGCGCAGGTCGTTATGTCATGCGTGCGCCTGCACAAATCGCAGATCCTGCCAATTGTCAAACCAACCCAATCGGTACCGGACCATTCATGAAGTCGAGCTACACACCAGATGAGCTCGTTGTCGTGAGAAACCCGAACTACTGGCGCAAAGATAAAGCCGGAGTCCAGTTGCCGTACCTCGACAAGATCACATTCGTTAACGTAAAAGAAGCATCACAGCGCGCAGCTGCTGTGCGCAAAAAGACCGTTGACGTTGGGTTCTTCACAGTAGGCGATGCAACCTTCGTCAAAGACCTTGCACAACGTAAGTCAGTTGTCACCGAATACAAGGGCCTACAAAACCAGTGGGGCCAGTGGATGCCAAACGTCAACAAAGTTGGCTCTCCATTCAAGTATCAGAACTGCCGTCTTGCTGCAGCTTTCGCCATCGACTGGAACTTGTACAACAAGGTTCGTCTCAAGGGTCTCGGCCTCGTTACTGGTTCTCTCGTTGGAAAAACCAACCCGATGTACACCAAAGCTGGAGCTGCGGTCTACAACGTTGCAAAGGCAAAGGATTTTGTAACAAAGTGCAACACAGATCTTGGAGCAGCTGGGCCGTTTAAAGTAACGCTCTATGCCGATTCAAGTTCTCAGTCACAGAACAACGTAAAATTCGTCGCCACTATGCTGAAGGATGCTGGGGTTTTGGTAAATGACCTGTACATCGCAGAGTCAGCCGTGCTGATCTCGAAGATTTACAACACTGCGAAAGGCTCGAACGATTTCGACTTCGCTGAAGGTACTCCTGCAGAAGGTGAGTCGGTTGGCTATGTCATCCCGTTCTTCCTTAGCAAGGCGTTCCCATCAGATGCGAAGAGTCTGGTAGCTGGTCAACTGTACGGAAAAGTTTTGAACACCGTTATCGCTTTGGGTAACCATGGTGACAGCCAAGTTGACAACTTGATCTACGCAGCACAAGCTGAGACAAACCCAACACTTGCTAAGACCAAGTGGGCTGCAGCTACTGCGTACCTTCAGTCGCAGGGTTATGCAATCCCATCTGTCAGCAGTGGTAACTATGTTTTCACGAACAACAAGTCAAAACTCATGGGAGTTGGCAAATTGCTGAACCCAGATGGCAAGACATACCCGAACATCGCTGAGACCAAGGGTCTCGACTTCACAGGTATCTACAAGGGCTAAGTCGTAACAGACAGAACTCTGAAAAGGGGCGGTGACTATTTGGTCACCGCCCCTTTTCGTTATCTATCGTTTTGTCGACGGTTGGAGAAGGACGCTTGTTTACTGCGGCCAGTAAGCATCGCGAAGAATGCGCTTCTTCAGTTTCCCGTGTGCCTCGCGAGGAAGTGATTCATGAAAATCAACACTGCGAGGACACTTAAAACTTGCTAGTCGTTCACGACTCCATGTGATCAATTCATCTGATGTCAGTGAAGCACCATCTTCAAGTTCCACGGCTGCTTTCACCTGTTGACCGAACTCAGCATCGGGAATTCCAAAGACGGCCACATCACGAATTGATGGGTGTTGACTAAGGACTCCCTCTATCTCGGCAGGGTAGACGTTTACTCCGCCATTCAAAATGAGATCAACGCGTCGATCAACTAAGTACATGAACCCGTCTGCATCGAGGTACCCCAGGTCTCCGACTGTAAAACGCCCGTCTGGAAGTTGTGCGGCTTTAGTTTTGGCTTCGTCCCCGTGATACTGCGGTGCGCCATCAGCGCGTTTGAAATACAAAGTTCCAATTTCCATTGCTGAGAGATCATCGCCATTGTCGTCGACAACAGAGACTTGCAGGTTTGGTGCTGGGCGGCCAACAGTGCCTGGACGCTGCATCCATTCAGTACTTGTGCAGACGACTGGTCCGGTGCCTTCTGAACTGCCGTAGAACTCTGTGATGATCGGGCCGAGCATGTCGATGAGGCGCTGCTTGGCCCACCCGGGGCACGGAGCTGCGGTGTGTGCTATCCATTGCAGGCTGGAGAGGTCTCGAGAAGCGAAGTGCTGATCCTCAAGTTTTGCAAGGCGCACAATGAGAGTGGGGACTAATGGTGCACTGGTCACCCGGTGTTCCTGAACTGTGTTGAGGAAATCGTCAACGTCAAATCGTTCTTTCAGCACAATGGTGTGGTTACGCGCTAGGGCGGCACCGAGAACTCCGGCGCCAAAGGCGTGATACAGGGGAGTGGAGATCAAGGCGACGCCCGTGTCTGGCATACCGACATAACTGCCCCACGTGGAGACTCCCTTTGCCCACGATGACAGAGGAGCGCCCGAATCAGGTCGTGTCACGCCCTTGGATGCGCCTGTCGTGCCACCCGTGTAAATCAGGGCTGACCCTGAGATGGTATTCGTGTGGTCCGTGTCGGGCTGAGCGTCTCTCCACGCGTTGTATTGCGGACCAATGACAATGACGCGTTCAGGGGCGATTCCAACTCGAGCAGCGACCTCGATGCCGATGGCCGCATGGTCGGGGTCGACAATGAGGGCGGTAGCGCCACTGTTGAGTAGCAGGTATTCAAGTTCAGGAGCGGTGAGGTGCCAGTTCAGCGGTACGTAGCGGGTCCCTGCGATTGTGTTACCGAGAAATAGCTCAGTCCACTCGATGCGATTGTGGGCCAACAACGCCCATCGATCAGCTGTCGCGAGGCCCCACGCAGAGAGAGCGTGAGCGATCTTGCGAGCATTAATTTCCAATTGCGACCAGGTGAGCGTTTGATGTTCACAGATGACAGCGACTCCGTCTGGGACTTCGTTTGTCGACTGGAGAATATTGGTCACGGCGTCACTATAGAACAGGTTTTGGGTGCAATTGTCCTGTGCAAGAACGCCTACGGTAGAAAGCATGAAAGTTGCATTAACCATTGTGGATCACCTTCGTCGCGCTGAGCAGGTGTACGGAGACCGTGTCGCAATTATTGACGAACCAGATCAGCCGGCAGACTCGTGGGGCACGCTGACATACAAGGAAGTCGCGCGTCGCGCTCGCGCACAGGCAGCCGCGCTTGATGCCCTGGGGGTACCTCAAGGCGCGCGCGTAGCGATTGTCAGTCAGAACTCTGCTCGTCTTCTGACCGCCTTTTTCGGCGTGAGCGGATATGGACGAGTATTAGTGCCGATTAACTTTCGACTTGTAGCCGAAGAAGTTTCTTACATAATTTCCCACTGTGGAGCAGAAGTCTTGATCATTGATCCAGAACTTGAAGAGGTTCTTGAAGGTGTCACCGCGAAACACAAGTTTGTCATCGGCGCCGAGTCAGACAAGGTTCTTTATAAGTTTGATGTTGAACCACAGCCCTGGCTAGCTGACGAGAATGTCACTGCAACAATCAACTACACAAGTGGAACCACTGCACGTCCGAAAGGTGTGCAGTTAACTCATCGCAACTTATGGGTCAATGCTGCAATCTTTGGTTGGCAGTTGGGCATTAATGATCGCGATGTGTACTTACATACGCTTCCTCAATTTCATGCAAACGGATGGGGGATTGTTTTTTCTGTCACCGCCATGGGCGGCCAGCACATCATCTTGCGCAAGGTTGACGGAACTGAGATCTTGCGTCGCATCGATCAATTCGGAGTCACGGTGTTATGTGGTGCTCCCGCTGTAGCAAACACAGTGCTTGATGCTGCTGCGGTCCCGGGTACTAATACTTCCCGCGATCAGGTGCGAATGGTGGTCGCAGGCGCGCCACCGCCAACGAAGACCATTGAAAAAATTGAAACAGAACTCGGATGGGAGTTCATTCAAATTTACGGATTAACAGAGACATCGCCTTTGCTCACGATGAACCGTTCACGGAGCGAATGGGACACTTTGACTTCAGCGCAACGTGCTGCACAACTCAGTGCAGCCGGTTCTCCATCTCTGGGTGTTGAAATGCGTATTGATGCAGAAGGCGAAGTGTTGGCTCGCGGCAACGTCGTGATGTCTGGGTATTGGGAGCAGGAAGAAGAGACTTCGAAGGCAATTGTTGATGGATGGTTTCATACAGGAGACGGCGGTTCGATGGGCGAGTACGGCTTCATCACCATTGCTGACCGCAAGAAGGATGTCATTATCTCGGGCGGAGAAAACGTCTCGTCTATCGAAGTGGAAGATGCGGTCTTTTCACACGCTGAAGTATCTGAAGTTGCTGTCATCGGAGTGCCCGATGAAAAGTGGGGCGAAGCAGTCTTGGCGCTCGTGGTGAAAACTGCAGGTTCAACTCTGACTGAAGAAGAGTTAATCCAATATGTAAGAACAAAATTGGCTGCTTACAAATGCCCGAAACGAATCGAATTTCGAGCTGAACTGGCGCGCACTGCAACCGGGAAATTGCAAAAGTTCAAATTGCGTGCGCCGTACTGGGAAGGTCTCGACCGTCAGGTGAATTAGTTCAACTCACATTGCATCTTCGAAGAGATGTCGAAATGTGAGATTAATTCTGGGCTCATCAAGACCCGTTGACTTTGGGATTCGGTGGAGCCAGTGAGATTGACTTAGTCCAGACATGACGAGAAGTGATCCGTGAGACAGCATTGTGGAAACACGTTCGCCAGTCTCTTTGTGTCGCAGTTCAAATTTCCTTTCTGCGCCAAGACTGATCGAGGCAATGATTGGTTCGGGTCCATTGACCTTTTCGTCATCTGAATGCCAACCCAGATGGTCATTGCCAGTTCTGTAGAGATTCACTAGAACGCCATTAAACGTGTGCTCGGTCTGCACTTCACAAAGGGCTCTGATCTGATTCAGGGGTGCACTCCATGGCTGCGGGACACGTTGGGCGCCGGAATACGTATAGGGGAGATGTGGGTCTGCGTGCCACGTTGAAAGGCGTGGCTCGTCAACCTTTTTGCCAAACATGACCAAGGATTGATTCTCCCAGGAAGTGGAGGTCAGCAGAGTATGCAACAGAGAATCGGCGTGTTCAGAAGCAAGGAAATCTGGCGTCAGAATTGCTGAGCCGTCATAGGGAAGAATTTCTCCCGGAAATATAAAGGACTGCGGGTTAGGCATTCACTCGTTGCTTGCGTGGACGAGGTCGCATAGTGGGTTCGGCGTCAATGTCTTTAATGAAGATCCACGCATATAGTGCACCAATAATTGACAAAACGATGCTTCCAGCAAATGCATAGTGGAACGCACCGAGCACTCCTTGATGATACGCAAGCAACATTGATGGGTCAGTTGGTGAATGACCTGCACCTACCAAGAAATTTCGGCGAGAAATAAAGATGGTGGAAAGTAGGGCGACTCCTACTGCAGCCGAAGCCTGTCGTTGAGTGGTAAAGATTGCAGATGCCCGTCCCGTATCTGGTTTGTCGATGTTGGCATACGTGGCTGCTTGTAGTGGAACAAAAGAGAACGCCATAGAAACGCCTCGTAGCAACATCAGGCCGCGAATGGTCCATTGACCGACACCGAGTGTGACGAAAAGAAAAGGAATGTTAGAAAGGCTGACCATTACGAGTCCGACTGCGGCGAGACGGCGCGGCCCGACTGTGTGATACAAGCGCCCCACAATTTGGCTCGTCACAATGACTCCTATTGCTTGAGGAAATGTGGTGAGTCCGGACTTGAGAGCAGAGTAGCCAAGGAGCGTTTGTAAAAATTGTGGCAAGAGGAAAAGAAATGCCGCAAAGCTTGCGTACGAAAAAGTGTTCACCATGTTTGAATTTCGAAACATGCGGTCGCGGTACAGGCGTAGGGACAACATGGGCTGAGGCACTCGAAGTTCGACGAACACCATGCTGAAGAGCAAGAGAACGCCGCCAATACCAGTTGCTAACACTTCAGTAGATACCCAGCCCTTATCTGGACCTTGCGAGAGTGCGTAGAGAAAGGATGCAAGACCAACTGCGGCAAGAAGAAATCCGGCGAAGTCAAACTTGCCTGCTGTCGGCTCTTTGCTTTCGCGCAGGTACAAGGCACCGAAGATGAACCCGGCAAGTCCAATGGGGACATTCACATAGAAGATCCATCGCCATGAAAGATTGTCAATTAACAGGCCGCCGATGATCGGCCCAAGTGCAGGCGCGACAACGGTGGGGATGATCAGAACTGTCGAAGCGCGAGCACGCTCTTCAGGAGGGAAGGCGCGATACAGCATTGCGGTTCCTACGGGGGTCAACATTCCGCCGCCAACGCCTTGCAAAATACGGAAGGCAATGAGTTCGCCGATGCTGTGGGCTTGTCCACACAGGACAGATGCCAAGGTGAACATGAATAAGGCAAAGAGGAAAGTTTTCTTTGTACCAAATTTGTCGCCGATCCATCCTGATGATGGAATCCATACGGCGATAGACAAGAGGTATCCAAGCACTACCCATTCGATTCCGGCGCCAGCAACATTAAATTGATGAGCCAGGGTCGGAATGGCGACGTTTACAATTGTGGTGTCAAGGATCTCCATAAAGAGTCCGAGCACGAAGATGACGGCAACGACCCATTTATATTCAAACGGCAATTTTCGACTCATATGTCCACCGTAGCCCGCGTCCTGCGCACACGGATGGTTGAGGCAGAATAGGTCCATGACTGAATCATTGTCCCCACTCGGATCGCGGCGACCCTCTTCACCACGAATATCTCCCATCACGGATCTGACGCCTGAATTGACAGAGATCATGGGAGGAGGAATCAATTCTCCAGCGGGCACTCCACTGAATATCTTCGGAACGATTGCACATCATCCACGCTTACTCAAGCGCTTTATGAATTTCGCTGGACTGTTTCTGAACAAGGGTGTCTTGCCGCCTCGCGAGCGAGAAATTGTGATTTTGCGAGTGGGCTGGAATTGTCAAGCAGTCTACGAATTCGGTCAGCACACAGTTATTGGCGAACGCGTGGGTGTGACAATGACAGAAATTGCGGCCCTCACCAAAGCCTTGCGTGACCATGATTGGAATGATCGTGATCGAGCTCTCATCCAGATGGCAGATGACTTATGTTCAGACAACTGCGTCAGTGAAGCTACATGGAAACTTCTGTCGGCAGATTGGAAAGAAGACGAACTCATTGAGTTAGTCATGGTGGCAGGCACCTACCGTTTGGTCTCAGGTTTTCTCAACACCATGGGTGTTGAGCTTGATGCAGATACTCCGGGCTGGCCCGAATAGAACCCTAAGAAATGGGGTGGTGGCACGCCACGAAGTGGCCCACGGCAACTTCACGCAACTGTGGTTCTTCTGCAGCGCATTTTTCAGTGGCGGCAGGACAACGTGTGCGGAAGCGACAACCCGATGGTGGGTTCATTGGTGATGGTGGTTCACCCATGATGAGGCCCTTTGTCACTGCACGGTCGGGGTCTGGAATGGGTACAGAGCCCACCAGAGCCTTGGTGTAGTGGTGACGAGTGTCGAGGTACAGATCGTCCGGAGGTGCGACTTCACAGACTTTTCCGAGATACATCACCATCACGCGGGTACTGACGGCTTTTACCACTGCTAGGTCGTGTGAGATGAAGATCAAGGTGAGGCCGTAGCGGTCCTTCATGTCTTGAAGCAAGTTCAGAATTTGTGCCTGAACAGACACGTCAAGAGCAGATACCGGTTCGTCACAAATAATCATTGTGGGGTCAAGAGCAAGCGAACGAGCGATGCTGATGCGTTGGCATTGGCCACCTGAGAACTCATATGAGCGACGGTCGCGAACAACTTTTGGGTCAAGGTTGACGGCATTAAGAAGCTCATCGATTTTGGCATCGATTTCTACTTGATTGCCGCGGTTCCATACGCGCAGTGGTTCTGCAAGAACTTCGCTGACTGGAAGGCGTGGATCAAGCGAGCTAACAGGATCCTGAAAGATCATCTGCATTGCAGGACGCATGTCGCGAAGTTCCTTCTTCGGCAAAGTAGTTAATTCTGTAGATAAGAAATTGACTGATCCACTTGTTGGTTTTGGCAACTGCAAAATTGCTTTACCGAGAGTGGATTTACCGCAACCAGATTCACCAACGATGGCAAGTGTCTCGCCTCGGATGAGGTCGAAACTAACGCCAGAGACTGCCTTGACAATCTTGTCTTTGCTCATCTTGAATTCAACCGTGAGGTCTTCGACTGTTAGAACGCGATCCCCATCAGGGCGCATGTGAGCTTTTCCGCTACCAGCCATTACTTAACTCCTCCGATTGGGAACCAACAACGATAAAAGTGATTATTGCCGCCATCAGTAAGGGGTGGCTTTTCTGCGCGGCACTTATCTGTGACGTACGGGCAACGATTCGCAAACGGGCAACCAGGTTCGTCTTTTGTCGGGTCGGGAAGGCGACCTTCGATGACAGGAAGACGACTTCCGGTTGGTGTCTCGAGACGTGGGATTGACTTGAGAAGGGCTTCTGTGTACGGCATCTTCATGTGAGAAAACAACTGACGTGTTGGTGCGTATTCCACAACATCGCCTGCATACATCACCGCAATTTTGTCTGTGTGGCCAGCTACAACACCAAGGTCATGGGTGACGAGAATCATTGCCATGTTTTCTTCTTTGCGCAATTCAGTAAGCAATTCCAATACTTGCGCCTGAACTGTTACGTCAAGGGCAGTGGTTGGTTCGTCAGCGAACAGCAATTTAGGTTCACAAGAGACTGCAATAGCAATCATGATGCGTTGACGCATACCACCTGAAAGTTGGTATGGGAACTTGCGCAACATTGCTTCGGGGTCGGGGATACGAACTCGTTTAAGAAGCTCTATCGCCTTTTCTTTGGCGTCCTTTTTGTTCATACCCAGACGAACTGTGAGGCTTTCGGTGAGTTGTGAACCAATGCGGCGCACTGGGTTCAATGCAGTCATCGGGTCTTGGAAGATCATCGCCATTCCGGTGCCCCAGAGTTCACGAACTTCATCTTTCGGAAGGTTCGTGATATCTTGGCCTTCATAGGTAATAGTGCCGGTACGAGTTGCTGTACCTGGCAAGAGTCCCATGGTGGCTCGCGACAATACAGTTTTGCCTGAACCTGATTCACCAACGACTCCGAGGCTTTCGCCCGCGAGTAGTTCGATACTGACGTTGTTGACTGCTTTCAGATTGCCACGTGGCGTTTGGAAACGCACAGACATGTCATCGATCTTAAGAAGTGTGCTCATATCTTTGACTCTCTCTTATCAAGGCTGGTGCGAACAAAGTCACCGAACCAGTTACACGAGATAACTGTTAGGGCAATAGCGCCTGCAGGAAGGTAGACCTCCCATGGGGAGTACGCAATGTTGCCGCGTCCGTTGGCAAGCATGGAACCCCAACTAGCTCCACCAGGAACACCAATACCAAGAATGGCGAGTGAACCTTCAACGATGATGACTGATCCGATGGCGAGGAATCCGATAGCGAGAATTGCAGGTGCAACGTTCGGCAGGATGTGCTTGCGAATGATGGTGAAGTTTTTGGTCCCCATTGATTTAGATGCCAAAACAAACTCACGGCTTGACCACTGCAGTGTGGCGCCGCGTGCGATGCGGCCAAGAATTGGAATGATCACGATTGTCAGCGACAAAATAAGAACTCCAACACGACGACCGATAGTTGCAGGATGGTTTTCATCTGAATAGGCGAGTACGGACAACAGTGAAAGAGATAGAACCAAGTTCGGAATGGAGAGCATCACGTTGAATGCCATCGTGACGATCATGTCAATCTTGCCTCGGAAGTACGCCGAAGTAACACCGATGAACGTTCCGATTGCTCCACCCACCGTTACCGATATCAGGGAAACAAACACTGAAAGTCGGGCACCGTTTACAAGGCCCGCAAACATGTCGTAGCCGTCAAGAGTGGTGCCGAGAATGTGTGAGTGATGGAATGGGTGCACTCCGAGGCTGTCGTAAAAGGATTTATCCCACGATGGAGCTGGAAGAATCCAGCCAAAGACTGCCAAGAAGACAATCAAGAACAGCCAACTTCCGGCAAGATAAAACCCAACTGGGCGCTTTCGCTTGCGCTTTACCTTGATAGGCAAGTCGGTGTTTGCCGATGAAAGTGTTGATGTCTCAGACACGACGTTCCCTCGTTCTTGGATCAGTGATGTTGGTGAGTAAGTCAACTGTTGTGTTGAAGAACACGTATGCAAAGGACACGAGTGCAATCAATGTTTGCATTGCAATGACCTGGCGCGAACCAATTGAATAAGCGATCTCGTATCCGATTCCAGGAATAACGAAAATAGTTTCAACAATGATTGTTCCGCCGATGAGCCCACCCATGTTGAGCGCTGCTGATGTCAGCAGAGTGGTGCTTGACGGTCTAAACACGTGTTTCCACAAAACGCGCCGGTTCGAAATTCCTTTAGAAGCTGCCATGGTGACGTAGTCCTCTTTGAGGGTGGCGATGACGTCGGTACGCAGAAGTCGTGTGTATGAAGAAGTGAGTCCGACTGCGAGGCTGGTGACTGGCAGCACCATCAATTTGAAATGTTGCCAAGGATGCCCGAAGGGCGAGGCGTATCCAATGGGGTCGACCCAGCCAAGCTGAACGGCGAAGATGAGTGACAAGATCAGCGCCAGAGCAAAGCCAGGGACTGAAACTGACGTAAACAAGATTGCGCTTGAGTACCGATCGAAGCGACTTCCTTCTTTATATGCAGAAATTAGACCGAGAGGAATAGCCAATGTGAGAGCCACGATTTGTGAATACAAGATGAGATAGAGCGAAGGGGGCAGGCAACGTTTTAATACTGAAGTCACTGATCTGTATCCACCATTGAGATAGTACTTTCCAAAGTCTCCAGTGAGCATGTGTGAAAGCCAGTGCCAGTAATATCCAAAGACGCCTTTATCGAGTCCGGTTTCGTGACGAATACCGTCACGAACAGCTTGCACGCCATTCGGAACTAACAACGCTGCAGGGTCTCCTGGCAACATCCACATCAAGAGCGATAGCAGAAATGTTGCGATGACTACAACGGTGCTCATCAAAATGAAGCGCTTGAGTAAAAGTCGCGCAATGTCCATGAACCCCCCTTTGGTTATTTAAAGAATCTAATACATAGAAAGAGGCGGCGCCCAATTCGGACGCCGCCTCTTTCGAATTGTTTTATCGAAGGATCAAACGATTACTTTTTGTAAACGCCGGTCCAGTCGATTCCCCAGTTTGTAACAAGTCGTTGTGACTTGCCTTTTTCAATCTGAAGAGTTCCGATTCCGCCGAGTTTTTTACCGGCAAAGAAGTCGTAGTAGAAGTTCAACATTGAACCCATGATTGCCTGGCCCTGCAAGATTGCAGTTCCGTTCTGGTACTGAGTCTTTGCTGCGGCTTTTGAGTTAGCAGCTTCACCAGCGTAGAACGCAGTATCAACCGTGGTATCTGAGTGGTGGTTCAATCCGAGGATTGTTCCCAAAGAAGAACGGAAGTACGCGGCCACTGGGCTCTTAGAACCAGTTGGGAATGCATTTGTGAGCAAGAACGGCAAGTTGAATGTGACGTCAGTTCCTTCGAAAAGAAGAATTGAAATCGCATCGTATGCGTTGTAGTACTGACCTGCTGTTGGCGAAGCGTTGAACGCCTTAGCAATGATGACTGCACCTTCTTCAGTGACGAAGTTGTAGGTGATGTCACACGCAGCCCACATGGTTTGCATGAACTTAGAGTTGCTGACGGAGGTTGAGCTTGTATCGCTTGGTCCGATGAAGGAAAGCGATGTTGCGCCTGTTTCTTGCTTGTACAAAGCAACTTCTGCTTTTGCATACGTTGGGTTGTACTTCTGGAAACCGCGAGTGGTGTACATAGGGTTTGTCTTGCCGACAAGCGATGTAGCAACTTGTGCTTCACCCTTTGTACGGGCCTTCACGTAGTTCACGCGGTCCATGCAGGAAAGTACTGCATTACGTGCGTGGATGTTCTTGAACGGCGAGCCTGGCTTGCCTTGGTTCAACCAGAGTGAAGGGTAGTACTCGTATGGTGACTTGAATTCTGTTACCACTGACTTGCGCTGACGCAGGTCCTTGATGAATGTTCCTTCAGAAGCACCAGAGAACATGGCAGCGTCTACTGAGCCCTTGCGAACTGCAGCTGCACGCTGTGAACCCTCTTTCACGTTAGTGAAAGTGATCTTGTCGAGGTATGGCAACTTTGCACCAGATACAGGATCTGTACGCCAGTAATCAGCGTTCTTCTGAACGATCATTTCATCTGTGTTCCAGCTGACGATCTTGAATGGTCCTGTACCGATTGGTGTGCTCGCGCATGTTGTCTTGTCGAGTAATTGTGCAGGAGCACGCATGAAAGCACGACCTGACGCATACAGAGTTCCTGGGAAGTCATTCTGTGCACGGTCTAGCGTGAACACTGCATGTGTTGCGTCTGAAGCAACTACAGAAATGACGTTCGAGTCGAAGGGAACAGCAGTACCAAGGAGGTACATCTTTACGAATCCTGATTTGAGAGTCGCAACACCCATGCCAGCTTCGACGTTCGCAACCACAGCTGCGGCGTTGAAATCTTCACCGTTGTGGAATTTGATGCCGGTCTTCAATTCAATAGTCCATGTTTTAAGGTCAGCTGATGCTGTTGCACCCTTAGCGAGGAGACCGATGTAATCGCCACCGCGGGTTTTTTCAAACAATGACTCGTACACGGTACGTGTAGCCATTAGTGATGAGTTAGCTGGGTTGTTACCAACACAGAAACCGGGGAAGGTGTCGAAAATTCCGACCTTTACTTCTCCGCCGTATTTGGATTTAGTCGGCCGTGATGCCGCCTGACTTCCGGTTGAGGCAAGTGTGCTGATCGCAATAGTGGCTGCAACTGCTACCCCTATACGACGCATCACACGTGACCGAGTGATCTGACTTTGAGTCATTGAGTTTCCCCCCAAAAATGCACACCGTTATTGATGTGACTGCAGTCACCATATCAGCGCTTGGGAGGGTGACGCTAGGCACAGGGACAAAAACGATTGCCTAGAGCAACTATTTCCTAGGGCGCTGGAGCTAGCCGCGCGAGCGGATGACTCCGATCAGGCGTTCCTAGCATCAGAGGCAGGTAACTAGGGCCGTAACGACAAAAGGTGTGGGGACCTCCTTTCGGAACTTCCCCACACCCATTGAAGATGGTGTCAAAAGTCGGCGATTATGCCTTCTTGTAAACGCCTGTCCAGTCGATGCCCCAGTTGGTGACAACACGCTGAGTTTTGCCCTTTACGAGCTGAAGTGTTCCGATTCCGGCCAACTTCTTCGTCGTGAAGAGGGTGTAGTACACGTGAGTCACGTTGCCCATAAAGCCGTTGATCTGCAGGTAAGAGGTGCCTTCGGCGTACTTCAGCTTTGCAGCCGCACGAGTTTGGGCGGCTTCACCGGCATAGAACAAGGTGTCGACATTGGTGTCTGAATGGTGGTTCAGGCCCAGTACGACGCCAACGTTGTTTAGGAACAAAGGCTTCACTGGACTAGTGCTAGTCGCAGGGAAGGCATTGGTGACAATGAATGGCAAGTTGAATGTGACGTCAGTTCCTTCGAACAGAAGAATCGGCAGCAAGTCATATGCGTTGTAGTACTCACCTGAAGCAACCTTCGGAGAAGCGTTAAAACCCTTGGCGATAATAACTGCTGTTTCTTCAGTGACTGTGTTGACAGTGATGCCACATTTTTTCCATGTGTCTGACAAGAACTTCGCATTTGCTGCAGAGTTCGATGTTGTGTCGACAGGCATCGAGAATGTGAGGCTTGTTTTTCCAGTATCCAATTTGTATGCAGCTACGTATTTCTTTGAAGCAGCAACGTCAAATTTGGTGAATCCACGAGTGGAATACATATCGCTCTTTGCTCCTACCAATGAAGTTGGCACGACGCCTTCTCCCTTGGTGCGTACCTTCACGTAGTTCACACGGTCAAGGCATGACAGAACTGCAAGACGCGCATTCTTGTTTGCGAATGGTGAGCCAGGCTTGCCTTGGTTGAGCCACAATGAAGGGAAGTACTCAACAGGTGATTTGAATTCGTTGACGACGCTCTTGCGAAGTCGAAGGTCCTTAATGAATGTTGCTTCTGAGGCAGCTGCGAACATTCCTGCATCGAGTGAACCCTTGCGAACTGCAGCAGCGCGTTGTGAACCTTCCTTCACATTCGTGAAAGTAATTTTGTTCAGGTACGGCAACTTTGCGCCTGATACAGGATCTGTACGCCAGTACGAAGCATTCTTTGCAACAACAAGCGAGTCAGTTGTCCAGCTCACTAGTTTGAATGGTCCGGTACCTGAGGGTGCTGATGCACACGCTGTGGAAGATGCAAGTTGTGTTGGTGAGCGCATAAATCCGCGACCAGATGCATACAGCGTTCCGAGGAAATCGTTTTGTGCGCGGTCAAGAACAAACTCGACGACATATGTTGATTTGGCCGAGAAGCTTTTGATATTGGCTGCAAATGCGGCCGCTGTTCCGACTGTGTAGCTCTTGGACAAATATCCTGCTGCGCCGCCAGTTGCATATGCAATACCGGCTGTAAGACCTGTGAGTGCTTGATAATTAGTTACTACCGCAGCAGCGTTAAACGGGGTTCCGTCATGAAAAGAGATCCCTTGACGAAGAGTGACGGTCCAAGTCTTTAAGTCAGATGAAGCGACTGCTCCACTTGCAAGGAGACCGACGTAATCGCCACCGACTGTGCGCTCAAACAATGTTTCGTACATTGAACGAACTGCCATGAGTGCAGAGTTGGCGGGGTTGTTACCCACACAGAAACCAGGGAAGGTGTCGAAGATTCCGACTTTTACTTCGCCACCATATTTTGAAGCAGATGGAACTGCAGCAGCTTGACTGCCGGTTGAGGCCACGGTTGAAATCGCTATTGCTGTTGCTACTGCAACACCAACGCGACGCAATACACGTGAGCGCATTGTGTGAGTTTGTGTCATAAGAATTTCCCCTAAAACTGTCAACACCCGAGTGGTGTGACAAGAGTCAAGGTAGTGCTCTAAACATCACAAGTGTTGTCGTGTGACATACGACCAAACACAGTTCGTTGTTCCTAACTTTGTAAAAAAACTGTGTGCACCAACCAAATTAATTTCACAATCGGTTGTGAAAAATATTTATGTTGTTGTGAACATGTGAACTTTTATCGCGCCTGTTTTTCGATCGTTGGCTACTGCAAATGCTTTGGTTGCTTCTTCAAGCGAGAAGCGATGAGTGACGAGTGCAGGTACTAATTCTGAGTGGCGAACCAACATGTCAACTGCGTCTGAGAAATCATTGTGTTCATGATTATGGCTATAGAAAATAGATGGCACTAGTGAGATCTCTTTGAGCATCATTTGATTCTTGAGAGAGATGGTGCTCCAAATCATTCCGAATTCAATGACGCTTCCTCGTGGTCGTGTTGCGTTAAAGCACATGTCAAGTGATTCTTGGGTACACACTGCGTCGTAGGACACGTCGTAGTTGGTGCTGGGTTCTGAGATTGCATGCACGCCTAGTGCTTCTGCTGCATGAAACTGATGCTGATGGCGACACACGATGTCTACGTTGACGCCGTTGTCTTTCAAGACAGCCGCGGTCAGAAGACCAATGGAACCAGATCCGACCACCAGCGCTGACATTCCTTCGTGAACTGGCACTCGGTTAACGGCATGAATGACAACTGCCAGAGGTTCAACGAGACCCACGACGGCGGGGTCGGTGCCGAGAGGCAGGGGCACAAGGCGAGACGATTCGACTCTGACCAGCTCGGCTAATCCGCCGTTAATAGATGTGCCGTGAAGGGCACTTGCTGCTTGGCGGCAGGTGTGTGGGAATCCCCTCGAGCACTGGAGGCACGAGCCACATTCGCCGGTAGGACGAACGGCGACAAGTCGACCATCTGTAGTGAAGCCGCCGAACTCGTGACCAAGGATCACGCCTGAGAGTCCAGATGTGACCAAGTGCAGATCTGAACCGCAGATTCCTGCTGATGTGACGGTGATGAGTTCGCCGGTCCCGGTTGGCTCGTCGTAATCGGTGACGAAAACTTCGCCGTTCTCTGACATAACTGCACGCATGTGCAGATGGTACTACCGGGTTATGGCGCGATGGATGACGTTGGTGTTGTCGACGTGGTGGTTGATGGAACTGTCGAGGTTGTTGTTGATGAGGTCGTTGTTGTTGATGTCGTGGACGTGGTGGTAGTTGCATCGACAACAGCGTGCCCGAAAGTAGAAATTGCAGAAACCATGAAGGTGCTTCGAGTGCGATAGCCCGACACAGATAAGTGTACGCCATCGGCGACGAAACGACTGGCAGATTTTGGGGTGAATGCAGTATTCCAATCGGCGATAGTGAGGTTTGGATATCGCAGTTTTGCTAATCGCAATTCTTTGTTGAATCGAACACCGCGAGCCCGCCAGTCTCCTCGACCAGTCTGAGAGAACTCTAGGTTGACCCACAGCACGGGGAGCCCCCGCGTTGTATGCATCACTTCATCTATTACCCATCGTGGGTACCAGGTTTCGGGTTTGGAGATCATGTCATTTGTGCCGAGAGCTATGACGAGTGCAGTGGTTGTTGCTTTGAGTCCCTTAGCAATGACGCTGGCACCGAGAGAAGCTTTGCGTCCGACCTTTGCATCCATAACGACATTGGTCCATGTTCCAAGAGCAGTCACTTTGGAAGAGAAAGAGCCGAACGCTTCGGTACCCACGGTAAGACTGTCGCCAACGATGAACAAAGATCCCTGGCCATTAACGCCAAGAGCTGGTGATTTGCCCTGCACCGGTGGTGGAGTAACAAACAGGAAGGCCCCCAACACGACACCTACCAATACCAGTGCACCCAATAATTGACGAAGTCGATAGAAGGACATGAATGGCACCTGTTCATTGTGGCAAGGTTGACGGATGTTCCGCAGGCACTTTCTGACATATTTGGCCTTATCGACGATGGCCATAGCGCAACCGCTGCTTGATTTGTACGGAAAGAACACAACGATATTTTCCGCTGCCAAATTGTCACCGTTAGAAGTGGTGTTGTTCCTTCTCACTGTGGGTCTAGTGCCAGCCATCGTCTGTGTGTCTTTAGACCGTTTGTCGGCGTTATTTGGCCCGAAGGTTAATGAGGCGATGCGACTGACTCTGATTGCTGTCCTGTCGCTCATGTTGGGACTTGCTGTCGCACGATTACTTGTGGTGAATCGCACCCTGCCCTCAATTGTGATCGGGTTGCTGTTTGCTGTTGTTGTTCCGTTGGCTTTTGACAAATCGAAACCAGTTCGCGAATGGTCACGTTGGCTGGCGCTCTTGTCGGTGGCAGTTGTAGGAAGCGCTGCGCTTTCTCTCCAACCAGTGTTGCTGAAATCCGATGGACCATCTTCTGATGCAGTAGTGGGGAATAAGAAGGTTTCCGTACTGCAAGTTATTTTTGATGAATTCCCGTTGTTCTCGTTACTTGGTACTGATGGAGCGATTAATGCCGAAAGATTTCCTGCGTTCGCCGAGTTGGCACAGGGATCAACGTGGTACCGAAATTCCGTAGCGGAGTCGAACTTTACGCATCAGGCAGTTCCCGCAATTTTGTCATCATCCATTCCGGCACAAGCTGGAGGACCTTTTCTTACTCAATACCCGAAAAATATTTTTACGTTGTTTGCGCGTGCCACTTCTGTTGCTGGGACAGAGCCCGTGACAAGTCTGTGTCCACGGTCGGTCTGTAAAACGAAAGGATCGACGACGACGTCTTTTAGTTTTGGCAGATTAAAAAACTTTATTCATGATGCTGTTTTTGTGTATGGCCAACGAGTGCTGCCACCTGTTCTGCGCACACATATTCCGTCTGTAGAGGGGACTTGGGGCGGATTCGGAGCCGTAGCAAACGAATTTAAAGACCAATTTGCTTTCGGCGCACTTTCACAAGTTGACGCAGTGAATCGTGCTGCAGGATTGGCCACTGGTCCAAACGCACCGAAGGTTCAGGTAGTGCACGCGTTGTTGCCACATGCCCCGTGGCGTATCACTCCTGATTTTCGGGTTGATCAGTTGTCGCCGACTATTTCTACCGACAACCCAGATAACGACGAAGTTATTCGTGACATGTATCAGACGTTTTTGTATCAAGTTGGCGCAGCAGATCATGCCCTTCAGGGTGTGATTGCCAAATTGAAGTCATCAGGGAAATGGGATTCAACAATGTTGATAGTGACTGCTGATCATGGCATTTCGTTTATTCCAACCATGCCCCAACGTCACACAGACTTTGCTGATACTGACCAAGTTGCTGATATCTATCGAATTCCGACCTT
>Ga0194055_10000909_pt1 | contig 24001 bp, 28 predicted proteins | sample SepL449m_MetaG_FD_155482 | JGI IMG/M metagenome (GOLD analysis project Ga0194055, IMG submission 155482) | Anoxic zone freshwater microbial communities from boreal shield lake in IISD Experimental Lakes Area, Ontario, Canada - Sep2016-L442-9m | ecosystem: Environmental > Aquatic > Freshwater >... | reverse complement strand
CAGTTAGATCAAATGCTTCTAGATAGAGGCGCATATTTAAGCTCTGATGGTGATTCTCAAGGCATTACCATGGCCATTGAGAGAATTTGGTTAGACTGGCAGGGCAAAAGTTTGATCGAGCCTGTTTGGAAGCCTATTGGAGTTGATCAAGCTGTAAATACAATATTGACTAATGTACTAAGTAGCTCAAAATAATCACAGGAAAAGCGCTTGAAAGATTTTGTTCTTTACTGCAAATCCTACCCTAGGGATTTTCTGCGTCTTAGGCGACTATTAAAGTCTATTAGGCGCCTTAATGCAGATCAATTACCCTTTTATATTTCTACGCCAAAAGCTGATAAGGACTTATTAGTTGAGGTCTTGGGTCAAGATGGTTATATCTGGGTAGCAGATGAAGATATTGTCATCGCTAATCCAAAAGCTGATTTTGCAACTTACCAGGCGATGCCTGGCAACCTTTCTCAGCAGATTGTAAAGGCTGAGTTTTGGCGCCTAGGGCTTGCAAAAAATTATCTATGTTTAGATTCAGATAGTTTTTTTGTTCGCGAGTTCTATCAGGCTGATTTTTTATCACCTGATGGCGTGCCTTATACAGTGCTGCATCAGAATAAAGAGTTATTTCAGATGGCCACGAACCGCGGCCATGATAAGGTTGAAAAAAATCTCAAGGCTGAAGCTGATCGTGTCCAAGTGCTCTTTGGCCGTCAAGGACCTAATTTCTATTGTGCGCCGGCACCATTCATTTGGTCAGCAAAGGTCTGGCAATCTTTAAGTCAGCAATATCTGGAGTCCAAAGGAATAAGCATTTGGGATTTCATCAGCCCCGCACATCCTGAGACCCTAATTTATGGTGAGACGCTATTAAGGTATCACTCAATCCCATTGATTGCGATTGAGCCCTTATTTCGGACCTATCACTATGACTGGCAGTATTTCTTGATGAGGCGTCTGCGAGAGACAGAGGCAAAGGTTGCTAAGCACTATCTCGGAATCATTTATCAATCTGCTTGGGAATCAAAGCTCGACTTTGGAATCTCACAAAAATCATTCCTCTCTCGTTTGTTAAGACGTATCAAACGTTTTGGCCGTTATCTACAAAGTTTTACCTAATGTCAAATCCGGTAGTCAGTGTTTTGATGCCCGCGTTTAATGTAGAAAAGTACATTGCGCAGGCAATTTGTAGTATTTTGCAGCAAAGTTTTTTAGATTTTGAGTTGATTATTCTAAATGACGGATCAACAGACGGTACTAGCAGAATCATTGACCAATTTCAAGATCACCGTATTCAAAGAATTGACCTTGCTGAAAATCGAGGTCTAGTGAATGCTCGAAATCAATTAGTGACTGCTGCGCGTGGCCGCTACATTGCCTTTCTAGATGCTGATGATGTTGCTATGCCACATCGCTTATCAACACAAGTAGCTTTTTTAGATAGAGATACCGTAGATATCTGTGGAAGTGCATATTATTCGCTCTATGAAGCCAGTGGAAAGATGAAGGCATCTAAGCAGCGATACTCTGACGCAGATATTCGAGCCTTGATTTCGGTATCTAGTCCATTATGTAATCCAGCGGTGATGGGTAAGGCGCTTGTATTTAAGAAATTTCCATATTCACTTGGCAAGGATTATGCCGAAGATTATTCGCTATGGGCAGAGTTGGCCTCAGCTGGCTACCGATTTGCCAATCTTAGAGAGAAGTTAATTACCTACCGAATTCATGAAAAGCAAACAAGCCAAGTTCAAAATACAGAAACTAATTTAATTTTTTCTAAGAGTCGTGAGCGCTATTTGCTCAGTTTGGGTATTTCAGAAAAATTGAATCCAAGGCCTATGGGTTTTTTTGACCGAGTAAATATTGCTGTACCATTCTTAATGCAATTAAATCAAAAAATTTCAGGTGTTTCAATAGCAGCAAATTACGAGATTTATGCGCGTTTTCAGTATCGAGGCAATGGTATCCTCACGCCTTTTACTAGGCTTGAGCGCTTAATTTTATCAGTGCTTGCATCCCTCAAAGGCAGACTTTAGATGCGGATCCAATTAGCGGGCAATAAGTCATCCCAATTCATGCTTAAGTCATTTGTCCATTTGTTTGGGCAGATCACCAACCCATTCTGACTTTTGCTGAGCCAGGCTGCCCACCAGCTTAGCGAGCTATTGGCGATTAGGTGATGCTGACAATGCTTCATCAGCTCTAACTCTTGAATTACTGCGGAGCTCTTATCTAGAGATTGAATGAAGGTGATCTTATCTTGATGAGGCAAGTTTTCTTTAGTCCATTGCAAATCATCTGAAAAGACATAGAAGTGAGTTTGTGGATTTTTCTCCAAAAGGATCTGCATGCCCTTTTGGTAATGCTCTAAACCACTAAAGCCATGCACCTTGGCGGCACTAGCAAGGTTGATGTAGTCTCCGCGACGAATATGTACCATCGCTGCCGGTGTAGATTGAATCTGCTTTAAGTAATACTCGTAATGGGCATCCAGTGCTTTTTTTGGGGTGATTTCTAACTGAAGCGTCGACTTGATTGCATCAAAGTATTTATAAGACTGCCAATATCCTATGAGGTAGAGATTTTGTTTCTCAAATGCAGGTGATTTACTCAATTGAGGATCAAAACGAAAAGGGGATTGTTCAACAAAAATAAAAGGATCGATTGGCCAAAATTTTTGCCCAATGCGCCAAATACGTTTTGAGCGCTTAATGGGTGGCTGAAAAGAAATTATGGAGCCTTGGGTGTTTAGATCACCCACTAAGAGTTCTCTGGGGGTGACGTCTTCGAAGGTTTCTGAAAACCAGCTATGGTCTAGCAGTAAGGATGCCTGCTTCTGAAGGGCTAAAGACCTTGCAGTCGCATATTGAAAGAGTTGATTGCCAAGGCCACCTTGTAGCTGTGCGATGATATTCATAACTCTATAATTAAAACATCAGATGGGCTTGGGCGGTGTGTTTATCGATTTGGCCGACTCTCTAATAAATGGGTAACTTATGTTAATTGGCAGTATTTATGGCTGGGAAAACGGAGGCGATGATATTTTTAACCCTCAAAGCCCTCGTAACCGTGATAACTGCCTGGAGCCAATGCGCATCTTGCGGGAAGTGGCGGCCAGCCAGGGGATTGAGTTACATACAGCGGATGTGAATCAGAAAGATGGGGTAATTCCTGATTTCACAATTTATGTTGAGTCTATTGATTTTGTGCAGACCTTGAGTAAAAAGCATTATTTAATTCTGTATGAAACCCCATTGACTGTGCCCAAAAATGCAGATGTTCAATACTTAGAGCAATTTGATGGAATTTTCACTTGGAATCAGGATCTATTAGCCAATGGTTTTATCGACAGTCAAGGCAGATCAATTGCAAAAGGTCGTTTTATTGAAATTTTTCATCCCAATCCTATCCCAGAGCAATGTGGCGATGACTTTCAAAGCATGGACTTTGTACAGAGAAAAGATTTATTGTGCTTGATTGGAAGTAATCGCCATGCCAATGCCCATGATGAGCGCGAACTATACTCCGAGCGAGTGAAGGCAATTCGCTGGTTTGAACAACATGAACCTGGAAGTCTGAAGTTGTATGGTAATGGTTGGAAGGTTCCGCAAAAGCGCTTAGGTAAATTGGGTAAGTTGCGCTATCGCATGGAAAAGATTTATCCATGGCTAATGTCAAGGCCAGTTTTTCCAAGTTATCATGGGCCTGTAATCACAAAACACGAGGTACTTAGCAAGACTAAGTTTTGTATTTGCTTTGAAAATGCACGTGATATTCCAGGATATATCACTGAAAAAATTTTTGATTGTCTTTTTGCGGGCTGCGTACCAATTTATTGGGGTGATGTCAATATTGGTAAAGCAATCCCTAAAGAAGCCTATATCGATTTTCGGCAGTTTAAGAGTTTTTCTACGCTTTCACAAAATTTACATAGCATGAGCGCCGAAATATTTAACTCTTACCAAGCTGCAGCGGTGCGCTTTCTAAAGAGTACAGACTTTTTGCCCTTCACCTCAAATGGCTTTGCACAAAGGCTTGTAAGTCAAATAAGCAAGGATTTTGAAGTACCGGACAGCTCTGGCGTTACCCAATAGGCTATGTGTAATAATTAGCTATGTCCTTGATTAGTCTGAGCTTCCGTTCCAGAAAGCCTATCGCCGAATCTGAAATATTATTGGCGGGCCCAGTTCGAAATGCTTCTGGTCAGATCGAAAATGATATTGAGAAGATTTTGCTTAGCCTGGGCCAATTCAGAGCAGTTCATTGCTTTATTGTTGAGAGTGATTCTAGTGATGACACACTTTTGCGGCTAGAAGAGATATCTAAGCGTTTTAATAATTTCTCTTTCGTCAGCGTTGGTCAATTAAGTAAAAAACTTCCAAAAAGAACCGATCGCATTGCTTATTGCCGAAATATGATTATTGATGCAGTTAAAGAGAATCCTAAGTATCAGAACATCGATTACATAGCCATGGCCGACCTTGATGGTATGAATGGACTTGTTACCCAAGAAAAAATTGCGCAATGTTGGGAAGTCGATGAGCAATGGGATGTTATTACGGCCAATCAAATCGGTATGTACTACGATATTTGGGCATTAAGTCACCCAGAGTGGAACTATATGGACTGCTGGGAACAGAAGCATCGCTTAGAAAATATTTTAGGGCATAGCTCAGCAGTGAACATTGCAATTGGATCAAAGCAGGCTGCAATTGATCCTCGCGCTGATCTAATCGAGGTTGATTCTGCTTTTGGAGGTTTGGGTATTTATAAGCGAGCAGCATTCTTGGCTGGTAGATATGCTGGCACAGATGTTGATGCGAATGATATTGATGTAGCAGACCATATTCCGTTCCATAAGCAATTACGTCAAAAGGGTTTTCGAATCTTTATTAACCCAGCTCTGATTAACTGCAATAAAGCAGGCAATTACGAGGAGCCCGCTATGCTGCCTAAGCCTAGAGGCTTATTAAAATTGCTGAAAAGATTAGGCATCGCTTTATTTGGTAAGAAGCGTTTTAATAAGTATCTTGCTATGTTGCAGATACCTTAATCAAGGCACAAGGTTAAAAATGATATTGGTTACAGGGGGCGCGGGATTTATTGGCGGTAACTTTATATTGGATTGGCTGGAAAATCCAAGTGCTCAGGCTATTATTAATTTAGATAAGTTAACGTATGCTGGAAATCTTGCTACCTTAGAGCCTTTAAAAAATGATCCTCGCCATATTTTTATTCATGGCGATATTGGTGATAAAGAGCTAGTTACTAAATTACTGAAAGAGCATCAACCTCAGGCTATCGTGAACTTTGCTGCCGAAAGTCATGTAGACCGCTCGATTCATGGTCCGGCTGAATTTGTACAAACCAATATTGTCGGCACATTCAATTTATTAGAGTGTGCCCGTGAGTATTGGGGCAGTCTTGATGAGGCTGCTAAAAAAGCATTTCGTTTTCATCATGTTTCTACTGATGAGGTTTATGGATCATTATCTGCCACAGATCCTGCCTTCACGGAAACTCATCCGTACCAGCCTAATAGTCCCTATTCTGCCTCCAAGGCTGCCTCTGATCATTTGGTGCGTGCTTGGTTTCATACCTACGGGTTTCCAGTGGTGACAAGTAATTGTTCAAATAATTATGGTCCATACCATTTCCCAGAAAAGCTCATTCCATTAGTAATCTTAAATGCCCTCAATAATAAGCCGCTGCCAATTTATGGTGATGGTCTGCAAGTACGAGATTGGCTTTATGTTGGCGATCATTGCTCTGCCATTCGTGAAGTCTTGGTAAACGGCAAATTAGGTGAAACCTATAACATCGGCGGCTGGAATGAAAAAGCCAATATTGATGTAGTAAAAACGATTTGCCGCATTCTGGATGAATTAAAACCTCGTACCAATGGTAAGACATACGCCGAACAAATTACGTTTGTTCAAGATCGCCCCGGCCATGATCGCCGCTATGCCATTGATGCTAGTAAGCTTGAGCGTGAGCTTGGTTGGCGTCCTACTGAGACTTTTGATACAGGTATTCGTAAAACTGTTCAATGGTATTTGGATAATCCCGCATGGATTGAGGGTGTAGTCAGCGGTTCTTATCGTGACTGGCTACAAAAGCAGTACAACTGATACCAAGAAATGCGCAAATGAATATCCTCGTATTTGGCAAAAATGGCCAATTAGGAAAAGCATTTCATAAACTCTTTGGCTCTATGCATTTGCTAGGAGTAAGTATTCGATATGTAGGCCGTGATCAATGTGATCTCAGTAACTCGGCTGCACTATCTCATTTTCTGAATCAATCGAAAGTAGACCTCATTATTAATGCTGCTGCATATACTGCAGTAGATAAAGCCGAGACGGAAGTCGAGATCGCTTTTGCGATCAATGCTAAAGCACCTGAACTGATGGCTCGATATGCGGTAGAGCATGATGCTACTTTCTTGCATTACTCAACAGACTATGTTTTTGATGGTAGTAAAAAAAGTTCTTATGTAGAGAGTGATAGACGTATGCCATTAGGTGTTTATGGCAAGAGTAAATCTGCAGGAGAAGAGGCGCTAGAAAAAGTATTTGCTAATTCTATTCATGGGCAATACGCTATTTTTCGAACGAGCTGGGTCTATGGAGACGGTAATAATTTCATTCGGACAATTTTACGTTTAGCAAAAGAGCGCGAAGAACTCAAGGTAATTGATGATCAATATGGCGTGCCAACGAGTACAGAGTGGCTGGCCCAAGTCAGTTTAAATTTAGTATTGGATCAGCAACTTAATCTCAGAAAATTTGCCTCTGGTATTTATCATGCAGTGCCTACTGGAGAAACTACCTGGCATGGCTTAGCTAGGTTCGCTGCTCAAGCTGCCATAGATGCAGGAGTCATTCTGAAGGCGAGTCCTGAGGCAATCAAGGCTATCTCGACATCTGAATACCCACTTCCAGCCCCCAGGCCCATGAATTCAAGTATGGATACAGCTAAATTGCAGCTTGCCCTAGGGCATATTGGCGATATGTCAAAATTGCAGCACTGTAAGCAGGTTTGGAGCGATGGGGTTCGGACCTATGTTGCTCAGCTTGCCCAAGATGGACTCATTTAAAGGTTAAAAGTATGGCAGTAAATCGTAAAGGGATTATCTTGGCAGGCGGGTCTGGTTCTCGCTTGTATCCAGTGACTCAAGCAGTTTCTAAACAGTTGATGCCTGTCTACGATAAGCCAATGGTGTATTACCCATTGACTACTTTAATGCTGGCCGGTATTCGTGACATCTTGTTGATTTCTACTCCACAGGATACCCCTCGATTTTCTGAGCTTTTAGGTGATGGTTCACAGTGGGGGTTAAATATTGAGTATTGCGTACAGCCCTCTCCAGATGGTCTTGCTCAGGCGTTTATATTAGGCAAGAACTTCCTTGGAAATCATCCGAGCGCTTTAGTCTTAGGCGATAATATTTTTTATGGCCACGAATTAGTAGATCAGCTTAATAGTGCCAACGATAGAAGTGTTGGCGCTACTGTATTTGCATATCACGTGAATGATCCAGAGCGTTATGGCGTAGTGGAGTTTGATAAAGACAATAAAGCGCTCTCGATTGAAGAGAAGCCTCTAAGCCCTAAAAGTAACTATGCTGTTACAGGGTTGTATTTTTATGACCAGCAAGTTTGTGATATTGCTGCATCGATTAAACCGAGTGCCCGTGGCGAATTAGAGATTACGGATATCAATCGTGCGTATCTTGACAAGAATGAGCTCAGTGTAGAGATTATGGGCCGGGGGTTTGCTTGGCTTGATACCGGCACGCATGATTCTTTATTGGATGCTGCAGGTTTTATTGCTACCTTACAGAAGCGCCAAGGTTTGATGGTGGCCTGCCCTGAAGAAATTGCCTATCGTCAGGGTTGGATTAGTGCTGATGTAGTACAAAAAGTCGCTGCTCAGCTAAGCAAAAATAGTTACGGTCAATACCTGAATAAAATTCTGAAGGAGCTCAATAGTTCGGCCCAGCCGATTTCCTTGGATACAAAAAAGGTAGGTAAATGAGTTCCTCTTTTAAGGTGCAGGTAACCCCAACCGCAATTCATGATGTACTGCTAATTGAGCCTAAGGTTTTTGGTGATGAGCGCGGCTGGTTTACCGAGTCATTTAATGTAAATGATTTTTTCGATGCTACCGGCCTTAATGCTGAGTTTGTACAAGATAATCACTCTTTTTCTCGTCAGTGGACTTTGCGGGGTTTGCACTACCAGCTAGAGCAGACCCAAGGTAAGTTAGTCCGCGTTGTTGCTGGCAGCGTGTTTGACGTAGTAGTTGATATTCGTAAAGATTCACCAAGTTATGGCAAGTGGGTGGGACTTGAGATCAGTGCCCAAAATCACAAGCAAATTTGGATTCCACCAAAATTAGCACATGGTTTCTTAGTGTTATCAGAATCAGCCGAGTTTCTCTACAAGACAACTGACTACTATCACCCGCAAAGTGAAGTATGTCTGGCGTGGAATGATCCAGCAGTCGGCATTGAGTGGCCCCTGCCAGCAGGAATATCGCCCAACATGAATGCCAAAGATATGGCAGGCTTGCTTTGGGATGATGCCCCGAAGTTTTAAGCTCCTATGAGCAATTTACCCTCCAACAATTTGATTGCCTCCCCAAAAATTCTATTAGTGAAACTCTCTTCACTGGGGGATGTATTACATAACTTACCGATTGTTTGGGATTTACGGGCACGTTTACCGGATGCACAAATTGATTGGGTAGTTGAGGAGGGATATGTACATCTGCTGAAGCCTCTTTTAAGCAGAGATGGATTTAAAGGTATTGATCGCATCATTCCATTTGGGTTGCGTCGGTGGAAAAAGAATCTGTTGAAACTCTCTACATGGCAGCAATTTTTTGCATTTAAAAGGCAATTGCAAGCAACTCAATACGATTACATTATTGAAACTCAAGGTCTTTTAAAATCAGCATTAGTTTGTGCTCTAGCTAATAAAGCTAGTAATACTGTGGTTGCTGGGCTTGCCAATGCCACACAATTTTCTGGATATGAGCCTATTGCACGATCTTTTTATAAGCAGTGCATTCAAGTGCCTGTTGATTGCCATGCAGTTGATCGTTCTCGTCGGGTCATGTGTGCGGCACTAGATTGGCCTTTACTAGATAGAGCAGTGACACCTTTGTTTTATTCGGAATCATTTACCGATGCGCTGGCTGAAAAGAAAATTAAAGGTATCAACGGTCCTTATGTCTTATGTTTTCACTCAACTGCGCGAGAAGCAAAGCGTTGGTCCAATCAACACTGGGCTACTCTAGGAAAAGAGCTTGCTAGCCGTGGTTACCAAGTAGTGCTGCCTTGGGGTAATTCTGCTGAGAAGGCAATTAGTGAAGAGATTGCCAAGCAAGTTCCAGGAGCACTCGTTCCCGAAGCATTTTCAATTGAAGAGGCATTTTCTGTAATCGCTCATGCGACGCTCACTATCGGTGTTGATACTGGTCTTACACATTTAGCTGCAGTATTGGGCAAGCCGACTATAGAAATTTATTGTGATTCACCACTCTGGAAGACCGAGGGCTATTGGGCCAAAAATATTTGTAATGTTGGCGATATTGGCTCGCCACCAAGTGTTTCAGAGGTGGTAGGCGCCGCTCTGAGTTTGCTGCCCTGATTTAACGCAGCAGGGTATTGATAGAGATTAAATCTTCATCTGATAACGCAGCAGCATGCGCTTTCAATTTAATGGCATTCAGGATAGTGCTGTAACGCGCTTGTTGAAGCTGTGATCGAGTGGAAATTAAAATATCTAGGGCAATCAATACATCAATATTGATTAAGGTGCCCACTTGGAATCCCAGTTTGCTTGACTCCAAGGCAGAGGTTGATGAGCGTTCAGCAGCTTCAAAAGCCTTAACGCTCGCTAATCCACCATAAAAACCAGTAAACGCCGTTCTAGTACTTTGGGCTGCAGTACGACGAGCATTATCGTAGTTCGCTTTGGCTTGATCTACTAGCGCCGCATTTTGACGAATTAATGAACTATTGTATCCACCAGAAACTAATGGAATTGTCATTTGCAGAGCGACCGTATTGTTAAAGACATTGGTACTAGCTGGGGTATAACTATTAGGTATACCGTTTGAAGTGTTGTATCCACTAGTACCCACAAAGTTTACTGATGGGTAATTTAAAGCTTGCGCGGCTCGGTAACTACTTTCAGCAAGACTTACTGAAAGTTGAGTGGCTAAGACATTAAAGTTTGCCGCTTCTGCTTGATTGATCCAATCATTCAAGGTTTGACCTGGAGGTAATTGAGGGTTAACAGACTCAGTAATTGGAACACTCCTGCTATCTTTGCTTTTAGAGCGTGGATCCTTTAAAACCCCATCAATTTTAGCCTCCTTAACTAGAGGGCTAAGAGGTCCAACCGGCCGTCCAACCAATTGCTCTAATACTCCGCGCTTTACGATCAGATCTGCTTGTGCTGCAATTTCTTGGGAGTTCGCTAAATCAAGGGCAGCTTGAGCTGTGTTGACATCCACAATGGTAGCAAGCCCCGCATCAAATTTAGCTCGAGCAACATCTAACTGCTGTTTAATTAAATCTTTTTTATTAAGATACAGCTCAACGTTATCTTGGCTCGTAAGCGTATCAAAGTAAGCTTGTGAAACGCGAATAATCAGATCTTGTTGTGCCAAGAAAAAACGCATATCTGCGATCTTGGTATTGAGGTCACCTTGTTTGAATGCTTCAAGGGCAGCAACGTTGAATACGGGTTGCGTTAAGGTAACTGTATAACTCTTTTGATCAAATACCCGAGAATTTCCTGGGTCTCTAGAGACTAAGGTATTACCTGCTCCATGCTGGTAATAGCGTGTACCAGTAGGGGTAGCATTAGTCTGCGGTAGTAATAGAGATAGCCCTTGCCAATAAAGCTCTTTACTAGCGACATAATTAAAGCGAGCTGCGTTTAATACTGGGTCACTAAATGCTGCTTCTTGATAGAGCTCAATTAAATCATCTAATTGAGCTGGATTATTGATTACTCCTTTGCCAGTGATATTTGAGGGCGCTGAAGTTCGAGGAAGCGCAGCTTTTGTAGGCATCACAAACTGAGGAGGCTGCTCAAGTCCAATGAGCGTAGAAGCACTCATTGGGGTTGGTAGGGCAGGTCTAGCCGCATCATTTGGGCTTTGGGCAAAAGCATTCAATGGCACGAAATTGAGGCCGAGCGCCTGGCTCAGGATTAAACCAATAGTACTTATCTGGGAGCGGCGAAAACGGGCTTGGGTCATCTAATTCGGATACTTTTCAATGTGCCATGAAGTTTAAAGCCAATTCCTTCAAGCTGCCTATTTAGCTACTATTTTGCCAAATTCGCTGGCATTGTCCATAAGCCTATAAAATTTGCTGATGGATCTCATCTTATTAATAAAGGCAGTCATTCTGGGGGTTGTAGAGGGCTTAACAGAGTTTTTGCCGATCTCTAGTACTGGGCATCTTATCTTGGTTGGGGATTTGCTTGATTTCAACGATGAGCGCGGTAAGGCCTTTGAAGTCATTATTCAGTTCGGTGCCATTTTGGCAGTCTGCTGGGAATTTCGCGAAAAGCTTCTCAAAGTTGCGTTGTCTATTACTACTAGCGCCAATTCCCGTCGCTTTGTTCTGAACTTGTTAATCGCATCTGTTCCAGCAATGGGGCTAGCTTTTATATTTGGCAAGCACATCAAAGCAGTTTTGTTTTCACCGATACCAGTAGCGAGCGCTTTCATAGTGGGCGCCTTAATTATTTTCTGGGCAGAGCATCGTCAAGAAAAAATGACTCTTGCTAAGAGTCATATTCAGTCAGTCGATGATCTTTCGCCATTAGATGCTCTAAAAGTTGGCTTAGCGCAGTGTGCTGCATTAATACCAGGTACCTCGCGCTCAGGAGCAACCATTATTGGTGGCATGCTATTTGGGTTGCCTCGTGCAGTAGCTACTGAATTTTCTTTCTTCTTAGCGATTCCAGTCATTGGCGGTGCTACTGCTTACGAGTTACTGAAGCTTTGGAAGGCGCCAGTGCTATTCTCAGGAGAATTTGCACTTGCAACCGCCATTGGTTTTATTGCTGCTTTTATCTCTGCATTCATTTGTGTGCGCTGGCTCATTCATTATGTAGCACACCATAATTTCATTCCATTTGCTTGGTACCGAATTGCTTTTGGACTTTTAGTATTAATTACTGCCTATAGTGGTTTGATCGCCTGGTCGCACTAACAATTTAAAAAATATAAGGAGTACAGAACTTAAGATGGATCCATCAATTGACACAATTACCAATAATATTCAGCTTGCTTTAGCGCCTGTATTTTTACTAACTGCAGTTGCTACTCTGATTAACGCCATTTCTGCTCGCCTGGCTAGAACGGTTGATCGCATGCGAGCAATTCAAGAAAAGATTCAAGACGGTTTAATCACTGACGAGCGCACGCTAAGTCATATGCGAATTGAAGCTAACGAAGCAAAGATTCGGGGGCGTTTGTGCACGTTAGCTATCTTTTTTGTTGTCTTAAGTGGGGTATTTATTTCTGTAACAGTATTAGAGCTCTTCTTTTTCCAGGCCGGTGCAGTGCGTTCTTTAAAGACCGATTATGTTGTTTGGACCTTCGTGCTGGGATTAACCTCTTTTATGACTTCCTTATCCATTGTTTTAGGTGAAGTTGTTTATGCCTATTGGTCTGCTGGTTGGCACTTACATCGCCGTTAAAATAAAATAACTTTTATAAAGAATAGATCATGAACAAAATCCTCATCACTGGTGGCGCAGGCTTCCTAGGTTCTCACTTAACTGAGAAGCTTCTAAAAGAAGGCAATGATGTCTTGGTAGTGGATAACTACTTTACAGGCACTAAAGAAAACTTGGCACACTTGTTGCCTAATCCCCGTTTAGAACTCATGCGTCACGACGTGACTTTTCCACTCTACGTAGAAACAGATCAAATCTATAACTTAGCTTGCCCAGCTTCACCAGTGCATTATCAATATGACCCGGTACAGACTACAAAGACTAGTGTCCACGGCGCCATTAATATGCTTGGCCTTGCAAAAAGAACGCGCGCTCGAATTTTGCAAGCTTCTACTAGCGAGGTATATGGTGATCCAGAAGTCCATCCTCAGCCAGAAGAATATTGGGGGAAGGTGAATCCCATTGGCATTCGCTCTTGCTACGACGAAGGTAAGCGCTGTGCTGAGACTCTCTTTTTCGATTACAACCGTCAGCACAACTTAGACATCAAAGTGGTCAGAATCTTTAATACTTATGGACCTCGGATGCACCAAAATGATGGTCGCGTAGTAAGTAACTTTATTGTTCAAGCACTGCAAGGGAAAGATATCACTATTTATGGCGATGGGCAGCAAACGAGAAGCTTTTGCTATGTTGATGACTTGATTGATGTCATGGTCAAGATGATGAATAGCGAGAAAGGCTTTACGGGCCCAGTCAATATTGGCAATCCTGGTGAGTTCACAATGCTCCAGTTAGCTGAATCAGTGCTGAAGCTTTCAGGCAGCAAATCGAAGATCATTCATCAATCATTACCTTCGGATGATCCAAAGCAGCGCCAGCCCAATATTGATTTGGCTAAAGCAAAGCTTGGCTGGCAGCCAAAGGTTAATCTAGAAGATGGCCTGAAAGAGACGATTGCCTACTTTAGGAAAGTTGTAGCTTAAGTTGACGCAGCAGGAGTTAAATACATCTGAAAAGCGATCTGAAAAGCGATCAGAAAAACGATTTGAGCGCATTCGCTCTTTTGTATTAAGGGCTGGCAGAACTACTATTGGTCAACAGCGCGCTATAGATGAGTTAGGCCCTCAGTATCTATTGCCATTTCAAGATGAGCCATTAGATCTCATCGTTGCATTCGCAGGCTCTACCAATCCCAAGATTTTGGAAATTGGATTTGGTATGGGTGAGACCACTGCCAAGATTGCAGCTACCCGAATTACAGATGATTTTCTAGCGATTGAGGTGCACACACCGGGTGTAGGTGCACTACTAAAACTGATTGGTGAAAATCATCTTACAAATTTACGCCTGATTCGTCATGATGCAGTTGAGGTATTAGAAAAAATGATTGCTCCCAATTCTTTGGACGGCATTCATATTTATTTCGCTGATCCTTGGCATAAGAAACGCCATCACAAGCGTCGTCTCATTCAGGCTGAGTTTGTGCGTTTATTGGCCTCTAAATTAAAGCCAAGTGCTTATCTTCATTTGGCAACAGATTGGCATAACTATGCCGAGCAAATGCTATTGGTTTTAAATAGTGAAGCTGCCTTGAAAAACACTTCAACTCATTTGGTCAAGGTGGAAACATTTACCGGTGAAGATATTGCCAAATCAGGCGAAATCTCAAATGAATTTAAGCCTAGCTCGGAGCAGTTGCATTCTGAGCAGCCAGGCTATGTTGAGAGGCCCTCTTATAGGCCAGTTACTAAGTTTGAAACCCGCGGAATCAAACTTGGTCATGGTGTTTGGGATTTGGTTTATCGGAAAAAGTAAAGTGCAGGTAGTAAATACACTGCAATTTTTAACTTGCTTGGGTCTCAGCAGTACGTAAGCTTTTGGCTAGAAGATCAAGCACACCATTGACATATTTATGTCCGTCAGTACCGCCAAAAGTTTTAGCAAGCTCTACTGCTTCATTGATTGCGACTTTATAGGGTACAGAAAGATCTACTGCTAATTCGTAAGTGCCAATTAATAGCGCAGCGTGTTCTACAGGCGAGAGTTCATTAATTGGGCGATCAAGTGCTGGAGTAATAAGGGCCTCTAATTCATCGGTACGATCTAGAACACCTTCAAAGATGCCTTGGAATAGTTCTAATTGACAGCGACGAAACGCCGGATCTTCAGATAGCTGTTTTGCAATAGAGGCGCTATTTGGCAGACTGCCTGCACGTCGAACTACTAGACTTTGATAAACGCCCTGTAAAGCGTATTCCCGAGCACGGCGACGTGGGGTAAGTGAGCGTTTGGGAACTACTGACTTCACTTCCTTCATTGCATCAGGATTGGAAGAGTTCAGACTGGATTTAGGCATGAGAATAATTACTCTTCACTAGAGTTGATTTCGATATCAATATCGGGAGTCAGTGCTAAAGCTAGGTTGGCCATTTCTACTACGGCTCTGGCGCAATCTGCGCCTTTTACCTCTACGCGAACTTCTGCTTGTTCATCGGTGTCACAAGTTAGTACGCCATTTGCAATGGGTAGACCTGATTCGATTGAGATGCGGGTGATCCCCGCAGCAGACTCATTGGAGACGAGTTCAAAGTGATAGGTCTCACCACGAATCACTGCACCTAGTGCCACCAAGCCATCAAACTCACCAGTCTCTACCAGTTTTTGTAGTGCAAACGGAATTTCAAGGGCGCCAGGTACGGTTACTAATTTGATATCCGCTTGGGAGACACCTAAAGAAATCAATTCCTTAATACAGGCAGTTGTGAGGGCTACGCAATGTGCTTCATTAAAGCGAGCTTGCACAATACCAATCCGAAGATCTTGACCATTGAGGTCTGCCTCTAGTACGCCTACAAAGTCATTGTTAGAGCTGGTCATAATCAGTATTTTCTAGATGAGTTTTTGAGGGGTTTAAGGTTTAGCTGCTTTGTATGGTTGGTAGCTTGTCACTTCTAGCTTGTAACCAGATAAGCTTGGAACGGGATTTGGATTAGCCAGTAATCGCATTTTGCCAACGCCGATATCTTTTAAAATCTGGGCTCCAATGCCATAACTTCTAAAATCTGTTTTACGTGCCAATGGCTTTTTTACTTCGTCTTTTGATTGGTTGAGCTTCTGAAATTGAGCCAACCAATCTTGATCGTTAGGTGCTGCGATACCTGCAGCATTGAGCAGTACTGCAACACCTGCTGGCGCCGCAGCAATTTGCTGCAATGCTTGTGCGAGCGGCCAAGAGTGGTTGCTCACCTCTGAGTCTAGAAAATCTAACACTGTTACAGGCTCATGAACGCGTACTAAAGTTTCTTGCGTTTCAGTGGGTTTGCCATGGACTAATGCAATGTGTACGCCTGAGCTTGGAGTATCGCGATAGATAATGCCCTCGAATTTCCCCCAAGGGGTAATAAATTCACGTTTACCTTCGCGCACTACAATACTTTCATGTTGGCTACGGTATTGAATCAAATCAGCAATGCTACCGATCTTGAGTTGATGTTCTTTAGCAAATTCGAAAAGGTCTGGTAGGCGAGCCATGCTGCCATCATCTTTCATGATTTCACAAATCACGGATGTTGGTGAACAACCAGCCATTGATGCTAGATCGCAACCCGCTTCAGTATGGCCTGAACGAATCAGTACGCCGCCTGGTTGAGCCATGAGCGGGAAGATGTGACCTGGTTGCACTAAATCACTCGGCTTAGCATTCGGAGCCACAGCAGTTTTAATGGTTAAGGCACGGTCTGCAGCGGAGATGCCAGTAGTAACACCAGTGGCAGCTTCAATCGAGACTGTGAAATTCGTTCCCATCGAAGTGCCGTTATCGCGCACCATCAGCGGCAGGTTTAATTGCTGGCAACGCTCACGGGTCAAAGTGAGGCAAATCAGACCACGACCATGCTTGGCCATAAAGTTAACCGCTTCAGCGGTGACATGATCAGCAGCTAAAACCAGATCTCCCTCGTTTTCACGATCTTCTTCGTCAACGAGAATGACCATCTTGCCGGCGCGCAGGTCAGCAATGATTTCTTCTGTGGGGGCGAGAGTATTTGGCATAGTCCTCTATTTTAAGCTGAGCAGGCAATTGCTGTGAGGTCCTACAGGAATACGCCGACTTTCAGACAGCAAAGAGCTCTGGTAAGGTCTTTTAAGGGCTCGCAGACCCCCTGAAAATACTCGCATGCGCCAACCATGCCAAGTTCTTCAAGTTGTTCAGCCTCAGGGCTTCGTCTTATTAGAAGTCTTAGTGGCCATGAGCCTCATTTTGGGTGCATGGATGGCCTCGGTAGGCGCCTATCAAAACTTGGCTTTGCGCACCAATCAAACTGAAAGCAAAAGAGTCCAACTACAAAAGGAATTCGATACTTTTGAAATGGGTGAGCACGCTAGGGCAAGTATCCGCATAAATAGCAAAGGCCAAACCAATGAATCTACTCGAGTGTCTAGTCGCAATCGCGCTCAGCATGTTACTTCTCAACCCACTCTTAAAAACCAGCGCTGATTTGCTTGTTAAACAAATTGAGTATGAGAAAAGACAATCCCTGATCTCAGAAGCAGGGCGCGCATTTGAGCTCATTGGCCGTGCGCTCCGAATAGCAGGGTATCGAAATATTCATTCTACGCAGCAGCGCAAGCAAGTAAATCAATGGATTGCAGTTCAGAAAAAAACAGGCTACCGGGGATCTGATTCCTTGACGGTGCAACATGAGTTATCTACTGGAGTTGACTTTGACTGTATTGGTAATGTGCTAAATCAAGAGCGCACCAAGAATGGTTTAGCGCGCCAGGGATTTTTAGTGGATAGACAGACCAGCATTGCTAAGGGCTCAAAAGCAAATGGCGGATCTTTAATTTGCCAATCATTGGATCGCCAAGGACGTTTGCAAAATACAACCTTAATGAATGGTGTGAATGCTTTATTGGTTGAAGAGCTCAACATCCAAGATAAAGCAACTACTCAAAAACTCTTTAAAGTGAGTTTACAGATGACTGACGGAGCCTCATTAAATATAGACCTAGAGCGCATCTTTAGCACGAGGAACCTACCATGATTCTTGCTTGGGTAATCTCTTTATTGCTTCTCTGTACATCTTTAGTGATTCATCTTGAGCGTTTGACTGCGCTACGAATGATTGAACTCAAAACCATTGAGATAGCGCAGCAACATTTTATTGCCGCAGAAAAAGTAGTATTAGATTGCGAGAACAATCTTGCTACCCTTTCTTTGTTACCCGAAAATCCTTGTTTTATTAAATCTGTTTCTAAAGGCATTTGGTTAATTACGAGCAAACAAAAACCAGCCATTCAAGTTCATGTTGCTCTCGATGAAAAGTCAGGCGTCATTAGGCGCTTAAATTGGCGGCAAGTATTTGAATAAATATCATCCATCCCAAGGAAGTAGCTTGCTTGAATTAATGGCAGTCTTACTGATTATTGCCATCATCGCTATGATCACAATGCCACTCTTGCAAAACCAAATCGCTGCACGAGAAATTGATTCTGTTGCCAGACGATTTATTACACACGCCCATTTTGCTCGTCAGCAAGCATTACATTTAGGTGAGCAAGTACTGCTATCCCCATCTACCGAAGAAGGCTGGGATAGTGGCTGGGTAGTTCAGAGCGCTTGTATTGGAAAGATTGCTAAGCCAAACTGCGTTCCTAAATATTGGTTTGCTCAAGGGGGAATAGAGCCTATTTATTTCAAGGGCGGTGGTAAGCAGTTTTCGGATCCCCACTCCGGGAAAAGAGGTATTTTGTACAACGCCGCTGGGGCAGCTAAATCTGGTCAAGGAGGCTTTGTGGCTAATCGCCTCATTTTGGGCCATGATAGGGCGCCTAGTCTTGAGCGCCAGCTTATTTTAGGTAGTGGTGGCCGATGGAGAATCTGTGACCCAGCCAGAGATGCCAAGCGCTGCCATTGAATGGTTTAATAGATACATGTACAGCGCAGTTGACCACCAATTTATGAGCGAGGCTTTGGCCGAGGCTAAAAAAGCACTTTATTTATCTAACCCAAATCCGCGGGTAGGCTGTGTCATTGTCAAAGATGGCGAAATCATTGGACGGGGCTTCACTCAAAAAGTTAGCGAGGCCCATGCAGAAGTTCAAGCCTTAGCTGATGCTAAATCCAAGGGCAAGAATCCTCTAGGATCTACCATCTACGTCACGCTAGAGCCCTGTACTCATACTGGTAAAACTCCCCCTTGTGTTGATGCCTTGATTGCTGCCAAGCCATCCAAAGTGATTGCCGCCATGACTGATCCCAATCCATTAGTAGATGGCAAGGGATTGGAAAGCTTGAGAATGGCCGGTATTGAAGTGCAGGTTGGTCTATTAGAGTTAGAAGCTCAGGAGCTCAATCGCGGATTTATCTCTAGGATGACAAGAGGTCTTCCTTGGGTACGTATGAAAATCGCTGCTAGCTTAGATGGCAAGACTGCACTGTCAAATGGGAAGAGTCAGTGGATTACCGGACCTCTTGCAAGAGCAGATGGGCATCATTGGCGTGCACAGGCGTGCGCAATTGTCACCGGAGTGGGCACCGTCAAAGAGGATGATCCTTCTCTTAATGTGAGGGATGTAGAAACGCAGCGTCAGCCCTGGAGAATTATTGTTGATTCCAAGTTAGAGACTCCTCTGGATGCCAAGATCCTCAGCCACCTTGATCAATCAGGCGTTCTGATTGTATGTGCGGATCTGAACGCTCCAGGAAACCGTGAGAAGGCTAAGGCTTTGACAGAGCGCGGTATTGAAGTGATTGCAATGGCCAATCCCTTTGGCAAAGTAGATTTACCAAAACTCTTGGCTTATCTTGCTAAAGAGCGCCAGATGAACGAGATTCATATTGAGTCAGGTTTTAAGCTTAATGGATCAATGCTGCGAGAAAACTGTGTGGATGAGTTATTGCTCTATTACGCTCCATTTTTCATGGGTGAAGGCATTGGCATAGCCAATGTACCAACCCCAACCACTTTGAATACGCCAAAAGATTGGCAGGTAATTGATCAGCGCTTGTTCGGCCCTGATTTAAGGCTTCGCTTAGTTAAGACCTCAATTAAGAACTAAAATCCCCCTATGTTTACTGGAATCATTACTGCTGTTGGTCAAATTACAAGCGCACAAGCGAAGGGCGATGGTTTACATTTGGTTGTTGAGGTCCCAGCGGGCTACTTAGATGATGTTACTTTGGGCGATAGTATTGCAATTGCTGGAGCCTGCATGACTGCGACACAATTCAAAGGCAATACCTTCTCTTTAGATATTTCTCGTGAGTCCCTCAATAAAACAGTTGGCTTAGATAAAGTAGGCCCTGTGAATCTTGAGAAGGCAATGCGCTTAAATGATCGCTTGGGCGGCCACTTAGTCAGCGGGCATGTCGATGGCTTTGGTAAAGTTGCGCAATTCTCACAAGTCGCAAATGATCCTTATGGCTCTTGGCTGCTACGCATTGAGGCCCCTAAAGACTTAGCCCGATTTCTAGCTTACAAAGGATCGATTGTGGTGAATGGTGTTTCACTGACAGTCAATAAAACAGAAGACGCTAAAAATATTTGCACTATAGATATCAACATCATTCCTCACACACTACAAAGCACTACCTTAGGTAAGTTACAACAGGGCGATGTAGTCAATCTTGAAGTTGATTTGATCGCGCGGTATGTTGCGCGTATGCTAAATAAAATCTAGAGTTGTTTTTAATATTAAAGGTAATGATTACAGATTAATTGTTGCAGTTGCATATCAGTTTGGCGCAGTGTATGTGAAGTTTATTGGAACGCACGCAGCATATGATGGTATTGATGCAAAAACAGTAAATATGGAGGGCACATGAAACATTTAAAACCCATACGCAATAAGATTGAATATAAGGCTACGTTATCCGAAGCATCAAACTTTTTTGATGATGAGCCAAAGCGCGGCAGTAAAGAGGCTGATAGATTTGAAATTCTTTTAATGTTGATCGAGGCTTATGAATCTGAGTATTACCAAATTCTGCCACCCGATCCAGTAGAGGCGATTAAATTCAGAATGGAACAAGCGGGTCTTAAGCCTAAAGACCTACAGCCTATGATTGGTGGATTAAATCGGGTCTATGAAATTTTGAATCATAAGCGACCATTAACATTAAGAATGATTTGGAAACTGCACTCTATGTTGGGTATCCCGGCGGAAAGTCTAATTCAGCCAGATGATGAATTGCGTGCAGCCTAGTGATTAATGTCTTTACGGTAGCGAGTAGGATCACTCACATTCGCTTGCTTAAAGCCTACTTGACGCAGACGGCAAGATTCACACTCACCACAGGCCTCACCCAAATCATTAGCTTGATAGCAAGAAACGGTTTGGGAGTAATCTACCCCCATTGTGCTGCCAAGCTGGATGATCTCAGCCTTGGTTAAATTGATGATGGGCGCATGAACCCGAAAGCGATTCTCATTATTGATGGCTTCCACCCCAGCTTTGGTTGCCAAGTTAGCCATCTGTTCAAAAGAAGCAACATACTCAGGACGACAATCAGGATAGCCCGAATAATCCACGGCATTGGCGCCATAGAATACATCTAAGCTACCTAACGACTCCGCCCAACCCAAAGCCAGTGATAGCAAAATCGTATTACGGGCAGGCACATAGGTAATGGGAATTTCTTGATCTTTACTGGGGGTAGTCGGCAGGGCAATAGATGAATCCGTTAGAGCCGAGCCGCCAAAACGAGCGAGATCTAGATTCACAACCTCATGACGAACAATGCCCATCTGCTTAGCGATATGCTTAGCTGCTGCAAGTTCAGAAGAATGGCGTTGCCCATAAGCTACCGAGAGGGCATAAGGCGAATAGCCTAATTCTTTAGCTAAAGCAAGGACCGTCGAAGAGTCTAGCCCACCAGAAAATAAGATGACTGCTGGAGCGCCAGGTTTGCGGGGCGCTAGATTCTCAAATGCAGCAGACAGCTTGGACATGACTTAGTTGTGACTCAGTTGATATTACTTAGTAGCAGCCAGAAGCTGCTGCGCATCTTTGGCTGCTTCCGTATCGGGATATTTAGCAACGATCTCCGCAAAAGTTTTTTTAGCGGCCGCCTTGTTACCACTCTCTAATTGAGAATTACCTAAAGTAACCATCGCCGCAGGAATACGGGGATGATCGGGGTATTTTTTAATCAAGCTTTGCAATTGGCTGATTGCACCAGCGTAATCTTTATTGGCGTATTTGCTATTGCCGCCCCAGTAGAGTGTTAATGGTAGGTAAGGACTTTTCGGATACTTCACTCCAAATGCAGAAAAAGCTTCGCTTGCTTTTTTGAGGTTACCAGCCTGAAATGCTTTCAAGGCATCGTCATACGCTTTTTTCTCGTCAGGCTGCACTATCCCACTCACACCTTCAATCGTGATTGTGCGTGGCTCAAAGTTACCTAAGCGAGTATCTAAATCTTGATAGTAGGTTTTTTGACTAGAGTTGATATCTTCACCTTGCTTCTCAAGGCTTTCAATCTTGCCGCGCAGCTCAGCATTATCAGCCTTCAGTTTCTCAATTTGACCTTGCAGCTCAAGCTGAGTAGTGGCTAGTGATTTGCGCAGATCCAAAATAGCCTTACGGGCCTCATCATCAGAGAAGAGGGCCCAAGCGTTGTTAGATGACCCTAAGCAAAGAACGGCAGCACTTAAACAAAACGCTCGTGAGAGCGTTTGTTTTGCTGAGTATGAAAGCATCGCCATTTAGTTCGTGATGTAAACAATGTCAGCGCGGCGGTTCTCTGCCCAAGCTGCTTCAGTGTCGCCTTCTGCTTTAGGTTTTTCTTTACCAAAACTGACGGCTTCCATCTGATCATCCGATACACCCATCAAGTTCAATGATTTACGAACCGCATCAGAACGACGTTGGCCTAGTGCTAAGTTGTATTCAGCAGTGCCACGCTCATCAGTATTGCCTTGGATGATGATCTTTTGTTTTGGATTAGCCTTCAAATAGCTTGCATGGGTAGAGAGCATTTTTTGATATTTAGTTTGAACGGTGTACTCATCAAAACCGAAGTAAACACTCTTTTCAAACAATGGACTACTAGGGTCATTCCACGGTTGTGAGCCAAATTTGCCACTACCACCACCACTACCACTTCCACTAGCAGCATCTACGTCATCCAACTTGACGCTAGAACACGCTGCCATTAATAAGGCACTTACCCCAATGAGGGTAAGTGTTGCGGCACGACGTGCGATAGAAATCTTCATGATCTTTCCTTTTCTTACGAACTAAGCAAATAACCCAGTCAATATCTGAGCTCATAGACAATATTATGCCCCTAAGACTATGAAAAGTAATGATTTCGCCCTAAAAGGGGGATGACAGCAAGGATTTATAGAAGAAGACTGAGTAAACCTTAATCCATAAATGGACCCCAGGATGGCTGACGAACGTCAGAACCTGGAATGCTCAGAACCTGTTTTGAGTTTCCATCAACAGAGACGGCGGCTAATACGCGCTTACCATTTACCTTGGTGGAGTACAGCACATAGCGACCATTAGCCGCAAAAGAAGGAGATTCATCACTAGTGCCATCAGTCAATGCTTGCGCATCACCGGTTGCTAAATTCAGAATATAGAGGCGATAGGCACCACCAATATTAGCAATGTAGGCTAAATATTTTCCATCCGGAGAAATGCGCGGTGAAGTGACAAAACCTTGTTTGTAAGTCACTCTTTTTACACCTTCAGCTTGTTCACCTTCAGCGCTCATGCGATAGATCTGTGGATTACCACCGCGATCGCTTGTGAAATAGATAGAACGACCATCAGCAGAGTATTGTGGCTCAGTATCAATAGTGTTGCCACGAGTTAAGCGATGCAGACCTGTGCCATCAGCATTAATGCCATAAATTTGGGTATTGCCATCTTTAGAAAGCGAGATCGCTAACTTCTTGCCGTCTGGTGACCATGCTGGCGCACTGTTATTTCCCTTTTGGTTCGAAAGCGAAATACGACGACCAGTTGCAAGCTCATGAACATAAACTACTGGCTTACGATCTTCAAAGGAAACATAAGCCACTTTCTTGCCATCAGGTGACCACGATGGAGAAATAATGGGCTCGCTACTATTCAATGCATTGCGAATATTCTGACCATCCGCATCCGAAATCACCAAGCGATAGCGTTTACCATCCTTAATCACATAGGACAGACGGGTGGAGAATACACCGCGCTCCCCTAGTAATTTGAGGATGATGTCGTCAGCAATTTTGTGGGCTGCAGCGCGCAGATTGTCAGCACTGGAGTCTATTTTTAAGCCACCCAAACTT
>Ga0194055_10000908_pt1 | contig 24010 bp, 17 predicted proteins | sample SepL449m_MetaG_FD_155482 | JGI IMG/M metagenome (GOLD analysis project Ga0194055, IMG submission 155482) | Anoxic zone freshwater microbial communities from boreal shield lake in IISD Experimental Lakes Area, Ontario, Canada - Sep2016-L442-9m | ecosystem: Environmental > Aquatic > Freshwater >... | reverse complement strand
ACAAGCTCACGGTCGGTGCCAGCGGCATTACCGTCAATGCCGGCGCAACCGTCACCATCGCCACGCCCGTGGTTCTGGGTGCCGGGCAAGCCTGGACGAACAACTCCGTCAACCCGCTGACCGTCAGTGGCGCGGTCAGCGGCGGCGGAAACCTGACCAAGGCTGGTTCCGGCACAGTGATTTTATCCAGTTCCCAATCCACCTACACGGGAGCTACGGCAGTTACTGGCGGAACGCTTGCCGTAGGCGACGGCACGGGAGCCCTTCCGACGCTCGCCACCAGTGGCATCACCCTGTCCAATAATGCCAACCTGACTCTCAACCATACCGGAACAGCCTCCTTTTCTCCGGCCATTACGGGCACAGGTTCGGTGACCAAGGCGGGAAGCGGCACCTTGGATTTGCTGGGCGCCCAGACTTATAGTGGCCCCACGGTCGTGGCAGGCGGTACGCTAAGCGTGCATTCAGCCGCAGCGCCAGTGACGGCAGGGCTCAACGCCTGGTTCGACGCCTCAACCCTTAGCGGTTCCTACACCAATGGACAGACCGTAGCCACATGGACGGACCATTCGGGAAACGGTCACAATGCCACGTATAACGAAGGCGACTTCAAGTTTGCCACCAACCAAGTCAACGGCAAACCGGTGGTCCAATACCGCAATGGAGGAGATGCGGTGATCGCTGGAACCCTCTTTTCCAAGGAACAATACCTTGTTCTCAGGAATCCCGACGCCAATAACGGCTTCACTCAATGGGGTGCCGCAATGGGGGATGTAACCGCCCAAGAGGGTTACATGATGGGGAATGACAACGGATCATTTTGGGGAGGAAATTCGCCTTCAGCCGTTTCCACGAATGGCGGATCGTCCAATCTTACGGTAACCAACGACGGCAATTTTATTGTCCTGAAAATCGAAGGCACCTATAGCTCGACAACGCCAAGAAGCTACTGGCTCGGCTCCTCGTGGGGCAACGGGGCGAACCAGTATCACAGCACGAATCTGGACGTGGCAGAGATCCTTTCGTATGACCATGTGCTGACTGCGACGGAGCAAAACCAGGTGGGTACCTATCTGGGTGGAAAATACGCCATCTCGACGGCTTACGCGCCCGCATTTCCGGGGGGCAACAACCTCCTTCCCGCCACCCCCCTTTCTGTCGGCAGTGGCGCAACGCTGAATTTGAACGGCGGCAATCAGGCCGTGCCTTCACTTTCAGATCACAACGGCGGAGGTGGCACGGTCGCCCTGGGCAGCGGGGGTACGCTGACCGTGGCCAATGCGACGCCCAACGCATTTTCCGGCACCATCTCAGGTGGCGGCGGCTTGACCAAGGCCGGCGCGGGCACGCTGACCCTTTCCGGGTCCCTGCCCTATACCGGGGCCACAAGTGTCACGGGCGGCACCCTAAAGATCGGCAACGGCGGCAACCTTCCCGCCATCGGCACCAGCGGTATCGTTTTGTCGAATAGCACCAATGTCACCTTCGACCATTCCGACACGGCCTCCCTGCCCAAGGTCGTCAGCGGACAAGGCAGCCTGACCAAGGACGGCACCGGCATACTGAAGGTGTCCAAGGCCCAAACCTATGACGGCGCCACGATCATCAGCGGCGGCATACTGAGGTTGCAAGGCGCCCTAACCGCACCGCCGGTGGCGGGCTACGCCCGCTGGTTCGACGCATCGAACCTCGGCCTGGCTAACAATGCTCCTGTTACCCACTGGAATGACGGCAGCAATAATGCGGCGCACGCGACAGTACCTGGCGGCAACGCAACGCCCACTTACCTAGTCGACGCGGGAACGGGAACCGGCTTGGGTGCCATCCAGTTCCTGCAGAATGGAGGCGCTGGCAACAGCAGCGCGTTGACCTTTACGCGCGACAGCGGCATCCGCACAGTGTTTTCGATCTTCAAAGGAAACAGCTTCCTGCTAACGGACGCGGATGCGTACAATTTCCATCGGCCCAACGATGATCAGCCGACCGATCCGCTCTGGAACGGATATACTGCCGGTGAGATTACCGGTGGCCTCACTTATGTGAATGGCACCCTCCGCGATGGGACCAACTACAGCATGCCCACCAATCTCCACAACGGCTACAACCTAGTGGAAGTCCTCACCACCGGCAACGTGCAGGCGGACAGCTTCAACAAAGATCGTAGCTATCACGCGGGGAATCAGTCGCAGGCTGAGGTCATCATGTACAACTTTGCGCTGAACAACACCCAGCGCCTGGAAGTGGAAGCCTACCTTAACGCGAAATGGTTCATCGGAGGTGGAGGAGGCAGTAACATCCTCCCGACCACCACCGCCGTAACCATGGCGAGCGGAACCACGCTGGATCTCAACGGGGTTAGCCAGCAGGTCGCTTCGCTGGCCGATATTGGCAGCCCGACCGGGCATCAGGTCTTACTTGCCGGCGGCACTCTAAAGATCGGCGCACCGAGCGGCGAGACGACCTTTACCGGTGACATCCTCAGCACCGCTGGCGATGCCTCCGCCGTGGAAAAGGTCGGCCCCAGCGTGCAAACCCTCAACGGGGCGCAGACCTACGACACCCTCACCGTCAGCGCAGGCACGCTGAATGTGAACGGGGAACTCGGCACCACTCCCGCGAACGGCACGGCGGCCGTTCTCGTCGCCGACGGTGCCAAGCTCCAGTTTGGCAGCGTAAGCCAGACGCTCAGTTCGCTGACCATCGGCGACGGTGCGACCGTGACCTTCACCAGCGGGATGGCCTTCGGGGCCTTCAGCGGTGGTGGCGGTAAAGGCTCGACCTTTGGCGGCACCGCCGCGGTGCCAGAACCCGGTTCGCTCGCTCTGCTGCTCGTCGGCGCGCTCGGCGTGCTGAACCGGAGACGGCGTGAGGCGTGAGGCAGAGAAAGTAGCTTGAACTTGGGAGGCTTTTCGCGGACGAGATTGCCTCGCCTTTCTTGGGTCCAACCGCGGCGACCGCGCCTGCCAACCGTCACCACAGTCTTGCCAGAAGACTCCTTGGCGGATCATCTGGTTGACGAGTTCTTTGATTTTAGGGGTGTGGCGAAGCTTAAACCTAAAGTCCCAGATGGTTGGCTTCGCATTTCTTCAGGAGAATGAGATGAAATCAGCCCGTTCCAAGTCAAGATATTCTCGACGACTTGGTCTGAACTGGATAGAAATATTACCATGAAAAAATCGCGCGATGGTTTTTGGGTTATGACGATTATTATTGCTCTTTCTTTAGGAGTAGTGGCGACCCATGCGGTGGTCCCAAGATCTGAACATCCCCGACCGGACCTAGAGCGGGAGAACTGGATGACGCTCAATGGCGATTGGCAATTTGAGAACGATCCAAATGCGGATGGCGAAGCTCGGGGGCTGACCTACGGAACCGATCTTTCGGCGAAAATCGTCGTGCCATTTTGTCCAGAAAGTAAACTCTCGGGCTTAGGATTTGGCAATACGAAGAAACTCAAGAATGTCTGGTATCGTCGGACTTTTGAAATTCCTGCGAGCATGAAAGGGAAACGCATTCGCATTCACTTTGGAGGAGTAGATTACCGTGCTTGGGTTTACGTTAATGGACAACTCGTGGGGATGCATATCGGGGAAAATGTTGATTTTAAATTCGAGATGACCCAGTTCCTCAAAGAAGGTCAAAATGAGGTGGTGGTGAAAGTCATCGACGACATGTGGTCGGGGCTCCAGCCGTGCGGAAAGCAATCTGGCGATCAGAGTTTTAGTTGTTTTTACACCCGGACCACGGGAATTTGGCAGTCTGTCTGGATTGAGGCGGTAGGCTCCTCTTTTTTAGAAAGTCTCTCGATTGTTGCCGATCCCGACCAGTCACGAGCCCTCATCGAGACGAAGATCAATGGGACGGACAAAGATTTAAGCTTAAGGGTAGATGCCTTTATGGATGGCCGACTGGTTGGCTCAGAAGTAAGCCACGGCACAGGAAACGGTCGATTAGTCCTTAACCTCAAAGAGAAAAAACTTTGGAATCCAGGGGCGCCATTTCTTTACGATTTGAAGTTCACGATTTTCTCCGCAGAGAAAGTGGTCGATGAGGTCAAAAGTTACTTCGGTTTGCGGAAGGTAACGATCGAAGGACGCAAGGTGCTCATTAACGGAAAGCCTGTCTTTCAAAGGTTAATTCTCGATCAAGGATTTTACCCAGAGGGCCTTTGGACGGCTCCTTCTGATCAGGCTTTAAAGCAGGATATCGAGATGGCGATGGCTTGCGGCTATAATGGCGCCCGACTCCACCAGAAGGTGTTCGAGCCACGATTTCTTTATTGGGCAGACAAACTCGGCTACCTAGTTTGGGGAGAATATCCCAACGCCGGCTACGGCAATCAGCGGGAGGGATTCTCGGCGGTCGTCAACGAGTGGACGGAAATTTTACTTCGCGACCGCAATCATCCTGCGGTGATTGGTTGGTGCCCTTTCAATGAAAACTTCGAAAACTCTGGAGAATTGCAACGAATGATCTGGAATATTACCAAAGCGATTGACCCGACGCGGCCAGCTCTCGAGTCCAGCGGATGGATGCACACGCTGCCACACCCTGAAGTTCTAGACGCCCATGACTACGCGGATAACCCCGAAAACCTTCGCAAACGTTGGCAGAACTACTTTTCTGCACCGCCAGAAGGTCCCTATCCTCCAGCCCGCTATTTAAATCCTTCCGCCAACACTAGCGACCAAGGCATCCCCTTTATGATCAGTGAGATCGGAGGAATCGGCTGGGCGACAGAAGGGGGTTGGAGCTATGGTAAAGGACCGAAGACCGAGCAAGAATTTTACGCACGCTACAAGGGAACCATCGATGCCATGCTCGATAATCCTCATTTATTTGGATTTTGTTACACCCAGTTGACGGACATCGAGCAGGAAAAAAACGGTCTTTATTACTATGATCGGAAGCCGAAATTCGATCCGCAGAAACTCCGGGAAATCACCTCGCGGGTGGCCGCCTATGAGACCGGTGCACCGGTTGTTGCTCAGGCGGTTCTCAAGACGATAGATGCCAAGTGGAAGGTGCTTGTGGGTGGTGAACCCGACGGCGATCGATCCACGCCCTATCAATTTACGACAGAAAAACCTGCCGACGATTGGACTCAGGAAGGGTTCGACGATCAGGGGTGGAAAACGGGGAAGACGCCTTTCGCTCACGGGCGAGGTAAAAGCGAATGGAAGACCTCCGAGATTTACTTTCGCCAGAACTTTACCTTCGATGGTCACGCCTTGAAGCACGGAGGCGTGGTCATTCGGCACAATGATAACACGGAGGTCTACATCAACGGAGAAAAGATCGTCGGAGTCAAAGGGTCCAAAGGATACTATCTCATCATCGTGACGGAAGAGCTGCGCAAGATCCTGAAAAAAGGCAAGAACACTCTGGCAGTACATTCTCACGAGGGTGGGCAAGGTCAATGGATTGATCTAGCAATTCTCGTAGATTGACTCCTGGAACCTTCCTAAATTGAGGGAGCTAAAAGTAGCTGAACTCGTGAGCGCGGAAAAGGGGCCAATCCGTGCATGGGAGCAGAATTCCCAAGAACTTCCGGCACTGGGCTGGTGGTGGTTCCTGATCGGCAGAAGCCGCCCGTCCCCCATGGCGGCGGTGGTCCCATCTCTAGTTGGGTGACGATCCACTCGTCGCCCGCCACCGTGCGAATCTTGACCAACCACGCAGCACCTACTTTCACGCAGCCAGCTTCTTCAGCGCTGCCGCTTTCTTGCGCCCAGCCCTTGCCCTTCCACGCCACGCCAGCAGCCTCCCAGCCTCCCAGCCCCCCGGCTCCCCTTCACCGTGTGCCCGTAGCCCCGCGCATCCGCGCATCCGCGCCCGCATCCGCCCGCATCCAGCAGTTCCGGAGCCCCAACCACCCGCTCCCCTCGCCAGTCAGTCGATCAGCCCGATTTACCCACAACCAGCGGAATAGCTACCCAACACTAACCGAGCAAGTCCAGCTCCCACCAAATCCCCTCAGCAAAATCAAGATCGTTACCACCCTAACTTGGAGTCTCAAATCCCCCTCCAAAATCAGGGAGCCCGATTTTAAATCAGCACTTTCTGTGAGCGAACCGCCGAGAAACTCGGGTCGCCTTCGTTTCCTCTGCTCTTCTGGGTGGTGCACTCGCCGTGACTCGAACACGGAACCTTCTGATTCGTAGTCAGATGCTCTATCCAATTGAGCTACGAGTGCAGTCCGACGAGAAAGTCGGGTGCCAAATAAAACATTCAAAGCAAATCTTGGCAACTCTTTCATTGAATTCTCGAAGAAATTTCGTCCCCAAGTACAAATCTTCAGGCAAATTCCCTGCCATCCGCCTCAGCGGCGAAGCACCTAAGGGCTGGCGCGATGCGTCGAGTCGAGGACCCCTGTCTTGTTGTCTCAGAGACTCTTGCTCGTCTGGCCGAGGGAACTAAACCTTGATGGCGACTCGGATTTCCTCGACTGGGTGATTTTACTTTTACAGTTGGTCGATGAGAAGAATTGTTCTTTACTCATTTCGTCAGGCTGGCTTATCCATCCGCCAGCGGTGGATCCGCCTCGCTAGACCGCCAAATAAACCGAAAAAATTAAACCAACGCCCATGCTCTCTCATCTTGTGATTTTTTACACGAAGCCCGAACTCCCCAACTCCACCGAAGCGCTCATCGCTGGAATTGAAGAATATCTTCGCCCCATTCCGCTCGCCGTCAGCCTCCATGTCGGGCGCATGGTGCCGAGCGAGCGACCAGTGGTCGACCAAAGCTATCAAGTGGGGTTGAATCTCGTTTTTGCCGACAAGGCCGCCGAAGTCGCCTATCAAATTCACCCGCTTCATCTCGAGTTTGTCGAGAAAGCCTTTAAGCCAAACTGCTTAAAAGCCATCGTTTACGACTTCGCTTAAACTGATCTTGGCGATTCCGCTTCCTCCCTTTCAGGGTTTTTGATCCCGTGGGCGGCGAAGTGAATCGCAAATTTTAGGTCATCCCCAGTCCCAGGGCTAGGGCCGTTCACAAATCCTCCGTTAGGAGATCGGCTGCGCTCTCTTGAAAAAGATTCCTACGGGGGACTTTTAGCTAATTCACCGCGCAGAGACCTCCTCAATTCGCCGAAAGTCCCCTTTTGCAGGATTCCCCCCTTAACCTCAGGAGCAAATTTTCACCTCTCCTCTAGGCAAAGCATGAGTTTTGATGCGGTTTTTTTATGAGTTTGTGGCGATGAATTTCGCCCATATTTGGAACCGCCAAAAATAAAGGTTGCGACACCAAGCAACGCCACCGAGCTGTTCACCACTTCCTTAAATATCGGAATTGCTCACGTCTTTTAATCAGGGCGCTCTGGTTGGCAGTAGAAGCGCTGATGATGTTCTCGGCCGGCACTCGAGATCATCGCAGCCCCCTAATCCAACGCGCTTGGCGGTCGCAATTCGTTTGTGCTGAATCTTTTGGCGGACTTCGACAACACTCACCTCACTCATTCCCGCAGCAAAAATACCCTCACTGCCCTGGCGGTTAAGGGGTGGGCAATCGCTCCCAAAAACTCCCCCGATCTCCATCCCATTCACCGCCTTGACTCCAGCAACCGCCACCCTCAGTCAGGCAGTCGCACGCTCTGCGCGTGGCGAAAGCGATTCTGCGGATCATAGCGGCGCTTGCAGAGTTGCAGCCGCCGATAGTTTTTCTCACCGTAATAAGCCGTCGGCCAATCGGCAAAAGCAAGGTCGGGATAATTTGCGTAATGCCGATGGACTCCCGCACGGGCAATTTGCTCACGAATCCGCCCAGCCGCCGCAATCCGCGCCGGCCCATGCGCAGGATTGACCCAAAAGGACTGGACTTCGCCGAGGTAACCCAATGCCCGGTGCGGATAGGCTCCCTCTGGCCCATTCGCGATCGCTCCCCCCAAAGTATTGATCTGAAAAATCATCCCCGGCTCCTCCAAGACCTCGGCAAAGATGGCGGGCAACGTCGATGCAAGATCGCTAATCCCCTCGTAAAATCCTCCACTCCCATTCTTAAAAAACTGCGGTCCCGGCTCGCCATAATAACGCGGCAATGCTTCGGCCAAAGAGACCACCCTCGCGGTGGTCGTGGAATCGGTGGCACTCGCCAGTAAACGCCGAAAAGCGACGATCCCACGGTCTTCAGCTGAGCCGATCGTCGTCAGCAATACCGTCACCTGCCGACCATTCATCACCCACGCAGAAAAAGCCTCGGACGGCAACTTCGCCGTCGCCTCAAACCAAGCCGCCAACAACACCCGCGCCTTTTCCTCATCCAGCCGGTAGGCGCGAAATTTCCACGACGAAAAACTTTTGGGAACCGGCCGGGTTTGCAGAGTCAACTGCGTCACCACCCCGAAATGACCATTCCCCCCGCCCCGACAGGCCCACAGCAACTCCGGTTCGTCGCGCGAATCCCGAATCGTTCCCGTTCCATCGACCATCCTGACCGCCTGCAGGTGGTCGCAGGTTAATCCCCACTTTCGAGAAAACATCCCATAGCCACCACCGAGAGTCAGACCAGCGAGCCCCACCGTTTCACAAGAACCCGCGGGCAGAAACCGCCCCCGCGCCGTCAGAAAACGGTTGACCTCCCCAATCCGGCAACCCGCTGCCGCCGTCAATCCACCAGTGCGCGCATCCAGACGCATTTCCTTCATCGAGGAAACCTCCACGACCAGTCCGTGATCATTCAGCGATAGCCCTTCAAAGGAATGCCCCCCAGCCTTCACGGCCATCGGCCAGTTTTCTGCGATCGCCGTCCGCACCGCCACCTCCACCCCAGCTTCATCCAAACAACGCGCGATCCGTTGCGGTTGCGTTTTAATTTCCGCATTGTAGAGCGCCCGAGCCTCGGCGTAGCCCGCGTCCTCTGGCTTGAGAAACGTCACTCCGCGATCCGCCTCGGGAATCGCCGCCCTCAAGGCCTCCGCAAACAGCGCCGAAGTAGCAACAAGCGAGCTCCGCAAAAATGAACGGCGAGTGGGCATACCAATACAGTATATCATTTAAATCCGCTTCTTGATGATTTAGCAATCACCCACCTCCGCAAATTATCCATCTCACTGCCGTTCAATAGCTTCCACATCCATTCTGCCTTTAGCCGGTTCAACACCTGCATCGAAGCCCTCAGCAAACGCCGCATAGGAGATCCGGTTAGCGGTTAGCAACGCTGGCACCGGTCGCCAGCTTTTCAACGCTTTCTGAAACAGCTCCCCGAGGTTCGCTCTTCCGCCTACATTTGCTCGAGAGTTCGGCCACGAGTTTCGGCGATCTTCCGGTGGACAAAAACAAAGGAACCCACCGCCGCCAAGGCGTACAAAGCATACGCCACCCCTAAGCCCAACGTGGAGAGTAAGACAGGAAAGGACGTCGATATAAAAAAGTTTACCACCCATTGGACAGCCGCAGCAATCGCCAGCCCAGAACCGCGAATCCGATTGGGAAACATCTCCCCTAACAACACCCAAACGACTGGGCCCCAAGAAACTCCGAAGGCGAACACGAAAACATTGGCGGCGAGGAGAGCGGTCATCCCCGCCCCTTTCCCGAGTTGCAATGTCCCCGACGCGCTGGCGCCTGCCGTAGCGAAGACCACCGCCAAAATCCCCAGCGAAATCGCCATCCCTGCCGAACCCGCCAGCAACAGGGGTCTCCGCCCAATCCGATCAATCAAAGCGATCGCCACTAAGGTCGATCCAATATTCACCACCCCCGAAATCACATTGACGATCATCGCCTTCGATTCCCCAAAACCGACCGCCTCCCAAAGGGTGGCCCCATAATAAAAAACCACATTAATCCCCACCAACTGCTGAAAAGCCGACAGCCAGATTCCCGCCCAGATAATCGGAAGCAACCGACTCGCTCCCGGGACCATTAAATCGGCGAAGCGTGGCCTCCCTAACTCGCTGCTCCCATCAGTCGCGCGCTCTGCCACCGCCAGATCTGGCGATTCCCCCAGCCAAACAAAAATCGCTCGCGCCTCTTCAAGGCGACGATGGGTGGCTAACCAACGGGGACTTTCGGGAATAAATCCCGCCCCAATCAAATAAATCAACGCCGGCAGAACCTCCACGGCGAGCATCCATCGCCAAGCACGATATCCTAACCAGAACGGCTGGTCTGCATCCCCCGCCGCGTGGGCGATGAGATAATTACTGAGAAAAGCCACAAACAATCCGCCCACAATCGCCAACTGCTGCAAAGAGGCCAACCGCCCGCGCAAAGCCGCTGGGGCAATCTCTGAAATATAGGCAGGGGCCAAAACGCTGGCCGCCCCCACGGCAAAGCCACCGAGAAGCCGCCAAGCAATGAAGTCCCCCACTCCAAATGCCAAGGCCGATCCCATCCCGCTGATCGCAAAAGCCACTGCCGTGGCGATCATGCAAGGCTTTCGACCAAACCGATCGGCCAAAGTTCCCGCGAGAAATGCCCCGACCGCGCAACCAAGAAGCATCAGCGAAACCGCTAGTCCCGTTTTCAAACCTGCAACTCCAAACTCTTCGGACAACGCATTGACCGCCCCATTGATCACCCCGCTGTCAAAGCCAAAAAGGAACCCTCCTAAAGCGGCCACCAACGCCAAGGGGAGAATCGCCGACAAACGATAAGTGGACACACGCATGGTGGAATTCATCACGGGTGCAGTTCAAAGAGCAAGCTTCTCCAAAGTGAAACTCTCCTCCTCAAGCCATCTCGCACCCTACTCCCCGCCCCATTTTCCCCATCGTCAGAGATGGTAGGAAGAAGGGCGAACCTCAGCGAAGCCAAGAAACTTCGTTAAAGAAACCAGTCGAAGCGGTTGCCGGAGATTTCCTCCAAAACGGCGGAGGCGGGCGGAGGAATCCGGCTATCTCCCCGAGAACCAAAGGCTTAGGCCTTTTCCGCGATCATTCCGCTCTGGCGGGCGTAATTGAAAATTCCTCCCGCATCAATCACCGGTCGAACTTCACCCAAGGGCTTCAGCGAGTAAGTCACTCCGCCAACGGTTAGGGTGTCGGCTTCAAAGTCGAGCGTGGCGAGATCTCCCGTCTGGATTTTATCGCAAAGCCGCTCCGCCGCATCATAAGGATAAAGCTCGCCGGTCGCGACGCAGTTGCGAAAGAAAATCCGCGCAAAGCTTTCTGCGACCACCACCGCAACGCCCGCCGCGCCCATGGCAATCGGAGCGTGCTCCCGCGAGCTCCCACAACCAAAATTCCGCCCCGCGATGACAATTTTATACGGGGTTTCGGTATCGCCAGGAGCGATAAACTTCACCGGATAAAGATCATCAGGAAGACCGATAAGCGCAAAACTCCCGAGCTTTTTATACTCTTCCTCGATGGTTGGGACGAGGGTAAGATATTGAGCGGGAATAATTTGATCGGTATCGATGTTATCCTTGCAGACGAAGACGGGGCTAGTAATGGAGTTGGACATAAAGCGATTTTAGTAGCGGAACTTTGGGTTAGATACGGGCGGAGTGTCGGTCATTCCGGAGGGCAATGGAACATCATTGACGTCGAAGAGCGGCCCGCCGGGCGTGGGCAGATAAAGGTTCTGCTTGGGGCGACCGCTCAAGGATTGAGGGACTCGGGGGTTTCCCGCTAGGGCGTTTTTCGGCGGAGGCAGACTGGGAGCCAGTTTTAAATCGTCGCTCGAAACGTAACCCCCCATGCCGCCTTCCGTCATCACGTGACAAAATCCCCAAGTGCTTTCGAGCATCGTGACGATAGTTCCCTGCGGAAGGGTGGTATCGGGGCCCAAGCTTTGCGCGGGACCATATTTATAAAAGGCGGTCTTCGGGGCAGTAACCACATAGCGGGATCCTGTGATCACGGACTTGGTCGCACAACCGCTGACTAGGAGGGACGCCAATACCCACGGGGCAAGCAAGAGGAATCCCCATGGATATCTACGTGATTGCAACTGGGTTTGTGCGGACACAATTTAGCCCAAGTATTCGCGGGGGTCCGTGATTCGCCCAGTCAGCGCGCTTGCCGCCACCGTATAAGGACTGGCGAGAAAGACTTCCGACTCTTTGTTGCCCATCCGACCGGGGAAGTTACGATTCGTCGCAGAAATGCATTTCATCGCCGTGTTGAGTCGCCCAAAAGTGTCTACAGGTCCACCCAAACAGGCTGCGCAAGAAGCATTTTCCGTCATCCGCACTCCGGCACTTTCGAGGATCGACCAAACGCTGACCCCTCCCCAAACGGTAGCCTTCAGCTCCTGCACGACCTTGGTCGTCGCGGGGACTCCAAAAGTATCGATCTTGACGGTTTTTCCTTTAACCACCTCGGCAAAAGCGAGGAAATCGCTGGTCTTTCCTCCCGTGCAAGATCCGATATAAGCACGATCAAGTGCGACATTCATTTCCTTAGCCAGCTTCCTTTGACCGGGATCGGGATGACAGGCCACCGTCGGTTCCAGCTGGGTGAGATCAAAAACTTTGTCATAGACAAAACTCTGCTCGCGATCCAATTCGACGGGCTCAAAGTCACTCTTCGTTCCGTTCTCCGCCACCCGCTCCCTCACATATTCCCCAGTCGTCTCGTCATAAGGGAAAATGGCGTTCTTGCCTCCCGCCTCGATCGCCATGTTGGCAATCGTCATCCGATCATCCATGTTCATCGCCGAGACCCCAGGACCTTCCCATTGCATCGCCCGATAGGTCGCCCCATCAAATCCAATGTCGCCGATAACATGCAAAATCACATCCTTAGCCATCACCCCAGTTTGCATCTTCCCCTCTAAATAAAAGCGCATCGACTCTGGCACTTTGATCAAGAGCTTGCCCGTTCCAAGAATGAAGCCCGCGTCGGTGTTGCCGATTCCCGTGGCAAATTGATTGAAAGCCCCCGCCATGCAAGTATGGGAGTCCGTTCCAAAAAGGATTTCCCCAGGCCGCGTATGCCCCTTCCACGGAAGGGTGGTGTGGCAAACTCCCGTGTAATTCTTCCCGTACTGTTGCTTGAGTTGCCCACGCGTGGTGTCAAATTGCCAGTGCCCGTTGGGGTCATCAATCACGTCGTAAAAATAGGGCAGCCCCTGTTCACGAGCAAAATCACGAAGAATGTCCACGTTGCGGTTCGAAAGAGAGTCCGCCGTAAAGATGTAATGATCAGGAATGATCACGAGTTTCTTCGGATCCCAAACCTTCGCCGCCGCACCAAATTCCCGCTTAAATACCCCGATCGTTCCCGGTCCACAGACATCGTGCGTCATCAAAACGTCCACATTTACCCACACATTATCGCCCGGGCGAACGTGTGCCTTACCGCTCCCGCGAGCTAGAATTTTTTCGGTCAGAGTCATAAAACCAATTACTATCTACCACTCCACTCACTGAGGCAATCGGAATGTCAGTCGGTCAGGCTCCCCCACCCACTTTTTTGGCGCTCCACCCCTCGGATCGCTGATTCCATCACCCGAGCGGCGATTTGTCGCGAAGCATCGGGCCGAGAGAGCTGGGCAATGTTTTTTTCCCATTGCCTCCACAACGCTCCATCGTCAGCAAAGAGCAACTCTATCCGCTCCGCAATCGCTTCCGGCGTGGAACAAATTGCCCCACAATGGTTTTCACAAATGAGTTGCGCATTCCCCTCCTCTTGGCCAGGCACGACTTGGGTAATCAACATCGGCGTCCCAGCGGCGATTGTCTCCTGAACGGTCGCTCCCCCTGCCTTTCCAATCAGCAAATGATGGGTCATCATCAACTCGGGCATCCGAGGAGTCCATCCATGCAACTCCAATGGTCGACCTGCCGCCACCGCCTCGATCTTCCTCTGCAAGGCCTCATCTGGTCCACAAGCCACGGTGAGGTGAATCCGCGGCATCAGGAGCAAGCGGGCGATGATCTTCAACCCAAGATCACGATCAGCGTTGAGCATAAAAAGAACCCGCGGGTGACTCGGTTGGTCGCGGACCGGGCGGTCGTCGGCAAACCGCAGCGCCACGGGAAATCCAAGCGGTTCAATCAATTCCGCCGAGACCCCCGCCTTTCTCATCACCAACGCCGACGCCTCATTCGGAACAAAAAAACCATCGCTCGCAGCTCGATACCAAATGGAATTGATCGTGATGGAATCCGTCACCACGGTGTAAAACGCAAAGGGGCGAAGCGCGGGATGCGGGTAAAGCGCTTCGATTAAATAAGCATAAACTGGGTAAACCGAGATCACTGCCACCGGCTGTTTTTCTTGGAGAAGAGAGGATAAATCCTCCCGCAACTTTCCGAGGAATGGCAAAATGATCGACATCATCGGCCACCGATCGATCATCCGATAACAGATCGCCCAAAGAAAGGATGCCCGTTGAATCACCCCCAGATATCCTCGCCGCGTCTTCTCATAAAACGCCCCACCGACTCGCCCAAAAATGTCGATTGTCTCCGCATCCACTCCAGCCGCGGTCAGCGCGCTCTGAAGACCTCGGGCGGCCGAGTTATGGCCCTCACCGTAACCGGCGGTGAGGATGAGCACTTTTTTAATCATTCAACAAACTGGGAGGTCGATCGCGTATTTGGCAAGTGACAATCCTGCGAACTGACCGTACCAGATGGAAACTCGACACCACCGCATCGCCAGCTTAACTTCAGAAAATTATCCTTCACACCATAATGAAAAAATCAGCCTTCACCCTCATCGAACTGCTCGTGGTCATCTCGATCATCGCCATCCTCGCAGGGATCGCCCTTCCTGTTTATACCAAAGTGTTAGAGCGCAGCAAGGCGACGACTGATGCCAGCAACCTAAAACAGTTGGGACTCGGGGTTGCCGCTTACCTTGCGGACAATGATGACCAAATGTTTTCCAGCTCGGCGGTCTCGAGCAAGTTTTGGCCCGAACTCCTTCAGTCCAAATATGTCACGAATTGGAATGTTTTCAAGTCGCCCTTTGACAAGCGTCCCAACGGCAATCAGACAAGTCCGGCGTCGATTCCCCTGAGCTACGGGGTCAACGTCAATGTCTTAACCCAAGCCGCCAAGCCTGCATGGGACGGCAATTGGTCGCGCCTCGCCGCCCCCTCGAATCTCATTTTGATGGCCCCTGTCATTACCGGTTCGGACCTGACCTTCACTGGTCTAGCAGGAACCGCCCTCCCACTTCCTGAACCCACTGCCGGGGTGGCGAAACTCGGAACCCATACGGGACGCGCCTACATCAATGCGCTCTTCGCCGATATGCACGTCACCGCCCTCCGTTACGCTCCGAGCACCGACACGGAAGCGTTTACCAATACCGCAGGGGAGACGGGGCTGAAGCGCTGGAAGCCACTCGGCTTATAAACCCTCCATGCTGTAGAGACTCCGGCGAAAGACTTTTTCCAGCACCGCAAAGTCGCTCGCCCGTGCTGTAAAAGAAATCCGCACCCACTCCCGATCGTGGGGAATCCACAGAATCATCGACCTAAACTGTTGGGCAAAAAGCGTGTAGGATAGAAGTAACTCCACCCCTCCCCTCCCCGAAATCACCAGTTCGCTCGGCTTGGCTTCGATGGTCTCCACCTGCATCGCCTGTCGCGGCAACTCCTCAAGCGCCTGCTCACGAAGCCCCTTGATTTTCGCGGCCTCATCGGCAAAGTCCCGCCCCGGTCGCGCCTCGATGACTGCCCCAGCTTGCACGGCCTCCTGAGGAATCCACTCCACTTTTTTTCCACCACCACTCGTCCGCCATCCAGAGGGCGGACTGTAGGAAATGACTTTTGCCCCGTTCTGAAAATGGAGATTAGGCACACGAATCCCCTCCACCTCGTAAAAGGAAGCGATCGGCGTAAAGTCAAAGTCGCCACGTGCGCTCGCCAATAAGGCAAAGCCGATGGCGAAGATTATTGATTGAACCATCTTTCTTTATTGTAGCTGACGATGGTTAATGTCCCAGGAGGGGGCGAAGTATAAAAAAGATTATCAAAAGCCCAGTCCCGACTCGGGGCGTTGTAGACATTCGCGTTCCCCCATGGCCCCACATTCTGCTTACTCAAAAAAAGCTCCACCATCGAACCGTTATAAGTAAATGTCTTCCCACTCCCCCACGACTCTAAAAACCGGGTAAAGTTCTCCGCCCCACCACTATAGCTATTCGCCCCACTCGAAAACGTTCCCGACGGCACAATCCCCGAAACCATCGCCGTATTCACCGTCGTCGGAGAGGCCACGCGGCTGCTCACATCGCTTGTCGAAGCAGAGTCCACCCAACTGTTCGACAAAATCATAATCGCATCACCCAAAACCGCACAGGGTTGCTTGGTATAACCAGAGACCACCGCGCTTCCCGTTCCATTATTGGCGGCGTTCGATGGGGTCTCCGCCGTTACCACGCCCGAACTGTTCACCGTCCGCCCTGTATTATAGTCGCCTTGAATATAGATCGGGTTGTCACTCGCCACCGTAAGCCCACCCGTTGGCATCTTTGCCCCATTCTTCAAGCGAATCCCTCGCTTGATCGTCGAACTGCCACTGGTGTCGGAAATATAAATAATTCCCTTAAATCCAGCCCCCACCAGCTCCCCAGTGCCCCCAGAGGTGGTCGCCGTCAGCGCTTTATAAATGGTATCCATATTTAAACTGGCCAGCCGCATGGTCGCCCCTTCCCGGTTATCCTTAATCGTCTCGTTCTTGGTCAGCGCACCAGTGAAAACTTGGTAAAGCTTCAGATTCGTTCCCGTGCTCGTGCTCGTCACCGTGACGTCAGCGCTGTTCTTAATGGTCACCACATTGCTCGCGTCAATCAGCACTCGCACGTCCGCCTGATTGTAATAGCGTGCCTCAGCAATCGGATCGGTCGTTCCAGAGACCGGCCGCTCCAGCAGTTCACGATAGCTGTCATTATTAGCACTCGTATCGGTGGTACTAAAGATTCTTGTCGAATCAAGCCCAAAGGGTTGCTTCGCCTGATCCCGCGCCGGTGGCAAATTACTGGGCAGGCCAGGTGCCGCGGGAGTCTCCCCAGTATGCGACTTGTCCCCCGGGGCGAACCCGACGCTCCAGTCGTCCGTATAAGTCACCTTGCTTTCGAAAGTCAGTGAACTGTGCCCCGTATAAAGTCGCTCGTTACTATGCACCCAACCCGTCACGCTAAAAGCTGGCCCAGGATGAATTTCCAATCGATCCGCATAAAAAATCGCGTAGTTCCAAGGGGATTCGAGCTTTTTCTCGAAGACCCGACGCATCTTCACCGTAATCGGCGCTCCCGCATAGGACGGCAGGGTAATGTCCGCCGTTGCCAGATAGAAAAAGCTCGCGGAGCCCAAATTCTGACCGCGACTGGGTGGTGGGGAGACGGTTGAGCCAAGGGCACCCAGTTGAGGATCCACCGCCACTACCTTGTAGTTGGCCAGGGTGTAAGCGCTACCGCTGAGTGGATTGGGCCCCGTACTCGCTGTGAAATTCGTCACCCCAGGAAACAGGCCCTGCGCAGGAAGAGGAATCCCCGTAAAATTCGCCGTCGGATATTGTACATTAAAAGATTCCGTCGTCAGTTGCACGTTGGCTTGTTGCCGACAAATCTCCCGCCAATGCGCAAATGCGTAATCAATGACCCCGTCGCCCACCTCCACCGCCGCCCGCAAACTATTGCTCCGCATGACATTCCGACTCACCACCGCCGTGTAGTTCAGCGAAGCGATCACGCAAGCAGACAGCGTCGCAATCACCATCAACACCATCAATATCGAAGAACCTTGATTTTTTTTCATAGTTACCCTCTTTCTATTGAGTAATACAAAGACGCGCACGGTATGGCACCAGCGCATTCAAAAACATGTTTGCCGCCTTGAAATTCCGATTGCTCGATCGATCATCCGCCGTAGACAGGTTAATCGCCGCCACAAACCGATTGAACTGCGCCCCAAGGGGCGTCACTGGGATACTAAATGGCGTCGAAGACGTGATATCATTGGCCAGAAACTTTCCCGTCGTCGGCTGATTGGGCGCGTAATACCGAAGCTCACCATTACTGACCACATAGTAAATCCTATCTGTGATAAAGCAGACCACATTCACGTTCACATTGGTGTTCGTGCCAGAATCATAAAGCACCACCTTCACGTCCACACTAAGATTACTGGATAAGGTGAGCACACGATCAGTCGTCCCACTACCGACAGCCACAATATCATACTCGATCTGATGCGAGGGAATACAGAGGCGCTGGCCAACTTTCGGCACATACCCGTTGACCCGCACATTCACCTGCGACTGCCCAGCATTTGCTTGGCTCACCACCTTGAGTGGTCCCTGAGCGTATAACTGAAAACTAATTCCTGCAGCCGGCCCGTTCCCCGCCACCGCAACCTTCGACGCATCGACCAATTGAGGAATAGAAATCGCCTCGTGCAAATCTTGCTCCATCGTCAGAACCGCCACCCGGGCCTGCTGGTGCGCCATGTTAATCGCGGTGTTTTTTGAGAACAAAATTAAACCACTGTTCAAAATCGCGAAGATAATTCCCCCAGTCAAAGCCACAATCCCTGTGCTAATTAACAACTCGATGAGCGTGGATCCCTCCACACCACCAAAACGGCGTTTTCTATTTTTCATATATCCGAACATCTCATCGTGTTCATCGAAACACTATATTGACGCCCCTTGAATTGATAAAATACGCTTACCGACACCCTGTAGATATTCAAATTATTTCCATTAAATGTCGATCCCGTGTCCACTACCTGAGTAGTCATCCAGCCCAGCACATTCAAACCAGTCTTGGGATCAGTATAAACGGCGACCGTCGGACTTGCAGAACTCCCCGAGGCGGTCGTCCCTAAGGTCAACTCTGGCGGCACCTGGCTTTTCTGGGGATTAAACGGCGAGTCCGATAAAATCAGATCAATCTGATTTTGAGCCACGGTACTCGCCCCCGTCTGAAGCCGCGACAGGGCCGCATTGTTATTCAATCGGAGCATCGCCAGCGTGGAGGAGGCGGCAATAATTCCAAACATCCCCAATGCCACGGTGACCTCTGCAAGGGTGAACCCCCAACGCCTCCGGTTCGGGGCTTGCGGTGCCGAGGTGATCTGCATAAAGCGCTTCGGTGTTTGGCTCACAAATATAGCCATAAACACCATAAATCGTGCCAAAGAAGCGGAATTCGGTCACTCATCCCGGTGATCGAATTGCCATACTTCATCGCCAAATCGCTTGCCTGCCCGACGTTTCCTAAGCTCTGCGAGGCAATCAAAAATTGCCTTGCCCTTCCACTGACCCAAGAGGTGACCGTCCACCTTCGAACACTCCGAAGCACGCCCCCCAGAAGAAATGTGCCGAATTTATCGTGCTTTGAGCGGCTCGCGATCGATCTTCACATTGCTATTTATGTCGATCACCCGAACCTGAAAGGGCTTTCCCGCAAATCGTGCCCACTCTTGTGCGGAAATTATCAACTCCTTTGGGGCAGGTTTATTGGGATCAATGGCCACACAATAGTCCGCGCCAGGACTACCGAATGGTGGATCCAAGGAAACAAATCCCAAGCCAATTTCTGACCGCACGGTGATCTGATTCTTCGTGGCGTCGAACTGAATCTCTGGAGGTTTCCCCTCAGGATACTCTCGCTCATTGACCGCTAAGTAACGAGAAACCGCCAGGTTGTTGGCTGTGACCTTACAAAAGCGCGCGATTTCGCTGTCCTTGAACTCTACCGACTGGGCATTCGCCTTCGAGGGGGGCTCAATTAAGGTAAAGAATCGGCTAAAGTAGTCGTGCCCTCTGGTCATAATACAAAGCCCATCCATACTGTGCGGCAGCCCAAAAGTATGACTAATTTCATGCAGACAGGCTCCCATCGTGGTGGAAGTGTTGGCCCAGTAAACGTCTCGACCGATGGCATCGACATGAAACTTCCCCGCGTCAATCGGAGTGGGATCAGAGAAAGCCCCCTGCGCGTCCTCAATGCGACTCGGCCAAGTGTAAATCGTGTCTCCACCCATAATCGCTTTGCCGTTTCCGCCGATCGCGGTATAGCCACAACCTCGCCCCAGAAGAACGAGATAATGAGTGTGAGGACGCGACGCCTGCATGGCGATCGCGCGGTCGACCGCTCCCTGATTAAATCCCGAGCCTGGAGCTTGATCCCCCTTCACGATAAAGACTTTCGGCTGTCCATCGGCGTCCAACTCTACATTGAATGTTTTGCGACCATAACCCTGTTGATGCATGCGATCGGCGGTGAAACTTTGAAGTAAGAGCATCGCCGTCGCCAATTTTCCTTCGACATTCAGCTTTTCATTGGGCCGAGGATTGGCCAATTCCGCGTCCCCAGAATTGTCGGTGTAATAAATGGCACGAACCGCCCGGATACTCGTCTGGGGCTGAAAAATCAGTTGAAAGCGAGTGCTTTTATTTCCCGCCTTGATCGTTAAGACGTTGGTGCCGGGAAGCAGATCAGCCAGGACTTTAAATCGTCCCTTGGAAACAAGCCCCTTGATCACCCGAGTCGGGCGTCGGGAATTTTCGTTGGTCAAAGTGAGCGAATCCACAGCGAGATCAGCAATCGTGCCAGAGATCAACGGCAAGGAATAAGGGATGGATTCCCCCTGCTTAAAATTGGCGATCGTAATCGCCTCAGTGACTTCTCCGCTGGCCGAAAGCCCCGCAAGAGATGAAAGAACCGCGGAGAAGCAGAGCGTGCGAAGGAGAGGAAGGAGAATCAAGCGCATGAAAATCAGCAAGGTGAAAGGTGAGGCGAAGATGAAATGAAAGCGGCATTGGGCAAATCACGCCCAATGCCGCTCATATTCAAAAGCAGAACCCGCTTGGCGGGCAGCCAACTACTCGGTGACTTCGATCTGACCGACCCACATAATGTTCGGGCGATCCGCGTGGCCACCACCAGGAAGTTGATAGATCCGGATGAAGCCGATCAACTCGTCAGGAAGGGCGTAGCTCCCAACCACTGATTGGTTTCCCTTCACCGCCGCCACGGTTTTCCAAGGGCTATCCGCTTTTGCTTTGATTTGAATGACATAGTCCCGAGACACCCACCACTTGCCATTATCTTCGTTGTGAATGTCATATGCCCAAGAAATTTGAAAACGACCACCGCGCTGTGGCTTGCCGAGTTGAACTTCAATTCCATGAATGTTCTCATCTTCTTCAGAGGCCCACGACCCATCCTGCCAACCGAGATCTTTGCGTTTCTTGATCCCATCAACCACTGGAGTCAGCGCATATTCCGGATAGGTAGGGGTGGAAATAACCTTGGTGCTGGCAGGCAGACCGTTGATTTCTTTTTTGATCTCAACGGCGGTGCTCGGATCAAGTTTGACCTCGACTTTCACCGCGTCAGCGGCGTGGGTCGAAATGCTCGTGATCGCGGCGAGCACCAGACCACTCAAGATGGATTGACCGAGGTGAAAGAGACGGGTGGATACGGTAGTGGATGTCATATATTTGGGTTTGGGTTTGGGTTTGGGTTGGGGTTTGGGTTTTTGTACGGGAGAGAATCTTTTTTTCTCCATAGAGAAAACAATTTAACTTGGGTTAAAAACAATAATTCACAAAAAATCGCAAGCTCAAAACTCCTTTTTGAGAAAAATTTCCACCCAAGAATCCAACCAAATGACGATTGAGTAAGCCGATGATCCCACCAACACCCATTTCTCGACGCACCCTTATTAAAAATTTGGCCGCTTGCTCAGTCCCACTTGCAATCGGCAACTTTTCCAGAGGAGCTCAAGCCGAGAATCCCCCCAAGGACAAGGGCAGTCAACGCGTCGAAGTGAAGCCCCATTTGGGGCGAACCTCCATTTTTGTCGATGACCAACCGATTTCCGGAATGTCTTATTACGGCCACGGCAATCAGCGAATTTACAACGAGATAGCTGACACTGGCGTGCCGATTTTCTTCATTAGTGTGGGCCCTGAATGGATCGGCCCTCAGAAATATGACCTTTCGTCCTTTGAAGAACGAGTGAAGCGCCTCGGGGAAAAGGTCAAAGATATCTGGCTGATTCCTCGATTAAACACCATCGCAACGCCTCATTGGTGGGCGGATGCGCATCCAGACGAAATCACTCGCTACGCAGAGGCTCCAGATCGGCCCCCAGAAATTTTTCCAGATTATCGGAATCCCCGACAAGGCTCGATGGCATCGAAAAAGTGGATCGCTGATGTGGGTGACATGATTCGTGCTCTGGTAGATTCGATTGAATCTGGGCCCTACGCTAGCCGAGTCCTCGGCTACATGCTGAACACCGGCGGAAGCGAGGAGTGGGTTTACTGGGGAGCCCAATTGGGCATGATCCCCGATTACAGCCCCCCAGCGATGCGCTATTTTAAAGACTGGCTTGGGAAAAAATATCCGCACGCTGATTGGATCGAAAAAGTCGAACTTCCCCTTGAACCCGCAAGACGTCGAGGCGAACCAAGCCTGCTCCGCGATCCCATCAAGGATCGGGTCTCGATTGAGTTCGAGCTCTGCCTTTCAGATATCGTTGCCGACTGCCTGCTGGCGTGGTGTGCGGTGGTCAAAGACGCGACTGGCGGAAAGCGCTTGGCGGGAGCCTTTAGTAGCTACTTGATGTGGCAAACTGGGCTCGTCAACTCGGCAACGACCAACGGACACTTAGGACTCCGGCGTTTGCTCGAAAGCCCTGCAATTGATTTTATTACGGGCATTACCAGCTATGACAACCGTGGCCCCGGTGGCCCAGGCTCGTTCATTCTTCCCGTCGAAAGCATTCAGCGGGCGGGAAAATACTTTTTCAACGAGTCCGACATCCGCACCCATTTGCTCAAGGATCATTCGAATGTTCGCTGGACGGCCAATGGACTGATTTGCTTACACCCCCTCCAAGATGAAGCCGAATCGATTGACGTTTTGCGGCGAGAATTTTGTCACCACCTCATCCACGGTGCCGGTTGGTGGAATTTTGATATGACCGGCGGGTGGTTTGATTCCCCAGCCATCCTCAGCGAGTTCAAAAAACACGCCAAGATCAGCCGCGACGCCCTCCATTGGGACATGACCAGCGTCGCTGAGGTCGCCTGCTTCGTCAGCGGAGTCGCTCCCGCCTATCAACCGCTGAAAAGGATGCACGACGTCAATAATCATCCTGCACTCCTCGATTTACAGTGTGATCGCGCGACCAGGGAACTCTACCGGAGCGGCTTACCGATGGATTGGTGGATGACCGAGGACTTAGTTCGGAAGACCATGGACGAATATAAGGTGCTCTTTTTTTACAATGCGACATGGGTTTCACCAGCACAAAGGCTCAGAATCAAAGAGTTGCAACAAGGCGGGCGGGTGATGATTTTTGTCGGCTACCCAGGAGTGGCTACGGATGCCGGAATCGATGTCCGTGCCGCATCAGAACTCGTGGGCATGAAATTTCAATTAGATGAGCACCGGGTGAGTGGCGAACTAACCCCCAAAACCTACGACGACCCCGCATTTCGAGAGGTGAAAACCAAGTGGGTTCTTGGCTCTGGAGCGGTCATCGGGCCTCGCCTCATTCCTGATGATCCGCAGGCGACGGTGCTTGCTTACTGGCCAGACGGCCGACCAGGAGCCGCCGTGAAACGAGGGAAAGACTACACGGCCTACTACTTCCCAGTGTCCCCAAATCAGCCCGATCTCTTTCGGACGATTTGCCAAAATGCGGGCTGCTTTGCCTACTCGGGAAACAACGATATTCTGTTCATGAATCGCTCCCTACTCGCCCTCCATGTGGTGGACTGCATCCAACCGATTCGCCTGCCCAAGCCACGAAATGTCACCAACCTTTTCACCGGCGAAGTCATTGGAAAAAATATCTCGCAATTTATGCCTCGGGGCAGTGGAGCCACTCATCTTTATCGCTTAGATTAACAGTTCAGCATTGAACTCCTCCACCACAGAGCCCAATAAAGACCCTATCCCAGCTCTTTCGCCCACTCATTTCCCTCCGAAAAAACCCCTTCCCCTTTATGCACCCACTAAACTTAACTCAATGAACAGCAATCACTTCACCACTACAGTCGGAATCGTTTTATGCCTCTTTGCCAGCAGTCTTCACAGCCAAGCTGAACCAAACGAGGCTCCCCAAATTGTTCCCACCCC
>Ga0194055_10000906_pt1 | contig 24037 bp, 21 predicted proteins | sample SepL449m_MetaG_FD_155482 | JGI IMG/M metagenome (GOLD analysis project Ga0194055, IMG submission 155482) | Anoxic zone freshwater microbial communities from boreal shield lake in IISD Experimental Lakes Area, Ontario, Canada - Sep2016-L442-9m | ecosystem: Environmental > Aquatic > Freshwater >... | reverse complement strand
GGCCCTCGGTCCGCTACCGGCAACAATTACGGGCTTACCTTTGAGCTCTGGCTTGGCGAGCAGCTCGACAGAGGCAAAAAAGGCATCGAGATCCAGATGAGCGATAGGCCCGGCCACCGACTCAGGCTACGGCGGCGTGCCGACGATGTGAGCAGGCCGCGACGCGCGCAGCGTATCGGTCACATGCTGCGCTTATGCGGCGCTTGCGGCGAGGTAGCCATCGCCGAACTCGTCACGAAGCTTCGCAAGGCCAAGGCGGATGCGGCTCTTCGCCGTTCCCAGTGGCACCGCCGCGCGCTTGGCAACCTCTTCTGCCGTTAGTCCGCCCCAGTAGGCGAGGACTACCGCTTCGCGCTGGTTTTCCGGCAGCGTGCGCAATGCTTCAACGACTGTATCGGTTGCTTCCGCCTGCTCTGCGCGATGGTCAGGGCGATCCTCGCTCTGACCACTACCGACCGCGACGACAGCTTTCAGTCGGTCACTTGCGCGACCAGCGGCTTGGCCCTCGCGCCAAAGGTCGAGCGCCCGGCTTCGGGCCATCAGCCTCAGGTAGCTGCCGAGTTCGCCCCTCTTAGCATCAAAAGAGGCGGGCTTCCGCCAGACCTTGATGAAGGTGTCCTGGACGACATCGTCGGCCTGTGCCTCGTTGCCCAAGATCCTGAAGGCAGCAGCGAACACGCCGCGGCGGTGCTGCTCGTAGATCGTTGTGTAAGTCGTTGGGTCGCTGATGTCCATGGTTAGCCTTTAGAGTCGATTCCGTCACCACACTATACACACGCTGTGGAAGGTTTAGCGTTGAGTTGTGTAATGTTGGTCACAGAGTCCATTAGACTGGCTCCATGACCAATCCGGACCGTCTTTCTGGCCTCGACTCGGCCTTTCTTCACCTTGAACGCGGTGGCGCCCATATGCATGTTGCGTCGATCATGGTCTTCGCCGGGCAGGCGCCCCCGTATGATGAATTCTCGCGTTTCCTCGAATCGAGGCTCGACCGCGTGCCGCGCTACCGCCAGCGTTTGGCGTTCGTGCCGTTCGAGCAGGGGCGACCGGTCTGGGTCGACGACCCTCACTTCAATCTGCGCTATCACCTGCGCCACTCTGCTCTACCGACTCCGGGCGAAGATGCACAGCTGGCAGCGCTCGCCGGCCGCCTCTTTGCCGACCGGCTCGATCGCGCGAAGCCGCTCTGGGAGATGAACCTCGTCGAGGGGCTCTCTGACGACAGCAGTGGTCAGCCGCGCTTCGCGGTGATCGTGAAAACGCACCATGCACTCGTGGATGGTGTCTCTGGAGTTGACATCACATCGGTGCTCTTCTCCGCTAGTCCCGACGAAGAGCGGTCAGAGCCAGCGCCACAATGGATTCCGAGGCCGCTGCCGACAACAGCGGACCTCGTCGGTGACGCACTGACCGAGCGCTTCTCGGACCCCTCCGAGCTCGCGCGCGCCGCTCGGGCTGTGGTTCGCTCTCCCAGGCGTGTGATCACTGAGCTTGGCGGAAAGATCGAGCAGACCGGCGCGCTCGCGTGGGCCGGCGTTCGCTCTGCGCCGCAGACACCGCTCAACCAGCCGATTGGGCCGCACCGGCGCTACGGCTGGGTGAACGCATCGCTGGCCACCTTCAAGCAGATCAAGAACGGACTCGACGGCACGATCAACGACGCCGTACTGACCACCGTCTCGCTCGGACTCGGCAGGTGGTTGAGGCGCAGAGGGACAGACACGGCAGGCCTGACGCTCACGGCGATGGTGCCGGTCTCAGTCAGGACCGAGGGCGAATCCGGCCAGCTCGGTAACCGCGTATCGGCGCTCTGGGCGCCGCTGCCGGTCTACGAAGAGGATCCTGCTGCAGCTTTCCAGTACGTCCATAAGAAGATGGGAGACCTTAAGGCCTCCGACCAAGCCGTCGGCGCCGACACGCTGACCGAGCTTGCCGGGTTTGCCCCGCCGACTATTGCCAGCCAGGCCGCACGGCTGCAGAGTCGCCAGCGGCTATTCAATCTCGTAGTCACGAACGTGCCTGGGCCGCAAGCGCCGCTTTACCTGCTTGGCCGCCAGCTGACGGCCCTCTACCCCGTCGTTCCGCTGACTAAGAACACCGCACTCGGAGTCGCCGCGATGAGCTATTGCGGGCGCTTAAGCTTTGGCTTGCTCGCCGATTACGACGCTCTGCCGGACCTGGGCGATGTCGTCGCAGACTTTCAAGGGGCGCTCTTTGACCTCGCGCGCGCCGCTGAAACCGATAACCATCGCTGGGATAGCGCCGACCACGAGAGCCTCTTCTCGGCGCACACGCCTGACGGCGAAACGCTGAGCACCGTCTAGCCGCCGTGCGGATCGCATTAGCGCAGATCAACCCCGTCGTCGGCGACATCGCCGGCAACGAGCGGCTAGTCACAAATGCGATCGAAGACGCGCGCGCCGCCGGCGCGGCCCTTGTCTGCCTGCCGGAGTTGGCGCTGACCGGTTACCCGCCAGAGGATCTGCTGCTCAAGGAACATGTGATCGGCGACGCAGCAGCGGCGCTTGAGCGAATTGCTTCCGCGTCGGCCGGGATCGTCGCGATTGTCGGCTATCCCGAGCGTGACGGCGGGCTGTTCAACTCTGCGGCGGTACTTGCCGACGGGCGGGTGGCCGGCAGCTACCGCAAGAACCGGCTCCCCAACTACGGCGTCTTCGACGAGCACCGCTACTTCGAAGCCGGGCAGCGAGCGGCTGTAATCGATCTCAACGGCACGCTGATTGGGCTCAGCATCTGCGAGGACATCTGGAGTTCAGGGCCGCCGGAGAGTTCGGAGGCGGCGGCCGGCGCCTCGCTGATCGTCAACCTCTCTGCTTCGCCCTACCAAGCCGGAAAAGGCTCTGCGCGCGAGCAGATGTTGGCTGAACGAGCACAAGAGAACCGCACTGCGGTCGCCTTCTGCGCGCAGGTAGGAGGGCAGGACGAGCTCGTGTTCGACGGTCACTCGCTGGTCGTCGCCGCAGACGGACAGATCCTTGCCCGCGCTCCGCAGTTCGAGGAGTGGCTGCTGACCTGCGAGGTCCCGACCGAGTCGGCAGTCTTCGATTCTGCGGCCTCAGAGACCGTCGACTTGCTCGGCAGCTTCACTACGAACCCGCCATCCGAGGACGCAAGCCTTGATCACATCCTCGCCGCCGTCGAGTCGGACGACGAAGCTGTCTACTCAGCGCTGGTTCTCGGGACACGCGACTACGCCAACAAGAACGGATTTGAGCGAGTCGTGCTTGGCCTCTCCGGCGGAGTCGACTCGGCGCTCGTGGCGTGCATCGCACGGGATGCGCTCGGCCCAGAACGGGTGACCTGCGTGACAATGCCCTCGCAGTTCAGTTCCGAAGGCACGTACAGCGACGCCGTGGCGCTCGCCGCCGGGCTCGGGCTCGAGTTGATCGAGCTGCCGATAGGTGAGCCAATGGCCGCTTACGAGGCTCTGCTCGCCGAACCATTCATCGGTCGTGAGCCCGACCTGACTGAAGAGAACCTTCAAGCGCGAATCCGCGGGAACCTGCTGATGGCGCTCTCGAACAAGTTCGGCTGGCTCGTCTTAACGACCGGCAATAAGTCAGAGATGGCGGTCGGCTACTCGACTCTCTACGGCGACAGCGCCGGCGGCTTTGCCGTGATAAAGGATGTCCCAAAGACGCTCGTTTATCGGCTCTGCGCGGTTCGCAACGGCCGCAGCGATCGGCCGATCCCAGAATCGATCCTCACTCGCGCTCCGTCGGCCGAGCTGCGACCCGACCAAGCCGATCAGGATTCGCTGCCCCCGTACGAGATCCTCGACCCTCTACTTGAGGGCTACGTCGAACGCGATCTCGGAGCCGAGCAGCTGGTCGCGGAAGGTTTCGACGCTGGGACGGTTGCGCGGATCATCACGCTCGTCGATCGAGCGGAATACAAACGGCGCCAGCAGCCACCCGGGATTAAAGTCACCGGCAAGGCATTTGGCCGGGATCGGCGGATGCCGATCACCAACCGCTACAAGCCTTAGCGCTCAGGCCAACTTGATCGGTCGTACGGCGATCGTCATTCGCACCAGCGCGCAGAGCCGCTGCTCATCGTCGCTGATCTCAACCTCCCAAACCCAAGTTGTGCGGCCCTTATGGCGAGGTCGCGCTACGGCGTGGATCGTGCCCGAGAGGATTGGGCGCAGAAAACTTGTCTGGTTCGAGAGTCCTTGAGGGGCGTTTCCCTCCTTGATCACTGCCACGCCCGTGGCGGCCGATGCGAGCGACTCGGCGATCGATGCGAAAACGCCACCGTGCACGAGGCCCATTGGCTGCATGTGGTGCTCTTGGACGACGACCTGGGCGCGCGCGACGTCGGCTGTCAGCTCGAGCAACTCGAGCCCATATAGGTGGTCGAAGGTGCGGTCGAGCGGTACAACAGGCTCGAACTCCGAGCCGGGCATGAATTCAGTCATGGGGCGCACGATACCGCTGCGCTGCTCTACGCTAGAGCGCGATGTCTTCAGTTGAACAGCTTCCAGCCGACCAGAATGCCGTGCTCAACCTCTTGCTCGCGCAGGATAAGAGCTACGCAGAGATCGCTCAGGCGCTTGACCTGAGCGAAGCGGCAGTGAGCGAGCGTGCCTACTCGGCGCTGAGCAGCCTCGCCGAGCCGGAGAAGGCGCCACCAACTCGTCGTCGCGCAGAGATCTGCGACTACCTGCTCGGCCAGCAAGGGAGCGATGCCGCCGATCGCACGAGGTCATCACTGATGCGGTCTGCCTCAGACCGGGCCTGGGCGCGCGCCGCGGCTGGCCCGTTGGCTGCGATCTCCGATACGCCGCTCCCGCCGATACCCGGTGCGCAGGCCGAAGCCAGCGGTGCTGAGCCGGCGCCGATGGCGAGGGCATCGGGCGACGATTCTCGCCCCAGCGGTTCGCGCGGCGGAGTCTTCGTGATTGGAGGCGTATTGCTGCTTGTGGCGCTGGGGGTCGGCTTCGGGATTGGCCGCGTGACCGGCGGTGATGGCTCGAGCGCAACTAGCGCGTCAACAACTACTGGCACGAAGGCCGCGAACGCGAATGCGACGGCGATTGCGCAGGCGGCGCTTAAGCCCCCGGCCGGTGGCCCAGCTCCAAAGGCGGTTGGCTTCGCCGGAATTTCGGATCAGTCAAATCAGCGCGTTTTAAGCGTCGTCGCCAAGTCGCTGCCGGCCGCGCCGAGCGGCTCGCAATACGGAGTTTGGCTAACGGCAACCGGTAAACCAGCGGTCTGGCTCGGCTACTTGCAAGCCGTCGGCACGAGCGGCGGCGTCGGCCTCCAGGGAACACTCAGCGGTGATCCAAGAAGCTACGAGGGTGTTTTGCTCACGCTCGAGACAAGCTCGGCTGCACCGACCAATCCGTCGACAACGTACCTTGTCGGCCCGCTTCAGTTCGCAGCCAAGTAGTCGCCGCTAAAGCAGCTTGCCGGGGTTCATCAGGCCGCTCGGATCGAGCGATTTCTTGATCGCCCGGAGTGCAGCAACACCGGCGCGGCCATCTTCGCCTTCGAGGTAGTCGCGGTGATCGACACCAATTGCGTGGTGATGGGTGATCGTGCCGCCGTGTTTCACAATTGCCCGGCAGGCGGCATGTTTGACGGCCTCCCACTGGGCATGCGGATCGCTTGAATCTTGTGGCGCAACGAAAGTGAAATAAAGCGAGGCGCCGCTCTGGTAAAGATGTGAGATGTGACAGCCGACGATCGGCGCGTGCGCAGCGAGTACGTCGCCGACGCCGCGGTAGAGAACGGGCAAATTGGCCCAGGTCGTCGAGGTTTCGAGCGTCTCCACCATCACGCCGCGCTCAAGCAGATGATCCCGAAGATACGGAGTGCTGAAGCGGTTCTTGGCCCATGTGCGGCCGGCGCCGGCGCCAAGGCTGACGGCGCCGTGCTGCTTAACCAACGACAGCGCGCTTCGACGTCGTTGGTCGATAGACCCGCTGGCGCCTTCCCAGCCAAGAATCAGTAATGCGCCCGACCCAGCTCCGCGACCGCGCAGGTACCCCTCCAGCAGTTTCCCCTTCGCTCCTTCGATCCCAGCAAAGGCGAGTCCCATCTCGGTCTCGTGCTCGTCGGATGCGCGGGCTACGTCTGGAGCCTGCCCGGCCTGTTCGAGCTCGCGCAGCGCGTCAGTGGCGGCACTGAATGACGGCATCATCAAAGCTTCGTAGCGCGTCACTTCGGGCGCTGGGCTGATTTCCAGCGATGCTTCGGTGATCACGCCCAACGCACCCTCTGAGCCCGCGACGATGGCGCGCAGGTCTGGCCCTGCTGCGCTTGCCGGACGGGCGCTGAGATTGAGCTCCCCGGCCGGCGCTACGAGCCGCGCGCCGAGCAGCTTCTCGTCGATCCGCCCATACCCAGTTGAAGCCTGCCCTGCAGAGCGCGTCGCGACCCAGCCGCCGACAGTCGAATATTCGAAGCTCTGAGGGAAGTGGCCGAGTGTGTAGCCGCGCGCGCGCAGCAGATGCTCGAGTTCCGGGCCGCGAAGACCTGCGGCAAAGGTCCCTACACGCGACTGCTCGTCAAGGCCGACCAGCTGCCTCATCCGACGCAAGTCGAGCGCGATTACGCTGCCAAATGAGCCGCGCAGTGGACTGACGCCGCCGACGACGCTCGTGCCGCCGCCGAACGGCACGACGGCGATGCCCTGTTTGGCGCAGATCTTTAATACTGCGCGCACGTCAGCGTGGTCGGCCGGAAAGACAACTGCGTCCGGTGCGGCAATCCGCGCGCCCGAGCGCATCGCGAGCATGTCGGGGTATCCCTTACCAGCGGCGTGCAGCAGCCTCGAGTGGTGGTCGGTCTTCACATTCGCGCTACCCACGCGCGCGCTGAGCTTGTCCGCGGCCCGATCTGAGAGGACGCTCTTCCTCAGCCGGACATCGCTTTCATCGGGCGGCGCGGTGCGGCTGGAGAGCGGGCCGCCGAAGCGCTGCTCGAGCCATTCGACGACGTGGTCCGAAAGCACCCCGGCGTCGGCGTCTATGCCCCATCCCGAGAACCGCATCTCAGACGACGGTGCCATGGATCTCCCCTAGGCGCGCAAGCGCCTCGTCAAGCTGCCGCTTAGCTGCGCGCTTCATCATCGGCCCGCCGAAGCGACCGAGGCCACGAGGCTTACGTTCGAGCGTGATCGACAGCGCTGTCGCGTTGCTGCCAATCGGCTGAAGTTCGAGCGTCGTCTGCGACTCGCGCAGCACGGCGGCAAAGGGCGTCTCTTCGAGCTCCTGGACGATCCGCCAGCAGTGAGGCGGGCGGTTCTCGGCGATCACGAAATCGGCGCGCACGTCGCGCCCCTTCTCGGTCGTCAGCACCTCAGTGAACGCATCCTCGCCGGCAAGCTCTACGCGGACGACCTTCGGCCACCAGCGGGCAAGCTGACGCGGGTCGCTTACCTGAGCCCAGACTTTGTCGGGCGCAGCAGCAAGCTCTATCTGCCCAGTCACGCAGGCCACAGGTTTGAATTAACTCCGTCTCTGCCTAGAGCGGCTTTGCCTGGCTCAAGAGAGCATCGCACGGAGGTCACCGATCAGGAGCAGGTGCTTCAGATGGGTCGTGACCGCCGCAAGATCCTCAAGCGCTTCGGTCGCGTCGTGTCGCCTTTCGGCGCTGCGCGAGCGCAACGATGGCGCCAAGAGCTGCTGCAGTAGCGCCGACTCACGGTCGGCTGATGTCTTAAAGACGCGAAGGTTGCGCGCTCCAACTCCGTAACGGGCGAGTTCAACGGCAGCGCGCACAACTTCAGTCTGGTTCTCGTCGTAACCCTGTGGGCCACCGTCGCTTGCAGCGCTGATGATGCCGAACGATTCCAGCTCGCGGACCAGCTCCAGCTCGGCCCCGGTTGCTTCAAGTAGTTCGTCGAGCGTGCGCACTGGGCCCTCTGTGGTTGTCACGACCGGCGGCATCCGGCGCGGCTTAGCGCGGCCCTTCTGGCCGGCGATCAGCGGTTCGGCCTCACCGTCGGCGCGGCCGATTGCGAGCTCTTGGCGAATTACCCGCAGCGGCAGAAACTCATCGCGCTGGAGCCGGAGAATCGTCCGCAGGCGCGTCACGTCCTCGGGCGAATAGAGGCGATATCCGCCAGGTGTGCGCCGTGGGTTCACAAGCCGCTGGTTTTCGAGGTAGCGGATCTTCGAGATCGAGATCTCGGGGAACTCACGTGAGAGTGACTTGCAGACGGCGCCAATCGTCATTGGCTTCGTCCGCCGCGGCTCGGGGCGCGCCGGTGAGGTCGCGATTGTCCTTTGTGCGTCGCGGGCGGAAGGCATTGTCTAGCGCGAGAGGAAGGTCAGTTTGTACTTGCCAATTTGCAGCTCGTCGGCGTCTTCGAGCTGTTGCGTGTCGATCCGGCGACGGTTCACGTAGGTGCCGTTGAGCGAGCCAAGGTCATCAAGGAACCATTGCTCGTTGCGGCGGACAAGAAGTGCGTGGTCGCGCGAGACGGTTACGTCGTCGAGGAAGATGTTGCTGTCAGGCCCGCGGCCTATCGTCAGGCGCTCAGAGTCGAGCGCGAAGCTCTCCCCGGCCCGGCCGCCACCGCCGCGGACGACCAGCAGAGCACCCTCTTCGGCCAGCAGATCGTCTAGGTCGACAGGGACCAGTTCGCCACTTGCCTGGTCGATCCGGTAGCTGGCCGTTGACTCGCGGTCCTCTTCGCCCGGCTCGCCCAAGAAGGCGCCGCACTTCTGGCAGTACTTGGCACCTTCGTTGTTCGCGAAGGCGCATTCAGGACAATGCAGCATCGGCGCGAGCATACCAGCGCTAGCCCTACGGTCAACCTTAGGTTGAGGCCGTGCGCTGCGCCATCTGATCGCGGGCGGATCGGAAGTACTCGACCGTCGCAATGACCAACAGAACAAGGCCAATTGCGAGCAATATCGTCGCTGCGAGGCGGGCGCCGCAGATTGCCAAGAAGAGCCCTGCCATTGCCGGCCAGACTCCCCACCTTCCCCACCAGTTGATCTCCAGCCTGACGCCACGGCGAAGGCCGTAAGTGCCACCAACGAGCATCAGCAGTTCGCGAGCAATCAGCGCCGCAAGGAGTAGAACCGGCACCAGCTCAAATCGCCAGCAAACGACGACACCGGAAATCACCAACAGGCGATCGATTACGGGGTCCAGCACCGCGCCGAGGCGGCTGTACTGACCTGTGACGCGGGCGGCGATCCCGTCGGCGTAGTCGCCCCAGGCGACGACGGCGTAGATCGTGGCCGCCGTCAGCGAGGCACCACCGGCGTTCCAGGCAACAGCCACGAACACAGGAATCAGAATTAGTCGGACGAGGCCGATCGCGTTGGGAATCGTCCACGGGCGCAGCGGGGCATCTGGCAGTGTCTCCGGCGGCGGCGGTCCTGAGCGATCAAGCCCGGCGAAGCGGCGAAGGCTCAGCGGTGGCCGCTTCTGCCCCCGCTCGCTCACGGCAGCTGAGCGAGAGTCTCGAGAATCGCTGCGGCGCAGCCGTCGCCAAGTGCGATCGGTTCAAGCTCGGTCATACCTCGGCGACCTTGGAGCTCAAGCGTCCCGCTCTCCAGCGATCGCTTTCCAAGCGTGATCCGGAGCGGGCATCCGAGCAGTTCGGCGTCTGTGAACTTCTCGCCCGGCCCCGCGTCGCGGTCATCGAAAAGAACGTCTGCGCCGAGCTCGCGGAGCTCTTCGTAAAGCGCTTCGGCGGCGTCGAGCTCAGGACTACCTGCTTTACCCAGGGCGACCAGCTCGATCTCCCACGGAGCGATCGCCTTCGGCCATGCGATGCCATTCTCGTCGGCGTTCTGCTCAATCGCCGCAGCGGCAATTCGCGCCGGCCCGATCCCGTATGAACCCATCACAATCGGCTGCTCAGCGCCGTCCTCGTCGAGGAAGCTTGCGCCGAGTGGCTGCGAGTAGCGCGTACCGAGTTTGAAGATGTTGCCTACCTCGATCGCTGCCTCGAGCCGGATCGGTTCACCGTTGACAACGTCCCCCTCCTCGACAGAGCGAATATCGGCGGCTTCAAACTGGAAGTCGCGACCCGGCTCGACTCCCTGCAGGTGAAGATCGGCTTTGTTGGCTCCGGTTACCCAACCTGCGGCTTGGTTGACGACCGCCTGATCGAGCAAGACAGGGAGCTCCACTCCAACCGGCCCGATGAAGCCAGGCGGACCGATCTTCTCTGCGATCTCCTCGTCCGTTGCTGGGCGGAAGCCTTCGCCAAGTGCGGAACGCAGTTTGAACTCGTTGACGCGGTGGTCGCCGCGCACAATCGCTACCACCGTTCTACCCTGATCGGTCACCACTGGGAAGGCCTTCAGCAGTGCGCTGGCGTCCAGATCAAGGGCAGCCGAAACCTGGTCGATCGTCTTCGCGCCCGGAGTCGATACTTCGCTCACATCGTTCCCGGTCGGCTGAGCTTTGCCGACACTTGGCTCGGCGCTCGCGACCTCCACATTGGCAGCATATCCGGGGGCCAGCGCTACTTCATTCTCACCGGCGGGGCAAGGGGCCATGTACTCGTGTGCACCGCTACCGCCCATCACGCCAACGTCTGAGTCGACCCGATACCACTCCAAGCCGCTGCGGTTGAAGATCCGTTCGTAGGCCTCGTCGTGTTTGCTGTAACTAACCTCGAGCCCGGCGTCGTCTCGGTCGAACGAGTAGGAGTCCTTCATCGTGAACTCGCGCGTTCGCAGAACACCGGCGCGTGGCCTCGGTTCGTCGCGGGCCTTCAGCTGCAGCTGATAGAGAATTAACGGCAGGTCGCGGTAGGAGCGGACGAGCTGCGCGACGTGGAAGGTGATCGCCTCCTCGTGTGTCATCGCCAGAACCAATTGCGCACCCTTGCGATCGTTAAGCGAGAAGAGTTCATCGATCTGGTCACGACCTGTCTTGTTCCACAGATCGCGCGGCTGGATCACTGGCATCAGCAGCTCCTGGCCGCCTATTGCGTCCATCTCCTCACGAATGATCGCTTCGACCTTCTTGTGGACGCGCAGTCCCGCCGGTAGCCACGTCCAAAGACCGGCGCCTAATTGGCGCACGAGTCCGGCGCGCACCCCGAGAACGTGCGAGAGCGCCTGCGCGTCGGCCGGGGCCTCGCGTTCGGTCGGCAGTAGAAGCTGTGACATCCTCATCGCGCCGCTAGCCTAACCCGTTAGCTGCGTTAGGTTAGGCTTGCCCCTCGATAAGACGACCCAGGAGAAACGCAATGGCTTTTAATGTCCCCGCACTTCCGTACGCATATGACGCACTTGAGCCGCATATTGACGAGGCGACAATGCAGATCCACCACGACAAACACCACCAGGCTTACGTCGACAAACTGAACGCCGCGGTCGAAGGAACAGACGCTGCAGATTCGTCGATCGAGGAGCTGATTTCCGGCCTCGCTTCGCTCCCAAACGAAATCGCGGGACCAGTCCGTAACAACGGTGGTGGCCATCTCAACCACTCGCTCTTCTGGGAGTCGATGAGCCCCGACGGTGGCGGCGCGCCGGACGGTGATCTGGCCGCAGCGATCGATCAAGCATTCGGATCATTCGAAGAGTTTCAAGCGGCTTTCGAAGCCGCTGGCGTCGGACAGTTCGGATCAGGCTGGGCATGGCTCGTCTCTGATGGAGGCAAGCTCGCCGTAGTGAGCACCGCTAACCAGGACTCGCCACTGACCGACGGGAAGACACCACTACTAGGTAATGACGTATGGGAACACGCCTACTACCTGAACTATCAAAACCGCCGTCCTGACTACCTCAAGGCCTGGTGGAACACGGTTGATTGGTCGGTAGTGGCAGCACGTTACGCGGCGGCCTGACAGAGAACCTACGCGCCAACAGCGGCGCTGCTGCTGTTATAGGGGGATGGGAAGAGTCATCTGCGCGGCGGCCGCGGCAACGCTTGCTGCGCTCGCGTTAGCCGCCCCGGCTATGCCCAGCCCGCTGATGAAGATCGGGGTTGTCGATGACGCCCAGCTCCAGCTACCGCCGGCACAGCGGGAGCGGGTCGTGGCCGCGTGGCGCGCGCAGGGCGTCGACGAGGCCAGAGTGAGCCTAGTTTGGGAGGAGATCGCACCGAACGCGGCGAGCATTAGTCGACCGGCTGGCTTCATCGCCCGTGACCCTCGCAGCAAGGGCTACAACTGGAGTGCCAGCGACGAGGCGGTCGCCGCGCTCAGCGGCGCCGGAATCGGGATCGCGCTCTCGATCACGACGCCGGGTCCGATCTGGGCCTCGTCGGTGCCGTCACGTCGCGAGCCCACATACAAGCCCAAGCAGGGCGAATTCGCAGACTTTGTTCACGCGGCGGTTAGCAGGTACGGCGCTCGCGTAACAAGGTACACATTGATCAACGAGCCCAACCAGTGGCAGTCATTGACGCCGCAGTGGTCCTGCCCGACCGCCAATCAAAGTAGCTGCACTGCTTCGAGCCCGGCGCTCTATCGCGATCTGTTCCGCGCCGCCTACGAGCAGATAAAGCTTTTGCAACCGCAGGCAATTGTCGCGGCTGGCTCGCTCGCGCCGACCGCCAGCTCGGAGCGAGCGGCAACGCATTCGGCGATCGCTCCGCTGCTATTCCTTAGGCGCTTCGGCTGCGTAGAGATCGATTACAGCATCGATAAATCAAATTCTGGCTGCAGCTCTTTCAAAGCCGTCAAACTCGACGCTGTAGCGCACCATCCGTCCAGCCCGCTTTCGTCTGTCGCCTCAGAGAACGAGCAGGATGAGTCGGTAACGATCACGACGATTTCGCGTCTTACAGCAGCGCTCGACAAACTTCAGTCGCGCGGGCGAATCCTCAACGGCTCCGCGATCGTCGCCGATCAGTCGAAGCGACCACTCGATCTTTACGTAGACCAGTATGGGGTTCAGACCAATCCTCCCGATCTCTGGTTCGGGAGCTCGCTCCAGGATCAGGCCGAGCTCTACCAACGCGCTGCTTATGCGATGTGGAAAAACCCGCGAGTAGCTTTGTTCGGTCAGCTGTTGTGGCGCGACCAGAGCGCTGACGCGCCCAGCAGCGGGATCGGTTCGTGGCAGTCCGGCCTTTACTTTGCAGACGGCCGAGCAAAACCGTCCGCGGCTGCCTTCTCGGCACCGTTTTGGGTCGATCTGCCCTCCCGCTCCACAGTGGCAAAGCTCTGGGGCCAAGTGCGGCCGGGCACGGTTTCAAAGGTAACCGTTCAATCACGGCTACTTTCCACCGGTCGCTACAAATCGATTGCCACGTTGACGACAGATTCGGCAGGTTATTTCTCGCTCTCGGCCAAGCTGAAGCAGCCAACCAGCTTTCGCTTCACCTACGGCACCGGTGGAAATAAAAGCTCCGCCAGCCGCAGCGTCAGACCCCACTAATCATCGCTCCAACCGGCGCCTATTGGCCGCTGAGTGTGGTTTCATGTAACTATGCACCGCTACTTCAGCGTTGCGGCGCTAGCGGCGCTGCTCGCCCTAATTTTCTCCGCGTCGGCGTTCGCCAGCTCATCGATGACGATTGGCATGGACGACGACGGGTTAATGCAGCGGAACGTCTCAACCACTAGTCCGGCCGCAGAACAATGGCAAGCTAATGGCGTTCGCCAGGCTCGCCTGACGCTAGTTTGGAGCCGGATAGCACCGGCCGACCAAAGCACTACGAAGCCGGCTGGTTTTGTGGCCCGAGATCCCGACAGCCCCGGTTACTTTTGGGGCGACGTTGACCGCGCGGTCGCGGCGCTTGAGTCGCGTGGAATCGCGATTACGCTCCTGGTGACAACGCCGATGCCGTTCTGGGCATCGACGGTACCGTCTCGATTTAGTGGGTCGTGGAAACCGAACCCGAACGAGTTCGCCGATTACGTGCACGCGATCGCGACTCGCTACGCCGGGCGAATCAGTAGTTACATCCTGATCAACGAGCCAAATCTCTACCACTACATTACGCCGCAGTGGTCCTGTGCGTCTAAGGCAGCCAGTAGCTGCACGCCAGCCAGCCCGGCGATCTATCGCGAGCTGTTTGCCCGCGGCTACAAAGAGGTCAAGGCGGCCGATCCGAAGGCCGCCGTTTGGGTTGGTGGGCTCGGTCCGCATGGGCAGCCGGGAGTGAACCCCTTGCTCTCGTCGCTCGGGCCGATGGCCTTCCTGCGTGGGCTCGGCTGCGTCACGACGCGCTACGAGAAGGACCGCTCGACTCCGGGATGCCGCGGTTTCAAGCCGGTCACGGCTGACGGAATCTCCCATCACCCCCACACCGTGCTGATGTCGCCGACGGAGGCCGGGCCCGTGGCTGACTCGATTACGATCGGCACGCTATCGCGTTTGACGACGGTATTTGACCGGGTGCAGGACAGGGGCGGAGTCCTCAACGGCACCACGGCCGGCGCAGCCCGAGCTAAGAAGCGGCTCGATGTATTCATCGACGAGTACGGCGTTCAGACGAACCCCCCTGACAAGTTGCAAGGACTCCCCCTGTCGGTGCAGGATCTCTATTACCAGCAGGTTGCATACATGATGTGGAAGAACCCGCGTGTCAAGCTACTCGCCTTCTATCTCTGGCGCGACGAGCCGTATACGGCTGGTAACAAGGGGCCGTGGCAGTCCGGCGAGTACTACATCAACAACAAGCCCAAGCCGTCGGCGCTCAGTTTCCAACACCCGTTCTGGGTAGATCTCCCACGGCGTTCAAAGAGCGCAGTAGTTTGGGGTCAGGTGCGACTAGCGAACGTCGCTTCGGTAACGATCCAGATTATGCGCCCAGGATCGAAGTCGTTCGTTGACCTGCGGACCGTCGCTACAAACGCTAAGGGCTTCTTCTCGTTCACGACTAAAGTGACCGGCAAAACGTCGCTGCGCTTCAGGTACGGCAGCCCGCTCCAAACGTCAGAGGCGCGGACGGTTAGCCCGCAACGCTAATGCCCATCAGCGCAAGCCAGAGGCGCTTTAGCCGGCTGCGATTGTCAGCTAACAGGTGTCTGATCGCTCTTACAGCTCTTTCAGTCTTTGCCTTGGCCGTGGCGTCGAGCGCAGTGGCCGCCGGCCCCCTGATCTCGGTCAGCGATCCGACGATCACAGGGCCGACTCCCGGGCTAATCGAGGCGTTTGCGCCGCGCTGGCACGCCGCTGGGGTCGATCTGGCATCAGTAACGGCCGACTGGGCGAAGATCTCGCCGGATCCGCAAGCGCAAAGCAAGCCGGACGGATTTAGCGCCGATGATCCGGATTCGCCTCTCTACAACTGGGCTGAACTCGATCGTGTGATCGGCGTCCTGCGAGCGAACGGGATTGAGCCACTGCTCACAATCACTGGTCCGGGACCGTTATGGGCCAGCTCTGATCCGGCCCACGGCGACGCTCGCAACCGGCCTGACGCTGATCTGTTCGCGGCCTTCGCGCAGGCCGTTGCACTCCGTTACTCTCGCAGCGTCGATCGCTACATCATCTGGTACGAGCCAAACCTCGCAGCCAACCTCTTTCCCCAGTACAGCTGCGTGGGAAAAGTTTGTGAGCCCCGCTCGCCTCAGATCTATCGCGACCTATTCAACAAGTCTGCAGCGCTGATCAGGCGAGAGGACCCCGAGTCGTCCGTCTACGCGGGCGCGTTATCGGCCGCTCGCGTTGGGACCAAGAGCCCAACCTCGGGGATGCCATCGCTTGCCTGGCTGCGCTCGTTTGAGTGCCTGACAATGAAAGACCTAGTCGACCGTAAATCTGCGCCCTGCAAGGGGTTTGCTGCCGCGGCAGTCGACGGCTTCGCCTACCACCCCGAGCAGCGCAACGCGGCGCCAGGCTTGTCGCTTAAGAGCGCTAGTTACGCCGGGATCTCAGACGCCGCCCTGCTCACCGGCGTATTGGATAACGGCCAACAGACCGGCGGCCTAATTAACCACTCGAAGCGCTCGGCGCCTGTCGACCTCTACTTCACAGAGTGGGGCTATCAGACCAACCCGCCGGACATCTTCAACGGAATAACTACCTCAGCGCAAGACCGCTGGCTACAACAGGGCGCTCGGATCGCTTACGCGCAGAAGCGGATCAAGATGCTCGGCTTCTACCTTTGGCGTGACGAGCCAATCGTCGATAGTGGGAAATATCGCGGGAGTTACAGTGGCACGCAGTCGGGGCTATTCAGCTTCGATGGATCCCCCAAACAGGCTTGGCGGTCGTTCACCGATCCGATCTGGGTATCGGCCGTTAAGGGTGGCGCTCAGGTATGGGGTCAGGTACGGCCCGGTGCGGCTGCCAACGTAACGATCGATCGCCGAGTTGGCAGATCAGGCTTCAAAGCCGTTAGCTCGCTAACCACCGACGCGCAGGGATACTTCGCGGTGACGATCCCGACCAGCGGTGCCAGCGCCTTCCGCTACATCTGGACTACAGGCGGGTCGACGGAGAAGCACTACTCGGCTGAGATGACCGTCAAACCGCGCTGATTCGGCGCTCAGGTCCGGGTAAAGCGGCGCCCTGCTACAGGCGAGGCGGCTTCGTCAACTGGCTGCTTCGGCGTTACTCCCGCGGCCTCAAGAACGTCTTCCCCGCCGCCTGAGCTCGCGCTTGCCTCAGCTTCGAGCGCAGCGAGGCGCTCTGGCGTCATCGCTTCGGCGTCTTCGTTCTCTGCCAGCCAGCGCGCCGCTTCGGCGGCCGCTTGCTCGTCACGGATGACGGTTTTGCCGGACTCGTAGTAGCGGTCAATCTCGGCGAACAGCTCGTCAACGAGTCGCTCGGTTGGGACCTTCTTGAGTGGCTCGCCCTTTGAGAAGATCATTCCCGCATCCTTGGCGCCGGTTATGCCGAAGTCGGCGTGGCGCGCTTCGCCAATTCCGTTGACCGCGCAGCCGAGCACCGATACCTCGATCGCATCGGGGTAGGCCGCTAGCCGCTCCTCTATCTCAATGACTACCGAATCCATGTCGAACTGAAGTCGGCCACAGGTTGGACAGGCAATCAGCACTGGCCCGCGCTCGCGCAACTTCAAGGCCTTGAGGATCTCCCAAGCCACCTTGACCTCCTCCTCGGCATGGAAGGTCGAGAGCGAAATCCGAACTGTGTCGCCAATGCCATCGGCAAGAAGCGCGCCCAGACCGACGGCGGATTTAAGCGAGCCAGTCCAGCGCGTGCCAGCTTCGGTAATGCCAAGGTGGATCGGATAGGAAATGCGCTCGGAGAGCCTGCGGTTAGAGGCAATTGTGTTCGGAACGTTCGTTGACTTGATCGAGATCTTGAAGTCCTCGAAGTCAAGCTTCTCCATCAGCTCTACGAACTCCACTGCGGCGGTGACGAGCGCTTCGACCGGATCGCTGTACTCCAGGTCGATCAAATGCTTCGGCAAAGAGCCTGAGTTGACGCCGATCCGCAGCGGCACCGAGGCTGCCTTAGCCGCTTGAACGACCTCTGCGACCTTTTCGGGGCCGCCGATGTTGCCGGGGTTGAGCCGCACACAAGCCGCCCCGTTAGCGATCGCTTTAAGCGCAAGCGTGTGATTGAAGTGGATGTCAGCGATGATTGGAATCGGCGACTGCGCAACCAGCGTCTTCAGTGCTTCGGCGTCGCTTTCCCGTGGCACCGCGCAGCGGATCAGATCGGCTCCAGCCTCCGCGCATCTAAGGATCTGCGCCAGCGTTGGCTCAACGTTTGCAGTCTCCGTCTTTGTCATCGTCTGCACGGCCACGGGCGCGCCACCGCCGATTAGCACTCCGCCCACGTTGATCTGTCGTTCTGAAGCCACGCAGAGAGTGTACGAAGGAGCACTCCGTAACGGCTCAGGGTTACTCTGCTTTGAAGTATGAGTCTGCCGACAACGCCGATAAACATAGCTGACTACCAGCGCCTAGCCGGTGGGATCCTCGCCGCCGGACCACTTGGCTACTTCGACGGTGGGGCCGCAGATGAGAACACGCTCGACGCAAACGAGCGCGCCTGGTCCAAGTTTAAGCTCAGGCCGCGGGTCTGCGTAGACGTCAGCTCAATATCGACCGCGACCTCGGTGCTCGGGCAGGAGCTCTCGGCGCCTGTGCTCGTTGCCCCGACAGCGCTGCAGCGGATGGCGCACGACGACGGCGAGATCGGGATGGCTAAGGCAGCCGCCTCGGCTGGATCTTTGATGGTTTGCTCGACTCTGGCATCTACACCGCTGGCGCAGATCGCCGCCGCGGCGCCGTCAGCGCCGCGCTGGCTGCAGCTTTATCTCTGCCGCGACCGCGCGGTAAGTGATGCGCTAGTCGAGCAGGGCGTCGATGCCGGTGCAAGCGCGATCGTCGTGACCGTCGATGCTCCGTACCCAGGCCGGCGCGAACGCGATCTGCGTAATGGCTTTGTCGTCCCGGATGGCATAGACATGCCGGGAGTCACGGCGGCCCTCGGGCGGTCGGAAGGCCTCAGTGTCGAAGAGTTCTTCTCGATTGTCGATCCGTCTCTCGACTGGCTGGCGCTCGAGCAGTTCATCTCCTCATCGCCGCTCCCTGTATTAATAAAAGGCGTTCAGTGCGGCGAGGATGCGCGCCTGGCCTGCGAACATGGGGTTGCGGGGATAATCGTCTCGAACCACGGTGGCAGGCAACTAGATAACGCGGCTGCGACTGCCGATGTGCTCGGCGAAGTGGTCGACGCAGTTGGGGGACAAGTTGAGGTGCTAGTCGACGGCGGGATTCGCCGCGGCAGTGACATTTGTACAGCGCTGGCGCTTGGTGCACGAGCGGTTCTGGTGGGGCGACCAGCGCTTTGGGGCCTGACGGTTGCTGGTTCGGCTGGGGCCGCCGACGTGCTCAGGCTGCTGGCAGATGAGCTGAGCTTGGCGATGGCCTTGCTCGGCGCCCGCTCCCCTGCCGAGCTTAATCGCGGTCACCTGGCTAAAAATGGCTAGGACGGGATCGGTTTACGGATCGGCCGAGCGTCAAGGCCTGCGGACTGGGTTGGCTTCGCGGTACGCCGCCGCTGCGCGGGTCGCCCGCCACCGGCGCTTCTTTGCAATGACTAAAGCAAACCGGTCTCACCGCATCCTCGACCTCGGTTGCGGCTCGATTGGCCTGCGGGAGTTCGAGCCGTCGCTCGACATAACAGGGCTCGACCGCGTCGAGCGACCCGACTATCCCGGCGCCTTTGTAGTGGCAGACGCCACCGAGCGGCTGCCATTCGATGACGATCAGTTTGATTTGGTTGTCGCCAATAGCGTGATCGAGCACATCGACCCAACCCGACGAGCTGCACTGGCCGCGGAGATTCGGCGGGTTGGCCGCGGGTGGATGATCCAGACGCCTGCAATTGGCTTTCCAATTGAGCCGCACTCGCTCCTGCCGTTCGCGCATTGGTTGCCCGAGCGGCTTCGGCGGCCTTATTGGAACCTCGGCGTCAGTGGGGCTTGGGAGCAGATTGAGCTCCTTTCAAAGCGCGATTTCGAACGTCTATTCGGGCCGGCGCTGGCGGAGCGTATTGGCCCACTGGCAAAGAGCTGGGTCGCAGTCACGACCGTAGATGGAGTTGAAATCGAACCCAGCGCGCTTCGCTAAGGCGCGTAGAGAGCGTCGATTTCGGCAACGTACTTGGCGTCAATTGGCTTGCGCTTGAGTTTCATCGTTGGCGTCAGCTCGTCGCCGCCCGGCTCCCACTCTGTTGGCAGGACCTTGAATTTCTTGATCTGCTCGACGCGGGCCAGTTGATTGTTCCCTTGACCAACCGCGGCGGCGATAGCTTCGAGTAGCTGCGGATTTTCAGCGAGGGCGGCGAGCGACGTCTGATCGATGCCCTCCTTGCTGGCCCATTGGGGAGCAAAGTCAGCGTCGAGCGCAATCAGTGCCGTGTTATAAGAGCGGCCATCGCCGATGCAGCAGACCTGGTCAATTAAAGGCGAAGCCGTTTTGATTTGGGCCTCAATGTTCGCGGGCGACATGTTCTTTCCGGCGGCGTTGATGATGATCTCTTTCTTGCGGTCGACAATCTTGAGGTACATCTCGTCGTCGAACTGGCCAATGTCGCCGGTTGCGAGCCATCCCTGCGAGTCGATTGTCGCCGCGGTTTCCTCCGGCATGTTGCGGTAGCCCTGCATCACAAGATCGCCGCGGATCATAATCTCGCCGTCCTGCGCAAGCTTAAGTTCGACGCCGGGAATTGCAGGTCCGACGGTTCCGATGCGAACCTTCTCGGGAGGGTTGACGGTGCCGCCGCCACAGGTCTCCGACATCCCCCAGAGCTCAGCCAGGGGCAAGCCGATCGCGTGGAAGAATTCCAACACCTCGACCGGCGTCGGGGCTGCGCCAACATTGATCGTCACAACTTCGTCGAGACCGAGCATTGTTCGCAATGCGGCGAAGTACTTCTGGTCGGCTTCGGCAACCGTCGCGGCCAGCTCGGCTGGTACCGCCTTGCCGGCCTGCTCAAGGCGGACCTTCTCAATTGCGGCGTCGAGCGCGGCTTGCATCGGCACGCGTTGCTCATCGGGCTGTGCGGCGACCATTGTTTCGAGTCCGCCGCGGAGCTTTTCCCAGATTCTCGGCACGGCGAAGAACCACTGAGGGCGGACCTCGGGAAGGGCCTCCATCACGAGTTTGTAATCGTCAACTGAGGTGATCTCAAAACCGAGTACTGCAGGGATGTAATGGTGAGCTGCGCGCTCGGCGATATGTGCTGCTGGGAGCCAGCTAATGACGCGCGAGCGCCGTGGAAAGTCGACGATTCCCGCCATACCTCGGACCGTCCACATGAGATTGTCGTGCGTCAGCTGAACGCCCTTCGGCGGGCCGGTCGTGCCGCTCGTGTAGATCAGCGTAAGAATGTCATCAGGGTCAATTGCGCTCGCGGCCTCGGCGCCGTCGAAATCGGGATCAAGCTGCTCGAGTTCGGCGAGACTCGTGGTTCCCTCGGCGCCACCTGCTGGTGGGTCGACGACCACGATCAGCGGCCGAGTGCTTAGCTTCGAGCAGGCCGCCTCAACTGTTCCGAGGTAGAGCAGCTCGGTGACGATTACCTTGCTTGCCGAGTCTTCGAGGAGGTAGTCGATCTGTTCAGGCGTGTAGGTCTGATAGATCGAGAACGGAGTCCCACCAGCAGTCATCACGCCGAAATCAACGATGTGGAACTCGGGGCGATTAACGAGCATAAGGGCGACCGTGTCGCCCTTACCGATTCCTAGTTTGCGCAACCCGCCGGCAATTCTGTCAACCCGCTCCAATCCATCGTCCCAGCTAATGACGACTGAGCCATCTCGGTTCTTAACCCACGTTTCGCCGCCGTTTTCAGAAGCCGTGATTCTGAAAGCTGCTGCCAACGTAGGCGCGCTCATTGCGGCGTACTCGATTGGGTCGGTTGTCATCACTCCTCTTCCTCTCGCTTGCAGGCGAAAAGCTACCGATTCCGAGCCGTCTATGGAATCAGCGGATGCCGAATCCCCCACCTTGCAGGCGCGAGATGTCATTCGAGAGACCGACAACGAAGAGAATCAATACGAGCACAAAGCCGATTGCGCTGGCGCGCTCCATAACCGAATAGGCGATCGGTCGGCCGCGCAGTTTTTCGGCCAAAGCCCAAAAGATGTGACCGCCGTCGAGCGGCAGGAACGGAAACAGGTTGATTAGCGCTAGCGAGAGCGAGATGATCGCCAGCACGCTGAGAGCTTGTGCGAAGTCAAATTCGAACGATTGCCGCGTTACCTCGTAGCTACCAACTACACCGGAAAGCTGTTTACGGGCCTGAGGGTCATAGACCAGCTTCGAGAGCGCGCTCATCGTCAGCGTCGTGACGCTCCACATCTGGCTGATGCTGCGCGAGGCTGCCGCAACCGGCCCCAATGTTTCGCGGCTGATTGCAAAGTTAAAGCCGAGCCGGGTCTTCTTCGCGGCCGCGTCGTATCGAGGCGTTAGGAGCAACGTTCTGTTCTGGCCACCGCGCTCGATCACTACCCGTACGGGTCCCTCCGCTTCGCAGCCTTCTGTCGGCGAGCCGGCGCAGCGATGGTTTGAGATTGCCGCGCTGAGCGCTGCCACGTCGCCGCTCTTGCCGTCCACTGAAATCAGCTTGTCGCCAGGCTCCAGCGCGGTCGCGGCGGGCGAGCCCGGTTCGATCTTCTCGATCGTGCGAGAAGGCGAGCCGAGTCCGACTATCAAGTACAAGCCAAAGAAGATCACGAAGGCGACCAGCAGATTCATCAGCGGTCCGGCGGCAATCACGAATATGCGCTTGTTGACGGCCATCCGCGAATAGGATCGATCGGCTAGTTCGGGCGCGATCTCCTCGTTCGGGTTCATCCCCATAATCCGCACGTAGCCCCCGAGTGGAATAAGACCGATGCAGTACTCGGTCTCGCCTTTCTTCGCCTTCCAGATGTGCGGCGGAAAAAAGAGCGAGAAGCGCTCGACCCGCATGCCGACTTTTTTTGCGGCCCAGAAGTGGCCGAGCTCGTGCAGCATCACGAGCGCCGAAAAACCAACGAAGGCGAGGAGGTAACTCATCGCTACGATTGTAGGAGTCGCTTGCTACGCCAGCGCTGCCAGGTGCTCGGCGGCCGTCGCCCGCGCTGCGCGATCGGACTCGATCAGGGTGTCGAATGAATAGCTCTGCTCAATCTGAGCATTCTCCAGCGTCCGAGCGATCACTTCGGCAATCTGCAAGAAGCCACAGCGGCGATCCAAGAATGCGGCAACAGCGATCTCGTTGGCAGCGTTTAGGACGCAGGGAGCCGTGCCGCCCTCGCGCCCAGCGGTAAGCGCCAGCTGCAGGCAGGGGAACGCGTCGTTGTCGACTGCTTCGAATGTCAGCGAGCCGATCTGCTCCAAGTCGAGCGGCGCCAGTTCCAATTCTGCGCGCTCTGGCCAATGCAGCGCGTAGGCGATTGGTACCCGCATGTCGGGGTAGCCGAGATGAGCCAAAGATGACCCGTCGGCGAGCGAGATCATCGCGTGAACAATCGACTGTGGATGTATCACGACGTCGATCGCGCTGTAAGCCGTACCGAAGAGCTGGTGAGCCTCAATCACTTCTAGGCCCTTATTGATCAGTGTCGCTGAGTCGATCGAGATCTTGCCGCCCATCTCCCAAGTCGGGTGTCTGAGCGCTTCTTCTACCGTCACCGACTCGAGCTCGCTGCGGCTGCGGCCACGGAACGGACCGCCCGATGCTGTCAACGTCAGCCGCTCGATCGTTGCTGCGGAACGCCCTTCCTCGCTGGCTATCAGTTGGTGAAGGGCCGAGTGCTCGGAATCGACTGGCAGCAGACGCGCCCCTGTGGCGGCTGCAAGTTCGACGACCAGCTCGCCGCCGACCACGAGCGACTCCTTGTTGGCCAGAGCGAGGTCAATTCCTTCGCTCAGCGTGACGACCGTCGGCGCTAGGCCAGCCGCCCCGACAATCGCATTGAGCACCAGATCCGGCTCGGCGCCAAGGATCAGGTGCTCAAGAGACTGCGGGCCGCTCAAGACTTCGCCATCCCAAGCGGCGCGGGCAAGCTCGGCACTCTGCTCGTCGGCGATCGCGATCCTGCGCACGCCTTGCCGCTGCGCCTGGACGAGCAAATCCTGCCAGCGGCTGCCTGCCGATAGCGCGACGACTTCGAGCCCTTCGGTTGAGCTGACGACGTCGAGCGCTTGAACGCCGATTGAGCCGGTCGAGCCGAGAATTACTAGCCGTCGCATCGACGTCAGGCGCTAGAGCAGCGCACTCCAGACGTAGTAGCCGGCGACAATCGAGAAGCAGACAGCGTCGAGACGGTCAAGCACGCCGCCATGGGCGCCGAAAACGCTGCCAGCATCTTTGACCCCCGCTTCGCGCTTCACATAGCTCTCGAACAGATCACCGAGCGGCGCGACGAGTGCTACTGAGAAGCCGAGAATCAGCGCGTCGACACCGCTAAGCCAATCGAAATAGAGGCCAGTGAACCAGGCGGCAACGGTACCGGTGACAATCCCAATCAGCAGCCCTTCGACCGTCTTTGCTGGCGAGATCGTTGGGGCCAGCTGGCGCCGTCCGAAGGCGCGGCCGCCGAAGTAAGCGCCGGTATCGGTTGCGAAGGTCGCGATCAGGACAAGGAAGACGATCGCGGAGCCGTGAACTAGGTCGCGCAGCATAATCGCGTGGGCGAAGGCCAGACCGATCCAAACGAGG
>Ga0194055_10000905_pt1 | contig 24046 bp, 27 predicted proteins | sample SepL449m_MetaG_FD_155482 | JGI IMG/M metagenome (GOLD analysis project Ga0194055, IMG submission 155482) | Anoxic zone freshwater microbial communities from boreal shield lake in IISD Experimental Lakes Area, Ontario, Canada - Sep2016-L442-9m | ecosystem: Environmental > Aquatic > Freshwater >... | reverse complement strand
GCATTGGCTGGCCGTCTTTGATATTTACTTTGGCGACGTGGAATTTGTTCATGCGGTTCGCAACCTCATTTTCTTTAAACAAATAGAACATGAATGAGCATCCCGAGTTTGACTTCGATGAGAAGCCCAAGAAGCGGAAGAAAAGCCTCTGGGAGCGGTATCACATCTATCACAAGGCTAATCCTCACGTCATGCCCATCTTGGTAAACATGGCCTACGAGGTCTCGCGGTCAGGACAGAGAAACATCGGCATTAACATGCTGTTCGAGGTCCTTCGCTGGAAGATTAACGTAGAGACAGTCAAAACCGAAGGCTTCAAAATAAGCGATCCGCTCGCAGCCGTATACGTCCGTTTCATCCTCCGGGATCACCCGGATTTGAGAGGCGTATTTGTGCTCAAGAAATCACAGGTAGACCCGTACTTTCCAGACTTGGAATACCTAAAGGGCGAGCCTGTTCCAGAAACAGAAGACGACGACAATGAATAATTATGTGGATACTACCGAAATCACTCATATCAGCCTTTGCTCCGGGTACGGAGGCATTGACCTTGGACTCCGTAGAGTGCTCCCAAATTTGCGAACGGTCGCTTATGCGGAGATCGAAGCCTTCGCGTGCGAACTCCTTCTTGCGAGAATGGAAGGCGGGCAACTTGATGCGGCTCCGATCTGGAGTAATCTCAAGTCCTTCCCTTGGGCAGAGTTTTCTGGAAAAGTGGACGTCCTCTCTGGCGGATATCCCTGCCAGCCATTTTCAGCCGCAGGACAACGTAAAGGAGCAGAAGACGAGCGACATCTTTGGCCCTACATCGCAAGCGGAATTCGACTTCTTCGGCCACGAATCTGCTTCTTTGAAAACGTCGAAGGACACATTAGTCTCGGACTCCGAGAAGTCGTTGCAGAGTTGGAAAGCATTGGTTACGAAACGACGTTTGGAATATTCAGTGCGGCTGAATGCAACGCGAGTCACCAGCGCAAACGAGTGTTTATCTTGGCCTACGATAGAATGCAAAAATCATATTGGCTATCAAGTGGACTCGCAGGGAATCAAATGGCCTCGGCTTGGGAGCGCGGTGAAGAGGGAGGAATCCAACTGGCCCACTTGCGCGACTCGGGACTACAAGGGATTAAGTGGTTCTGGGAGGCAGCAGCGCAAGGGGCATCCAGCGGACACGCTGCCGAATGCTGTAGCGATGCATGGCCAGCCCGTCCCGGACAACCCCAATACACATGGGAGCCGCCCAGAGTCGTGGCAGACCCCGGACGAGAACCCAGAGACTTGGGCCTTGAGACAAGCCAAGGGGGATGTGGCAACGATGCCATTGACGGCTCAAGTGCAATCGTGGGCAACACCTCGATGTTTGATGGCGCAGGACAAGCAGGAGGACAGCGGGAAACACAGACTGGGGGAGCAGGCTCAACACAATACGAACGGGAAACTGAACCCGCGCTGGGTTTGTGTGCTAATGAATCTTCCAGTGTTCTGGGTGAAACCTTGACGCTGAATCCTTATGGGGATAGTGTGAATGCCTATGAGAGTTTATCCGAAAAAGCAAGAGCCAGACAAATCCTGTTTGAAGTGTGGAGTAAAGCTAACACGCAAGAAGTTCAATGGACGACTAGAGGACTTCAGTGTTTTCTTGCGGAGGAAATACTGTGGACGGGAATGCAGTTGGCAGCATTCACTCAAAGAATCTGTTACTTTGTCTGGTGCGTACAAACGGGCCACCCAATTCAAGGCTGGGGCCTGTCAGGAATGTGGGTCTACGAATCTTGTGGGAATCCATCACAAGGACAGGAATTCATTGAACAATTTAAACGAGAACTTGGTTACGCTTTGTGCCAGTTGTCATACGAAATTGCATTGGAAAGAAGGCAAGAAGCCGTGGAAGGAGCGGCAATCTTGCAAGGTTTGCGAGAAGCCAGCGAAAGGGCATGGGCTTTGTCTGATGCATTATCAGAGATGGAAGAAGTATGGAGATCCACTCTTGACCAAAAGGTTTGGGAGAACGGGTGCTATGTCGAAGCAGCCAGTCAAGGAAATCGCACCGACGAACTGCGGCTCCTTGGCAACGGAGTAGTCCCAGCAACGGCAGAATTAGCGTTTAGAACATTGATACAACAATTATGACAGAAGAACTACTTAACGAAACTCATAGCATTATGCTAAGCCGCATCGCCGCTTACGTAGAGGATTTTGCGGAAACAACAGAGGACAGCACGTTGCTGTGTGTTTTGCGGCTGTTAGTGAATTACCACGAACTAAAACAGGCAGAGCTTTACAGGGCCATTGAACGCGAGGAGGGAGAAGTATGACCGACGACCAAATCAAAACAATCAAATTGGATGGCAAAGAATGGCTCAAGCTTACTAAAACTCAAGCAACTCGCTTAGGTTTAGATTATTGCTGGGATGATGGATTGTTAGTACATGTTAATGCTACAAAGGTTGATCAACATACTTTTTACTACAATTGTCATCCAGACGGGCGGTCCCCTGTGTGTGACTATTATACATGGTGGCAATGTGCTAAAGCTACAGATGAGCTTGTAGACCTTCTTGTTGCTAGTGAAAAGAAGGCGAAGCAGCAAGAGAATGATCAAACCCCAATGAGTATAAGAATCCTTATTTGAACTTATGATAACCTTTGAAAACTATCAAGACCTAGTCATCGACTGGGCAGAAACTCGCAAAATAATTCCCAATTCAACGTCCACCGCGCAGTTGCTAAAGGCCGTTTCCGAGATGGGAGAACTGGCAGATGCCGTCAACGCGGGCAATCGCGAGGATATGATTGATGCTGTCGGTGATGTTGTGGTGTGCCTAATTAACTTGTGTGCACTTGAAGACACTGATGTAACGACATGCTTAGCTCATGCTTGGCAGCAAATCAAAGACCGCAAAGGGCTGATCATAAGGCCGAACAGAAGGCCAAAGCCAAGGCCGCTCTCAAACGATTCAACCGCCCAGCCACCACCTACAAGCGAACTCAAGGCCACAAGGTTGCCCCCATCAACTCCATCGCAAACGCCTTAACCGCCGCTCTATCCGCCGTACATCGATAGCCTGCTCTGCAATAAGGGTACTCAAAACCGTCAAGCCAAATCAAGTGGTTTGACGGTTTTTTCGTATATTTTAACAATCCAAGCTACAACGCCGGAAACCATCCGTTTGACCTCAATGATGTAAACAGGCATTATCCAACCCAAAAGCACTACAATGACAACAAACTCCAACACTGTGGGTCGCCCCCCCCTTTCTGCCGCCGCTGCTCCAAACCGCTGATCATGCCTCGCCTGACCAACAGACTGCACGAGCGATTCTGCTGGCTCGTCGCCGAAGGACTGGACCGTAAGGCCGCTTACACCCAGTTGGCTCCGCATGCCAACAACCCCGGGCAAATCGGCTACCAGCTTTATAAGAAGGCCGACATCAAGGCTCGGATCGCCGAGATTCAGACCGAGGTCAATTGTCGGTCCCTGATGGCCATCGATAACAAGCGGGACCTGCTGCGCCAGATGATCGAAGGCACTGTGCCGACAAAGGTTGTGAAGCGGGCTGACGGCAAGCTCGAGGCCACGTTTGACCGTCTGGGCGCTCTGATGGCCGACGCCAAGCTTGCCGGGGAACTGGCTGACAACGTGACGCTGGACGCCGGGTCCGACGTTAAGCTGACGTTCGAGGTTTACCACCGCAACCACCCCAATCCGCCCCGGGAATGGATGGAGGCCGTGATTGTCGCCCCAGAGGCCGCAGAGCTGATGTACCAGTCCGCCCCGATGAATCAGCCCGGTTTAGACGATGTCCTGAAGCAGTCTGCAACGTCACCTTTGTAAACAACTTAAATTCAACCACTTCCCCATAACGCAATACAATGGCAGTCATATGGAGTGGAAAACCCCACTGCTTTTCGTTCGTAACAACCAACCAATCAGCAACCTACACCTAATATGGCTACCTACTTCACCGAGGGTAACACCTACACAAACTCACTGACCAGCTACGGACTGCGCCCATACGACGTGCAGAACAACGCCGAGGCCGCAGTCATGCCCGACCTGACGTTCCTCTGTGTGGCCGTCTCCAAGACCTTTGCCGTCTTTAAACGAACGCAGCCCACGGGCAGCGAGGCCACAGCCAACCCCGGCATGCTGCTCGGGCAGACTCAGCGCCTACGGGTCCGCCGGGACGCTACAGGCTTATTTGTGCAACCACTGGGCCGGAGCTATGGCCGTATCATCCTGCGCCCATGATTGTGTCCACTAGCTTCATGTGGAGCGACTTCGTCTTGCTGTCGATGCTCGCCGGGTTCGCCATTGCGGTCATCACCTGCTTTGACCAACACCTGCTCTGATGTCCCGCCCCATATACGAGACGCCAGCAGACTTGGTCAATGAGCGCCGGGTAGCTGACGCCTTGCTGGAACGCTGGCGCTGCAATGCGGTGAAACTGCCACGGCGCTACGAGATTGACTACGCTCTCTCGAGGGGCAACAGGGTAATGGCATGGGCAGAGGTTAAGTGCCGCACCAACCCTCGAGAGCAGTACCCAACCTACATGGTTGCGCTGGGCAAGGTGTTGACGGGCCTGAACCTGTCACAGCGCACCAACCTACCGTTCATGCTGGTAGTGCAGTGGACAGACTCACTGGGCTGGGTGACGCCCACGTTCGACGCTATTCACATCGGAGGCAGACACGACCGTGGCGACCGTGAAGACGAGGAGCCTATGGTTCACATTCCAATTGCCGACTTCAAGCTGCTCTGATGTCAGACGACCTGCTGACGACCCTGCCGCCCCCGGTCGCTCGGGCCATCCGCATCGCAACGGAGGCCCGGGAGCTGGCCGACTCAAGCGAGGAGCGTGGGCTGATCCGCTGCGCCGGGTACATCGCACAGGCGGCACTCCAGCACCGTGGCAAGCTGGCGCTGACCGAGGCGATGGCGGAGAAGATTGTCCGGGGCTACGTCCAACACCTGCTCGACGCCGACCTGTTTGAGCCTGCGGCCATCCTGCTGTGGGGACCCGGGGCGTTCGACTGGAGGCCCGAGTCCTGCCGCCGGGTATGGGAGGGTCTGATGGGGACCGACAAGCTGTTGGTTCAGGGCGCAGGCTCGATGGGCAAAAGTTACGGGGCAGCGGCATGGTTTTACCTCGACTGGTACAGGGACCCGGACTGGACCTGCGTCAAGGTCGTCTCCCTAACGGCCCAGCACGCTACTCGGAACATCTTTGCCTCGATCAAGACCTTCCATCGGACGGCGCTGGTCCGCCCGGGCGGCATGGACGACGACCTCGCCACGAGCATCCAGAGCACGACGGACAGCAAGCAGGGCATCCACTTGGTTGCCATCCCGAAGGGGGAGAGCGGCCACGGGAGCCTGCGTGGGTTCCACCCGTCGCCCCGGTTTGGCCCGGCACATCCCCGGTGGGGCAAGGTGAGTCGGACGCACATCGTACTGGACGAGGCTGAGGAGGTCCCGGACGGCGTCTGGGCTGGCGTGATGAACTGCCTGACCGCTGCTGACTCAAGCACCCCGGGCCGCATCAAGGTGTTTGCGGCATCGAACCCTCGTGACAGGACCAGCCAGTTTGGGCAGCGGTGCGAGCCGAAGTTTGGGTGGGGCAGCATAGACATGGAGCTGGACCGGGACTGGCGGAGCCGGGACGACTGGCAGGTCATCCGCCTCGACGCAGCGGACTGTGAGAACGTGAAGGAACGCCGGGTGGTGTTTCACGGGCTACAGACGTATGAGGGGTTCATGGCGTATGTGTCCAAGGGCAGGACGGCGGAGGCCAGCACGATGGCCCGGGGCTGGTTCCCGGAGGAGGGGATAGCCATGAGCATCATCACCCCGGCTATGATGGACAACGCACAGGGCATCATCCGCTTCACTGGCCCGGTCGTACCGTTGGCCAGCTTCGATTTGGCGCTCGAAGGGGTTGACCAAGTGTTGTGCTCCTACGGGCGGTTTGGACTGAGCGACGGTTGGACGGACAGGAGCGGGAAGTTCCATGAGTTCAAGCGGCCCCGGACGATGTTGCAGCTCGACAGCCAGATGCCCTTTCCGAAGGCGGCTACGCTTGAGCAGGCGCAGGCCATCACGAAGTTCTGCAAGCAGATGAAGATCGGCCCGAGATGGCTGTGCGTTGACCGTACCGGGAACGGCGCTGGGATTCACGATGTGTTGTGCTCGACGTTTGGGGCGGACGTGATGGGGTTGAACTACTCGTGGGCAGCGACGGAGACCCCGGTGATGGGGGACGACAGCCAGAAGGCTAACGAGCTATACAACGGACTGGTGACCGAGTTGCTGTTTGCGCTCGGCAAATACCTTGAGTTCGAGTGGCTCAAGATCAGCCCCGGGTTCCGCAATGAGGACCTGACGAAGCAAGCTATCTCCCGGCGCTACATGCAGAAGGGCAAGGGACTGGTGCGGGTGGAGAGCAAGAAGGACTATATCAAACGGACACGGCTAGGGAGCCCTGATGCGCTGGACTCGTTGAGTATGCTTGTGCATTTGATGCGGCAGAGGGGCGGGAATGTGGCGACCATGAGTGAAAGGAAGCCAGAAGCTGTTGAAAAAGAGCTTGTTTCTCTGGTAGATTCTTCAGTGAGCTTTGTGGACTTCTCGGAATAAAAAAATCCGACCCCACGGGGGTTGATGGTATAATCTCCCCCGGTTGCGAATGACCCCCTCTTGTATATGGACTTAAAAGAAGAAGGAATTGACATTGGGCTGGCCATTGCAGGCTTGTTTGGAAGTGTGCTGATGAGCAGCAAGACTTCTGGGCAAAGTCTTTTGGCAACGGTTGCTTCGCTTATTGGCGGGGCAGCGTCGGCTAATTATGTAACGCCGTTATTGTTGAAGATTTCACACTTAGATTCAGACCCGCACTATGGTTATGCTGCTGCTTTTCTTCTTGGTTTTTGTGGCCTGCGAGCGGTCGAAACCATAAGCAACAAGATCTTTACTCCAATTCCAGATGAATCAAATAACCGCAATCAACGTCGTCGCTAACATTGCATGCATGGGGTCCATGCTGCACCTCATTAGTAAAGTGTTTGGAAACCCTCGCAGCCCTGTGTACGCAAACAAGTGGGGTGCGTATGCTTGCAAGGCTGCTGCTTCTGTTACATTCTGTGGAGCAGTTGCAAATGTAGCTACGTTATCTACTCCGACATGGACTGAAGTGCTTTTAAATGTTGGAGTTTCACTTAACTTCTTGTGGATAAGCTACTTCATGCAGACGCTTAATCACAGGCCATCACCAATAAAACCCGTTAGAAAATCGATCTATGCAAAACAGAGGCAAAAAAAGCTGGACCCTTTACGCAACCAAAAGACCTGATAAGCCGGGAATCTATTGGATTGGTTTTTTGTACTATGCTGAAGAACGAGAGCAGCAACAAATTGAAGACCAGCAGACGTATACGTTGGAAAATATTCGAGCGGACATTGCGAAAGAGCACTTGGTCTCCGATGACTGCCTCGTGTGGTTTGGCCCAGTAAACGTCCCTGACTCACTTCCGAGAACCATGACGCGACTTAAACGAGAGCAGCGCAAGGTGTTTGTCCGGGACAATGAGAAGTACTGCACAAAGTGCGGGCATACGACGGGGGTGAACGCTCGGTCAATTGTTTACATTGATGAGTCGGAAGACTGTAAACAGTGCAACGGCATCTTCACGGTATACATTCGGTTGAAATCCAAAAAGAAATAGAATACCGTCATAAATCTCTTGTGAAGGATTACAAACCAGTTAAAGCCCAGAAAGATCCCAAGCCACGCAAGCTGCACGAGTGCGGCCACGTTGAGTCGTACAAAGGCCCCGGGGGTATGGAATACAATAAATGCGGCACACTCACATCAAAGCAGGTCACGCTGTCGAACGGCATGAAGGTCTTTCTTTGTCCCACCCATGAAAAGCGCCACGAATAAAGACCGACTTGAGGTCGTCATGCGCCCGGTTGGCGAGTTAGTGCCCTACGCACAGAACGCTCGGGTGCATTCTGATGCACAGGTGGAGGCGCTGGCTGACTCACTCAAGACTTTTGGGTTTACAAACCCAGTTCTCATCCACTCTTCTGGCCGCATTATTGCCGGGCATGGCCGGGTGATGGCAGCAAAGAAGGCTGGGATTGAACAGATCCCTTGCATTGTGCTGGCGCATCTCAGCGAGGCGATGGTGCGAGCGTACACGATTGCTGATAACCAACTGGCCACAATGGCTGTGTGGGACTACGATGTACTGGCGGCAGAGGTTGACGCTCTCCGGGAAGAAGACTTTGACGTGAGCACGTTGGGGTTTACGCAGGAGGAACTCATCGAGTTGATGGGGTCGCCAAATGATCCTCCTGAAGAGCCAGAAGAGAAGCCCAAGAAGCCTGAAAGTGACACGACCATCTGCCCAAAGTGTCACCACGAGTTTGTCCTGTAGTCATGGCAAAACCAATTATAGGCATGGTCCCTCCCGGGGGATGGCACTACTATCAGTCAGACGTAAAGTTGACCGGGTATAGTTACGCCGACTTGATCAAAGCCGTGGAGACGTACCGAGCCGAGAATCATTTGCCCGGGGGTGACATCGAGGGAGACGTGGCAAGCTACATCTGCTCGAACTGGCCAAACTTCTGCCACGGCGTGGATATGGTTGCGATTACCAGCGTGAACGCTACAACCGCAACTGGCGAGCTGATGAACGACATTGGGACGTGGGCAAAGGGAATCCTGCACTCGAGCGAACCTCATCCACTGGTATCAGATGATCTCGCCGAGACCCGGGCGCAGATTTGCCGAGCCTGCCCAAACAACGTCAATTGGAGGGGCGGCTGTAATTCATGCATCGCCTCTACCGACAGGCTGTGCGCCTCGGTGCGACAAGCCCGAGACACTAAGTCTTCTGCCGTCCTCGGGGGCTGCACACTGATGCGCCACGATAACCGGGCTGCAATTTTCATGGACCGCTCAGTTCTACAACGAGCAACAAACCTTCCTAGCGCCTGCTGGGTCACACTATAGCATATGGCCAACATAAAGCCTCTCGACCCTCGAATCACTGACAAGTTTGCCGACAAATCTCCTCGGGTGAGCGATCACCACGAGAAGCCACGCATCCTTGGGCTGGACGTAACGGACCCGGACGTTGGAAACACCGACACCGTCGATCCGGACACGCTACAGGTGCGTCGCACGTTTAAAGACGCACAACAGGCTCATTCAGCCTACCGCAGGCTCAAACAACAGAACGTCGAAAGAAATCGCAAAAACCAACTCATTCAGAAAAAACTCAACAATGAACCTCCCTACCAACCAAAAAAGTTGGAGTCTATGGGCCAGAATTGGCGCTCCAATCGCCCTACTGGTTTCCTTTCTACTATGGTGTCTCGTATCCAGCCGCCGTTTAGAGAAGTCATAGAACAGGCTGCGACACTTACATTTGCAAAGTACCCGGTGGACGGCATTGACACCGAACACAAGACGAAAGTGTTTCGGAATGCGATTACCAAGTGCATCCGGGGCTGGAACGGATTTGATGATTTGGTTGCACAGACGGTCCATGAAAACACGACTTTTGGATATTGCGGCTGGTGTTGGGACGACACCAGAGACTGGAAGCCTGAGTTTCTCAGGCAGGATTACACGTTCTTTAGTATCGAGACTCCGATGCTTTCAGACGCAACTCCTATTTGGGCAAGGAAGCGCCGATATCAAATCGCCGAGCTTTTACCGATCCTTGAGAATGAACAGATGTCCATTTTGGCCGGGTGGCACATCAAAAACCTAGTTAAAGCTATCAACAACGCCATCCCTGCCGGGCGCACGCTCGATGCTGATGACGACGCTCGCAGGTACGAAGACTGGCAGCGGGAAGGGTCCTACGGAGCCAGCTATGAGAACGATGCGAAATATGTGGAACTGGGTGAAATCTTGGTCAAAGAACCGCACGGGAAAATATCCCGCTTCCTTTTCGATGATAAGAGCGGAGACGAAATTTGTACGCAGGTTGATCGCTATAACCGCATGTCCGAAACACTTGCGCTCTTTGCCGTCGAGATCGGATCAGGAAACCTGATGAGTTCCCGGGGCGCTGGCAGAGACCTGTACAACACCCACGTCGCCGTAGATAAGGCTCGAAATTTGGTGGTGGATAACAGCTACATCAAGGGCTTGTTGCTGCTTAAAAAAGGACCAACAGCAAAGCCAAACATGGCTCCGCTGACGGTGCATCATCCCGTGGCATTTGTTTCCGAAGGGTACGATGTTGTGCCGCAGGGCCTCCCGGCTGATGTAGAGGACTTTTTGCAACTCGACCGATTTGTTTCACAGCTTGCAGAAATTCAAGTTGGAACATTTTTACCCGGGTCACCAGTTGAGACGCAGGGCAAGAAAACGGCATCAGAAGTCAATCGAGTGGCGGCTATTGAGAACCAGCTTCGGCAAGGCGTTCTCATGCGCTTTTCTCGTCAATTCTCGCACGGCGTCGAGCGTATGCAGCGTGGCATATGTCATCCCGAGCACCTTAAAGCCGCAGCCGACCTCAAGGGCAAGCTGGACCTTGCCCGGCAGGTAGAAAAGAACGCTATATGGGCACGTCGCGAGGTGGTTGATGCATTTGATCGTTCAATGCTCGAGCTTCCTCCGTTTTTAGTTCCATTTGAGATTCCAGAACACTTGGATGAGGATGCCATCAATTGCTGCCTTGAGATGATGGAAAAAAACATCTCCCCAGCAGACATTCTTCTGATGGCTTACAGCCCAGCAAGTGAGTTAATTCCCGACAATTCGGCGCAAGACAACCAAATTTTGGATGTCATGGTTCAACGGTACATGGGCAATCCCGCCATTAATCAAGACGCCTTAATGAAATTGGATTGGGTTAAAAAACTTGGGGAGACAACGGCCAATGAAGTAATTTTGCCAAAAGATCAAGTGGAGGCAATGGCGATTGAAGCTACACGTCAGCAAATTATTGAGCTTCAGTCTATTATTGCTGGTCAAGACATTCCAGTTTCGCCTCGAGACAACGATCAAGTGCATCTCGACACAATGGTTCAAAAGTTGATGCCTGCTGTTCAGGGCGTTCCTGCGGGAGGATTAACTCCTGAATTTGTTGGGATGCTTACAAAGGCTATGGAGCATTTTGGCATGCATATTCAGGCGGCGGAGGCCAAGGGAATGCCTTCGGACGCTGTTGGAAAATACAAACAGATGTACAGGCAGGCGCACGACCATCTTACCAAAGGGCACAATACTCCGCCGCCTCCAGACCTTACCCCCGCAGCCGCGCATCAAGGCGGATTTCGGCAACAAACGGCGGCTGCACAAAAACAGATGGGTGAAGTTTACACGCAAAATACACCAAACCAGAATGCGATGATTTCTAACGTAGCAACACCACCAAGACCACCAACAGCAGCTTAATATGGATCAATGGAATTCCGCAGACTCAGCACGATTTAGGCAATATCACCAACAGACCGGGGGACGACTTCTTAAGTATCTACGGGACCAAGTTCCGCCGTTGCTTGGAACCACAATTGAGTCTGTTGCTTTAGAGGCAAAGCACAAGGAAGGGTGCGAGCGCATCATTCGTGCAATTGAAAACATCTTGGCGGATATCCCGCAAGCAGACGATTCAGCGTCTGGCAGTCACACCACCATGTAATTATATGATCGACACCGACGACACAGTACCAGAAATCACACCAGCAAATCCCGATGGCGGAGCGGCCCGGCTAGATGCCGACCCAATTAGCCAGTCACTTAGTGATTCAATTGACTCAGCCCTAGATGCGGCAGAGGACAATTCTTTGGACAATTCTTTGGACAATTCGTCTGCATATCAAAGAAATGTTCAAGCAGAAAAGCCTGCGGCTAAACAGGAAATACAAAATCCGTTCAGCGCAAATTTCCAGACAGATTTTGGGAAACAACAGCCAGAAATTGACCCTGAAATAGCGGCAATTCCAATGCCGCCAAATATGTCTGAGAAGCAACAGTCAAACTGGCGCAAGCTTGCAGAAAGCGCCAGCTTGGCCAAGCGACAGGCGGCAGAGGCTGAAATTCTTCGTCAAAAGCTGGCTGAATCCCAACAGCAAGCTCCGCCTGACTACGATGAGTTGCGTAAATTCCGGGCCACATTTGACCTCAAGAACGATCCCGGATTTAAGGAAAAGTATGACGCTCCATTAAAACAGAGCGCAGAAAGTATTTACGGCTTGTTGCGTAAACACAAAGCCGGGGAGGACGTAATCAAGTCAATTGAAGAGGCTGGAGGCCCCGGAAAAGTAAGCAAGGCATGGTGGAAGCGAAATGCTATTGACCGATTGGCCGCGACCGAGGATGGGTATGTGGACGCTCGCAGGCTTGAAAATGCACTGCTTCAGATTGACGACATTGAGTCATCTCGCGAGCAAGACTTGGAAATGGCATCGCAAAACCAAGAAGCGTGGATGCAACAGCGTCAGGCCGAGCAGCAAGAAATGCAGCAACAAGAATCCCGGCAAGTTTACGGCTACGTCGAGAATCTGACAAAGGATGTTCCTTGGGCACGCTACCAAGAGATTCCGCCCGGGGCTACCGCAGAGCAGGTGCAACGGATTCAGGCTCACAACGAAGGGGTGAAGGATTTGGAAACCAAGTTCAACTCGGCGTTATATCCAAAAAGTTCCAGCGAGCGGGCTGCAATTGCTGCCGCAGCAACTTTGAGCCACGTCGTAACAAACCAGTTACGTTACGAGCAGTCACAAAGCGCAAAACTACAGCAGCAGATTACACAGCTAACTAAGGAGCTGAATTCAATTAAGGCGTCTGGAAAAATGCCGCGCAGTTCTGTATCAGGCCAGACTTCATCAAAAAACGGCAATATGAGCGACCGCATCAAAATGTCGGCCTCGGACGCAATTGACATGGGTCTGGATGAAGCTGGCGCTTAATTATGGAGCCAAAAATATCTCCAATGGAGCGTCGTACACTTTCGGCGCTAGACTCAGCCAACCCATTTTCGACCCCGGTACGCCCGCCGCAAACGCTGGACGGTCGCCCGGTTGCAAGTATGCCAGATCCAGACCCCGACCCAATTAAGGAGCGGGAGATTGAAGGTGATGACATGATCGATATTGCAATTGAAAGCAAAGAACGCCGCCGCCGCCGCCCCAAGGCCGTTCTTGAGGAAATTAAAGAGCCGGAGCCTGCTGACGTTACGGTTCCTTTGCAGACAACAGAAACCGTAGAGGAGCCGACTCCGTTTACCAATCCAATCACAGAGTCCCATGACCAAAATGGGATGCCGTCTTACCGCTGCGAGTTTGCCGGGCGAGACATTTTTGTTGGCCTGCCTTGGTACACGACCAGCAACCCGGTCACAACGATGGCGCTCGTGGCAATGGCGCTGGATTTTGGGAAGGATCGCATTCGATTTGACTGCGTGACGAACACCGAAATTCACGTCGCTCGGAACATGATTGCCAAAAAGTTCCTCGAGACTGACGCCAAGTGGCTGTTCATGCTCGACCATGACATCATTCCAAGCATTGGCCGAGCGGCTTGGTACAAGAGCTGGGTTGAGTCAACCCGGACAATGCTGGACCAGCCGCTTCTTCGGCACGTTCTTCACCGTCTGATGGGCGCTGGTAAGCGGCTTGTCGGGGCTGCGTACTTTGGCAGACAGGAAGGTGCGCGGCTGATGTGCAGCGACCAATCTCTTGTCGCAGACGCCCGGGCGTTTTCTGACAAGGTTGCGCCAGTCGATTGGATTGGAGCTGGCTGTATTATGATTCACCGAAAAGTATTTGAGGACATCGACGCCACTCAACCAGAAGTAAAAAACGACTACTTCTTGCCAACAACAGGAGCCAGTGAGGATATTGCGTTTTGCAGGCGAGCAAAGCAGGCTGGGCATCAATGCCACATCGACCTCGGGGTCCCGGTGAAGCATCTCGGATACAAAACATACTGATGAACATATACGCATTTTATCAATCAATTCCGACCGCAGATCAGCCCGAAGAATTCGCCTGCGCGAACTGGTGGAAAACCTCATGGACTGCCAACGGTTGGAACCCCGTAATGCTTAATAGGTCGCACGCTCAAGGAAGCCCGCTGTACAACAAGTTACAACAAAAGCTGGCTCAAGAGTTAAACAAACACAACAGCCTCGTGGCCCGGGCGGCATGGTTCCAATCGAGGTTTACCCGCTGGTGCGCCTTGCATGCTGCTGGCGGGGGCTGGATGTCGGATTACGATGTTTTGAACCTTGACCTAACGCCACGGGCTGCAAAAGAAGCCGAAAAGAAGACACTCCTTCTAAACGAAGGCCCGGCATACTTGTTTTATGCCAGCGCCGAGCACTGCCTTGGAGCAATTCGGAAGTTTATCTCCGAGGATCTAAGTGAAGATGGGAATGTCCGCCCGGAGGTGGATATTCTTAATTGTGAACCAGAGCTTGGCGTTCTGCTTGAAAGGGTTGTGCATGTTCGCAGTCGAGGAGGCAAGTATCGGTCTGCAAAAATGCAGGAAATATTTAGCCAGCCAGAGGGAAGCTAAAATATTTTTCACTTTGTCATAAAAATAGTTTGCTTCAAAATATTGGGCAGGCTATAAGCAAAGCACGGTGTGGCTTCTCCGCATGAAGCTGGTTGCAGGACCTAAACCTGCAAACGGTCGTAATATCCGCCCAGACGACGGGGGCTACAAACAAGACTTTTGCGTTGCCGCGCAGGCAATTGCACGCTTGGACGTAGCCTAGTTTTCTAACTGGTTATTGTTCAGGCAGAACAATTCAACCACTAGAAAACACACTTATGAAGTTCCTTAAAGGAATCCTGATCGTCGCGGTTTCTGCATTGGGCATTAGCACCAGCGAAGCTGCTTGGAATACACTTGTAACAGTTGCTGGCACTTCTGCTATTGCTCCCGCCTCAAATTTTAAAGGGCAGGCAGTCACTGGCTTTAAGGTCGGTCAAAGCGAAGTCAACTACACTGAATGGCTGGCCGTTCGCACATATGCAGGCAACATCGGAGGGTTTGACCTCTCCTTGTCTGGCACTGGCTACTCGGCAACCGCTCCCGTTGAGACTCTCAACTGGTACGACGCACTGAAGTGGTGCAATGCCGCAACCATTCAGCAAGGCACGTTAACCCCGGTTTACAATGTTGGAACATTGTCTGTCGGATCGCTGACCAGCACTGGCACGGTCGCCACGGCTATCGTACCCGGAGGCCACAAGCTCTCTTCTGGCGCTTGGGTGCGGGTGACTGGAGCAACTCCTACTGGCTACAACCTTACCCGCTCGGTGTTTGTTGTGAATGCTACCACGTTCACGTATCAAACGGTGGTGTCTGGCACAGCAACCGCCACTGGAACACTTGTTGCAACGGTGTTGTACACAACTGGCGACGTTGTTCCAAACGTAGATGCAACCGCAACTGGCTACCGTCTGCCGAGCGAAAAAGAATGGGAATGGGCAGCTCTGGGTGGCGTTTCTAGCGGATCGTACACCTACTCGGGGAGCAACACATCAACTTCCGTTGCATGGTCGAGCACCAACATCCCTGCGCGAGGTGCGCAGCCTGTCATGGGTAAAACCGCCAATGAATTGAGCATCTACGACATGAGCGGAAACGTAAACGAATGGTGCTTTGATGATGCAGCGCCGCTTTACGGTCGCCGAGTTCGTGGCGGCTGTTGGTTACAAGACGCAAATTCGCAACGCACCTTGATACGTGGCTATTCAAACCCAGCTCGTCAAGAGGCAGGCTTTGGGTTTCGCGTCTTCGCAAACTAACACAACTCAAAACCAAACCAACCAAACCAACCCTAGATAGAAACCTTAAATACCACTGTTATGGCAGACACAAACAATTGTATCCCTCTCGCAACAATCCAAAATTTTGCGAGCAAAGACGTTAACCGCATCATCGGCCAGATCGCAAAGGTCTTGGCTCGCAAATCACCGTATATCAACAGCATAGACGGGGGAACTCTCCCTAATGTCTCTGACGTTGTGCGTTCCGTAGTCGAAGAAATGGCCGTCCCGGCTGCTTCTCTGGCAAGCCCCACGTTTGTCGAGGACACCACGCTTTGCGGCGTCGGCGCTACTCCCGACCAAGTGGGCTCTACGGAGTACCAGTTCAGCCTCCAGACGCTCCGTGGCGCTGGTCCTCGCGTCTGCGTTAAGCAGGCCCGGACGGCGTTCAAGGGTTCGTACTTGCAGGCGCAGGTGAGCTTGGAGAAGACCATTCTTCAAATCATCAACGCCGACATTCGTTACCAGTACCTCATTCAGTCCGGGGTCAAGTATGTCGTAAATACCACTGCGTCGTTCACGAGCAATTTGACGGGCGACATGCAGAACATCAACACGAAGTTCGCGCAGACCCTTCCTGACGGTCCGCTGAACTTCAAGACGTTGTACCGGGCTGGTACGTTCCTGCGTGAAGAAATGCTCGCAGAACCGTTTGCGGCTAAGGAAGGCGAGTTTTTCCAAGTCATGCTCTCCGCCGATGCGATTGAAAACATTCGCAACGACGCCGACGTGAAAGAAGATCTGCTGTACCTAACCGCTGGCAGCTTCAAGCTCGGTGAAGACTCCATTAGCGGCTACCAGTTCCAAGGCTACCGTGGGTTTGCATTCGGCATCGACCAGCAGCCTCTCCGGGCAACTGGGTTCGACTCTAATGGCAATCTGGTGCTCGTTAACCCGATCATCAGCACCGCCGTTACGAACGGGTTCGCGCAGCGCCGCAACCCGGATTGGGTCTCTGCTCCTTACGAAGTAGGATTCGTGATTGCAGGCGATGCATTCAAGCGTCTGGTTCCCGAAAACTATGTCGGAGAAGGCACGTTTAAGTTTGCCCCGCAGCTCGCAATGGGCGAACTGGAATGGACTTACTTCCGCGACAATGACTGTAACTTGTACGGCGACTTTGGTCAGCACATCTACCAAATCAGCCGCGCAATTCAGCCAATTCGTCCGCAGAACGTCATGCCGATTCTGTACAAGCGTTGCCCGTTTGACGGTCAGCCGTTGCCTTGCTCTACGGCAGCAACTGGGCTTTAATCTTGAGGTGAGTTAATGAAGAGGGGGGTGGCTTATGTCATCCCCTTCTGATTAGCTTACATAAGGTTATGTCTAATTTGTCTACCGCAGAATTTCAGCAATACGCACTCACGTTGCTTCAGCAAATTGCTGGATCTTCTGGAGTTGTAGATATTCACAGCAATTTATCTACAGCCGTTTATCGGCAATACGTCTTGTCGTTGTTGGAATACATTGCTACTCACGGCAGCGGAGGCGCAACAGGGTTGCAAGGAGCAACCGGGTATCAAGGCTCAACAGGAATTGGATTTCAAGGAGCAACGGGCTATCAAGGTTCGACTGGCGTTGGCATTCAAGGAGCAACGGGCTCTGGAACACAAGGCGCAACAGGTGTTGGCTTGCAAGGCAGTACGGGCTTGCAAGGTGCAACTGGTTTTGGCTCGACAGGGCCACAAGGTGCTACGGGCACGACTGGATCGGCTGGTTCTACTGGGTTAACTGGGGCAACGGGCACAGGCGTTGCGGGCAACGCGGGAGCCACAGGATTAACTGGCGCTACAGGCATTGGTTCAACAGGCTTGCAGGGGGCAACTGGCGTTTCTGGAAGCGTTGGAGCAACGGGTCAGGCTGGTGCTACTGGCGGTGCTGGTAGTGTTGGTGCTACTGGGCTACAAGGTGCGACAGGCATTGGCGCAACGGGTAATGCAGGGGCCACTGGCGTAGGATTGGCTGGAGCCACTGGTTTGGCAGGTGCTACTGGTTTAGCAGGTTCAACTGGAGTAGGTATCGCTGGTGCTACGGGATTGCAAGGTGCTACGGGCACAGGCGTTGCAGGCAACGCGGGAGCTACTGGTGCTACGGGCGTTGGCTCTACTGGCTTGCAAGGCAGCACAGGGTTACAGGGAGCTACTGGAACTGGTTCTCAAGGATTACAAGGCGCAACGGGCCTACAAGGCAGCACAGGAGCCGGAACGCAAGGGTTACAAGGCGCGACTGGAGTTGGTGTTCAAGGCGCAACTGGTCTTGGTGCAACTGGGGTGGATGGTGCTACAGGACTACAAGGAGCCACTGGCTTGTCTGGAGCCACTGGCGTAGGCAGCGCCGGCTTGCCGGGTGCTACAGGGACGCAAGGGGCAACGGGCGTTGGGGCTACAGGCTTATCGGGAGCAACAGGGATTGGAGCCACGGGATTACAGGGCTCGACAGGGGTTGGCGCTACGGGCTTGTCTGGAGCCACAGGGGTTGGGGCTACAGGTTTGCAGGGGTCAACTGGCTTGTCAGGTAGCACAGGTTTATTGGGAGCTACTGGAATTGGGGCTACGGGATATCAAGGCGCTACTGGGGCAAATGGACAATCCGCTTCGTTTTTTAATTACAATGCAAACACAGCATCGCAGACGATGCCTCCTACTGCGGCTATCTCTAATGGAGATGTTAAATGGAACAATTTAACACAAATACTTTCGACTCAAGTTGCATTTTCACACATTGATGCAAACAATAATGATATTGATGTGTTTTTCCCGCTGTATAAAAACGGCGACACTTTTGTAATTCAGGATCGAAACGATTCAACCAATTATCAAAGTTGGAAAATTAATGGCACGCCAACAATTGGTGACAATTCTTACATTTTAATTCCTGTAACGCTTCAAGCTTCTGGTGGCACTGGTACTACTAATTTCGCAAACAATCACCAGTTAATTTGGGCAATTGTTACGTCTGGGTTGCAGGGGGCTACGGGTTTATCGGGAGCCACAGGGGTTGGGGCTACAGGGTTGATTGGAGCTACAGGACTACAGGGCGCTACGGGCGTTGGTTCAACAGGATTGCAAGGAGCAACAGGAACGGGAGAAACGGGAGCTACGGGTTTACAAGGGGCAACTGGCCCTGCTGGCAACGCAGGAGCTACTGGCGCAGGGTTAATTGGATTGACAGGAGCTACGGGCGCAACTGGTGATGTAGGAGCAACAGGCACAGGCACAGTGGGCGCAACTGGCTTAATTGGGGCTACTGGAATCGGTTCAACAGGTTTGCAAGGCTCAACCGGGCTACAAGGCTCAACGGGAGCGGGCGTTTCATTGCCAGTGTCCATTTCGGATGGGGGCACTTCAGCAACTTCAGCATCTGCTGCCAGAACTGCTTTAAGCGCAGCCGCTTCTGGGGCAAACACAGACATTACCTCTGTGGCATTGACCACTGGGACAGTATCGACTGCCCCATCTGGCTCAAATGACCTTGTGCCAAAGTCTTATGCGGACTCAATTGGCTCAGGAATCAACTTTCACGATGCAGCCGACTACGCAACAGTAGCGGCCTTGCCAACGGCGTACACATACTCAAACGGAACATCCGGCGTTGGCGCAACGATTACCGCAAATGCAGTTGGCACGTTAATTATTGATGGATACACGTTGCTGTCCACGGACGTTGGTAAGCGCCTGTTAATCAAAAATGAAACTGGAGCGTTCACAAATAACACAACTCCGAGCGCAGCTTTTAATGGCGTTTACACGCTAACAACAGCCGGGACTGCATCTGTTCCATATGTTTTAACCAGAGCAACCGATTACGACACGAGTGGCACTGGCACAAACGAAATTAACCAAGGCGATTTCATACTTGTATTGAGTGGATCAACGCTTTCCAACACGGCGTGGGTTCAGCAGACCAGAATCCCAATAACGGTTGGCACAACAAGTCTCGCGTTCACGCAATTTTCTTCTTCTGGTGGAGTGACATCTTTTGTTACAAGTCTCACCGGGCTGACTCCAAGTGGCACTCCAGCAACTGGTGCGGTTATGCTTTCAGGCACTCTAGGAATTGCTAGTGGCGGCACGGGAGCAACTACTCAAGTTACAGCATTAGCGTCACTAGGGGCACAGCCTGCGCTTACAAGTGCAGCTCCTCTTGCTTTAGATAAAGGTGGCACTGGACAAATTACATATACTGATGGGCAGTTGCTTATTGGAAATACAGCTACGGGAGGTTTAAGCAAAGCAACCATTACTGCTGGTTCAAATGTAACTGTTACTAACGGGAATGGCACGATTACAATTGCTTCAACGGGTGGTGCTGCTGGCGTCTCATCCTTCTCCGCTGGAACTACTGGTTTAACGCCAAACACAGCTACAACGGGCGCAGTATCACTTGCTGGAACGCTTGCGATTGCTAATGGTGGAACAGGAGGAACCACCGCAGGAGACGCAAGGGCCGCTGTTGGAGGGCCGCAACTTGTTACCGTCAGGCAGACGAGCAACGTGCTTCCGGCAACTGCTGGATCGTTGACTGGTGCTAGTTGGACATCAGGATCTGCTGTTATTACATTTACAAGCTCTTCAATAACTCCGGTTGTTGGGATGAGCTTCAACTCTCCAATCACAAGCGGAGTCATAAAATCAGTCGATAGCGCCACTCAGATTACGATGACAGTTGCCTCGGGGCTTACTGGGTCAGGAGCGATAACTCTTTACAATTCAACGCTCACCACGCTTGTTACGGCATCTCTTTTGACAGTTGATGGAAAGACGCTGGCGATTGGAGACACCGTTCTTTTGAGTCAAACGGCGTTGGCGCAAAGTGGCCCGTGGGTTGTAACTGCCATTGGTACTGGAGTTTCTCTTGTTCGTCCAAGCTGGTTTACAGGCAATATAACTGCGCCTATTTTAGTCTTAATTACTTCTGGCGCGGGTCAACAGGGGGCTCTTTTAAGTATAGGGTTAGCGGCAGGCGCAACTGGAACGCAAATTGGAACGGAGTCTTTAACGGTTGGACTAATTGCATCGCGCGGAAACACAAATGCAATTTTAGCAAGTAATACTTTTACCGCAAGTTCAACGCAAAATTTTGCAGCAGGAACGCTTACGAGTGCCCCTATAAAATTTCAAGCTGGGGCAGTTCAGACAACTCCTGTTGCTCATTCCGTCGAATGGGACAGCAGCCAAATGTACGTCACCAACAGTGCTGCCGAACGGTTGCCTGTGGCTACGTCGAAAGCACAGATTAACAACCAAACTGGTACTACATATCCCATTGTGCTTGCGGATGCTGGTTACTTGGTAACGCTGAATAATACTGCTGGAGTTTCGGTTACAATCCCAACAGATGCTTCTATAGCGTTTCCTATTGGTACACAGATATTGTTAATGCAAACTTCCACTACTGGAACTGTTACTGTTTCTGCTGTAACGCCCGGAACTACTAGTGTAGTTGGCAAAAATGGACTTAAAACATCCGGCCAATATGCGGTGATCTCGTTAATCAAGATTGCTGCTAATTCTTGGGTTGTTGCCGGAGACGCCACTGTTTAATTTATGCTCGCATTACTAGGTAGCTTAAAAAAGTCAGTAATAGCAGTAAATTACCTTATTGTTGCTGGAGGAGGCGGCGGCGGCAGTCAAATTGCAGCCGTTAACAACGGCGGCGGCGGCGGCGCGGGTGGTGTTCTTTCTGGTGCATTTATACTTGCCACTGGGACATCATATCCAGTAACAGTTGGAGCAGGAGGAGCCATTGATTCTAATGGAGCAAATTCATCTTTTAACTCATCAATAATTGCGATTGGCGGAGGTAAAGGTGGGGGATTGGCACCTGCCATAGCTGGTGGAAATGGCGGATCTGGTGGCGGTGGATCAGCAGCAGGAGCCGCTGGCGCAGGCGGAACTGGGACAACTGGGCAAGGCAATTCTGGCGGATCGGGAAGTTCTAGTGGAGGTTTCTGCGGCGGTGGCGGTGGCGGTGCCGGGACAGCAGGCAGTAATGGAAATACCGCAACTATTTTAGGCAAAGGCGGAGATGGCATTGCTTCTTCAATCACAGGCACATCTGTGTATTATGGTGGCGGAGGCGGCGGAGGTGGAAGACCAGATAATTTTGGGTTGGGTGGATTAGGCGGCGGCGGGCGTGGAGGCACTAATGTTGTAAATTCTGCTGTTGCCGGGACGCCGAACACAGGCGGTGGCGGCGGTGGAAGCGCAGATAATACTAACTCTGCTGCAATTGGCGGAAGTGGAGTTGTTGTTCTTAAATACTCAGACACGCATACAATTACTTTAACAACCGTAACTGGAACTACCGCTGTGGCTTCTGGTGGCTTTAAAGTAACAACACTCACATCTGGAACTGGATCTGTATCTTTTGCTTAATTTTATGAACGACCTATTTGTAGAAGCGTCAAAGAACCAAGGGCTTCCGTTTTTGATGGCTTGCGTTGCGATTGCGTTTATACAGCAGATGAATAAAAGCTTGATTACAAGGCTGAACGAAGAGCGAAATCAGCATATGAAAGCTCTCGGCGATCAGATTAACGATTTGAAAGAAGCAATTCTTGAATGTGAGCGAGATCGCAAGGAATTGTGGGCAAAAGTTCTCGAAAGGAGCGCACAATGACTGACGATTTTAAAAACGCCATGAAGTTCATTCTTGATCACGAGAAAGTAATGTCTCGTGGCAAGGTTGTCAGCGAGCATGACCCCCGGGATCTGGGTGGCCTCACGAAATACGGAATTGATGCCCGATCTCATCCCGGGGTGGATATAGAAAACCTCACCGAAGAGAAAGCAACGGCGATTTATTGGCAGGAGTGGCTCGAGTGCAAAGCTGACAAGCTGCCTTGGCCATTGTCGTTTGCTTACTTTGACGCCTGCGTTAATTCTGGGGTGCGTCAAGGTGTTTTACTGCTCCAGCGCACCGTAGGAGCCAAAGACGACGGCATCATTGGGCCTGCAACAATCGGGGCGGCAGTGGCGGCTTGTAAGCTTAAACCAGCCACCGAAGTGGCGCTGGTATACTGCCAAAAGAAAGAGCAGTTCTACGTTGCGCTTTGCAAAGCAAAGCCTCAGTATGAATACGCCAAAAATGGCTGGCTTAATCGAGTTTCTGACCTCAAAAAAACCATAAACCTATGCTAGACTACATCCTTGAACGCCTCCAAGAAGATTCCTCTTACGCTGGCCTGTCTGGCCTTCTTGTAATGGTGGGCATCCACGCTCCAGATGGGGCCCTCACGACCGTGGCGCACACGTTGGCCGCATTGGCGGCTTGTGCTGCGTTTTTCATCAAACAGTCCAGAGCAGCGCACGCAAAAGCCGCTACTTCCGTTACGCCTGTTCAAATTACTCCCGTAATTCAAGCGCCTTTGCCAAATGCTGCCGCTTCTGTTATCCCTCCTCAAGCTCGCTGAGGCGTACTTGGGAATTAAAGCGGTCCGAGCCAAGTGGGAACTTGAGCGAGACATTGAAAATTATTGCGATGAAGTTCAGAATGAAATTCTCAAAGCTCGTGCTGCTGGCGATGACGCTCGGGCTGATATCCTGCACCAGCGTCTCCTCAGTTCCTCGGGGATCAGCGTTTCCACCCAGCGGGATATTGAAGCTGGCTCCGGGCCAGACGTACACAGCGGTGGGCAATGAGACATGGCACTCAGCAGCTCGGTACGCCGCGTGCGAGCAAGATGCTATCAATGCGGTTTCGGCACTAAAACAACGAGATAACCACTAATATGAGCTGCGATTGTAACGGCCCCTTTGGACAAAATTCTGCGCACTACGCTGCCTGCGCTCCAGAAGTGCCTTATCCAAGCGTATCGGCTGAGTCAGTGCCTAGTTTGATTTCAAATTTAACGCAGGCACTGTACGGGATAGTTCAAAAAAGTGTGGTAGGCGGCAAAGTGGTTTGGACGACTTGCGACCCCAACCAGTCAGCAACAGTGTTTGGCATTGTTCGCGATCCCGGCGAAGGGCTGATGTGTTATTTTCTGCGAGCGTTACAAGCGTCTTCCATTGTTGGGGCTACTGGGTTCCAAGGCGCAACCGGGTTTCAAGGCGCTACTGGGCCGCAGAATTTGCAGGGGGCTACTGGGCCGCAAGGCATCCAAGGCATCCAAGGCGCAACCGGGTTCCAAGGTGCAACTGGGCCTCAACAGTTGCAGGGTGCAACTGGGCCTCAAGGCATCCAAGGCATCCAAGGGATTACCGGGTTCCAAGGTGCTACTGGGCCGCAAGG
>Ga0194055_10000904_pt1 | contig 24047 bp, 21 predicted proteins | sample SepL449m_MetaG_FD_155482 | JGI IMG/M metagenome (GOLD analysis project Ga0194055, IMG submission 155482) | Anoxic zone freshwater microbial communities from boreal shield lake in IISD Experimental Lakes Area, Ontario, Canada - Sep2016-L442-9m | ecosystem: Environmental > Aquatic > Freshwater >... | reverse complement strand
CCGACTGGACGTGGACAACTCGGGCCGCCAACTGCACGGCGCTTTGCTTGATGCGCAGTTGCTTGCCGATGTCTATATCCATATGACGCGCGGCCAGGATGGCTTGCTGATGGACAGCGAGACCGGCAAGGACGCCGCGCTCGCAAGCAAACAGCTTGACCTGAGCACTTTGACCTTGCCGGTTATCCGCGCCAGTGTGCTGGAGTTGCAGGCGCATGCCAAAGTGCTGACCGAGATCGACAAGGCCAGCGGCGGCAAGTCGGTCTGGGCGCTGACGCAAAGCGCCGTATAATTGAGGGCTTTCCCGATCGGGAAATAGGGCGGTTAGCTCAGGGGTAGAGCACCACATTCACACTGCGCCTATGCCGTGTTTTTAGTGTTAAAAATCTTATCAAAATTCCTTTTAAATTCAAGTACTTATGTGCTTAAATTCAAAACAGAATGAAGATCAAAGTAGTATAGTCAAACTATACTACTCGTCATAGATTTTTCTGTGTCTTTTAATAGATTTTCGAATCAAAATTGATAACGAATTTTGTTCGTTGCAATGATGATTTATTGAATGACTTCTGAACGCCAATCATCGCTGTGTCACAATGGCGGAGTGATAAGAATCTGGGTCGTTAACTCAGCGGTAGAGTGCCACCTTCACACGGTGGAAGCCAGTGGTTCGATCCCACTACGACCCACCAGATTTGAGAAAAGCACTGATGAGCTCAGTGCTTTTTTGTTCCAAGCGCTATCAAACCGCTTGAAGAAAAACTCATAAATTTTTTAGCCTAACAAGCGACAATTCCGGCGCTCAGCTACTCTGCCCAGCCCTAATGCGTAAAAGTGCACTGTAGGGCTTTTTTGATGCCCGCATGCGTTACCCAATTGGGACCTGCGCCCGTAAAAAAATGGGCTACGAAAAATTGTGGTGAAGTACTTTTCAAATCGGGGTGGTGATTTTTACTCGGCACCCATCACCCTAAATGCTATTCCCAGGGGCGCGGTCGGCGTTTGCTTTGCAGCTCGCCAATGTTCATCTCGCCTTGCAGCGGAGCAGCGTAGAAACGATCTATCATTTCCGGGCTAGTCCGGGCGTTTCTCGCAAGCGTTAGCGTATCCACCGTTCTACCAAACATCAGCCGGAACATGATGCTGCTGTGGCGCAAGCTGTACAGGCTGCGTGGCTCGCCGACGTTACTGACCTTAAGTCCGGTTATATCTAGCACGATGTCAAACTGTCGTGCTAAAGACTTAATGGCGTTGTCCCGTGACTTCGCGTGTGGCATGAACACATAGTCCCCGGGTTCGACGGGTCGTCCAAGTTCGATCGCTTGCCTGCGGCAAATTCGTTCATAGACCTTGACTGCCCATGGCATGGTGGTGATTGGAAAACTGTGGCCCTTGCTGGGAGGAAGTGTTAACCGCAGATATGTGTACTCTCGCTTAATCACTTCAACGTGCTTATGCTGCATGTGGCGCACGTCGGTAGGTCGGATGTAACTGTTCACCATGAAAACAATTAAGTCCGACAAATCTTTCGTCATGGTAAATCGTTTGATCAATCGGTCATTGGGGCCTAGTTTTTCACCAACAGCGCAGAAGTAGGTGCCGTCTTTTTGCTCCCCACGAAAGCGCCACTCGATACGCTTACCTGCGAGCTTCTTGCTAACTTTAGTAATGGCTTTGTATTCGCCAACATTGAACCATCCACGCGGCTTATCCTCGACCCCTACTTTTGGAAACTCCGGAATGTGCTGGATGTAGCTGTACCGTACTGCGTGCTGCAAAACCTTGCGTACCAATCCCATGTAGTTCCCCAAAGTTGAGATGCTCAGTTTGGGTTCAAGGTTGGAGAGTTTTTGCAGAAACTCATCCAGCACTTTGTAGTTGAGACTCAAAATGTCCATGGCTCCGAAGAAAGGCAAAATGAGCTTGTTCATGCGCAGCTCAATATTTTTATAACTTAGCTTAGCTAGCTGTCTGCGCTCCACCTTAGCTTGCTCAAATTCCATTAAGAGTAGGGCTACTTTCCTAAAGGGAATGACCTCAGCAGCATTTACCTCGGCGGGCAATCCGTTGAATGGAGTGCCACCGTGCATACGATGATTGATATCGTCATAAAAGCGTTTGGCAGCTTCAAGTGCGTCTCGCTTTATTTCTGTTTTTGTCGTGCGCTTAAATATTTGACTGTTTGTGAAATATCGTACCCACCAATAGCTAGAGGCTGGGATTTTGAAAATCACTAATTTTCGGGGATATCCAGGGATCCGCGTGATGCTGTCCCGTAGCGGAACGGATCTGTGGCGCAGTGTCGATTCGGGTTCTATAGCTCGGACCATGGCTCATGCTCTCAAAGTTTCACATAGTGTGTTTTCTGAAATGCTGGGCAGTCAACCGCGATAAGCCATCTCTGTGGCATTTAGACGATCAATGGTTGCTGCCCGCCCAGGTTCAAGTTGTTATCTCTTGCTCTTCGGGCTCTGTCGGCGCCCAATTCGAGGCTTTACTCTTCCAATAGTGCCGGTCGTGCCACGCATCTAGCTTGGAGACTGCATTGCGGATACCTTCATGGCCATAGCTATCGATTAACTTCAATAGCCCTGGAGTGTCAAAGTTCTGAATAGCTGTATCGGCAATGCCCTCTTTCTTAAGATGATCTTGGTTGTCTGTAATAACACTTGGCCATCTACTGATACGGTCTGCTATCGATCTCATTTGAGAGTAATCGCGATTGAGATCACGCAGTTCCACTAAATCGGCATCACCTACAAAATATGCGCCGAGACAACTTGTCAAATACCGCAACTGAAAAAAGCTGTTTGTTTCTAGTTCTTGGGCAGTAAAAAGGAAATGCGACGTTTCAGTTTTTGGCCAATATTGCCATTCCTCTTGTGAAGCATATGATGATCGAGCTTCACGCATTTTTAGGATTAATCGGATGTAATCACTATGGTGACCATCTGTTTTGTAATAGGTGAAATCTTTGAGCCCAAGAAGCCTGGTCATCTCTCTTATTTTCGGAAGCTCTTTTTGATCTTTCACGTTCCAAATCATGATGGTTCCCTTTTTTATCTTTTCAAATAAGTTGCTCATGACATTGCCTTTAGGTGATACCCCCAAACCCGAAGGTCTGAGGGTAGGGTTCAGATTGATTGCTTGACTTAAGCCGGTTGTTGAATCCTCATACTCCCGAGGCTTAAACTTTCTTCAGCATTGAGGATGATTTCGGATTGACCAATGCCACTAGTGGAAGGCAAACCATTCGGTTGATATCCCTTATCACCAGGCTTCATACCCCATCCCGATGTGATGCCGAGCTTTTCGCGTAATACATCTAGCTTCTCCTGCATGCCCGTCAGATCGTCCGGGACGCTAGCCTCAGCTACTAAGGATAGGATCTGTGATTCCATCGACTCGTTAAGCTTGAAAAATCGAACGACGCGGCGTTCTTTGCCGGATGGGTTAACGCAAACCGCAAACTCAAACGTGCCTTCCTTTTTGCCTTCGGCCACGGTGTTGAGCACAAATTGATCGTCTACCTGCACGATGGTCTGCGAAGATTTGGCATTGGCTAAGAGGATTTTTTTCAGCATTTGCGTCTTAGCCTCTTTATGCTCTTTGATGCTCTTAGCTGATTCAGCCTCTTCTTTGGTAGCGGTAATCTTGCCGATGCCGCCGCGTTCCTTGATATAGCTAGGTAGTTCCTGCGCTGTCAGATTTTCATCATGCGCGATCTGCAGTACTTTGGAATACGAGTAAGCGGTCTGCCGATCTGCGGGCAGGATGAACCGAAGTACGGTGGTCATCCATGGCGAATTGGCCTGCGTTTTGATTTCGTGCTCAGATTCCAATCTTTCCCGCATACGTTGAAGGATGTGATCACGTAGGGGCGACTCGTTGATCTGCAGGGCGTAGCTGTAAATGGCTCCCAAGAGGGCGTAAAGCTCCTTTGTCCCTCGCACTACATAGGTTTCAACGTACTGGTCGTTCATCTTGGCCAAGTTCTGGGCCTGCCCTAGCACCATGTCCACCTGAACATCGTTGGCGCTCTTGTCGCTGGGCCGGCGGCTGTCCGAGCCTCCAAGGGCGCGGTTCATAAGCAAGCCAAAGGCAAACTCATCAACGGGCGGGGCGGCTGGGGCAGGACTCGGTGCTATCCCATTGGATCCAAGCGGATTTGCCTGGGTGTTTTCTTGGTACATAAGTACTCCTGTTAAAAATTGCTTTAAAACCGTCGGCCAGGATGGACACGACAAGCGCAGGTTATTTTTTTGGCAGGGGAGTTTTTTCACTTTTTCGATGGGGTACGAAAAAATGAAAGTTCAACGGAAAATTAATAGTAAGGGGACTGAGGAGCTGATCCCCTTTATTGCAACCGGTCGTCTGCGGTCGGAAATTACCGAGCCTTTTATCTATGGCACCTACCTTGAGGCTTGGTGGCGGTGCTTAAGGTGTTCAAAGGAATTCACTCAAAGTTGCCGCACAGGAATATTTACTTCCGAGGGTGCATACAAAATGTTTTGCATGTTTGGCACCGTTGAGGGCATTACATTTCAGGACTGGTGGGTGGCCAAAGGTCACGAATACTTTAGCGAAAGCATTACCACTTTGCAGGTTACGCTATTTGTCAAACGCCAACACCTTAATGCTTTTGAAATCACCGTGGATGCATTTCAAGATGTATCAAGCCAATTAGCCGGTAAGGAGTTCGGCTTTTGGCATGATCAAATTTGCCTGTTGAATGCTAGGGAGGGTCTGCTGTCAGAAGCGCCTCTGTCATGGCCAATTTTCCGGAATCGAATTTCGTATGAAGTGATTTCACAGCTATTGGACATTATGGAAATTCATGATCAAATCATTCGCAGTGCGCCGGAGACTAAGCTTTGGCAAATTGGTGAACAACTCAAACTCAATCCACGAGCAATGCCCAAGCCTGAGGACTACCCAACAGACATCGCGGACAAGCACAAAATCATGGGCCAGACGGTTAGTAGTTACTTGAGAAAGGGAAAAGGGCTTGTTGATAACGCATACAACGGTGTTTTTCCAAAATACCGAAGCTCATCAGGTGAGCCTTCCGGCTGGTAAGCTAGGGTCAATCCAGCAGTTCTAGTATCGCTTTGATGGACGCATTAACCCGAAGTCTTTCGCCTAACTTGCCGACCTTCGACAGGTCAGGTCTCTTAAAGGCAATTCTTGCTCAATTCCGAATAAAGCAGCACGGGGCCCACGGGCCTAGCCATTGGGCAAGGGTACGTAAGCACGGGCTAACGGTTGGAGGCGCGGTAGGCGCCGATCTGCTGGTGGTGGAGCTATTCGCATTTCTACATGACAGTCAACGCGAAAACGAATACAGTGATCCGGGCCACGGGGGGAGGGCTGCTGCTTACTCCCAAGGTCTAAACGGATCCTATTTTTCCTTAGCGCCGGAGCAGATGGAAAAGCTGTGCATAGCTATGACTGGCCACAGTGATGGACAAATTCACCAGGATCCGACCATACAAACCTGCTGGGATGCTGATCGCCTGGACCTTGGTAGGGTGGGCACTAAGCCAAGGGCTAAATATCTGTCAGCTGAGGGGGCTAAGTACATTGAGTCTGCCTATGCATGGAGCATTAGCTAAGCCTTGATGGCCACCATCTATTACCTGCCTGGTCGCGGAGGGCGGCTACATTCTGGCCTCGGGAAGGCCATTTACGATCGCGGTTTTGATATCACTGGAAGGGAAACCGTTGGGACTTTTAGTGAACTAGTCTTTTCTGAGCAGGTAGCTGCCGTGGCCCAAGACTTGCGCGCCCATTTTTGGGATGAATCCGCCCGCGTGATTGCAAACTCATTTGGCGCCTATTTGTTTTTGTATGCCCAGGCTAGATTGCCTGCTTTTCCCGGTCGCGTTCTGTTGCTATCGCCAATAGTCAGTGGTTTTTACGATGACAAGACTCTTTAGAGAGTGACTTGTGTAATTTTCTCTTTTCGTACTCAATCACTGCAGGTTTTGTATTCCTTAGGTTGCGAACTACATCGACCAAATCTCCAACTGCAATTTGCTCTAGTTTTTAGGATTTCGGCACTGTTATTCACTTTTAAGCGCTCATTCACTTAGATCAAAAGTTCAAATTCCCCCACCCGTGACCACCCCAAATTCTCTTAGGCAGCGCGGTCAGATTATGAGTAGTCGGCGTTGATAAAAATGCAGGCACTGGCCTCTTTGCGCCTATAGCTCTTGTCCTCAAACTCCAACACAGCGCGTGCTACCCGGCTTACCCACAATCAAGTCTTTGGCCTCTTCGCTGATGAACTTCAAAGTCTGCAACTCAAGGCAGGCCGAACTGCGCAGCTTAGGGTCAATTCGCAAGTCCAAGTCCGTAACTCTTGAAACATTAAACAAAGGATTCAACTTTCTTAACGATCCAACCATCATTGGTTTCACAGAGCCAAGCAATACTGCTTAAACCACTTTCATTATGTTGAAAAATATATTGAAATTTGAGATGCATTGATTTTTCAAATGCAAAACCGATTAAATCATATCGGATGGTCTTGGTTGATACGGCCTGCCCAAAATCCCAGGTACTCTTAATGAAATCCTTGAGACTATCCCCATCGCCGCCATTAATCACATCCGGAACGTAGATAAATTTATTTACCAAATTATGCCTACCCTTGAATTTTTTAAAATATTTTGAATGCAGTTTTGGCAATTCGGTTTTAACTTCATTAGCGATCTTGGCCTTTAAGGTCAGGGGCTTTTTCAGAATGGATTGATTTTCTAGGTTTTTCATATTTAAACTTTGCAATAAATAAGTTATCAATAACGATTGTTACGAAATTTACTATCTAAGACTATCAAAAAACTCAAAAGTTGTACGTCTCTGGCCTCGAATTTGAGCCACGAGTTGAACGGCTTGCTCCTATCGGACTCAAAGTGGTCATTTCCCGACGAAGTACGTGCAAAAATCGAGTGCATATTTTTGTTGTTCACCGATGGTGCCGCCCAAAGACTGCATTGGTGAGGCCAACGCCAAATGCCAACGCCCCAATGGTCCCGAGAATTCCTGGACCCTTGCTTATTGGGGCATGACGTGGGGGTTGTTTTGGGGCTGCTTCTAGGATTGCCTGCGACTTCTGCCTCAGCCTTCTTGCCAGCGCGTCCAACTTGGCCATCTCTGGTGGACTGGTCATGTTTAAGGCAATCGTCAACACAACAGTGGAGGTGACAGGGATCGATTGCTTGTCTAGTGCAGCTATGGGGTTGTTTATGGCGTGAACAAGATCGTCCATCCAGTCACAGATCACCCTGACATGATGGCGATACACCCCCAAAAGCAGCGCCCGAGCCTTCCTTGAGTCTGAATCTACCGCATGAGTCGCCTTGGCCGTTTCATAGCCATCAACAAACTCAGACAGCACCTGCTCAAGTCTTCCCGCAGCGCGACTGGCTTCTGCAAGCCCCGCATCATCGTTGCGGATTACATCCGTCATCAACCCCTCAATTCGAGGCGGAAAATGGGTTAGTGCACTGGTGATCACGCCCATATGGCTTGAAAGGTCGGCAATCGCCTCAAACTCCAAGCCAGATGATCGGATCTTGCGGGCCATCGCCAATCTGACGGTTTTAATGACCGGCGGCAGTGCTTGCCCAAGGCAAATGACCTGTGATGGCAATTCAAAGATCATATCGTTGGAGTTTTGCACCTTGGAGGTCATAGGCAGTCGCGAGTTTGATGTCGTTTAATGCTGGCGATATTTGGAATGCTTACCGGTGGCTTTACTCGCCAGTGTTTGGCTGACGCAAAAACTTTGACATCAACCGGTTATATAACCATGATAAACGTTTAAATCGCGCGCATGTTGAAGAATAACCCTAGCTCAACACCATCGGGGTGATAGGAATTTGCAAGCTCACCATGACGTCATCCCATCCTCGCAACACTCCCAAATGGGAAGCCTGGCGACTCTAGCCCCCTTGGAGATGCAACCCAAAGAACCGGGGACTCTGGCGCAACTTCGGGAAAAGATCCGTACCCGTCGGTGAAGTAAATGCAAACCGGGAAGCTGCCATTGCGTTCTTGCTCTGCGACCCATTTGAAAAAGGGACAGAACGACGTCCCGCCTCCGCCCAGTGCAGGGGGAAATGGTGCTTTTTTGCTGAACTCAAATGGCCCATAGAGTTCTGCATCCGCAAAGAAAAGCGTGCCATGAATTTGCGGATAGGCGTCCAAAATTCCTTGAATTTCACTTTGGAACGCGGCTAGTTCTCGCCCTCCAATTGAGCCACTCGTATCAACGACTATGGCAACATCAAAAGACTCACCCACCATATCTTCGAGATAGAGCTTGCGATGAATAAACCGGCGATCAAATCCGCCGAAGTCAAATGGCGTTGCGACCATGAATTGCCACAATATTTCTCGCCAGCTTAAAACCGAATTAGTTGCCGATTCAATTTCACGCCAACCACCAAGACCTTGCCTGCCAAAACCTTTATTCGTGCGGCGTGCGACCGCACCTGCCTGCTGCACAGCAGCCCGCCAATGACGCTGCATTTCATCACTCTGCGCACCTTCAAGTGAACCCTGCTCGCCTTCGCCAGATATTCCAATTGATAACAGGTCAAGTAGGAGAATTTCAGGCAATGCAAGCTTGTCTGAATTCAACTGCTCGTAAATTTCCTCCACGCTCAAATGTGCCAGCTTGGCATCTTCAACCCCACCTACGGGAAGCTCGTAATGCGTATCGCTGCGAATCATTCCGTTGACTACTATGTCTGCGGCAATGTTCCATAAAGTGCCGTCACGCTCTTTCCTGCGGGGTACATGTTGCAATGCGGCATGCAACAGCTCGTGGACAACAAGACCGCATATCTGTGGTGTGCTTTGCTTTACGACAAATGAAGGGTTGAACCAAAGCACTCTTCCGTTTGTCGCTGCCGTCTCAACATCGTCAGTAACCCTAAACTCCGCAAATAGTGCCAAAGTACCAAAAAACGGATGATCACCGCGAATGCGAAGAACAGCACCTTGCAAGCGTTTGGGGATGTCAATGAGCACAGGAATCCTATGCGCTAAAAATCAAATCGCGCATATTCCGAGCGAAGTCTTTCAGATCAGGTTTCGAGCTAATTTTCTTGGCCAAGTCGCCAAATTTTCCTTTTTCTCGCATCAAACGAAACAAATCGGTGGCGTAAAACTGAACCCATTCAGCGCCAGCTTTAGCAACGAGCCACGACAGTGCATTGACAGCTTGGTCAACCTCCGAAGCACGAACAATTAAGCCCAAGACAGTTGCGTACCTAGCCGAGGCTTCAGCAGGGAAATCAGACTTACTCTTTCCTTGAAGGATTGGCTCTAGATCAGGCAGCCCCTCGTAGATCGAACAAAAGGCTTCAAACGCACCGGCTGCTGCAGGTCCAATAGCGGGTTCAACAGAAAGTCCAGCTGAACGCAGTTGATGAGCCATAAGCCATGATCGCGGTGACGGCCATGCAGGACGCTGGGTGTCGATCTGATGCATCAGGCTTGGCCGAAAAGCCAGAAAGGCGATCACCTGTTCGCTCAGTCCCGCACGAAATCCCCAAGCCTTGAAACTATCAAAATCCGGGACCAAGTCCAAGTGTATGAATCGATTTGCCAATGCTGAGGGCATTTCAAAAACAGCTGCGCGGTCGGACTTTCGGTTACCCGCAGCCCAGATGAACCAGCCCTCTGGGACACGATAGCTACCGACTTTTCGATCCAAGATCAACTGCTGCGCAATGCCTTGCATCGTTGGCGGTGCCATGTTGATCTCATCAAGAAATAAGATCCCCACTCCCTTGGTGGGCAGAAATTCGGGAGGGAACCACCGGGACAAGCCATTGTCTGCAACAGGCAGACCCCGCAAATCAGTAGGTGCTAGTTGACTCAGGCGCAGGTCAACGAGTTCAAGACCGTTCTGCTTGGCAACCTCTGCAACGATACTGGACTTGCCAATCCCTGGCGGCCCCCAAAGCATAAGACTCAGCTGGAGATGGTTTTGGACCAAACCTGATAGATAGGGCGTGAGTTCTTGCGGGGTCATGGTGACCTCGGCATACTTTCTGCGATGCGTGATGAGGCAGCAAGAGCCACTTCGGGATCACTGTCTTGCTGGAGTAATTTCATAATGCCTTCGCTTGCATTGGGGTGAAGAACCGCCCCGAGTCGTGTCAGCCAGTCCTTTGATCGTGACGCTTTAGTCAATGCTTTGTTATCGGCCCAATCAGGAATGCAGTCCAGCCAGCAAAGGGTGCTAACCAAATCCGATGTCGTAATAGGCGCGAAGGGCTTTGATTCATTGCCCTCTCGAAAGTGGTTCTCCCGCAGTAATGCCCTGCGCAGTGGGATGGCCCATAGGTCAAGAACTTGATCACGAGCTTCTGAAGGGGCAGCCTTGTTGAACAAGACCTTACGGCGAACCTCCATCTCTACATCTAACGCCAAAGTAATTAACACCGGAGCAGGTGTGGATGGATTCGCTGCCACGCTAAGACGAACTTCATATCCCCAATATCTCAAGAGCGGCGTGCCCAATTCTGTATCCCCCCAAATGGGCTGAGAGAAGAACTTTGATAGCTTTTCAAGGACATGCGCTGGAGTAGAAGTGTTTCCTGCCACGTTAGTTAGAACTCCGAGATCGGAGTCGTTAGATAATATTTCTAGCAAATAGATAGGCGCGATCGGATTCTTTGCGACTTCGCTTCGGACATAAATATCCGCATCTTTAGACAAGACCTCAAGCAAATCTGCAGGTAAAGAAATATTTTTAGCAGCTGCACACCTAACCTCCCGCGCTGAATTTATCGACATCGCTTGGAACTCGGTCAGAGATGCAACTGGAGCACTGTTTACTTCAAAACTAACTTGCAAATTTACATGACTACCCGTGTTAGTTGAAATATCATGATCAACAAGCTCGTCGATATTCTTCGCCTTCAACTTGGTCAGGCCAGACTTAAGATTGAGCAAAATCGCCTTAACATCTTTCGGAAGCTTCAACGAACTAAGTTTCAGTAAGTTCCTGATTGTTATAGTTTTTTCTTCCGAAGGGAAAGCGGGATTCTTCAATACCATTACCACAACGTTTAAGTCTCCATCTTTCACGAGCGTACGGAGCACATGTAATGGACACTCAGGATCACTCCCCAGTAACTTCCTAGCCCCAACGTTAAGTGCTTTGGCGCCGGCTTCCCACATCAAAGCAACTAGGTGATTTTCCAGCCTGTTGCGTACCATCGGAAAGAGAATGTCGACTTCTTTCCAATAGTTCATAGTCGTCAAGACTTCTCCAATCGTTGCCCTGTCTCCCAACGCGGTTTTCGTCACAGTGTTAAACAATAATCTCAGGCCGTCCCGGGATTCGTCTGCAGTCGCTTTTCTGATTCGAACCAAAACCTCAATCACCGCTCGCTCGTGATTCAATAATTCTGCTTGGGCGCTGGGAGGTACTACTGTTGAGTTTTCCTCTGTCGCGCGTGCGCTCTTCGCCAAAGCCGATACCAAGGGGTGCACATCAGCGCATAATTTTTTGATCAAATTGGGTGGCGTTCCACGATTGCGGGCGACAGCAGCGCGTACCAGCCAATCTGTTGAATCGACTACCTTAACCAATCGTGTCGGTTCAATGAACGGGCCGGCACAAAGTGCCATCAGTGGCGCTATTGCTCGAGTTGAGAGAACTGCCTTGTTAGGGTCTTTTCCGGGATAGCTCAGAACATTAACAGCCCGAGCTGCTGCAGAAATTTCTATTGTGGCTTTTGCTAGTTGACTCTGGTACCACGCGCTGGAAGTGGCAGGAGTATTTAATAGTCTTTCTGTAATGTATTCGATACTCTTGGCGCTCAGATTGCGGTTTCCGAAAAGCCTAACCAAGACGCTTTCCAGATTCGAGTCATATACAAATTCGTCAAGTACATCTTGTGCAAGACTCTCACACGAGGCGACTGCCAGTCGAACCGTGTCATTGGTATCCTTCCATAACGCATTCCAAATTTTCGGGCTTCGATGAGCTTGGGATGCCAAAACCTGACGCACGCTTAGTGTCTTAGTTGACAAAAGTTTGATTAGAACAGTCGTGGGGGTTTTTTCGTTAGCAACCACCGCAATTTTTACGTCACTAATATTGTCTGTTGCAAGTTTTTCTAAAATTTCGATAGGCGTATTGGGATTTTTTGCAACATTCTGCCGAATCCATTGATCTAGATCTTTAGACAACGTCTCCAGGTTTTTTGCAGGCGTTAACGGGTTCGCCGCAACTTCTCTCCTGACATGCTGCTCCGAATTGTTTGACAAAACTTGCAGCAACCGAACTTTGAGAAATTCCGAAACAGACTCATTATTAGCAACTGCGGTTTGCACACTACTATCTGAATCTTCGGCTAAAAGTATCAGCACCTCTTCTGGCGTGAACGGATTCTCAGCGACCCTCACGCGCACGGTGCGAACAGCGTCCTTTGACAATGCAGCTAAAGTAACCGCAGGTGTTCGGTGATTTTTAGCTACACCCCATCGAACTGCCTCATTGGCGTCTTTGGCTAAGACCTCTAACAAGGACACTGATGTCGAAGGATTCAGGGCAACAGCACCACGAACGTGATAGTCCGAATCCTTCGACAATAACTCTAACAAATTTTTAGGCGCAGCAGGATTTTCAGCAACAGCAGCGCGCCCTTGGTAGAGATATGGGCTGCCGTAATTAGAAAACTGCTCCAAAATAGTAAAAGGTGTGGATGGATTGCCAGCTACCACTCGCCTTGTCCGCGACCAATCTCCCAACATAAAAAAATGAGGGTTGGCCAAGTCTTCCAAAATCGGTATCGGCGTATCGGGGGAACTGGCAACACCTCGTATTACAGGGTCTTCTAAATAATTAAAACAGATTTCCCGAAAGGTTTCGTGCATTGGACTTTCATGGCGCAACCCGCGGATAACGCCTTCCGGTGTAAATCCATCGTTTGCCGCCTTAGCCAAGCGAAATGTCAGTGGTAACGCACTCCACTGTGCAAGTCCAATATCACCAGATGACCACGCTTCTAGCAAATCACGAGGCTTTGAGGTGCCAAGTCGATCTCTGACTGCTTGCTCAAACTCGCGCTCTGGATCTTGCTCAGATGTTGTACTTGGTTTGACCTCAACCGCCTGCCGAACCGCTGGGTACCGACTTTCCCTAAGTCGCTGCAAGGCTTGCTCCGGAGCAGCAGCGTTCATCGCCACGGCAAGTTGCACCTTTTCGCGCCAGTGACCGGCTGCCCAATTCAGCATAGAAGAAGGACAGTCCGCTTGTTTTAGAAGTCGAACCAACAATGACTCCGGCACCTCCTCCATTAGCGCTGGATTCATCATAAGTAATAGGTCCAACGCAGGGTTAGCAAGAAATTCTTTTGGAAATTGCTGGCCAAGCCGTACATAGGTCTCAGGAGCGGTATTGGGATTAGTGGTAACCGCTTGACGAGTCGCTTTGTCGCTGCTGTGTGACAATTTGTCAAGCAATGCTTCACTGGATCGAGGGTGCTTGGCCAGCATGCGGTTAGTGACGTCATCTTTGCCAAAAAACGCCATTAGGCGCTGTGGTGTGGCCTCTTGATCTAGCAGCGGACTTTTGGATTGGACGGAATTTTCCAGTTTGAGCGCCTGAGACTTGGCGCTTAAATTGGCAGGTGCGACTTTTTCGCGCCTCTTAGACCTAAGTGCTGTACCGCTTGCCATTGGAAGACCTACACCAATTTCCGAATATCCCTTGCCTGTCTTCTCGGCAATCAGCTTTTGAACATGGTTCGTTCCAATTGACAAATCTGCGAATACTTTTTCCTGAGTCTGTCCGTTGGTGCCAGTCTTGCCATATCTGACTTTCACCGTGCGGCCTGTCTGGGTTATCTCCCAGAATTTGGATGATTTTTCGTCCTTATATTCGAAGATTCTTGTTCTGTCGGTCATGTTCAATCCTTTTGGGAACCTAAAGGGTCAAATGGCTGCTCAATTTGTTTTCTATCTCGCCGTCAATCGAACTTTCTGACGGCATAGGCGAATTTAGCAAACTTCGTTGTCCAGATCGTTAGCAACCGCCATCACCTGCAATGAAACATCTTCATCGGTTTCCCAAAGCAAGATCGCCCCAGAGAGGTAGCCACGTTAGAGGGTATCAAGCAAATCACGAACCCTGTTTTGACACCAATCATACTTCTGCATTTCAAGCAAGCGCAGTTACCCGCGTTCATTCATTCCGACAAGTTCTTCAATTGACACATCTGCTTTTGCCATATCGCGCCATCCATATTTTTTGGTGCTTAGCGCTTTACGCCTTTGGGATCCAATCGCACATAAGTAACATTGAACTCTTTGGATTGCTTATGCTGCCGCAGCCTGTTAGCGAAATTAAAGGCGACAATACGTTGGATAATTCTTAGACTTTTGGCTTCAACAGTCAGGAAAGGTTACGAATTTTCACCTACTAATTTCTGCAACCATACAGGCTTCTGGGGGCAGTTAGCGTCCAACCATGCTTGAGCCTCTTTGTCACCTTGGGCGGCGGATCGTGCCATGAGGCGCTGAGCCTCTGCCGCGTCTTCGGTCACTCCCAGACCCTTGGCATACAGCAGCCCCAGCTCCCGCAAGGCACGGGCGTCATTGGCGTCAGCCGCTTTGCGCAGCCACCTTGCGGCCTCAGTGTGATTAGTCTCAAGATCGTCGTCATAAAGCAGGATCAGCCCAAGGTAAAGGCTGGCCTCTGAAAACCCTTCCCGTGCGGAGGCGCGAAGCCATTTGATAGCCGTACCCACATTTTTCGTCACACCGATCCCAAACAAATAGGCATGTCCTAGCCGGAAGGTGCAGCGGGCATCGTCATCTTCCGCGCCCCGCAGAAAGCATTCGACAGCCGCTTTCTCATTTTTCTTGACACCGTAGCCAAGGGCATAGCTTGAGCCGAGCAAATACACCCCCCACATATTGCCTTGCAAGCTGGACATCTGAAACAGTTCATGCGCTCTAGCCGGGTCCTCAACGGCGATTTGGTGTCCAAAGTGCAAACCACCTAATGCCGCCTGGCAATCTGCATGGCCAAGTTCCACTCCCCGGGCGTACCACTTAGCTGCCTCTTCAATGTTTTCAGCAGTACCCCTGGCTTTTTCATAGGCTTCGCCCAGGCGGAATATAGCCAGCTTGTGGTCTTCCTCCGCCGCAGCCCGCAGCCAACCCAGGCCGATGGTTTGGTCCTCTTGGGTTTTCCCCCACCAAAGCATCTGAAAGCCAAGGGTTGACTGCGCAATCGTATCGCCCAGTGTGCAGGCGCGCTGCAGATACATCAGACCTTCGTCCTGCGGGTCGTCATAGGTACCCATTAAGTGCCTACCCAAAAGACCTACGCAGCCCATATCTCCCAGGCGCACACCTTTTCGCAGCCACAACTCTGCTACTTCGTTGTCAGCTTTCCCTCCCCTAGGCGGGTACATATATTCGTAGGCCATACGCAAGCAGGCTGAGCCATCGCCAGCCTCGGCAGCGTGCCGCATCCATTGCATATGCTCCTCCCGCTCATCGGCAGGACGTTCGCTCAGTAGATAGCTGGCGTAGGTGAACATTGCATAGGCGCTGCCTTGCTCTGCGGCCAAGCGCAAGTGCTCTTCTTTATTTTCCCTATCGGCCTCCGCCCAAAAGCAATGCGCGTTGGGGTAGCCCTGGTCGACAGCCTGCTGGAACATCAGCGCTGCGGCTTGCGGATCTGTGAGTGCCGTGTTTCGCGCCATATTGACTAGGCAGCGCACATCGCCAGCCTCCATGCCGCGCCGGTACCAATCCAGACCCAGCTGGCTGTTAATCTCCACCCCGTAGCCCATCCGGTACCAACGCGCCAAGTGAAACATGGCAGTGGTGTTACCTTGCTCGGCCAAGGATTCCAGTAGTGAGACAGCCTTGGGGAAGAGGGCGGGTGCAGGTTCGTCGAACCAGTAGCGCTGCGCCTGACGCATAGCCAAGTCGTGACCGGCATCCCGGTCCGCGGCATGGCGACAATAGGCTACAAAGTCATGTGGGTTGCGACTATCCGCAATGACGGACCAAACCAGCTGGTCCACGTCTTGATCGGTTTGAATGGTTTCCATCTAGGCTCTCCTTGTTTGTTTAAAACCAAGCTTAAAAGGGCGCAGGCTCATAGCGTGAGCCTCTGCTAGGCGGTTGGGGGTAGTCTCAAAAACTAAAGTTTTAGGTCGGCTTCCCAAGGCTGGCTCGGGTCTGAAAAATGTCCCCAGCGCGCTATTTCTTGCAAATTACCCACTTGGAAGCGGGTGCCGCTTTTGTGCAAGCTAAGGTCAAACTGTTTCGCCAGAGCGTCTAGCCGCAAGGACTGTCCGATACCATCCACTGCGCGCAGCAGCCGGGCGGAGCGATCACCGGGAAACCAACCCAATACCACCTGCACTTGGCTGGCCAGCCCGAGCTGCACTGCCATTTTTGCAAGACGGCGTGCGTGAAGGCCGCCTGCCCGGTCTGCCTTAAAGAAGTCTTTACCCGACCCGGCACCTCCGCCAATAGGGACGCGTGGGCCATAGGCATCAACCACCAGCTTTTTGCCTGACAGCCCGTTATCACCCTCTGGCCCACCTAGTTCAAATGCGCCCGCACCGTTTACGGTCAGTTGTTGCGGCAGTTCGGGAGAGAGCATGGGTAACAGTTGACTTGCCTCATGCATTTCGGCACTGAGGGCTAGCCGGACAGCCCTATGTAGCGCTACTTCGTCAGCGGCGGTGTTTTGCTGCAATGAGCAGCTAAAACCGTTTAAGTTCCAGCTCAGCCCCTCGGTTGTTGAATGTTCTTCAATCACAATCAACACCTTTCCATCGGGGCCTAGGTCCAATTGAGGTTCCTCCACGCGCAGGGCATATAGGCGACGTGCTAGGCGAGCTACCAACCAGTGCTCTACAGGTAGGTGGTTGCTGGCTGCTATGTCGTTGGCGTAACCTATACAAATGGCCTGGTCATCCGATAGTTCCCGAAACTCTGCCTCGCCATCTTCCAAGGGGCCTAGGCAAAGGTTAGATACCACCACCAGTTGTTCCGGCGCAGGGTGCCAACCCTTTCCATAACCGGCGCTTTGATACACCTCACGTACGATTGCGGTTACGTCGATGGTCTCTGAGTCCTTACAACCAATGCGTCCGGTGACATAGACATGGTCGCGGTGTACTGCTACCTCCACGCCTACTAAGGCGCGTGTCTCGCGCTGTTGCGCTGCTTCTACCAGTGCGTCGGCAATTGCGTCGCAAAGTTTGTCCGGATGCCCGGGAAAGATGAATTCGGCGCTATAGAGTTGGGGTGTCATAGTGAGTCTCCTAAAGTAAGCTGGGCTGAATGATTGGCGACGGCTTGTAAATCGCTGTGGTTGGTGTTCTCACCCAGATAGGCGACGGCCAGTCGGGCTTCGGAAAGAGTTTTCAAGTGACTTCCGCGCGGTTGACCAACCCAGCCATCGGTGATGAGCAATGCACGCCTTACCTTGTGAGCGGCCATGTGTCCCGCAACACAGGCAATGTCGGTGCCGCCGGTGCTTTTGCACACGCCCGCGCGCAGTTGCTTAGTTGTGATGTTTGTCACCTGGGTGGAGAAAAGGTGCACACTCGGAAACACCAAGTCCTCGCAGTCAAGCACCGCCCCATATAGCGGTCGCAAAATGTCGCTCATACTGCCCGATACATCAATGTAAACGTGAACTCGCTGACCACTGAATCGACGTCGCACCCAGGGCACGATCCCTGGATAGAGCAGGGTAGGCGAGCCTAGTGCGTGTTGGACAGCACTGCGCCTTGACAGGACGGGGATAGGGGTAAGGGTTTCGAAGCCTTGCAATTCACGTCGTGGGATATGACCATAGCCTTGGATTGCCGCCACTTTACATATCAGCTTTCGCAGGATTGCGCGGTTAGACGGCACCTTTTTGGCATTTACATTGGTGCTTTGAAGTACGTCCGCGAGAGATCGTCCTTTGATCGGATCTGGCGGTTGGGGCCATTGTTCGACGAGTTCGCGAACAATTTCAAAGAGGACTGGCGATTTTTGTTCCAACTGCCCGGCAGGATCACCTTCCTCATGACCGCCTATTAGAGGAATGTCCCCGAGTACTTGCCCTTTTAGCATGCAAGGGAGCAGACCGAACACCTCTTTGTAGCTTGCCCCCGTATCGGAATACAAGGCCTGATGCACCTCACAAATGCGCGTCCACTGCTCTGGCTGCATACCTTCGGGCACTTGAGAAGAAAGCGTCTGACTGGCAGTTTTTTCAGGCCAAAGCGGCGGCGGACGTAATAGGCATTGGGGGAATGAGCCGGCCTGGTAATAGTCGCTGAAAAACTCGGTGTATTCCGGACGAGGGAACATTCGGCATACGATGCCGTTGATCACTGCGTCAAAGACAAAGTTCTGTTCCGGAGTCAGCCTGGGGAATAGCGTGGTGTGGCCAAGAAGGACGTGGTGCAACTCATGCATCACAAGCATGAGGAGTTTTTCTGGAGTCTGTGCATGCTGAGCAACGAACTGCGGGTTAATCAGCAGGCGCGGTTGCAGACGGCATTCGACGGCTGCGGTGGGTACGCTGGTAGTTTCCACAATGTCCATCAGACGCAGCAGACCCGAGAGCGCATAGGCTCCACTGGGAAAGGTGTCAAGAATGCGGTCTGAAAGCGTGCTTTGGGGTGATAAAAGTAAGGCGTTCATGTCTTCTCCGGTAGTTGAGATACAAAGTTCGGTGGGATTAGCAGCGATACGGCGGTGTGCTTTAAGCCCGAAAAGAGCGAAGGACTCTTACTGCGAAGCCAAACGGTTTCGGTACATTTAGTCAAAATTGCAAGGGCGCTCAAGGGGTCGTCCCAGACCACAGAGTGCAAATGGTCAGACTTAATGACTGCGCATCCGTCGGGCAGAGTCAAGGTTTGGGCACGGTCGTTGATGAGAGAGTACAAATCTTTAGTGGCATCCTGCCCGGGAAGTAACTTCTGATTTGGACGCAAAAAGGCAAGCATGCCTACAGGAGACAAACATGCAAATTGCGGTGCTAAATAGAAACGTACCGGCCTGCCATAGTGCTTACTTTCGCTTGCTCCGTAAGTGAGCTTCTTTTGCCTTGCAAACCCGGAAAGTCCTTCATACTTAACCACGCTTTTGGGCGGTGCGCTCATGTTGTGCAGCAAGGCACAAGGCTCTTTCATGCGCACCTCAGATACTTATCAGCATTTGCAAAACTCTCGAATGCTACTTGCGCATCTTCTGGCGTGGACAGCATATTTTTTGAGAAAAGTGCTGCTAGGGCGTTGGCATGTAGGTGTGCTTGGGGTGTTGCGGGATTTAGCGTTGAGAGCAAGTCCTTCAATCGTCCCCAAGCGCGATAGCGTCCGTTTGAAGCATGCAACGTGATGCTGAATTCAGGGGTGGTTGCAACATCTTTGTATATCTCGCCAGCTTGGGCTGCAACTGCCGCATTTAGTCGGCCTACAGCGCCGCTTTCAAATAAATGTGCCACCGAGGCTTCACGGGCCCCTGGCCCTAGCTGTGCGATGCAGTCCGCTACGATCCCGGAAAATACCTGTTTGCTCAATTTGCGCGCTTGGATTGCAAGTTGTAGGCGCTTAAGAGGCGAGGCAGCACACAGAATTGCTCGAAGCGGATCAGCATTGTCTAGATTTGCGGTCCGGATGGCCTCTCGGTGCGCAGCCAACAGTTTGATGTCAGGGATTGGAATGCCTTGCGCACGTTGGGGCAGGCTATAACGCAGTGCCGTCAGAGTCGACTGTGCTGCTGCTGCGTCCGGGTCCAAGGCAAGCGATGCGGCGTTTACAGCCAGAACATTCCGGTATAAAAGGTTAGCCCGACGCGGACTTAGTTGCAGTCCTGCTTGGGAAAGCAGTGCGACCACCGTTTGCACATATCGAGCCGCGCTGGAGGTGAAGTCGTCCTCAAGACTTTCAATAATCTGGCAAGTACGCGCTATTGCTTCTTGTAAGTTTTGGGTAGCGCTCTTATCGACTGGGGTATCTTCAGCTTGGATGATCTCTAGTTGCTGGCTTGGCGTGAAATCTGCCCAGGCAGGCATTTGCACTACCAGCGCAAACCGGTCAGCCAATGCGGCGTCCAGCGGTTCTGAGCCTGCGTAGCCGTTGTCGTCGTCTTCGGTGCACGGCGGGTTCATTGCAGCCCACCGGAAACGCAAATCCTCGAGCAACATGCCTTGGACTCTGCGTTCGTGGATGATGGGAAATAATTTGTTTTGGATGTCAGGCCTGCAACGACTAATCTCGTCAAAGATCACCGCACCGGCACCCCAGATGGCAGCGGGGGTACGGATGTATTGCAAGCTTCCGTCTTTACCTGGTAGCGGAAAGCCAACCAAATCGTCAAAGTTGAGCAAGCTTGCGTTGTAGTGCCGGAATACAAGGCCTAGCGCCGTTGCAATGCGTGTTAGCAAAAGACTCTTGGCAGTGCCGTGCGGTCCTATCAGGAGCAACGGGTTGCCGGTCGCTAAAGCAGCCAACAATGGCGGCTCGATACTCGATAAGCCGATAAGGCCAAGTCGTTCCAGGCAACCTTTTGCTCGAAAGACGGGCGAATCGCTGTCCTGAACCGTGGAGGCTAGGGCGTTTACTTTTTTCATGAAATGCTCCAATACATCGTCCGACTTGCCGCTTGCGCGGCGCAGCCCGGACGTGACGGCAGCACCAACGCTTTAGCAGTATTTGTCAGTCGCCCCGCAAGTTGTATCGGTTAAATCGGCGACGCCTTTTGAAATGGGGGAAGGCTCCCCGGTGTATTAATGACTCATGTCTCTTTCTCCAACTATTCGGTTGACAGTACTAGGAACATATTCAACCTGTAACCTACTTACCTTGGTTCGGAGGCTGTGCAGATTTAGAATTTCGGCGTTAACCAGCGGCCACCAGTTTTTTGTTTTCTAACGAAGTTTCACCATCCCACCGGTACGCGACGAGCGGGCCCTTAGCGGCAGCGGACCAGTCCAGGCAGGCGACTTTTCCCGACTCGATCATGGGGGTGCCGCTGAACCAGTAATGTCCAAAGAGTATGGGAGATCCTGTTACTTCGGTAAGGGGTAAATGGTCGGGAATTGGTAGGTCCTCAACCAGATTCAAATATCCCCCCGGAATAATGGCGACATCATGCATGGTTTTTGCACTGTGGCGCCATACAGCTACCCTGAGGTTGGGGTGTTTATTGCCTTCCTTATCCGTTACAAAACTGCCTGGCGGTAGGGGATGTTCTATACCTGTAGTCAAAGTCTCCCGCGCCACTTTCCAAGCTTTTTCATGTCCGAAGCAATTGTGCAAAAAATCTTGACTCATGTGGCGGCCGTTTGAATCCCAGTAATGCCTATCCACTAGGCTTACTAGCGCATCATCCCACCAGGCATGTACAACGCGGATTCCTCCCAGATCTAGATGCAATGGGAAAGTCTTGAACCAGGAAACCCAATCGCGGTGCTCGCTGGAACCTTCGCCAACCTGCGTCAGAAATTGTTCGTGCTGTCGCCGATTCTTAAGCGACTTTTCGCTTTCGAAGCGGTTAGGACGAAGATATTCGCCTGTACCCGCATGCGGATCTTCGGTGACATACCCTATTGCATTGAACTCATGGTTACCCATCACTACGCGGGCATGGCCTGCATCAACCATGGCGCGCACGGCATGCAGCACCTTGACTTGTTCAGGTCCCCGGTCAATTAGGTCACCAACAAATATAGCCTGCCTGCCAGATGGCGGTACGAAACTGTTTCCTTGGCGGGTGTACCCCATCTTGGCAAAAAGGGCGGCCATCTTGTCAAAGTGTCCGTGTATGTCACCAATCACATCGTATGCAGTCATTGTGCGTTTTCCTCCATTACACGTTTTAAGGCATAGGGCGGAGGCCAGTTGGCCCATGCGAAAGCTTTGCAGAAATACAGTTTTTCGAAGTCTTCCATCGTAAGTTCCCCGGCCTTGTTCCGGACATCTGAAGGGTTCCTGGGGCTAGGCATGGGTGTCCAGGCGGTAGCGAAAGTCATCTCAGCATCCGTGGTTATTGGCATATCTTCCCAATCAAAAAAGCGCGTTCCTTCATCCAGTTGCGCAAAATCAAACACGCAATCCGCTGCGACGAGCTGTCCCGCCTTAGCCCGTTGGGGCAGACAGGCAAGGCGGCCAATGAGGCGGCCTTTGATATCTGCTAAGCCCTTGGCGGGAATCTCAGGCCTGATTGGCAAAAGCCAGGCATCTTCGTGGAAAACACAGCTATCCCAATTTACCAATTCACGAACCAATCTGCCATCCAACTCCTCAAAGTACCAAACTCTTCTGTGAAGCGGTTTGATGCGCCAACCCGGCATCTGCGTCCTGGTAACAATTGTTGCCGGACCGCGTACACGCACCAGTTTTCCCACATTTACGCTGCATATAGGCGTTTCTTTGACAACGAGCGCGATGTCGCCATCTCTGCACCTCAGGTTTGCGAGACTGGGTGTAGTACCCATCGACGGATCAACCATTTCTATTCTCCTGTTTAGCGGCTTTGCAATATGCCAGGGCCACAATCCGGAACAAATCCCCTGGGCCCTTTAGGCGGGCCAGACCAGTGTTTTAAATTCAGACCGCAGGTAAGAATCCACCTTGCTCAAGCGATTTAAAGAATCCCTTTTGCTGATCGAGCGTCATACGACTAAGACCTTCGCGCAGTAAGAAGGTACCGCAGTGTCGCTGGGCAATTACCTCGCGCTGAAGATTTTGTTCTTTTGGAGCACCGCGTATAGGTTGAAGTTGTGCGTCAGGAATCGGCCCCCGATTACTGCTGTACCGCGTGCCATTCACCACCCAAGTCATGGCCCTTTGCGACTCAGCAAGCCAGACGGGGCTATCCAAAGCGTAGCGCACTGGCCCGGTCCTGTCGTCCATTTCGATCACTTTAACGATGATTCCAAGGTTCCGCTTGTATTTGGCGTCTATGACGATTGCCAGGTCGCCGGGCTTGCAGCGCAGATTATTCATTTTTTGGTCCATGTCCAATGCCTTTAACGTTGCTTCTTTTGACTGACTTTAAAAAGTAGCAGGCTCATAGGATGAGCTTGCGGCATATTTCAGGAATTGGTCTATGGCGCTTCTTATCTCGGCAATTTGCGCTAGAGGGACGCAGGTCCTGGATTTGACCCGCTTTTCCGCTGGGTTTTTGGCACTCAACAGCTGAGTTCTGATCACTAGCTCCACCAGACCGGGTTGTGCATTGATGGCCTGGAAGCTCAAAGTTTCAATATAGCTATCGGATGCCGATAAAACGCACTCAATGGTTCTTGCTGTGCCATCTTTTGAAGGTATTACTTCTGACATGTTTATCTCCTGTTTAGCCGCATTCGACGATTTGTCAGGGGCGGCAATCTGGATCAACTCCCCCTGGCCCTTTGGGTCGGCCAGACCGTGAAATCAGCGTAACAAGACAAGCTCTGGAACAGCGTGTTTTCCTACCCAAACTATGGCATCTTGATCAAATTGCTGCCCAAAGGCGATCGCGTCATCCCGGTTTAGTCCGAAGGCGAAATAGCTCTTTTCGGCTAGCCAGTCGCTTCCTGGTTCACTGCCCGACCCCTCAATCGAATCCAAGCCGCGCTCAGTCAAGGCAGCCGCAAGTAGGGCCTGCGCCTGCTCGTTTTCGGTAACGGATTTTTGGTTACCTCGAGGGTTGTAGGCAGTTAGGAACGCGCCGCATTCGACGCCCTTGGCCGAAAAGAGTTCAAAGAGCCGGTCAGACCGAAGACCTGGGGCTAGCACGATGTCCTGCGTTGTATGCCCTAGTCGATAGTCCGTCGCCCTGTAGGCCCGGATCTTGTCAGCGGCTATGAGTGTTTCAGACACAAAAAAAGCCCTCCATAGTGTCTAAGGAGGGCCGACGCAACTCCCGGTTGGTTGCTCCGAATGGAGCCGCATCCGCTTTCGCGATCCACCTTGCCCGGGGGCAGGTTGGTAAGGCCGTCGGGCCTTGTCTGAATGCAAGTAATATGTTACATCAAAAACCGATGAGCTTAGTAG
>Ga0194055_10000903_pt1 | contig 24073 bp, 22 predicted proteins | sample SepL449m_MetaG_FD_155482 | JGI IMG/M metagenome (GOLD analysis project Ga0194055, IMG submission 155482) | Anoxic zone freshwater microbial communities from boreal shield lake in IISD Experimental Lakes Area, Ontario, Canada - Sep2016-L442-9m | ecosystem: Environmental > Aquatic > Freshwater >... | reverse complement strand
AGAGGATGGGCACGTGAGTTTTTCATTGCGCGTGGACGGTCCGCTCTGGCGTGAGCACCTGTCCAAGACCATCGCTAAGGATTCAAGCCTTGTTCCCGTCATCAAGGGAAATGGGTATGGATTTACCAATGAGCAACTCGCACTCGAAGCGGTTCGACTGCCGGTGAGCACGATCGCAGTGGGAACCCAAAGCGAAGTAGCGATGGTTCGTCAACATTTTGATCGCGAAGTTTTGGTACTGGCTCCGTGGCATCCGAGCTTGAGCCAGTCAGAGCGTGAGGCCGCCAACACCACCATCAGAACCTTGGCCCACACCGAAGCCATCATTGATGTGGCCTCACACTCGCCGGGTTGTCCAGTCGTGGTTGAAGTGCTGACATCGCTTAGACGACACGGCGTAAGTGCGAGCGAGCTAGCCATGTTGCTGCGTCCCCTTGAAAATCTTGACGTTCGTGGATTTGCCCTTCACTTACCCCTAGATGCCAGCGCCAACAAACTCAATGAAGTGTTCACCTGGGCCGGCCGTCTTGCAGATGCAGGATTGAATCCACGAACCCTGTGGGTTTCACACTTGAATGATGATGAACTCGCTCGCGCGCGAGCAACACTGTCGAATATGAGTATCAAGCCTCGAGTAGGTACTGACCTGTGGCTCGGAGATCGCACATCATTTGCTATCAATGCCACCGTTCTTGACATTCATGAAGTCAATAAGGGTGATCGTGTTGGTTATCGCCAACAGGCTGCTCCCAAAGACGGTCACGTTCTGGTGGTATCGGGTGGGACAGCGCACGGAGTCGGCTTGGAGGCCCCCTCAATTCCACGTGGTGTCAGCGGTCGCTCAAAGGCGGTGGCCAAAACCGGCTTACAGGCTTTCGGAAAGGCACCTTCACCCTTCCGCCTAGCAGGTGAACGACTGTGGTTTGCCGAACCGCCACACATGCAAGTTTCCATGCTGTGGTTGCCTCACGACATAGCCCCGCCCGCCATTGGCTTGCCATTGAACTGCCAGGTTCGAATGACCACCGCGTATTTTGACGAAATCGTTGGTCTTTAGCCTGAAATTGGTCAATTTAGGCAAAAACTGCCCAAGTAGTAAGCGCGAGATTTGCTGGTGCTCTAGATTTTGCTCACCCGATACAGCCACTACAGGAGTGCATCAATGACGCAGCCGGTCAGCCAAACCAAGACCATCCACGAGTTTCTCGCCGAGAATCCCAACGTTGACGTAACCGATACCCACCGTCAGCTCTACGGCATCTTGAGCGACCTCAAGGATCGCGTGATGGAAGAAATTCCTGGCCTTGAACCACAGCAGGCATCGATCGGTTTGGATTACTGGGCCAATGAAGCGCCGAACAAGGACACCGGCGTGATGGAAACCACCTTCGAAGGTTCCATGCAAACCTGGACGGGCCCACACGCAGAGCACGTTGCTAACTCATGGATTGGTAACCGTAAGGCATCCATTCTTGACATGAACCTTCAGGTGTTCTTGTCACAGGAAACCGATGTCCCACACTTTGTCATGGTCTTTGGCACCATTCCGCAGATCTTCTTCTACTCAGAACTTGTTGGTCGTCGCGATACTCGCACCGACATTGACTACTTGGAGAAGTACTTCGGCGCCGAGAACGAGGACTTCCTGAAGATGCGCGGTGACACGCGTTTCGACTGGTCCGTATCGCACGGCACCTACATGCGCGCCCTGAACGGTCCAAACACTCACTCCTATACCGCGCCGCTGGGAACCGAAGCTGAAGTCATCCCAGTACTTCGCGAAGTAGCTACCAAGCGATTTGAAACCTGGCTGGGTTGGTGGAAGGAAGCCATGAAGAACCCCCTTCCGCAGTCAGAGCGCAAGGAATTGATGGAGCGCGATCACCTGCTTCGTCGCTACGGCTACGAACTCGACCCAATGAACAAGATTTCCGAAGGATTCTTGGGTAAGGAGCGGGTCCAAGAACTGCTCGCAGTGCGCGTGGGTCGCGAGCAGATCCGTGAAATTGAAGCCGCCAACGGAATTGACACACTCAGCCGCTAACCAGATCTACTACAGAAGAGGGCATCGATTCGTTGGTGTCCTCTTCTCATTGCACCTAACCGGCCCAATGACCTTGAGTAAAGGCAATTGCAAGCGCGAAATTTAAGGGAATGAAAACAGCTACGACATAAGGCCACCATGCGGGGTTGGTTTTCAACCAAGCTCCCAAACCAATCCACACCGGCCACCACAACAGGAAGACGCGTGGGACGGACAAGAAGTATGAAGATGTGAGCAAGGCAATGGTTTGCCCACCAACATAAACCGATTCTGGCCACCTGCGACGCCACAAAAGCCAAGCCAACACCGCGATGGCAAGAACTGCACCGATTAATTCAGCCCGCCACATCCAAATAAAATTCGTCTCCTGCCCACCACCGAATGCTCCACGCCAGGTTGTCTCCCACGCATCCCACGGCAAGGTGAATCTGCGATTCCAATTCAGCTTTTGTGCAGTTAGCCACACGCCCCAGTCACCGGTTCGACCATGTTGATACACCGTGTAAAGCAGTGGTGAGGCAAACGGCAAAAGCAGCACCGGCCACTTCCGTCTACGATCGCGCGCATGCAAGGCAAACTCAACAATTAGGGCAGCCGCGAGAAATAGCCCCGTAACTCGAGTTGCGCTAGCCCCGAAAGCTAGGACTCCCGCAAGCCCCCAATGTCCGCGCTTTGCTGCTAACCATGCCGGGATAGCAAAGCCTAAGAAAAGTGCTTCACTGTAGCCAGCCATCAAGAACACAGCCCATGGGGAAATCATCAGTAACAGCGCCGCGCGCTCACCAACTCCTGGTCCAAACTCCAGATCGCCCAATCGGCGCAGCGCCACAACTGCAACGGCTAATGCGGTTGCACTAACTAACAGACCAGCTAGACCAGATGGGATTCCGAGATTGATCAGTGGACGAATAGTTATGGGAAAACCAGGGAAGAACGCTTCAAAGTAGGGAGCCTTGCGCGATCCATCCCCGGCATAGCCAAAGCGTGCGATGACATCAAAGTTGATCGCATCCCATTGCAGCCAACGGGAAAGAATCCCTGATGGCTTATCAGTGCCATTGGCTAATAACCAAGCCCCGCTTGCGACAGCAATTGCGGTAGCAAAGCGTGTGAGCAGCCACCATTTCAAGGTTGAGATATCGGCACGAGCTAACCGGCCAAAAACCCACGGCCAGCGACTTGATTCTTCGCCTGACTCATCCTCACAGAACAGGGATGCCGGCGTTGACGTGATTTCTTGCCCGCTCACACCGATTCCTTCCGGCGCAACCAAGAAGCATCCTCAGCGTGATCGAATTCCCCACCCTGCGGATCATCGACGCCATCCACGCGCACGCGATCTTGGTCAGGTCGCACAATGTCACGTACCACTAAAGCCGCAATGTATAGCTGCGAGGCAACCTGCAGCAGGATCAAGAGCGCATAGGTTGGGTCATCAAGTGCGCGATCGGGAGTTGAATATTTGTTCAACCACAACCACACACCAACGTAATAGATGGCTTGACCACTTTGCCAAATCAATACATCCCGCCATCGTGGGCGAGCTAGAGCAACTAGTGGCAACAACCACAGCGCATACTGGGGCGAATAAACCTTGTTTGTCACAACAAATGCAATCACCACCAGCACCATGATTTGCATCAATCGAGGTCGCCGCCCAGCCTTGAGGACAAGTACGGCGATCGCGCACAGTAAGACCACCAGCGCACCAGTGACCGTTGCGGTGGCACCAAAGCGATCAACCGGCACGTGGAGAAACCGCAGGGAGAGCCACAGCGAACCAAAGTCAAAGCCACGATCTTTTGATAAATCGTAAAAGCGGCGCCACCCGTCGGGGTAAAAGTAGGCAACCGGCAGGTTAACCACCAACCAGGCGCCCACTGCCCCAAGCGTGACTCGGCTAAAGCCACCAATTCGCCCAGTTCGCAATGCAAGCAGGAACAGCGGGAAGACAATCAGCAGCGGATAGATCTTGGCTGCGCCACCGAGGCCGATCAGAACCCCTGCTAGCCACACTCTCTCCCGCGTCCAGGCCAAAATTCCTAACGCAAGTAAGGCAACGGGTAACAAATCCCAATTCAAAGTGCCAACAAGAGCAATTGACGGTGCGGCCGCAAGAATCATCGCATCCCATGGCCTACGGCCTGCCGATTTAATCGTGGCCCACAGCGCGACTAGCAAAAAGGCATACAGCAACAGTGACGAGATCGCGTAGTACTTCAACGTCCTGGACTTGATCTCTCCTGTGGTTCCCACCACTTGTGTGGGCACCCACATCAGGATTCCTTGAAGGACCGGGTACTCCACATAGTCGGAACCATCAAGGCGCGATGCATATGGGAAGTCGCCGCGATCAAGGCCTCGATCGACGTAGAGCTTTCCGATGTCGGTGTAACACATTTTGATGTAGTTGCGACCATCTTGGAAACCATTTGTCGCACAGGGCCCGCGTAGAACTACACCGGCGCCAAAAACTAAGAACGAAACCAAAATGCCAACAACAAAAGCTACCCACCGATTGTCACTTACCTGAGCGCGCTTGCCGATCGGTCCACCAACACCAGCACTTTGGGATGCAATGAGGTCATCATCAAGGGTTGGACTAATCAGCACCTGTCCATGGTGCCCTACTGAACTGGTCTAGCCCTTCACTCTGGCACTCAGGCACGATCCTTTACCGGACTTCTCAGCCTTAATCCCAAAGAATGTCTGTACTTAGGTCCTTAATTGACCCCACTCCAACCAAGGCCATCGCCATAGCCAGTTCGGCGCGCAAGACCTCAGCCACATAGGCCACGCCATCTTCACCATGGCTAGCCAGAGCCCAGACATAAGGCCGACCGATCATGACCGCATCAGCGCCAAGGGCAAGAGCTCTGACAATGTCTGTTCCCCGTCGAATGCCGCCGTCAACAATGATGGGTGCGCGTGAGGCAACTGCGTCAACTATTCTCGGCAAAGCAACCGCCGTAGGAATAATCGTATCTAGGTTTCGTGCGCCATGATTTGAAACCATGACGCCAACTGCTCCGTGATCCAAGGCGGCAATGGCATCATCGGCACGCAAGATTCCCTTGACCCACACCGGTACATCTGCGGCCAAGGCGCGCAACCACTCAAGGTCTTTCCACGAAAAGTCAGAATCAAGCATCGGATTAAACACCCGTTGATGAATAGCAATTCCGTCATCTGGCATTTGGCCCCAGTCATGACGACGATCGTTATCGCGTGCACCCAAAGTTGGTGAATCAACAGTTAAGACCACGGCCTGCGCACCAGCAGCGATAGCGCTTTCAACCAGTGATTGGGTTAACGAGCGGTCCCGATGTAAATACACCTGATACCACCAAGATCCTGACCCCTGTGAGGCAATGGCACCAAGCTCGTCAAGCGGAACACCGCTGAGTGCGCTTTGGATGTAGGTCGTTGACGTGCGTACCGCAGCCCGCATTGTGGCTGCTTCGCCTTCAGGGTGGTAACTCTTCGCCATTGCCGTAGGGGCGAACAAAATGGGATGTTCCAGCGTCCGTCCCAGCAGCGAAATACTGGTGTCAACCTCGCTCAAGCCAGCCATCACCTTGGGCACAAACCACGGTTCCTGCCAAGCCAATTCGTTTTCGATCAAACTTTGCTGCTCGCCGGCGCCATCAGAGAGGTAATTCCACAAATGTTCAGGCACAACGGCACGAGCCAAACCTTGAAAATCTTTAACCGCTACAACGCCATCATCGTGCGGATTGCTACTCACACTTTGCCTCCGGCATTGCTTAGTTCGCTGAACTGCAGACTTCTAAGATTTAGACAGTACCGATTCAAGCACGGCCTTGAAGGATTGTTCCTTAATCGGGCCAATTACACGCACTGCGATCTTCCCTGACTTGTCGATTATTAGGGTGCTGGGAAGGGCAGCCGGTGGCACCACCTTAAGGGCACTAAGAATGTTCCCGGCAGGATCAAAAATGTGCGGGTACGTGGTGCCAGAAAACCGTGCAAAACTTTGAGCAGATGTCTTGTCGTCCTTCACGTCTAGGCCAACGAAGGCAACTCGTTGCTTCTTAAATTCGGTGGCAAGGCGTGCAAGTGTCGGGGATTCAACTTGGCAAGGTGTGCAATATGAGGCCCATGCATTCAGGACTAGAACTCTTCCTTTCAAATCAGCTAGGCCTAGTTCCTGGCCATCCAGCGTGGTTCCGCGAATTGATCCCACATCAGGCCGTTGACCCGCCACAAAGACCGTGGTGCCCGGAGCAAGGCTGGTCGTAGGTGCGGGTGCACTCGTGCTTGCGGCACAACCCGTGAGAAGCAACGCTCCTACGAGAATCAGGCCGCCAACACATCGCATAAGCAGAAGGCTACCGGCGTACCAGCTGACCAGGCGATCCCTCACAATAAGCAGGTGGAATCAATACCGAAAATGAACCACGAGCCGCTGACCATGTCGCGCTCTGGTTACTTTCCGGTTCTTCGATGGATGCGAACCGATCTGCGAGGTATGAACAGCCTCTTGATCGTCACCGCAGCTGCGACCCTAACGGTTCTCGTCTGCCAGGCCATCATCCCGCTCAAAGTTGAATCCATTTTGCATGAGCCGGAAAATGGAAAGAATCAACTGATATTTCTGGTCTCGCTGATCTTCTTGCAACTGATAGCAACGTACGTTTCGCACCGAAGTGGCCACCACGTGGCGACATTGTCCAGCAAATCCTTGCGGAACAGAATTTTTGCTAAAACACTCAAGGGCAAGGCCCTTCGGCAAGATGGTCTAGTGCGTTCATCAGTGGTTAGCCGACACACCTCTGATGTCGATCGCATTGCCGAGGCCCTGGAAAAATCCATCGTTGAAGGTCTTCCGGCGATCATCCGGATTGCTCAAAGTTTGGTTATCTTGACGTGGCTACAGCCACTTATTGGTTTAACGATGACCGTTGCCGCCACAGTTTTTCTCGCACTGAGATCGATCATTGGCCGTTCGATGCTCATCATCGACCGCGATCGACTTGACGCTAGTAGCCGAGTCGGCGAGACGGTTGATGAATCCATAACCGCCGCTGCGGCGGTAGCTGGGCTTCATCTAGGTGTATGGCAACTCAGACGTTTCAAGAGAATGACTGAAAAACTCTCGTACAAGACCGAGCTTCAAGGCATCAAGGTTGCGCAACTTGTCGTAAGTGCAAACGCGACCGGGCTCGTGGGCTTGACCGTCGTCTTGGTTTATGCGTTGACCTCCGGAGATGACACCCTTGCCATTGTTGCGGCCTCGTTGCTTTACGTCGAAAATGTCGTTAAGGGGCTCGAAGTTCTACCGGGTTGGATTCGCGCCCTACAACAAGGCGTCGTCAGCACTCGACGCGTTGACATGATCTTGTTAGCCAACGATCGAATCGAATATCCGCCAGCAACTACTGACAACGGCGAGCTTGGTCTTGAGCTAAAAGATCTGAAATACGAATTCGAATCGGGCGTAACCCTTTCCAACATCAACATCAAGATTCCGACAGACTGCATCGTTGGTCTGGTGACCCCACCGGGAACCGAACCTGATGCATTGCTTTCCTTACTCTGCGGTGATGAAAATCCTGCTTCTGGCCACGTGCTCTTCGATGGTCAAGATGTGCGAATGCCAGGTGTCAACTCCAACGTTTGGTACGTCCCTGCAGAATCGGTTGCTTTCAATGCCTCAGTGCTTGAACAACTATCGGCAGTCAGGCCCGACGTCACCACAGCAAACTCGCTTGACCTCTTAGCCAAGGTCGGGCTCACCCACCTGCTGGAGTTCGAAGGCGGACTACACGATCGCCTTGGCGCAGGTTCGTCAAAGTTGAGCCGAGCCGAACGCCAACGACTTTCTCTGGCCATCGCCTTACTCGCAAAGCCGGAAGCATTACTTATTGGATCGCTCTTTGCACTCAACGACGCAGATACAGCCCTTCCGCTGATCAATCTCATTCGCGAATCTCATTTCAAAACTACCGTTTTATGCATTCGTCACCCCGAGGTTGCGGCCAATGTTGATCTCGTCGCCTTTGCCCATGATGGTGGTATTCGCATCGGTAGCCACCAGGATCTTCTGGCTACCGAGCCGGCCTACACCCAACTCTGGGAACAACGACTGAACTTTGAAGAAGTCGACCTCAGCGTCCTTGGAATCTCTGAGGAAAACCTTGAAGGTCTACACACCCGACTGGTCACCGAACGTTATTCAGCCGGGGACGCCATCTATCGGCAGGGAGAAGAGGCCGATCGCATCTACTTCACCATCGCTGGGCGGGTTGAGATCTCAACAGCCAACCCCGATGGCACTAGTACTCGAGTTGCTGTCATGGGGCCGGGTAACCACATTGGCGACCTGCGGCTAACCACCGGTGAGCGCCGGGCTGAAAGCGCTACCGCCCAAGATGATTGCGTCCTGCGTTCCCTCAGCCGTGAAGCAATCTCGGCTGGGCTTACCGGATTGCTCGATCGCACACCTACGGAACGTAGAATCGTCGCTTCGATTTTGCGCGATGGCTCAGCAACTCCCGATGAACTCACAAGGCGCCTCAGCGACATTGACGTAACCCAACTGAACTCAGCCATCTCAATGCTTCTCAACGATGGGGCCCTGCGCCAAAGTGGTGAAGCGCTCTCTGTAGTTCAAAAGCGCTCCGTCAAGGCAGGCAGCAGGGACCTACTCGACCGCCTCGGCGACTTCTAAATCCGCCGAAATCTCTCGTACTACCGGTTTAGCGCTCAGAATGCGCCTATTGTGCATCCATGACTACTGCTGATCAGACCCCTGCTCGCACGCGTGCCACGAACCGCTCCAAGTGGGCTCGATTGAGCTATCGCATCGCTTTGTTGATAGCGATCCTGCTGGTCGGGTCAGCCATCGCAACCACAGTATTCTCGGTTCGATCTGTGCAACGCACTTACTCGAAGCAATCAACTGAATCAGTGACCAACGTTCACAAATCAGTAACTGACACGATCTCAGTGGCAAACAAGAACGTCATCGCTTACGAGGACGCTGCTATTGAAACTCGTAAAAACCAACTTAAGGACCAGAGCAACGGTGTAGTGACCGCGCTAGATGCGCTCAACGCAGCAGTAACTGCCGGACAAATTTCTAAGGCAGATGCGCAGGCAAATGCTTTGGTTTACTTGAAAGCCATTCGCTTCGGAGATGGGTACTACTTCTTTACCTACAACCGCTCACTAGTGGCCATTGAGCACCCGAACCCTCAGTTCCAAGGCAAGAACCTCAGCAAACTTAAGGATGCAGACGGCTCATACATCTTGCAAGGAATGCAAAAGCTGACCGATGCCAAGGGCAGTGGGTACTACAACTACAACTTTGCCAAACTCGGATCACCTAAGCCTGTTCCCAAGATCAGCTACGTTTTCAACTACAAGCCTTGGGACTGGCTGATCGGTACCGGCGTGTACATCGACGACATCCAAGCAGAAGCCGATGCCCGACGTGCAGATGTTCGCAAGACCCTCAGCGATCAATTTGGTTCGGTTACCTTCAACGGTGGAGGTTTGTTCTTCGTTCTAGACAAGAAGGGCAATGTTGTCGTCGCTCCCAAGGGTAAGAACCTCACTGACTTGGCAAAGACACCAGCCGGCAAGGAAACCGTCAAAGTCATTGAAGCAGCAGTGCCCAAGAAAGACGGGAACATTGTTGAACTCAACAAGAGCGTGACTTTGCAAGGCAAGAATAAACAAAATTGGGTGCTCAACGTCTCCTCCTACAACCCGTTGAATTGGGTGCTGGTCTCAGCAGTTCCGCAGCAAGACCTCACTGCACCTGGTCGACGGCTAGCTGTACAACAAGCGTTGCTTCAAGTCCTCTTGTTGATCATCGGCCTTACCGCCGGAATTTTGATCAGCCGCCGTATCACCGGACCGGTGGAAAGTGTCACCAAGGCCGCGCGCGATTTGTCCGAAAACAATTTCCACCCCAGCGACCTTGATGCTGCTGCAAGTCGCACTGACGAGGTCGGTGACCTCGCACGAGCATTCCAGCGAATGGGCGTTGACTTGGTCGAACGTGAACGCAAACTGCGTGAGCAAGTGGCCAGCTTGAAGGTTGTCATTGACCGCAACAAACTTGCAAAGGACATCGGAGAAATCACCGAGTCTGAATTCTTCCAAGACCTAGCAGCTAAGGCTGATGAAATGCGGAAGAAGAAGTTCGACTAACTACGCCAAGAGTCTCCAAGCCCAGAAACTAAGGGCTAGTTAGTTGACGCTCTTAACGGTTTCAGCGATGCGACGGATCTGTTCCGACCATGCGTTGTCGGGGCTAGTGAGCGAGAACAAGCCCTTAGACGCGTTCTGCACAACTTCTTCTGACAAGGGCAGAACGGCTGCTGTCTTTTCGCCATATGCCTCAAGCATTTGGGCCTCTAGATCTGCCGCAGTAATGCCCGATGGAACCTTATTGACGATGAGGAACAGATTAGGAACACCCAGCTTGTTTGCCACATCCACCGTCACCGCAGTGCCCTGGAAGTCTTGACGGTCGGGACGGAGAATCAGCAAAAGAATGTCGCTAATCGTGATCGAAAGCAACGTTTCTTCGTTCAATCCTGGGTGGGTGTCAATCAAGAGGTAGTCCAAATTCAAGGTTTTGGCTAACTCACGGAAACCATCATTGAGCGTTCCGACGTCATAGCCTTCACGAAGCACTCGCGCGATGTCTCCAGTTTTCATACTTGAGGGAATCAAGAAAAGCGCTCCACCGGGTTCAACAGTGGTGGTTGAGGCAATGACGTCAGTGATGTCATGGGCCGCCTCGTGGATGGGAATTGTCCCCCAGAGGTAGTCATTGAGAGTTTTTGTCAGGTCATCTTCAAAACCGAACAGGACGTGAATACCCGGACTTTGGATGTCCGTGTCAACCACACCCACTCGGGCACCCGAAGCAGCTAACTGGCCAGCCAGGTTCGATGTCGTGTTGCTCTTACCTGTTCCGCCACGAAATGAGTGGACCGAAATCACTGTGGTCATTAGCGTCTCCTGTTGGTTGACCGTGTGCCAAACATACTTTGTGCGCGAGGGGGGAGTTGAACCCCCACACCCTTTCGGGCACTGGAACCTGAATCCAGCGCGTCTGCCTATTCCGCCACTCGCGCGAGCGCCCGACAGGCTAACACGCAGGAGAAACGCAATTTCACAGTACGATCAAAGCTGGTGGCTAGGCACGAAATATGGGGCAAATCAAGGAGGAGTTGGTGGGCATCCTTGAGCGCTTTGAAACCGGACTGGACAAGTTGGTCAATGGGGCCTTCGCCAAGGCTTTTCGCTCCGAGGTTCAGCCGGTTGAGGTTGCCGCTGCCCTCCAGCGCGAACTTGATGACAAAGCGGCCGTGGTTAGTCGCGAATCAACTATGGCGCCGAATCATTTCACCGTCGAACTCGGTCCTTTTGACTTCGATCGACTCTCGCCCTACGCCCAGGCCCTAAATACTGAATTTGGTGCAATGGTCACTGAGCATGCTCAGGAACAGAATTACACGCTGATTGGGCCGGTCCAGGTCACCATGACCCGAGCTGATGATCTGGCCACGGGGATGTTTCGAGTCGCCAGCACCTCACAAGCTGGCGTTGTTGCACAGCCGCAGGTACCGGTTGCGCCAAGCAACCAACCCCAAACTCGCGCTGCGAGCCCTGTAGACGGAATTGATTCACCCGATCACGTGCCCTCACCTTTTTCTGCTGCATCCGTTGATCTTCCCAAGCCACTTAATGCGCGCCTAGTCATCAACGACACCGGCATCCCGCTCACGTCACCGGTGATCACTATTGGGCGTGGAACAGATGCTGGAATTCGCATCGACGATCCTGGGATTTCTCGCCACCACGCTGAAATTCGCCACGATGGAACGGGAACTGGTTTTTCCATTATTGATCTTGCCTCTACCAACGGGACCTTAGTTGCCGGCGAGAGAATTGGCGAAAAAGTTCTCAGCGATGGTGATGAAATTCGGATGGGTTCAACTCTCATAGTTTTCCGGAGCGGCTAAGTGTCGACATTGACTCTCACTCTCATCAGACTTTCGTTTCTGGGTCTGTTATGGGTCTTTGTCTTGCTTGCACTGAGTGTCCTTCGTAGCGATCTTCGCGCCCCCACGATGGGTGCTCGAGCCCCGATTCGTCCGCAAAAAACCTCCGGCGTTCAAACGCGCGCGTCGGTAAAAAATGGGAAGGCGCCACGCAAAATTGTTATCACCGAAGGAGCATTGGCTGGAACCAGTGTTCCGCTCACTGATCAAGCGGTAACTATTGGACGAGCTCCTAATTCAACAATTGTGCTTGACGATGATTACGTCTCACACCAGCACGCGCGCTTAGCCCCCGATGCTCGAGGGCGTTGGAGTGTCGAAGACCTAGGGTCAACAAATGGCACGTACTTGGATCGGCAACGCGTGACTGGACCGGTGCTGACCAGCCTTGGAGTGCCTATTCGCATCGGCAAGACCGTTTTGGAATTGAGGCGATAACCGATGACTCTCTCGCTTCGCTATGCAGCCCATTCAGATGTGGGACTCGTGCGCGCTGGCAACGAAGATTCCGCCTATGCAGGACCGCGTCTTCTCGTCGTAGCCGACGGCATGGGAGGAGCTGCCGCCGGAGAAGTTGCCTCATCGATTGTTGTTGCTTCGCTAGCCGGCCTTGATGACGATGACCTTGGCGGAGACCTTCTTGATGCACTGACTGAATCTGTTGCTCGGGCTGAATCCCTCCTGACGAAAACTATTAACGCCGATTCATCCCTTGAAGGCATGGGCACAACTCTGACCGCACTCTTGTGGTCAGGTACTCGCGTTGGATTAGCGCACGTCGGTGATTCGCGGGCGTATCTCTTACGTGGCGGCGATCTACTTCGGCTGACTCACGATCACACGTACGTGCAAACACTCGTCGACCGCGGCGAAATTTCGGCCGAAGAAGCAGAATCACACCCCCGCCGATCGCTTCTGATGCGTGCACTTGATGGCCGCAACGACGCACAGCCAGATCTTTCGGTACGCGAAGTGCGAGCAGCAGACCGATTCATGGTTTGCAGTGATGGACTTAGTGGAGTTGTCAGTGAATCAACCATTTCCGAGGAACTTGCTTTCGGGCAACCAAGTGAAGCAGCCCTTAGGCTGATTGCACTTGCCAAGAAAGCCGGTGGACCAGACAACATCACTGTTGTCATCGCCGATGTTGTGGATGCCGATGACCGCCCTGCTACCCAAGCACTCGTTGTTGGCGCTGCCGGCGAACCTGAACTTGCCCAACGTGCAGCCGACATCGTTGACGCCTCTCCGGCGGGTAAAGCTCGAGCTCAGTTAGGCGAGAATGCACTGAAAGAAGAATCGCAGCGCGCAAAAGAGCGTTTCGAAGCAGATGAAGATTTTGAAAACTCTGCCAGGCGGCAGCGGTGGATTCGCCGTGGCGCAATCACCGCACTTGTTGCGCTACTGATCATCGCGCTTGGCGTTGTCTGCATCCAATGGATTGGGCGACAGTTCTACGTCGCATCAAACGGCACCAACGTGGCGATATTCCAAGGAGTCAACCAGCACATTGCGTGGATTTCACTGGCTAAACCGGTGACGTCGACAGACATTGCAACACAATCACTTCCTGAACAGAGCCGGTTCCAAGTTGAACAGGGCATCTCAGCGAAAAATCTTGAGGACGCCCAGCGAGTTGTTGATCGCTTACGCGGCGATGCAAGCAGTTGCACCATTGCCAACCCTCCCGCCGGATGCCCCAGCAGCCAGCCCGGCAGCGGGCTGCCCATTCCTGCCCCAACTGTGAGCCCTCGCTTGGCAACACCTGGAACGACGCCATAGGTACCGGCTGATGACAAGTGCAGTAACTGTTGCCCCAACGAATCCGCGTCAGCGACGATTCGCCGAGCTGTTTTTGATCCTGCTTGCCTTAATCATCGCTAGCGCGGGATACATCGCATCGGAGTTGGGCTACTTAGGTTCGGCGTCAAATAGTTGGTTGCCCTTTATCGGAGTGTGCGCCGCAATCTTCATCGCAGCGCACCTTGCCGTACGCCGCCTCGCGCCGTACGCCGATCCGCTCCTTCTTCCGTTGGCCGCCTTTCTCAATCTGGTGGGTTTAGTACTCATCCATCGCCTTGATCTATCTGACATCGCACGAGCGCAGCGAAGCGGGCGCGCTGTCCCACGAGCCGACGCACTCGCCCAACTCACCTGGACAGCCATTGGCATCGTGGCCTTCATCGCCATCTTGTATTTCCTACGCGACCACAGAATCTTGCAAAAGTTCACCTACACCGCATTAGCCGCAGGCGTTGCACTTTTGGCTTTACCCCTATTGCCTTTTATTGGTACCTCCATCAACGGTGCTCGCCTGTGGCTGCGGATCGGGTCGCTGTCCTTTCAACCTGCGGAACTTTCCAAGATTTGCCTCATCATCTTTTTTGCCGGCTACCTAGTTGTTAAACGAGACGCCTTAGCTACCGCCAGAAGCCGCGTCGCAGGAATCGACCTTCCCCGGGGCAGAGACTTGGGTCCGCTTTTCATCGCGTGGGCGGCGAGCATGGCAGTTTTGGTCTTCCAACGCGACCTTGGAACAGCGCTACTGTTCTTTGGGCTTTTCATCATGTTGCTTTACGTGGCAACGGAGCGTCGATCGTGGTTAGTACTAGGTGGGATTCTCTTTGTTCTTGGCGCCACCTTGTCCTACCTGGCTTTTAACCATGTCCAGGAACGATTTGCTGTTTGGCTGCACCCATTTAACGATCCCACCGGAAGCGCGTATCAAATTGTTCAATCCCTTTTCGGTCTGGCTTCCGGAGGAGTCCTGGGAACTGGCCTTGGCTTAGGTAACCCGCAGTTTGTCCCCTTCGCTAAAACAGACTTCATCATGTCCACTGCAGGCGAAGAGCTTGGACTAACGGGTGTCATCGTCTTACTGATGGTGTACGCAGTCATTGCGCAACGTGGTTTTCGAATCGCAGTTGCAGCTCGTGACGCATTTGGGACTTTGCTGGCTGGCGGCCTATCTATCGTTCTCGTTTTGCAGGTTTTCATTGTTGTCGGTGGCGTAACCCGGCTGATTCCGCTCACCGGATTGACCACACCGTTCATGTCTTACGGGGGCTCGTCCCTTGTTGCCAACTGGATCATCATCGCGCTGCTCATTCGTATTAGCGATGGTGCACGACGCCCAGCTCCGCCGCCACGACCGGCCCGGGATGAGGCTATGACTCAGGTGGTGCAACTGTGAACAATCCACTTCGTCGCCTTAGTGGTTTTGCTGCAGTGTTGCTTATCGCCCTTCTGATCAACTTGACTTACCTTCAAGTTTTTCATGCAAATGACCTGCGCCAAAAACCAGGCAACTCAAGAACGGTTCTCGCCGAGTATGACCGCCAACGTGGCACCATCACCGTTGGTAGCAAAGCAATCGCTGCATCTAAGCCATCAACTGGACAGTTCTCCTACACGCGTGTTTACTCAGCCGGTGAACTGTACGCCCACACCACGGGCTACTACTCATTGCTTTATGGCGCGAGCGCACTCGAGCGAACAGAAAACTCCATACTTTCGGGCACCGACGATCGACTACTCGTAGATCGCCTTAGCCAGCTGCTGGCCGGCCAAGCGCCCAAAGGTGGCAGCGTTCAAACCACCTTGCTACCGGCAGCACAAAAAGCTGCGCTTAGCGGGCTCAACGGACGAAGGGGTGCGGTCATCGCCCTTGATCCGGCAACAGGGGCCATCCTGGCAATGGTTTCCTCACCAACTTTTGATCCAAACCTGCTTGCATCACCGCAAGCCGCGACAGAGCGTGAAGCATGGGGCAAACTGCAAAACGACCCAAGCAGTCCGCTTCTTAATCGATCAATCGCCCAGGTTTACCCACCGGGTTCGACGTTCAAACTCGTTACCGCGGCCGCAGCGCTATCGACTGGCAAGTACACCAAGTCCTCAAAAATATTTGGGCCCGCACAACTTGCCCTACCACTGTCAAATAAGAAATTGCCCAATGAAAACAAAAAAGCCTGCGGTCCAAAGAATCAAACCACTTTGGAAAATGCCATCCGGATCTCCTGTAATACCGCTCTGGCCAATCTTGGACTAACCATCGGCAATGACGTGGTCGCCGCCCAAGCTGAAAAGTTTGGCTTTAATCAATCTTTCAATATTCCCTTGGCCAGCGCGACCAGCATCTACCCGCGCGATATTGATCGAGCACAAACTGCGCTGTCATCGATCGGGCAGTTTGATGTTCGTTCAACGGTACTTCAAATGGCAATGGTGGCAGCCGGGATTGGCAACCAAGGACTAGTCATGCAGCCGTACCTGATTGATCAGATTCGTGGACCTGACTTAGCAGTCCTGGAAGCAACCACCCCATCGGAATTTGGTCAGGCTGTAAGCCCTGAGGTCGCTGCCCAACTTCGCGACATGATGGTCACAGTGGTCAACAGCGGAACGGGGCGTCGAGCCGCTATTCCTGGCGTTCAGGTGGCCGGGAAGACCGGAACTGCACAACAAGGCAACGGGAAGCCACCGCACGCTTGGTTTGTCTCATTCGCTCCGGCCAAGAACCCGACGGTGGCTGTGGCGGTCATTGTTGAAGATGGCGGCGGTGCCACCGAAATTAGTGGTGGACGTTTAGCCGCACCGATTGCGCGAGCCGTTATGCAAGCAGTCTTGAACCGATGAAACACTTACCTCACACTGCGAAGAGGATCTAGGTGAGCAACAGATGAAAAGTAAGGTTCTTGGCGACCGCTACGAATTGGCTGAGTTATTGGGTCAAGGTGGTATGGCTGAGGTCTATCGTGCTCGCGATCTGCGCCTAGGCCGAAACGTTGCGGTCAAGATTTTGCGAACAGATCTTGCTAGGGATCCTTCTTTCGAACGCCGCTTCGCACGGGAAGCCCAAGCTTGCGCAGGGATGAATCACCCCAACGTGGTTGCCGTCTTTGATACCGGAAGTCAACTCGATGATGGTGTTGAGATTCCCTACATAGTGATGGAATACATCGACGGCACCACACTGAAAGATTTGCTTTTAACCGGACGACGCCTACTGCCACAACGTGCACTTGAGATTGCAGCCGGCGTGCTCGGTGCCCTTGAATACAGCCACCAGCAGGGCATCATTCACCGCGACATTAAGCCGGCCAACATCATGCTTACGCGCGCCGGTGAGATCAAGGTGATGGACTTTGGGATTGCCCGCGCACTCGATGACCAGCAAGCCACCATGACTCAAGCATCGACGGTTATGGGGACTGCGCAGTACCTCTCACCCGAACAAGGCAGAGGCGAAACAGCCGACGCGCGATCGGATGTGTATGCAACAGGTTGCTTGCTCTACGAACTCCTCACCTCTCGGCCACCTTTTGTCGGTGACACCACAGCTTCGGTGGTTTATCAGCATGTCAAAGAAAACCCACTGCCACCGTCTCAAATTGATCCTGAAGTCACCGGTGCAGCTGATGCTGTCGTTTTGAAAGCGATGTCAAAGAACCCTGAGAATCGTTATCAAAGCGCGGGCGAAATGCGATCAGACGTTCTGCGCGCAGTAGATGGTGAACCAGTGCGGGCAACTCCGGTGCTCGACCAAACTGCAGTGGTGCAACCCATGGTGGGAATGGCAGCCACAGCCAGCGACATAGGTGATGCATCTCGGCGACGTGCCATTGGTTATACGGCTATCGCACTGGGCGTCATCGGCGCACTTGCGCTTGGTATTTTTCTGCTGAAGCCGTTGTTTACCAATACGGTCACCTTCCAGGTGCCAGACCTTTCTGGACAAACGGTTGCGCAAGCAACTGCACTACTAAAAGCCGATGGAAACTTCACTCTGGGAACTGTTACTCCGGCTCCATCAGACCGAGTACCAGACACCATCATTTCCCAAACTCCAGGCGTTGGTGGAGAAGCTAAAAAGGGATCCACCATTGATGTCACGGTTAGCACTGGGCCCGCTAAGGCGACAGTTCCAGCTATTTTGAATCTTTCGCTGGACGAAGCGTCACGGTTGCTGTCTGAAAGTGGTTTGAAACTTGGGACCAAGACCATCAAAGAATCGGATGCGCCGGCCAATCAAGTTCTCGATTCCGATCCTGCCGAAGGAACCAATGTCAACGTTGGATCAACGGTTAACGTCACCATCTCTAGTGGCTCGGTAGTTGTACCTGACGTTCGTGGGGCCAGCGAAGCAGACGCTCGAGCTGCCCTCGAGTCGGCCGGCTTCCAAGTGTTAGTGACCCGGTCCAAGACCAACCTCGTACCGGTTGGCACGGTGCTCAAACAAAGTCCAATCGCAGGTGCCAGTGCAAAGAATGGTTCAACGGTGACCATTACCGTTGCGCAATCTGCACCAACGCCGCCGCCGACCACCGCACCACCGACATCAGCTCCACCAAGTACTCCCTAGGCAACAGGTACAACAGGAGCTAAGCCCTCTGATCGCTCAACGGCGTCTGCCTGCCCGCACTCAACCAACCAATTAGCCAACATGCGATGTCCGCCTTGGGTTAAAACCGATTCTGGGTGGAATTGAACACCCTCTATTGCCAGGCTCGCGTGCCGAACGCCCATGATGACACCACTTTCAGTGCGCGCCGTGACCACAAGTTCATCGGGCAAGGAATCTGGCTCGATAGCAAGCGAGTGGTAGCGGGTAGCTATGAGTGGGCTCGGTAGACCAGCAAAGACTCCAGCGCCTTCATGGAAAACCTCAGAGGTCTTACCGTGAAGTAACTCTGGTGCGCGCACAATCGAACCGCCATACGCAGCACCGATTGCTTGATGTCCTAAGCACACACCAAAAATGGGAACAACTCCTGCCATCGCACGAACCATGTCGATGCAAATCCCAGCTTCTTCAGGGGTTCCAGGTCCGGGGCTCAAAAGGACTCCATCAAAATTGCGCGCACTGTCAATGTCAACCGCGTCATTGCGCAAAACCTCACACTGTGCACCCAGTTGTCCTAGGTACTGCACAAGATTAAAGACGAACGAGTCGTAGTTGTCTACGACTAAAATTGATGCCACAACGACCCTCCCTCTCGAGCGTGACCTAAACCTACCGGTTACCCCGAAGAACTAAAGGGATCACTGGGTTGCTGCGCAGGCACCTGCGGGGCAGTGGGCTGTGGCGAGTTATTGACTGTCACGTCGGTAAACGGGAGTCGCGGCTCAACCCAGGGAAAAATCACCAGAAATAGCAGCGCGACCACTGCACCAAGAAGGATCAGCGACTGGATGACCTTCAAGGGCCACGGGCCGAACATATGCCGCCACACCCAGCCGTACATTCCACTCCCCTCCATCAATGAGCAACAACGAACAACTACACCAGGGAAGCAATTGCTGGCGGCGGACCGAGCGCCTTTGGCGTCTTGTCAGCAAGATATCCAAAGACAATCAAGCGCTGGTAGGAGGCCCAGCGAGGATTACAGGTGGTCATGGTCAAGGTTGCTGTTGTAGGAACCACCCCTGGTTTGCCAGGAACAGGATCAAGAACCCATGTGTCGGTCGGTTTAACGATGATGATTCGACTGACTTTATAGGTAATCCAAGAATCCGAAGTCTGAAGATAAACCGAATCGCCAATCTTCATCTGGTCAAGATTTCTAAATGGCTCACCGTTTGTGGCTCGGTGCCCAGCTACCGCGAAGTTTCCAATTTCACCCGGTTGCGCATTAGTCGCATAATGAACAATTCCCTTTTTCAAGTTGGTCAAACTTGCGCCTTGCACCAAAGGTTTTACCCAGTCACTGCCCAGACGAGGGATGTAGATCAAGCCATACCCCTGACCGTCCGCGATGGTTGTTGTTGTTGGTTGGCCACTGACTGGCGGGCCAACGGGAATGATGAAGGCTTGCTTAATCTGACTAATCTCAGCGGTTGTTTGATTATCAGAGGAGACGTTGGTCCAAAAAAGTTGATAGGTGCAAAAAAGTAGTAACACCACACCCATCGTGATGAAACCCTCACCAACGCTTCGAGCTGCGGCGCGAGCACGCTCTGCGCGATCCTGCCTTAGCGCGCGACGGCTTGCAGCGGGATCACTCGGTGGCATGGTTGAAGAATCGCTCCCCACAACCTGTGTCATGTCCCACTCCTTGCGCCGATAAGTTTTAGCGAACCGCTGTAACCGGGAAGTGTCAATGTTCTGACCGGAATTTCCCGATATCCCAGACCTACAGCATCAACCCAGGTCCGATAGGCCGCCACCTGGGGGGAGGCAGCAAGGGCTTTGCGCATAGCACCCAGATCACCCACGGCAGATACGACAAAGGGCGGGGAGTACACCCTTCCTTGCAAAATCAGCGTATTGCCCACGCACCGGACCGCGCTCGTGGAAATGAGTCGCTGATCCATCACCGTGATTCCTTGTGCTCCACCACTCCACAATGCATTAACCACTGCTTGGACGTCTTGCTGGTGAACCACTAAGTCATCGGGACGCACACCTGCGCCGGGCTTGACTTGGACCGAGCGCGGGGCGTCATTGAGTTCAACCTTTAGACCAGCGCCCGTAAGCGGCGTTAATCCTGCTTGCGCCTCGAGGCTTGTTGCATCACTGGCGACTTGGGAACTTTGACTTAGAGCATTGACCTTGCCCTGCAAACGAGAGATTTCAGCATTGCGCTTGAGAATTTGTAATTGGCGAGCCGAAATCAAGTCGGTGAGTTGAGTCCTGCGTTCGGCTCGCAGGTCTGTTCCGTGGGCCGTGGCAGCACCAGAGACGACGAGGAATCCAGCTGCCACAGCAACCAGCGGCACCGCAACTTTCCATACGGTGCTGCCTTCGGGGGCCGAAATTTGGGTCTCGGCGTCCTTTGAAGCCGTCACATCCCCTACGCTAACGGTGTCCGCAAACGCAAGGAGACCCATCGTGCCCAAGTCGCGTGTTCGCAAGAAAGCGTCCACCTACACGCCGCCATCAGTTGTCGCTGAGCGTAAGGCGGTAAAGGTTGGGCCCAAGCCGTGGATTGCCCCGTTGATGATCGGGCTGTTCCTCTTTGGTCTGCTCTGGATTGTGGTCTTCTACATCACCAAGGGAGACCTTGCCGGGATGCGCAACCTAGGCAACTGGAATCTGGCAGTGGGCTTTGCCTTCATCGCTGCTGGCTTCGTGGCCGCCACCCGCTGGCGCTAAATTACACGCTTGTTATTCATCCACACCCGCTATCCACAGTGTGGATAGTTTTGCCGGCTTAAAAGCCCCGCAGCTGTTGGACTCGATACATAACTAAAGCAACCATAATCACAATAACCACAGCAATCCCAATGAACACAACTACCTGGGCAGCCGGCTGGTGTGAGACAACAGCCCCGCCAGGAGTTAATCCACCCCTGGTTGCCCTGGACCTATCGCGTTGAACCAGGACCGGACCATAGGCAAATAACGCGGCTACCACGGAACCCACGATCAAGCCGCCAACGTGAGCTCGCCAATCAATGGAGGGAACCACGAAACCAAACGCAAGGTTGATCCCAATGAAGACCAGGACGCTGGTCACTTCCTCACGCATCGCTGCCCGCACCACCAAAGTGGCGCCCATAAGTCCAAAGATCGCTCCTGATGCCCCAACTGAGGGGGTATTGGAAGCACTAAAGGTCAGCGAGACCACCGATCCGCCAACGGCTGAGAGGACATAAAGGGTGATGAATCTCGCGCGGCCAAGGGCCTGCTCCAACGATGGACCAAACAGATACAGCACGTACATATTAAAAAGAATGTGCACGATCGAACCGTGCATGAAGGTCGCTGTGACAATCCGGTAATACTGACCTGCCGCAACCCCGATTGCCTCTCCTTGTGCATTAAGTGCGTACCCGAGCAGGGAGAAACGCTCAATGCTGGCGTTGAATCCAATGAGGTACTGGAGAATGAACGCCGCCACATTGATCCCAATCAGCGTCTTAGTAACGACCGCACCTTCTGCGATTTGGCCACCAAAACGGGTCCTGGGTTTGCGCACAGCAGCTTGTCCTGCAGCTAGGCAGTCTGGGCACTGAAAGCCCACTGCAGCTGAGGTCATGCAGTCTGGACAGATCGGTCGTTCACACCGACTACACCGGATATATGTCTGACGGTCTGGGTGCCGGTAACACACCGGACCAACAGCTGAACTAGTCACGGCTTTCAATAACAACAGATTCAATGACGACATCGCCCAGTGGCTTATCGCCAGGTGCCGTTGGGGTCGTGCCGATGGCGTCGACAACATCGCGACTGGCTTGGTCCTCTACCTCACCAAAGATGGTGTGCTTGAAATTCAGGTGCGGAGTCTGGCCCAACGTAATGAAGAACTGGGATCCGTTGGTTGCCGGTCCCGCATTAGCCATTGCCAACAGGTAGGGCTTGTCGAAGGCAAGCTCTGGGTGGAACTCGTCATCAAAGGTGTACCCAGGACCGCCAAAACCCTTGCCCAATGGGTCACCACCTTGAATCATGAATCCACCAATGACACGGTGAAAGATTGTGCCGTCGTAGTAAGGACCGCTGCCGGGCTGATTGGTACGGGGGTCAACGTAATCCTTAGTGCCCTGGGCCAATTCGACAAAGTTGCGAACCGTCTTCGGCGCGTGGTCGGCAAACAAGCGGATCACGATGTCGCCCTTGTTGGTCTTCAAGGTTGCGAACTGAGTCATGGGCACTCCCGAGTGTGAAGTAGATTGGAACCACATCCTATGCCGTCGCCTTGGAGCATGCCGTGAGTGCAAACCCCACTATTGAACGCCCTGCCTTTGCCGACGGGTACCAGCCCGCCGAACCCATTGCCTTTGATCCAAAACCTTGGACTGAAGTGGCCGAGATCATGAACACCACGACCAGTTACTTATTCGCCACTACTCGCGCCGATGGGCGGGCACACTCAACGCCAGTGTGGGGATTGATCGTGGATGGAAACTTCGTATTTAGCACGGCACCACAATCTGTCAAGGCCAAGAATCTGCATCGTGATCCTCGATGCTTTATTCAGATGCAAATCAACGAAAATGTTGTTCTCATGGACGGCGTAGCAACCCCAGCAGATCCTGCCTTTGTCAGTGGGGACGACTTTCTGGACCGGTATGAGGCCAAATATCACCATCGCCCCAAGCCTGAAGACATGGCCGGTTCTGGGTGGATCGTCAAACCTGTGACAGTGCTGTTTTGGAATGAGCACGCCATGCTCGAATCCCAAGCGCGCTACCGCTTCGAATAGTCCACACGGACCGCACGCAGAGCCAAAAGGGTCAACGCGTAATCTGTACCAGCCCCAAAGCACCATTCGGGGACGTAGCTCAATTGGCAGAGCACCGCCTTTGCAAGGCGGGGGTTAGGGGTTCGATTCCCCTCGTCTCCACAATGAGAAACCTCGCACAACGTGCGGGGTTTTCTTATTGTGCGAGTCGATCAGCGGGGAATCGGGAGGAGCTCACCCTTGGGGTGAGCGACGGCTCCCCTCGTCTCCACAATGAGAAACCTCGCACAACGTGCGGGGTTTTCTTATTGTGCCCAGTAGCACTCAGCCACACAGGACCTAAGTCCGGTGACTGCCTTTTGGCATTTCCCTAAGCCCTGCCTTCTGCGATGCTCAATGAGATGACACAAGACTTGCAGCCAGCGGACGTGACCAGGCCGGTCACGATGGAGCGAACGTTGGGCTTGTGGAAAGTCACTGCCAGCGGAGTGGGGATCATTGTTGGCGCCGGCATCTACGTGCTCATCGGCGATGCAGCTGGCCTAGCCGGCCCGCGAGTGTGGCTGTCTTTTGTCATCGCAGCCACCTTGAGTGCTCTATCGGCCCTGAGTTACGCCGAACTTGCTTCTATGTATCCAAAAGCCGGAGCGGAATTCGAATACACCTCACACGTGTTCCCCGCCTGGCTATCGTTCCTCATTGGTTGGATCATGTTTGTTGGTCTCATCGTTGCCAGTGCAGCAGTGGCCTTAGGTTTTGGTCAGTACCTACAAAACTTCGTCACACTCCCGCCGACCTTCGGGGCACTGGCCTTATTGATGCTCATCGCAGCGCTGGCGCTTTCGGGA
>Ga0194055_10000902_pt1 | contig 24076 bp, 17 predicted proteins | sample SepL449m_MetaG_FD_155482 | JGI IMG/M metagenome (GOLD analysis project Ga0194055, IMG submission 155482) | Anoxic zone freshwater microbial communities from boreal shield lake in IISD Experimental Lakes Area, Ontario, Canada - Sep2016-L442-9m | ecosystem: Environmental > Aquatic > Freshwater >... | reverse complement strand
ACCTGGAATTGATGGCGGCAGCGAGCGAAGTGGCTAGCTGGCCCGAAGTGCTGCTGGTCGTATAGGGGACGATTGTGTTCCCGACGCCGATGGAGGCATCCGAAGAAAATTCAAAGCGTCGAACCGTGCCATTGCCACCGGTGACGGTGACAATCCGGCCTTCCAACGAAGCGGTACCACCGGCATTGAATCGAAGTTGTCGCTCGAGAGGTGCGGTATCAAACCAGAAGTTGAAAATCCCTCCTGCGACTCCATCACCATCGCCATCCAGAGCGATTCCGGGATCCTTCGGACCGGTGCTAACATCGCGGATGGTGTCCGAACCATCGGTTTGTGCTCGGAAGGTGACTCGCAGATCGTACTTGCCTTGAGTGCGTCCGCCCGTGCCCGTGCCCGGTACGGTCGGATCGTACTTGTCATTGCCAGATGCCGAGACACCGATGTAGTACACACCGGAGTCGAGGTTCATACGGATCAACGAGTCTTTGCCAAAGTAATTGTCGTTCTGCGAAATCAGATCGACCTTGCCACCCGTCAGAACAATCGGGGAATAGGTGACGTCGCGGTCACCGATGACTGTGCTTCGGTTCCCTTTGTTCAACTTGGCGATGACTAGGCTTCGAGCGGCAGGATCGTTGTCTAGCGCCGTGAGGAGCTCATCGACGGTCGATTCACTTCCAAGACTGGAATTGAGATCGATGGTAACGGCATTGGGGAATGTATTGATGATCGGCTTGGCACCGACACCCCGATTGCTACGTGTGACATAAACTTGAAGGTTGTTCCCTTGCTTGCCTGGATTCACGGCAGTGAAGAGAACTTCCAATCCGCCACCTGCTCCGAGGTTGGAGAGAGCCGTAGCTTGTGTTTGCTTGTAGAGAGCAAGTCGCGTATCGAGGTTGCTGCTGGTCGAAGCGCGTTCTGCGAAAGTCTCAGCGACGAGCGCACCTTCTCGGGACTTACCATCGGGTCCGAAGTCGACATTGAAGCGATACAGGTCAATATCGCTGCTCTCAGGACGATTGAGATACTGTGCTCTCAGAACATCCAAGTTGCCTGGGAAGACCGGTTCGAAATTGCGATCCGCGCTCGGTGGGAAGTTGATGAAGGCACTATCGAAGTTCATCAACGTGGAGGGATCGGCATCCCCTGCGCGAGCCAAGCCGAGAAGCAATCCGATGCTAGCTGTTGCAGCCCGCGTCATGTTCTCGCCGTAGTTATCGTTCCATGTATTGTCGGCGGAGAAGACTGCCAAACTGGTTTGGAAGGCAGGGTCGATCCGAACACCCCAGAAACCACTGTCTGCGTTTTCAACGCGCAAACCGCCGCCAGGGAGAGCCCCCAAAGCACCCAACGCCATCGTCAGGCCACTGTCGGGAGTTTCGACGAATTGCACGCCGATCTTGTTCGACCACAACGAGAAGGCTTCGCGAATACGAGCTTTTTGCTTTTCGGTAATGGCATTGGATTGAGCGACGCCGCTCACCGAACCATAACCACTCTTGAAGTTGTAATAGATCGTGCGAATGCCGTTGAACTGATCACCCGTGAACGAGGGGTTGATGTAGTTCTCGAAGGCTTCCGGTACGTTCCGCGTACCAGGATCATTGTTCGCACCGATCAAATCCAACGTATGGACTTCGGGATCAATATTCGACGTCAGCAACAACGTTGTCAGCGGTACGGCTTTGGAGCCGATCGTTCCCAAATCCGCTGCGGTATCGAACGAAGAACCCAGTCCATTCAGTGTGACCGGTGAGTAATTGATCGGGCGACTTCCAACGATCGTGTTGGCGATGCTTCCGGGTTCGATGGTGACCGTCATCAAGGCAGACGAGATGGTCGACTTTTGGAGAGCATCGACGACTTGTTCGACCGTTGCGGTCGCGGATGCGATATCCACGACGATGATTCCACCCACGTTCGAGACCGTCGGTGCTCCACCCATCAGGGTGTTGACGAAGGAAACTTGAAGTCCTGAGCCCGCTTCACCTAGAACCTTCGACGTAAATCGGACCTTGGATGCTCCGCCAGTATTCAAATCCGAAATGGCTGTTGCCGAGGCTTCGGATCGGACCGGTTGAATCGGGCTGGATTCACGCGTGCCAACTCGGAGACGGAACGAACTCGAAGCGAGTCCCGGACCGGGAAGTGTATTGATGTCCTGCGAGAATCGAAGAGTCGCCGTATTGGCGGTGGCGTTGTACGTGACCTTCTCTGGTTTGAACGTCAGGTCATCCGTATTGCGAACGGTATTGGCTGTGTAGAAAAGTTGATAGAAGTCAGGGTTCTCGACACTGCCAGCCATTGGAAGGCCGTTCGCGTCGTTTTCAACGTAGAGCTTTTCACTATCGAAGTAGACAATGATGGTGTCTCTTCGTTGCTCAAGCACTCCCGCTGCATTGCGAACCACGGGTTGTGGAACAACCGCTGTTACTTTGGAACCGAGATCCAAACGGAACTCGATGGTGTCCTGACGCGTGTTCGGATCGCGAGGTTGGAACAAATCACCATTGGTATTTCGCAGCCCGGTGATTCCTCGAGCCGTATCATCAAATCCAAAAACTTCCAAGCGATAGACGTCATCCGGTAGGTTCTCCGCAAACCGCAGGGTGACTTCGTTTTCGTTAGGATTGTCGCCGATGATCACGGCGCCAGGAACAATCATTACGTCATTGCTCTGCTGGACAAAAATCGGGGAGTACGTGACTGGATCGACAGTTCCCAAGGCGGTCGCTGGGAATCCGCCATTGATCTTTGCGGTGAGTTTGGCGGAAACCGGTGAACTGGGGGAATTGACGTAGTCGACGAGTTGCTGCGCGGTGATGGTAGAACCGGAACGCGAGTTCAACACAACATTGATGATGCTGCCATTGATCGTGATCGCAGGCGGCTTGCCAGCCCCCAGGTCTGCCCGCGTCACATTGATGCGCAGAGATTCCGATGCATTCTTCGACGTGAGTTGAATATCGACTCGGCCACTGGTTCCAAAATCGGTCGAAACGCTCGGAAGTGCAAACGTACCGTCTCCACCGGCGCGACTGACGCGAATGCCAGCAACCGTTGCAGCATCGATGATTTGTGCGTCATCGAAGCGGAAAGTCAATTCACGAGGTGCTACGGATCGGACAGAACCGTTTTCAATCAGATCACTGTTGTTGGGTTGCACGCCGATCAAAAGCGGGCCGCTCGATGTTTTCGCATCGGCTTCCATTTGTAGACTGTACAACTGGGTTTCCCCAGCGTTGGCTGCGTTGATTCGCAAGCGATAGGTGCCGGGTGACAGATTCGGACTTTGTAGGATTTCGGGAACGCCGGCTGGGTTGGTGTTCGCAGTTGCGACAACCTCTCCCGTTAGACGTTCGATTTGAACGTTTAAGTTTCGGTTGATCAGAGTGTTGACCGTCGATGGATTCCCCCCCTGCGGTCCCACGTCGTACTGGAATCCAATTGGATTCAGCGTGACCTTGCGAAGTTTGGCTGTTCCAACGGTGAACAAGTAGTAGTCGGTATCTTCACTTCGGTCGATCGACAGATTATCGAATCGATTGACTCCATTGCCAAGCAATCCGAGGTTGGATGCCTGTGCGGACGAATCGTTGTTCTCGAAGTCGTCGCCGTAGAGGGTTTGTGCAGCGACGACGTCGTCGTGTTGCGGGCCCGAGAAGGCGAGGGATGCAAAGGGCTCCATCAACTTCGTTTGATCGACAGGGATCACGTGTGCCAACCCGAGTCCGTGACCCGACTCGTGCGTCAGCACATTGAAGAAGCCACGGTTCTCACCATTGGGACCATCCGAATTGTCCCTGTACCAACGATCGGAGGTGTCGATCACCATATCGCCGTCAGTACCCGTATTCCCACTACCGTTGGGATAGAAGTTAAACGCGAGAATGCCAAAGTCGCCGTCGACCGCTGTTCCACCGACACGCACGTCCCCTCGAATCCCAGTGACCCCACGGCTAGAAGCGACGTAGGAGGCACCATCATCGTTGGGCTCGTACACAAAATTCAAGCCAGAAGTGGAAGACCACCTGTCATAGGCACTCCTCAATAAGTTAAACCAAGGACGATTCGCAACCGCACCACCGGCAGTGCCGTAGATCCCATCCAAGAAGGAAATCAAATTCGAGGATGCAAGCCCTCCATTGATCGTGCTCACTTGGGTTCCGTCGGGAACAATACTCCACGAGATCGTGGCTGGGTCCCCAATATTCGGGCTGGGACCTCCCGTGGGATTCGTCCAACGCGAACCCTGAAGATTGATGTTCCCACTACCACCGCCGACGTTCCCGCCGTTACCGGACCATCCGCCATTCAACAGACCCAACTGATCGGTCAATGAAGAGACATAGGATGGGTCCGTTCCCGGAGCGAAGATTGGCGCAGCGGCCAGCAAATCACGTCGCTCCAAGTTCTCGCACAAGAGCGATCGAAAACTCGATCGACGCTCTCGGAGTCGCGACTGACTGCGGTTCTTGGACCTGGATTCATCAATTCCCATTTGCGAATAACCTTAATACCAATTTGGATTGGCGGGTCACAATGGCAGGAAATACGCCGTAATGGCGCGTACTACTCCCGCGGAACACTTGAGTTCGAGTATAGTTAGCCGGATTTGGGATGCAAACTTGTGCCGGATGCGTCGACCTTTTCGACCGCTTTTTGGCGAACGATGCCTAGCAGTAAGTACTCTGCAACATCCACCTCGGCGGTGATTCATCCGCAAAATCAATTGCATTCACCCCATCCTCTATGCCATAGACCGACGAAAACGAGGGTTTTGCGGACTATGACGTCGATTTGGATGCCATCAAAGAGGAATAGTTCCCCTCAGTCTTATGGGAAAAGAAAACCGAGATTTTTTTCAGTACGGCGATTTTCGATTCGTGATCCTTTATCACACCGGCTTGAAGCAAGGGGATCGGGATCATTGGGACTGGATGTTGGACTGGCCCAACGACCTTGAACTCGAAGACCTCAGAAAGACGGGGACGCATCAAGCGAATTGCGAGCCTGCATTCGCGCTCGATGGGTCCGACAAAGAGCCCGCCAGACCTTCTCCTGGGCCACTGCTGACCTTTTGTAGCCCTCTCCCTCCGGCGACTTGGAATTCCGGGGCGCGCTTCGTACGCCTGCCCCTGCATCGCCGAGCCTATCTCGACTATCAAGGCAACGTATCCAAGGACCGAGGCCATGTTCTCCGCGTTGCAGAAGGAACCGTTCAGTGGCGGTCTCTCCAGCCCGAGCGGCTGGTTTGGACCTGCACTGCCATCGATTTTTATGGGGCACCTTTTCCGGATTGGCTGGGAGCTTCATACTGCCTGCAGTTCGCTCCAGCCGCGACGGCCACAGACGCAAAGGAGAGTTTCGAACGCGTAGTGTCGAAACCCATTATTCCAGCCGATGGGGAATTCCCCCAACCTAGCTCAACGGCGGATTGGCTCCTGAGCCGACAGATCCACTCGTAGCGGCGGCTCAAACTTACCATCAGGTTCTCGCAATTCGGGGCCTTGGCTGGAATCCAGTCGGAGTGCGCTACTACCTGTTTTTCGTAAACCTTGCAGGGTAACCGGACGCCAACGCGTTCCTGCTAATTGTCGAGACAACCACCCCGGACACACCCTACGAGGTGCTCAGAACCAAGGATGCACAGCATTGACGATGAATCTCTCCCCGATGATGCGACAATACGAAGAGGCCAAAGCAGCCAGTGGTGACGCCATCCTGCTGTTTCGCATGGGAGACTTTTATGAGTTGTTTCATGAGGATGCAAAGACGGCGGCGCGTGTCTTGGGTCTGACTCTGACCAGCCGCGACAAAGGGGAAAACCCAATTCCGATGGCTGGATTTCCGCACCATCAACTGGAAGGGTATCTTGCCAAGTTAGTGCGACAGGGATTCCGTGTCGCAGTCTGTGAGCAAGTCGAGGATCCCGCCACCGCCAAAGGGCTGGTGAAGCGCGAAGTCCAGCGGATCGTGACTGCGGGAACGCTAACCGATGATGCGTTGCTCGATCCAAACAGCAGCAATCTTTTGTTAGCGATCTATGTTCCCAAACCGGGTGCGAACCCTCGGGACGCAATGATTGGCATGGCCTGGGTCGAACTCTCCACCGGACGATTCGAAGCATCCTCCTATCCCTTCCACCAGCTCCAAGACCAGATCGCACGATTGGAGCCATCGGAGATCTTATTGCGTGAAGACGATGCGTCGATGGAGCGGGACCAACTCGCAGCCTGGGCTCTCACACGACGTCCCCATTGGCAATTCGGTTTTGAAGAAGCTACGCGCGTTTTGCATGGTCACTTTGGTGTTCTCGATCTTTCGGGGATGGGATGGAATCTCGGGGATAGTTCGGCGCGAGACCGACAGGTCGAACAGGAAACGGAATCCGATCGCATCGCGATTGGTGCGGCGGGGGCGGCTATGGCATATCTGCTTGAAACGCAAAAAACGTCGCTCGATCATATTCAGCAACTCGTACCCGCTCGCTTGCAACGATGCCTTGAAATCGATTCCGCGACCCGGAGAAGCCTCGAGCTTACACAAACGATTCGCACCGGTTCGCGAGAAGGTTCCTTGTTGGATGTGGTCGACCGAACAGTCACGCCGATGGGGGCTAGGCGACTATCGCAATGGCTCGCTTCTCCCCTGGTCGTGCCCGATCACATCGAATCCCGTTTGGGCGCGGTATCGGAATTGGTCAGCGAACCCAGGCTGCGGTCTGCGATTCGAGAATCGCTTAACGACGTCTACGATTTGGAACGGCTTTTAGCGCGCGTCGCGACTGGGCGTTGTAGCCCGCGCGACTTGCAACAAGTCGGCCGGTCGCTCCAACAGATGCCCAAACTGAAATCGCTTCTCGAGGAACGGCGATCGCATCGACTGTCGCAACTGAAGGATCGTATCGAGTTATGTGAGACGCTTCTTGAAAGATTGGAAAGCGCTTTGCAAGAGGGATGTCCACTGCTATCCAAGGCCGGCGGATTCATTCGCCCTGGTTACGATGCGGACTTGGATGAATTTCGAAGTCTGGCCAGTGGTGGCAAGGAATGGATCGCGCGCTACCAAGCCGAACAGATTCAACAAACCGGTATTTCGAGCTTGCGCGTCGGCTTCACCTCGGTCTTCGGCTATTACATCGAGATCACCAACACCCATCGCGAGCGCATCCCGGATCATTACATACGCAAGCAAACGCTCAAGAATTGCGAGCGCTACATTACACCGGAACTCAAAGAATATGAGGAAAAGGTGCTATCTGCAGATGAGTCTTCGCAGAGTCGCGAATACGAATTGTTTTTAGAACTCAGAGAGTGCGTGCATCGTTCTACGGCGCAACTACAAACCAATGCAGCCATCATCGCCGAATTGGATTGCTTGGCAGCATTGGCCGAATTAGCGGTGAAACAATCGTACGTGCGGCCCACCATAACCGAGGATGCGATCCTCGAAATTGAAGAAGGTCGTCATCCGGTCCTCGATGTCATGTTGCCGAAAGGGAAGTTCGTCCCGAACGATTGCATGCTCGGTGCTGAGCATGGTCGGATTCAATTGATCACCGGCCCCAATATGGCTGGCAAGAGCACTTACATTCGTCAGACCGCGGCCATTTTGGTCCTGGCGCAAATCGGGAGTTTTGTGCCGGCGAAGAAAGCGACGATCGGCATCGCGGATCGATTGTTCGCTCGCGTCGGTGCCAGCGATGAACTGGCTCGCGGTCAGAGCACCTTCATGGTGGAGATGGTGGAAACAGCTCGGATCTTGAACACGGCCACCGACAAGTCCCTAGTCATCCTGGATGAAATCGGGCGAGGAACGAGCACCTACGATGGTCTGAGTTTGGCTTGGGCAATCGTAGAACATCTGCATGAGAAGAATAAAGCTCGGACTTTGTTTGCAACCCACTACCATGAGCTGGTGGAACTGCAAAAGTCATTGCCCAGTGTCCGCAATTGGAATGTATCCGTGAAGGAATGGGACGATCAAGTGGTCTTCCTGCATCGTATTGTGCCAGGGGGTGCAGACAAAAGTTATGGAATCCATGTTGCGCGATTGGCGGGTATTCCAAAATCGGTCAACGATCGAGCCAAGGACATCTTGAGCCAACTCGAAGCAAATCAAGTCAACCGATACGGGCAGCCAAAGATTGCGCCGCCGCAGAAAAAATCGGGGCACATCCAAATGACTCTGTTTCATTGGCAGGAAAACGAAGTCCTCGAAAAGCTGAAGCAGTTGGAACTGCAAAGTATGACGCCGATTCAGGCCTTGCAGATGCTCGAGACACTTCAGAATCAAGCCAAAACCAACTGAGGTTGGGGGTGGGTTGCGATTCAGTGGGATAGTCTTCCAGACTGTCATGTAGCCTTTTGGAAGTTGTCATTAGAGTTGATCGTGGATCGGCTAGCGCCTCAGGCTCACTCGGCGGGTTATGATGCAATCAACAAGTTGCTGCGCTTTTGAAGAAGGACAGTCCATTCATGCACGACAATCCTTATGAACCGCCAAGACACAATCCGGAGGCCAAGTTGGCGGACGTGGGACCTGATGGCGTGGTCAAACGGAAGTTGCCACGAGCGTTTTGGGTCACATGGATTTCCGTGACGTGTTTTTCGCTGATTGCAGCGATAGCCATACCGCTGATCGGTCTAATTGATACAGGGAGCGATGGCAATGTAGACATGTCAGGGTTGACCATGGTTCTAATAATGATCAGCATTTGGGGACTATGGTTCTCTCCTTTCATCCTCTTTCGAGCCAAGCAATGTGAGAAGTACCAGCATCGCTGTTTGGCTTCGCATGGCGTTGTAATCTACTTGGCATGTTTCGGAGTTTGCTTTGGGTTGGCCTACCTGTCAATCGGCATCTACATGATGCTGATGATGATTGCCGGGAGCTGGAGTCCTCTTCGCGCGGCACCCTCGGCTGCGGCTCCCGGACCGCCAATGATCGGAGTGATTGCGAACGCCGCAACGCTCGTGCCGGTGCTGGTCTTGTATATTTTCTTTCTTCATTGGAGCGCCCGACGACCGACGCTTCAGGATAAAAACAAAACAGCCTTGGATACAACACACTGAGGGGCGGTGAGCTGGATCCAAGGCTGTCTGATTTTATGAGCGGTTACGGATGTGGGAACGACGATCCGTTCCACGACCCATTGCAGTTTGTTTTGATTGTCACAAGTGGGATAGTCTTCTAGACTGTCATCCATCCTGCGATCAAAACCGACTAGATGTCATCGGTGCCTATTCGGCAATTACTGAACGCGAAGCCGCTTCTGAATGTCGGTTTCGAGAACGCCGAAGACTGCTTCATGGCGTTGAACCGACATTTGCAATGCAGCCAGCAGTCGCTTGGCGGTGAAGAAGTTCATGATGATCCGTTGCTTGACGTGGATCGGATCCTTGGGAATTCCAACGGGTTGTGGATTCAGGCCAAAGTCCACGATCAGTTCTTCTGGGGAACCGGTAACGCGGCAGAAGTTGGCATACAAAGCAATTGCATCTTCATCCCGAACTTGAACTTGGACCGCCTGCTGTTGTTGCTGGGGTTTGGTTTCTTGTACTGGATCTTGTTCTACTTCACTCGACATCATTCTCTCTCCAAGAAAAATCAACCAACCGGATGGGACTCAATGCCCTGGTTCTGAAAAAACTCTAACACGCAATTCAGCGAGTGAACCCGCTCTTGATCAAAATTCGAAATTGAATGTTTTGATGAAGTAGCGATACAATCGCCAACCTAAGGATCGCCACGTTAAATGGACTCTGGATTCACCTCGATATCCGGGCCGCGCGGGCACGTCATCGGAAGTGAATGCAACCCGAACTTGGTAGGATGTGCTGATTGGCACAGTTCTACCGGATTCGTCTGTCTTTGTATCGAGGGTGCCGCCGGTCTGGATAGCCAGTTGTGGCGGTACGTCTTTGATCTCCGAAGCGGAGAAGCCCACGATGTTTCCTTTGAGAGATTCCAGCCGAGCTGATTCCAGCATCAGGCTGACTTTGTCGTCGATTTTGAGCAGGTCTCGGTCGTGCTGATCGACGACCAGAATGCCCTCCATGACTTGCTTGGGTGCGACCAAGCACAACAAATCTCCCTCTCCAAAGTAGACGTCGGCATTGGCTGGATCAAATGGATCGCCTTGCCAGCTCGGCAATTGCTCTTGCGCCTTTGCCGCTTTGCTTTCTTCTTTTGAGGGTGGACGGAAGACGAACCCATCGCGGGGGCTTCGGATGGTCAGGTTGGACAGTTTCTCATCGAGCACAGTCAAGATATTTCTTTTGGCTTCTACGTCCTCTTCTTGGACACGTAGGTATTGCATTTGCGTTGCGTCGGAAGCAGACGATCGCTGCAAATCCTGGAGCTTGATCAATGCAACTTGGTACTCGCCGAAGGCCTTGGTCCGTTGGTATTTGAGTTCCAGATTCTCAAGTTCGGCAAGGACTTCGCCGGCTTTTACGGCATCCTGGGGTTTCTTATTCCAGTGGACCAGTTTGCCACCGACCAGGTTTCTGACATCGACGGCATCGACCGGCTGAATTTCGGTCGGGCAGTAGACATAGAACGGGAGGGGCAGGAAGCAGATCACGGCCAGGATACCTAAAGCCACGGCCGAACTGGTGAGGATATTGGCACGTTTCATTTTGCTCGCTCGCCCTGGTGTCTTGAAGAACTTGTAAATCGTCATCACGCCTGGGAAGACCATGCCGGCCACACCTGCGATGGCAAAGGTCCGTCCGAGGGACTGAAGTCCGTAGGGCTTCAGCACTTGGTTCAGAAACATGATGATCCCAAAAGCAACCACCCAACGGTAGATAAAGGATCCAATGATGTAGGCACCGAACAAGACGCGATTCCCTTGTGGCAAGAAGGGGTTGTCTTGTAGTTCGAGTCCCAAGCAGTTCTTTTGGAACCAACGCTTGAGGATCTCCGATGCTTTCTGGCGCAGGTTGGGGATCTCCAGCGTATCCATCAAGATGTAGTAACCATCGAATCTCAGGAGTGGATTTCCGTTGAAGACGACGGTGCTGACGGAACAGATGAACATCACGCTCAAACAGAGAAAGTGAAACATGCCATCTTCGCTGAACCACCACAAATACGTAGCGATGGATGCGAGGATCAATTCCACGTACATGCCGGCTGCACCGATAAATACGCGCTGCCATTTGTTCGGCAGCATCCAAGAGTCGGAGACGTTGCAGTACAGGCAGGGAGTGAAGACGAGGAACATCATCCCCATCTCATGGCATTCGCCACCAAACTTTTTGCAACTCAATCCGTGACCGAATTCGTGGAGCACCTTGACGGTACCCATGGTCAGTCCCAACCAGATCCAATTGTTGGCTGCAAAGAACTGTTCGAAGGTAGGAAGCTTGCCTCGAAACTCTTGGTAATTGACCAAGACCAACGAGATGGCCGAAAGCCCAAACAACAGGGCCACGATCAAGCAAGCGGGAGTGAATAGCCATCCGAACCATGGCAGCAAGGCGTTTAGGATTCGGTCTGGATCGATACCCCGAAACCGGATGGCGAAAATGTTGGAGAGCTTACTGAAGAGTTCTTTCCGTTTTTTTGTTTCTCCTCGACGGCGGAGCGGTTTTCCTTGACCGCTGGCGTGGGAGATGACCAGCCCACTTCGGTGGAGCATGCCGACGAACTGCTGCAGATCCTGGAGACTAATTCGCTGCGGAGCAAAGTCCGCTTGGAACCGATCCTTGATGCTCTGAAGGGAGGTTTCACCATCGAGCATGTTCAGGATGGCGAACTCTTCTTCGTGGAAACGAAAGTAGTTCAGCCCCACAGGTTCTTTGACCACCCAGTAGGCTTTTCCGTCGTATTTATGTTTTCGGGATTCCAAGTCGGGGCGCCGGCGCAATTTCAGCGGCCGCATCGCGCTGTTGACTAAGGAATCCGCCATCGTGGTCATGCGTAACTCTCCCCTTTGGCCCTAAAGATTTCGTTCGTTCGAACTTCCTCGGTGCGCCATGGATCGCTCCTCCGAGCGAAACCTTGCACACATGGGATGCAGAACGTGTTGGCAAGTTCCCAGAAAGGTCTGGGATGTCTTCCTAGCGGTTGGGATAGATTTCGACCCGGGCATCCATGGAGCCGCGGAATAAATATCTGCCGTCCACGATTCGATTGGGGATTTCCACCCACACGCGATACTCATTGATTCCGTCGCGGCTTCCTTCGGATTCTGGTTTGACGAATCCGACGACGCCATCAACGACTTCGACTTTGCCGGAGCCGATCGGTATGAAAACTTTTGCGGGCGCACCCACGAGAAGGTTGGGAGAATCCGCAACCCGGAGACTTCCTTTGACTCGAAACTTTTCTAGCGAGACCAACCGCAGGATTTCTTCACCTGCTTTGACCCATTCAAAGCGTTCTTTTTTCACCTCGGCGACGACCCCAGCAAAGGGCGCGCGAATCGTCCTCAACTCGATCTGAACGCGGGAAGCGCCCAGTTTTGCTTTGTTGACTCCGACCGCTGCCTTATTGATATTCTGTTCCCGTTCCGAGACGTTGATTTGAAACAACGCTTTGATCTTCTCCAACCGCTTCTTCTCCCACTCGTCGAGGTTCTCGACCCCTTCGGCATACAGTTCCTGAGATCGTTTGAAAACCGAGGTGGCCACGTCGTGCGAGGCCTTGGAGAATTTGATCTGGCTGTCATCGTCCGCCTTGAGCTGGGCGGACTCCAGTTCCCTTTCCGCAATCTCTTCTTCGGCTTTGGCCAATCGATTATCGATTTCAATCAAGACGGAATTGGCTTCCACTACGGACCCTTCGTCGACGTGCAATTCCTGAATGATTCCGTCGGTTTGGGCTGGGATCGGAATGTCATTGACGAAGGACAGCACGCCGGTGTAGGTAAGGGTGCCAGCAGATGGACTCGCTGAACCGCTATTCAGTCCTGGGTTTCGCAAGGCGCCCGTGTCGGCTGGGACTCGCAGTCCCGTGGCGGGCACATTGGGCAGGCCGGATTGAGGGTTTGCCGATGGAGGTAACGAGCCGCCGGAAGGTGGGAGTGTCAGTGAGGCCTTTGCATCTTGCCGAGCCGGGCTCGATTCGATCTGAACCAATTTCCCGGAAGAGCGTTTATCGGCTTCTTTCGGATCGCCTTGACCAGCGATGAACCGTACGGCGGACGGAGAAACGGCGGACGGAGAAAGAGTACCATCGCTTTGGCTCGACACGGAACCAGCAGGCACGTCGATCTCCCTTAACGAGGATGGATGGAACTCGGTGCGAAGGTCTTGATTTTGGTTACTCAGCCAAGCGCCAATCGCGAATACGATCGCTAACGCGGAGAATCCGATCACTATTCGTTGAACCATACGATAGATATCCAATATCGATTCGAAATTGACTAGAACAACAAGTTGGCTCGGATCCATTCGATGACTTCGTAGAAGCATACGAATGCAACGCTTCGTTTGCCGCATTTTACATCGGCCATGACCCGAGCACCTTGACGGCGCGATATCTTCAGGAGTGCATCATCGTTAGGAACACAACGCAAGCGTACAACGGCTCCATCCTCGGCATCCAATTCGGCACGTTGGCCGACACCGGGAGCATACAGTTTACCCATGTGTTTATCTTCGGGAGCCGTCATCAGAATGATCTCGACATCGAGATAGGGCTCGTTGTTTTCATCCCGCTTGCTCTCATGTTCGAATGCATAGTCGAGATAACGCATCCGTTTCTCAGGCATGAGAACTTCCACTTCCCATGGCCCTTCCGGGTCCGCGATCGACATTAATTTTTGACCTGTGACGACGGGGCGAGCATTGAGAACTTTTTCGACATCCCAAGTCGTGACGTGTCCGTCGATGGGGCTGACTCGCAGCAGTTGTTTCTGGCGATCGACCAGGATTTCGAGTTCGCGACCGCGATTGTCGGCTTCCTGTTCAGCCTGATGAAAATCCTGCTTGATACGGATCTTGTCGGCCTCGGTCAGGGCGGAGTTGTTGCTGAGTTGGCGTTTCAGTTCGTAGGTCTGTTGGACCGACTGTTTGTATTGGCCACGCGTCGTTTCGATTTGATGACTGAGCTCTGCATTCCGTAGCAGCACCAAGGGTTGATCCTTGTTGACAGTATCGTCGTGCTTGACGAAAACCTTTTCGACTTCGCCGTCGATGTGTGCAAAGACTTGGCGTTCGACCGTCGGTTTGAGTTCTCCGTTGCCTTGCAAATCAAAATCCCAAGGAACCAGGAACATGGCGAGAATACCTGCACCTAGCAGTCCCAAGATCGAAGCTGTCTTCGGAAGGGCGGAGCCGCGAAACATCCACAAGCAACGATCGAGAAAGCGCCACACCGGCATGAACAAGATGTTGCTGTGGTCGATCGAGTTGCTGATCGCGCGGCATGCATGTTCGTAAACGAGGTCGGTTCGCCCTTCGAGCGTTTGCCGCGAAAGCTGGGTTTCGATTTGCTCGACGATCAACGCTCCGATGACATCGCGATGGATGCGCGTTTCATTCGTCTCATTGCGTTCTGCAAGTATGTCCCCTTCGAGTTTGCGTTCCGGCTGACGAATGGGCAGTACAGTCACCGTCCTTCCGTGCGATAGATCGACATAGTCTTCGATGGCTTCTTCAATCTGAGGAGGCAGGTCCTCGGTGGCACCGTCGTACCATAGGGGCTCACCACTTTTGATCACCCGTGTCGCGAGGTTGTTCAGCGATTGGACGATGTTCGAGCGATTCTCGATGGAATCCTGGCCGCTGATGGCGATGACTTTGGCTTTACCACCCTTGAGCACCGCAACACTGACGCGGTCGCAATCGATCAGTCGCCGCCCTTCGTTGGCAATAGTGAACGCTGTATCTTTCAAATCGAGATTTTCGTGAACGAGTCGGGCAAACTGGTCGGATTGCTGCCACAGCTCTTCCCGAATCGCAACTTCCTGGAGCGTATGCCCTTTGATCCAATCGCCAATCAGTTTCGACATGTGTTCGACGAATCGGAGGTACCCTCGCTGCGCTTCTGGAGGAGTATCCGAGCGTTGGAAAATCTCAAGCAATCCGACGTTTTGTTTGGGTGAGGCGAGGGGGGCCGTGACCAACAGGAACATGGTCGGGTTGGCTTCCCCTTCGTCGGGAGAAGCCGACATCGGTGGAATCAATTCCGGTTTGCCTTGGCGGATCAATCGTGTCAGAAGTCGGCCGTGTTGAATCGCTTCTTCGTTTTGAGAATCGACGAGATTTTCCGAAATATGGATCTGGTGCGTGAGACGCAGTCCCCCTTCACCATCCACCATCCAAATCGCCCCTCCGACCGCGGCCAGAGCGTTGACGACACGGGTGAGCACAGCGGGGTAGAACTCCGAAGCCGGTACATCCGACTTCGACAGTTCAGCGACTTCATTCACGAGGTTGCGGATCTGCCGCTTCGTGGTTTCAACGTTTTCTTCGGTGGGTCCGGACGCCATAGCCGACCATTCGGTAGAAGCTGACAATAAGAAAACCAGAGCGGTCTCGCACGGCGCGATGGTCTGCTCTGAAAATCGATCCGTGATGGACACGCATCTTGAGTTCCATCATTCGATGCGACGTCGAAACTTACAAACATAGAACTCCGTCGAAGAAACCAAAAGCTCCAATCGAGGGAAGTCGCGGCAGAATTCGCGAGTTCGTCAATTAGGCTGTCGGATAGGTGGGATACGACAACCTTTACGGGGGGGATGACTATGGTGTAGAGAAGGACTCTAAGTGTCCAAAATGGCCCCGCAAGGGAAAGAAAAACGTCGATTTGCACGGATTTGCGGGCCGTACGATCTCAGTCGGCGTCGGAAGTGACCTCGGCTCCTTGGCGAGTCGCCATGGCTTGGTAGACGCGAAGATCAATGCTATTGGCAAGCATCCGCGTGGCGCAATCGCCGAAGATGAAGTGCGTGCCAGATCCATGACGGCTAGAAAAATCATCGAAGTGGCCGATTGGACTGTTTGGAACGTGGTCGGTGACTCCTAGGAATCGAGCCCCCGGGTCGGCCGCACCGTCGACCCAACCGTGCCAGACCGAGCCACCCAACCGGCTTGAACGCTCACCCACCATCATGGTGTTGCTCAAACCATCGACTAAGTCTCGGGTTCGGATGACGGAGTTTCCATAGAAAGTCCCATCTCCTCGATAGGGGGCTTCGTCGATTTCCAAGGTCCCAAAAACACCGACATAATTGCTCTTTGCAATGCGAAACAACTTGGGTCCTTCATCCACATTGTGACCGATGTGTTCGTCGGCTTCTTCTTCTGGCGTTTCGGCCCCGATTTCAAATGTAGGGTCACCCGGATCGGAGGGGCAAAGGTAGGGGGATACAGTGCTCATGCGGTACGGCTGGTTCCTCGCGCTATCGACTGGAAAACGGTTGTCGATCTGAGCATAAACATTGTTTTGTTCGATGTAGGGCAGCAGTGCATGGCTCCATGCCCAACCTGGATGGAGAGGTTGGACGACATCGACCCAGCCACTCGGAAATCGGCGATGGGCGCTTTCATAATTCGACAGACCCAATCCGATTTGTCGCAGATTGTTCATGCATTGGGCTCGACGCGCCGCTTCTCGCGCGGCCTGGACTGCAGGCAAGAGCAACCCGACCAAGATCCCAATGATGGCGATGACCACCAGCAATTCGACCAACGTAAATCCAGCTCGAACCGATGAGCGTCGCTTCCTGCAACCCGCGTACACCATGTCCCGAAAACCGCGTGGCTCACTCGACACTTTGTTTTCGCCGAAGAGACCTCGAAAACAGGTGTTTGTCCTCGTACCAAGACTGGGTTGGGATTGGTACAACATGATTGGATCTTCTCCGGCCATTTGGCTCTGAAGTAGTCTGATTCAATGGAGGATCGAGTGCCCCGCGAGATCATTCCCCGCGAACTGATTTTCAACCTACAGATCCATGGTAGACCCACCGTCCTAGCTTTCAACCAGTTGCACGTCGGATAGTATTCTTTTTGCAAAAGAATTGCAATTGAGAATCGCGTTTTTTTGTTCTCCATTTTACGAACGGGTTTCCTGCAGTTACTTCGACACAGCCGACAAAAGTGAGCCTGAGGCGCTAGCCGATTTCTTTCGAATTGCAAAAATCGGCTGGCACCTTTTGAAGTTGCGCTATTTGCATCTCTCGAAGCCTCAATCCATGTTTTCCCTGGTCTTTTCGTACTCGTACTCAGCGTTAGCGGTACTCGTACTCGATGCAGTATCTTCGAGTATGCGGTATCTTCGAGTATGTAGTATCTTCGAGTACGAGTACGAGAACCATTTCATTGAGAACGAGTACGATAAAAGCCAAAACAGCGCAACTTCAAGACTAGCGCCCCTGGCTCGTGGAAACGAAAATCAACTTTTGTCGGCTGTGTCTACTTCGGCATCGTTAGGAGTCTCTATGACGCATGATTCGATCCCCGGTCGTTCGCCTGAGGGAATGGAAGAAGAACCCTGGCGGATCGCTGTCCGCTGGCAAGAATACGATGGTGAACTCCGCGCTTGCCTGCTTCGGATTCTTGCAGTTGTCTTGATGTATGGGCTTTATCTTGTTCAATCGTGGTCCGTGGCAAAAACGGAAGCCGCAGGGCGCTTCCATCAACAAGTCACGATGATCTCCATCGTTTGGCTCTTCCTGTCGCTGGGAACGCTGATGATGCTGCGAGCCCGGTTCATGCCTGCTTGGATGAAATATCTGACCACGGCGATCGATCTGGTTCTCGTCACTTTGCTCTGCCTGCTCGGACATGGACCGTCCAGCCCGGCGGTGATGATTTTTTTCCTGGTTCAAGCTCTTTCAACGTTGCGATTTCGGGTGGGGCTGGTGGTGCTCGCAACGGTTGGAAGCATGTTGGGATACATGGTGAATGTTGGAGCGGCAGACGATTCGTGGCTGGATGCGAACCATTCAACGCCACTCTTGCAACAAGCGATCACATTGGCCACGCTCGCATCGGTAGGACTGGTCTTGAGCCAGATACTGCATGTCGCGAAGCGAGTCACACTCTCCTATCAATCGCGAGCCACTTCAGGGAGATCGACAATCGATGGATGACACTTCCCTCTCAACGACTGCCAAGACCCGCGCGAACGTCATCGCTCAGTGCATATGTCCCAAGTGCCAAGCGACTATGAAGCCGACCGACAAGCGGTGTTGGTTGTGTTCGGCCAACAATGAGAGCCCCAACGCCTTTGGTGAGTCGGCATCCGTAATTCCGGACCCATCCTTTGGAGAGATTCCGACATCCTCCGTGGTCGCTCGTTCATTCCCACCCATCGAGTCGCGTTATTCGCGATGGGACACAATCGCATGGTGCATTCTCGGATTGTGCGCTGTGATGAGTGTCTTGATTGCGATTGGGATCGCCGTCGATTCACCTGGAGGATTGATTCCGTTTGCAATCGTCCTGGTTCCTTCCATCATCGTGACCCTGCTTCGCGGATTTGCCGATCGAGGTCCGCAAGGAGAATTGAAGCCTCAAAAGATCTTGGTAACCCTGCTCATCTCATGGGTCATTACGATGGGCGCAGTGTTTATGCTCTCGGTGGCTGCGGTGGTTTTGATGTTCCTCGTCTGTTTGACTCAAATTGCCAGACCTTGAGACCCAGGATGGACATGGATCGATATTCTTTGTCGGCATGTTTTGCGTTGCTGTCGGACTCGGGTTCGCGGGTCGCCCGATCTTCGAAATCACGCGGATTCATCGGGACGGTGCAAGGTCAAGTGTTTGTGCCAATGGGTATCATCCAACTTGGGATGATCGGTACGCAAATGAACGCCACGGGATTCGGTACGAACCAAAGCGGCCTGTGTCATCGCCAGAGACACGGTCAAAATGTTTTGAAGTTCCCAACCGTCGGTTTGCTGAAGATCGTGCGATAAGACATAGCTGCTATATCTGCGAATCTCGTGCAGGGCTTCTTCCAGCCGCTCGCGCCGACGCTGGACTCCCACGTTTCGCCACATCAGCGACCGGACCGCATTGCGAATATCGGACAAGTCGATGGGCTGGGACGACGGGGCTCGAGGGGCGTGGTGGATGGGTAGGACCTGCATCTCCAGGCTGGAGTGTTCGAGGGCAGCCGACGACGCATTCCTACCCGCGATTGAGCCATACACCAATCCTTCGAGCAAACTATTGGATGCCAATCGGTTCGCACCATGCAGTCCGCTACTGGTGACTTCGCCAGCAGCCCACAACCCTGGCAGCGTGGTTCGCGCTTGATCGTCGATCCATGTCCCACCGATCATGTAATGGGCGCCGGGACGGACGGGGATTGCATCGGTCGCAATGTCCAGTCCAAATCCATGGCAGACTTTTGCAATGCCTGGAAAGCGCGCTCGCACATGGGTTGGATCCAGGTGTTTGAGCGTTAGATACACACACGAGGACTGCGTCTTCTCCATCTGGCTGACGATGGACTTGCTGACGACATCGCGGGGTGCAAGTTCGAGCCTTGGGTCGTAGTCCTTCATGAATCGATAGCCGGTCGCGTCGACCAAGTGGGCCCCTTCTCCTCGGATGGCTTCCGTGATCAGCGTGCGGGAACTTCCTGCGATGTAAAGAACCGTCGGATGGAATTGCATGAACTCCATATCGCGGAGAACGGTACCGGCTCGAAAGGCGATCGCGTGACCGTCCCCTGTTGCCACGAGCGGGTTGGTCGACTCGCGAAAGATTTGACCACAGCCTCCCGTGCACAAAATGGTTTCCTTCGCCCAGACCAATACGGGAGGACGGCCTTGGAAGGAAACGACGGCCCCACAACAGCGCCCTTCATGGGTCAGTAAGTCAATGGTGTATGCCTCTTCGCAAACCTCAATGTTTTTACGTTTGCGGATGTGATCGATCATGGCCCGCATGATCTCCTTGCCAGTCGCATCTCCTAACGCATGAATGATGCGCTGATGCGAATGCCCACCTTCGCGACCTAAAATGAGTTGACCATCGAGTTGATCAAAGTGGGTTCCCCAATCGATCAATTCTGCAACACGCAAGGGGGCTTCACGGACGACCATGTCGACGGTCGCTTCATCGCATAGACCACAACCGGCGACCAAAGTGTCTTGCACATGATTATCAAAGCGATCCTCGGGATCCCACACACTGGCGATGCCACCTTGCGCGTAGGTACTGTTGGACTCCGCCAGTTTGTCCTTGGTCAAGACCATGGTGCGGAGGGAGGGATCGATTTCGTGTGCGGCTCGCAGGCCTGCGAGCCCTCCGCCGATAATCAGTACATCGGTGAAGTAATGCCCCATGTGCTTGGGGAAAATCGGAACCAGGTACCGAGGAATCCAATCCCGCCATGGCAAATCGATGGCGGTATTGGGGAGAGATTGGGCCATATCAATTCGCTATCCAGAAGGGGACGGTTCCAAATTCGATTCATGAACGAACTAGGTCCCAGGACCAGTTCGAAATGCAGCGACGCGTGGCGCGACGAACCATGCTGTTGAATCATGCTCCAGGTTACTCGTCTTCAGGCCGAAGAGGATCATCCGTATCGAAGAAAAAATCATCCAGGCCCATCGGTAACGAATCCCCACCGAGCGATTGTCGTTTGCGTTGGGCCAAGGCAGCGAGATCCAACGCTTCTTCTCCAAGACAAGCCACGACCGACTCCGCCCATGCCTTTTCCAGAGCAAGCGGATGATCCTTGCTTTGTGCTAAGCGTTTGATCGCATATCGCAAAACGTTGATGCCATCGCGAGCGGAAAAATCAAGCTTGAGAACATGCGCTGTCTGAAGGAATTCGACGGTCAACGCCAAAACCTGAGGCTCTGCAAAGGGCAGATGGTATTGCAAAATGGCCAACTCATCTTTGCGATTGGGGAACCCCACCTGGAGAGTCGGTTGAAGTCGGCTAAGGATGTAGTCCGGGATCTCGTACGTAGAATCGTCTTGATTCATGGTTACGGCCGCTCGAAAGTCGGGATGGGCTGGGATGGTAATACCCGCCACAATCGATTCCACATAACGCCTCTGGTCAAACAATGGAGCAAGCGACGCCCAGGACTTTTCGTTCATGCGGTTCCCTTCGTCGAGAACGCATACACCTCCACGAATCATGGCGGTCACTAACGGGGATGCGTGGTACGCGATTTTCCCTTCGCTCGAGAGGACCGGTGTCACCAACAAATCTTCGGGCCGGGTGTCGGAGGTGCATTGATAGATGTAAAGCTCTTGCTCTCTCGCTTTCGCTGCGGCCATCGCCAGTGCCGTTTTCCCAACACCAGGTACCCCGACTAAACGGGGCGTGAGAGGTAGATCCTCGGGAGCGACAGTTAGCCAGCAAGCAGCCAACTGGTGAAGTGGCTCATCTTGGCCGATCCAGCGGGCAAGGTTGCGAACTGGGTTTGCTAGAGAAAGGGTAACGCCATCGATGGTTGTCGCTGCGGTCATATCTTGGTTGCTACCAAATTCTTATTGTCGGTTGGTTTTTTGGCTAAGGGTATCGCATCGGATAAGAGTGTGCAATGTTCCGCCCAAGGCGAAATGAACCCTCTGTCCGGTACCCCAATGCGGACTGTATGTCACGGAATGCGACCGATCGCCAGGGGCCTGATAGCGATCCGCTTTTTGAAGTTGCGCTGTTCGAGCCTGTCGGAGCTCGAATCCATGTTGACTCCGGCTTTTTCGTACGCGTACTCGTACTCAGCGTTAGCGGTACTCGTACTCGATGCTGTCTCTTCGAGTACGAGTACCATTTCATTGAGTACGAGTACGAGAGAAGCCAAATAGCGCAACTTCAAAAGTTCGACACGCGGGCGCGATCGCGTCGGTAGAATGGAGTCGCAGCGGTTGTACATTCTTGCTTGACTGGACCCGACAGAACGCATGATGAATCCTAATTCTCGATTCGATGCAATGGAATTCGATGACGAGGATCCCGAGCGCGAAGCGACGGCATACCATGAAGCGGGGCATTGTGTCCTGGGAGTATGTCTGGGAGCCACCGTTCGCTACGCGACGATCCACACCGAATCCGAACGGCTTCTAGGTGAAGTCGAGATTCATTGGATCGGGCCACAACTGCCAAAATATGTTGTCATGGCGATGATGGCTGGACCGGTTGCCGAATCTATCTTTCGGGACGAACCAATGAGCGCGATCCTCAACGGTCCAGGGGGACAGGATTGGCGTCAAGCGTGGCAACAGATGCGCTCTTGGGGTTGGGAGGAAGCGAAGTGCATCGATCGAATGCGCAAGATCTTGACAGAGTTAAAGCGAGCGTTGCAACACCCTCCAGTTTGGTCTGCCGTGGCAGCGGTGGCGGATTTGCTTCTGGCGCACGAAACACTTGAGCATGAAGAGATTGCCTACGAAGTGTCGCAATGGATGAAGGATGGATTGGGATTCGGGGGCTAGTTTTGAAGCTGCGATTTTCGCGCCTTCCGGAACTCCAACCCATGTTTTCCACGGCTTTTTCGTGCTCCTGCTCGTGCTCGTACTCGTATTCGTATTCGTATTCGTGCTCGTATTCGTGCTCGTACTCGAGCTTGAGGTCGAAGACGACCCTACGATGACGAGCACGAGCACCATCCGCCTCGGCGGATTGAGCACGAGCACGATAGAGAACCAAAAACGCGCGACTTGAAAAAACGCTAGCTCGGGCATCCGAACAAAACTCTAGACCGCCGCGAGATGATCCCTTTAACATCGGTATGAAGACTTTGGCGGATATGCCGAGGGAACGTGCAACGAATGGGTCGTCCCATACATTTTTTCTACACGGCTCAACTCTGCCGAATCGAGAATCGTTGGGCGTCCACTCTCCGAAAACAGGACGATTTGGGTGACGGTTCCCATGAAGACCTCCCTCTCGGGAGGGGAACGTGCGGATTGTCCCACCAAAAAAACGCCTGCTTGGGCCGTCTAGGGTGGCTATTACCTCTGTTTCTGGCTGAGAAGCGGGAATCAGCGACATAAATTACTTTTTGCACTGGACTTTCGCCGATTCCATTCGTAGACTGTTGAAGATTCCATAAAAAACTGAGGAAGAGTTTTCGGGCGTAACTCTTCTTCGGTGGGATCGGCCCTGCAAAGTTGTAACTCGGGCGTAATCAACTTTGCGGGGCTTTTTTTTTGCCCCGACATTCAACGATGGCTGCAATTGGCTCCAAATCGCTGCGGATGAAACTCTTCAAATGTATCGATGTCTGATCCGCAGGCGTTGATTTCAGAGGAGTTTCCCATCGAAGCCGTGCCCATCGAAGCTACGGGAGTATCGATCCCTAACTTCTTCATTTTCTTGTAGAGCGTCGTTCGATTGATCCCAAGCTGTTCGGCGGTGGCATGCCGGTTCCACTGATTGAGACGTAGCGCATGGAGGATGATTTGCCGCTCGGGTTCTTCCAACGCTTCGCTCAATGGCATCACAACGCTTGAATTGGCCCGTGGAGCCGCTCCCATTGGGTGGGGCGGATAGTCTCGGTCTTCTTTTTCCGCGAGCGGTCCATTCCATGGATGCATCCTGCGGTCAAGTTGAGATTCTCGCACTACCCTCGATGGAGGGGTGGGTTGACGAATTTCGTGGAGCAAATCGGAATCGATCGATTTGCCTCGGCATAACAGGACCGCGCGTTGGATCGTGTTCTCGAGCTCGCGAATATTGCCGGGCCAGGCATGTTGTTGCAGCGCTCGCATGGCATCGTGCGTCACTCCCGTAACATCGCGCTGATAATCGGCGGTCGCCCGGTCCAGGAAGTGCCGGACGAGCATTGGAATGTCCTCGGTCCGTTCGCGGAGAGGTGGCAGTTCTAATCGGATGACGTTGATTCGATAGAACAGGTCTTGTCGAAATCGCCCGAGAGCAACCGAGTCCTCTAAATTTTCGTTGGTGGCCAGGATGGTGCGGGTGTCGACAGAAATGGTATCCGATCCACCCAAGGCTTCGAATTGCAGTTCCTGTAGGACCCGCAGCAACTTGACTTGTAATGCTGCCGATGCGACACCGATTTCGTCGAGAAAAAGGGTGCCATGATCGGCCTGCTGAAACTTACCTATCTTGTTCGCGATAGCCCCTGTAAAGGCGCCTGCTACGTGTCCGAACAATTCACTTT
>Ga0194055_10000901_pt1 | contig 24097 bp, 23 predicted proteins | sample SepL449m_MetaG_FD_155482 | JGI IMG/M metagenome (GOLD analysis project Ga0194055, IMG submission 155482) | Anoxic zone freshwater microbial communities from boreal shield lake in IISD Experimental Lakes Area, Ontario, Canada - Sep2016-L442-9m | ecosystem: Environmental > Aquatic > Freshwater >... | reverse complement strand
CGCCAACTCGTCCGACACGTGTTACCCAACGCGTCTACGCCGGTGTTCGTGCAGATGTCTCTTGACGCCGCAGGCATCATCTTGACCGCAGCCACGTTGTCTTACCTCGGCCTCGGCGCGCAAGACCCCACTCCAGAGTGGGGGCTCATGGTGGCGAAGGGCCAACCACTTGCCACCACCGCATGGTGGGTCATTACCTTCCCCGGCCTGGCGATCTTGGTGACGGCCGTCGCGTTCAACTTCGTCGGTGACGGACTTCAGAGCGTGTTTGACCCGAAGCGAGGCCAGCGATGATCAGCGTTCGCGACCTGAGGGTCTCCTATGGCGGCACCGTTGTCGCACATGTGCCCGGATTTGATCTGGCTACTGGTCAGGTACTAGGAATCGCCGGTGAGAGTGGCTCGGGCAAGTCTCAAACGGCACTGGCACTCATGGGTCTCACTCGCTATTCCGGAGGGACCGTCACAGGAAGCGTGAAACTTGACGGAGTTGAACTGAGCACCCTGTCGAGCAAGCAGTGGCGCTCTGTGCGCGGACGCAAGATCGCAATGATTATGCAAAGCCCTCGGGCTGCACTCAATCCCACGATTTCTTTGGGCACACTGTTCGCACGTACCTTGAAACTCCACGGCGTACCCCGATCGGAGCGTCACGCTCGAATGGAGCAGGCGCTCGCCGAGGTGATGCTCGACCCCCAGATCCTGACTCGGTACCCGCATGAAGTGTCTGGCGGACAAGCACAACGCTTTGCGATCGCACTTGTCGCCGCGTTACGGGTCGATGTACTCATCGCCGACGAGCCGACAAGCGCACTCGATGTCACCGTGCAGTCTGAAGTGATCGATGTACTACGTAACCTTCGCGAGAGCCACGGCACCGCGATTGTCTTCATTTCCCACGATCTGGCAGTGATCAGCGAACTCGCCGATCGTGTGATGGTGATGCGCGGCGGCGAGGTTGTCGAGCAGGGACTCACCGAGCAAATCCTGCACGAACCGGCTGAGCAGTACACCCGTGACCTCGTGGCAGCGGTGCCCGTGATCGGACGCACGCGATGAACGCACTACTAACGGTGAACGATGTGCACCTTTCCTACGGTGAACACGAAGTCGTCCACGGAGTCGATCTGCACGTGCCAGCTGGCCCCTACGGCCTAGGGATTATTGGCGAATCTGGGTCGGGCAAGACGACGATCGCACGCGCACTTCTGAAGCTTCATCCGGTGGTGTCGGGATCGATCACCTTCGCGGGTGCAGATGTACTTGCACTCAAGGGTTCCGCCCTGTCGACTTATCGCCGCGAAGTGCAAATGGTGTTTCAAGATGGCGACGGCGCGCTTGACCCGCGAATGTCGGTGCTCTCTTCTGTCTCAGAGCCCCTCGCAATTCATGGCATTGTGCCAAAGTCGCAGCGGCGCGAACGGGTTGGCGATCTGCTCGACGAGGTGGGTCTGACCGCTGACTTGATGTCCCGCTTTCCGCATCAACTTTCCGGCGGACAACGTCAACGCGTGGTGCTGGCCCGCGCGCTGGCTCTTGAGCCGCGACTGCTCGTTCTCGACGAACCCACCAGTGCCCTTGACGTGACTGTGCAGGAGCGAGTGCTGCAACTCGTCGAACGTCTGCGTGAAGAACGCAAATTGGCGTATGTGCTGATCTCGCACAACCTTGCCGTGGTCGACCGGCTGTGCGAGTCAAGTGTGGTCTTGTACGAAGGCACCGTGATGGAGAGCGGAAGCACCCGTGACCTACTCGATTCCCCGAGGCACCCGTACACGCGCGCATTGCGATCGGCGGTCCCCGAGATCGGCGTGCACCGATCAGCACTCACCCGCATCGGCACCGGAGTAGGTACGTCACCGGCGGGGTGCACGTACTCCGAGCGTTGTCCTTTCGCGCTCGATATCTGTCGCAAGGAAGTGCCGGCCCTGCTCGAAGTCGATGGCCGCCACGTCGCCTGCCACCGAGCCGGTGAAGCGATGAACCTGCCAGCATGACGCCCCCGACCCGCCCCGCGAACGCGACCACGCGGTCCAGTCTCGGTACCCGATCAACGTTTTGGTAGGTAGTTCTCAAGTCGCGCGGGCTTAAGACCCGCAGCCGCATACCGGCGCACGAGGCGGGCCATATTTGCCTGAGCGTCACCTTCGAAATGCATGAGCACGATGTCCCCCGGATGCACAGTGTGATCTGCGTTGTACTCCAGGCTGCCGTTACGGTTCACTTGCGTATTCCACAGCACGATGTACTCAATTCCGCACGAAGCGGCGACAGACTCAATGAGTGGAGCCCGACTGTGCAGGTTGAAGTAGCCATCGCCGAAGGGCGGGCGCAGCATCCACGGCCGGTAGCCAAAAGACTTTCCGTACACAGATTGTGCAGAGCAAATTTCGCGCTTGCGATTCGTATTCATCCACGCCAGTGACTTGTGAGTCATGGTGTGGTTTTGAACGGTGCCGAATGAGGCGACTTTGGTGAAGTAGCGGGAGTGGTCAACCGACATTGTTGTGCGAGCCTGATTGGTCAGGAACACAGTCACTGGAATCTTGCGCTTCACAACCCAGTCGGCTAACGCCTTCTGCCGGTACCAACCGTCGTCGATGGTGATGAAGAAGACTTTGTCTTTTGTCTTGATGTGATCCACCACCGCAGGCTTGCGTGCCACCGCCGAAGGCGAAGCGACTTCAAGAACCGGTGCGGCATAGGTAGGTGATGTCGTCGCCAGAACTGCTGACACCACCAGCGGTGCAGTCACAAGAGTTGCAAGACGAAGCGCGCGTCCGCTAACCCCCTTTGACAACATCCCCCGACCTTACCGACTCCCCTAGGTGCCGTGCGGGGCTAGCGCTCCTGCTCCATGAATCCAGATTTCCTAGAACTCGGTCGCCGACATTACCAGTGTTGATACAGGAACTAGAAAGCTCGCACCGGCCGGACGAAGTCCACGGTGCTATCCAAATCCATGGTTTGCGAGCCCGACTTGAGATCCTGGGAATCGTAATAGCCGGGAACGTCCAGAGTGGAGCTCCAATAATATTTAAGCGACAACTTAGCCGTCCCATTAACCGCCGTGAGGTTCTTATAGAGGGCCGCGAGTTCACTCTGGGTTGGCAGGCGCCAATCGGTTTTGCCAGCGACGGTGCAACCGACACCCAACGACTGCGCGGCCGGCCACATGCGCGAGGGGTCAGCGGCCGGGGCGCTGGGGTTATTCCACCCATACGGTGCGGCCTCAAGATAGCGGCACTTGGTCGTCCCGGTCCCGCAAGCGAAGTCAACGGGGGCCACGAAGAACACTGTCCCAGTGCCAGGGCCAACGTCTCCGAGCACGCACGTGCCACCGTTCGCGCAGGTAGCTCCCACGGTGTACGTCGCTCCTGATCTGCCACCAGTGGTCTTCACCCCGACGAGCACGGCGCCAGCGACGAGCACGAGCGCCAGAGCGCCGATGATGGCCAGGCGTCGAGTGCGACGGTTTGACCTAGTCGAGGTGGCAGGCGTTTCTGGTCCCATGCCGGTGTCGGGCTGTGTGTCGGTCATCGGGTGCTCCTCAGGTGCGACGATGCTCGGAACTGCCATAGTAACCGCAGGCCTGTCGACCACTGGGCAAAATGTACGCAAGACCGAACAAGGGCCCTGTTTCGTAGGCACGGGCATTGGCACTGGCACTGGCACCGGCTCGTGGCACTGGCTCATGGGCATCTTTTGACCGACGAACCCCGACACGGTCATCGATTGACCATAGAAGCCCGAGACCGGAAGGGGGCCCACCCTCCTGAACGTCCGCTACCAGTCGGTAAGGATCGGTCGTGGACGGCAAGAAATCGACGCGCTGCGCTCAGGATGTACGAAATGACATCTGACACCTGAAACACTCGGCAGCAGAAGGGCCTCTGACCTGCGTTTTCGCAGGTCAGAGGCCCTTTCACAACGTCGGGCTGACAGGATTTGAACCTGCGACCCCTTGACCCCCAGTCAAGTGCGCTACCAAGCTGCGCTACAGCCCGTTGTACTGCCGCGCCAGCATACCGAGAGAGCCCACACTCCCCCGAAGCCCCCCACGGCCACGAAGGCTCAGGCGCTCATCACCTTGCGCTTTGACCGAAACGACATCAGCGATCCGATCGACAGCGCCGAGAGCGCCGATCCGATGCTGAGGAACGAGCCCACCGAGAATGCCGACAACGCCGATCCCGCCGACCCGATCGACAGCACCGATCCGACCGAGCCAATGCTCAACACCGAACCCTTGCTGCGTATCGACAGGATCGACATTTCAGAGTCGATTGACCACCGCGAAGTTCCCATGATGAGAGTCTGCCACCTCGCCTCTCCTAGAGTAGGTACATGTCGGCAGACGAGCTCGCAGCGTTGAAATCGCAATGGAACGACGTGCTCTACGACCTCGAAGCGCACAATCGCACGGCTTGGTTGGCACTCTTCGACGGAAGGCTCGCCTCACTCGACGACGGAGTACTTACACTCGACTTCTCAGACGCCACGAAGTTCTCTGGCGCGCACGAGTTTGAACGCGCCCGCCGCCCCGACTTCCTCAACGCACTCACCGAGTCAATCGAGCGCGTCACGGGCAAAAGCCTGACCGTGACGGCAGGCTAGCGCTTACGCTTCTCACGCACCCGCAGGTTGACCTGAATCGGTGATCCGACGAAACCGAATTCCTCACGCAATCGCCGCTCGATGAAGCGGCGGTAACCGGCCTCAAGGAAGCCGGACGTGAAGAGCACGAACGTCGGCGGGCGAATCGACGCCTGGGTCGCGAACAAAATGCGCGGCTGCTTACCCGACCGCACCGGGTGCGGGTGCCCTGCCACCAGTTCGCCAAGGAACTGGTTGAGCCGACCCGTCGGAACACGCGTCTCCCAACCTGCGATGGCTTCATCGATCGCGGGAACAAGTCGTTGCAAGTGACGGCCCGTGAGCGCTGACATGTTCACCATGGGCGCCCACGCCACTGAGAGCAGGTCACGATCGATTTCACGTTCAAGGTAGGTGCGGCGATCGTCATCCATCAAGTCCCACTTGTTGAACACAATCACCAGCGCCCGACCGCTCTCCTCGACCATCGTGAGCAGTCGCTGATCTTGTTCAGTGATCGGATGCGACACGTCGAGCAGTACCACGGCAACTTCGGCCTTGTCGAGAGCGGCCTTGGTACGCAATACCGCGTAGTACTCGTGCCCACTCGCTTCGTCGTAGCGCTTACGAATTCCGGCAGTGTCAACAAACATCCAGGTTCGGCCATCAAGTTCGACGATCTCATCGACCGGGTCAACAGTCGTCCCTGCAACATCATCAACCACCACGCGCTGTTCGCCGGCGAGTTGGTTGAGCAGCGACGATTTTCCCACGTTCGGCCGACCGAGCAGCGCAACGCGACGGGGTCCGCGTGGACGTCCTGGGCCTTCCACCTTCTCGGGCAGTAACGCGAGAATTGCGTCGAGCATGTCGCCCGAACCGCGACCATGCAGTGCCGAAACCGCATGAGGCTCGCCCAGCCCAAGGTTCCACAGCGCTGCCGCGTCGGATTCGGTACGCGCATCGTCAACCTTGTTTGCGGCCAACAGCACGGGCTTACCGGAACGTCGCAACACCTTGACGACTGCTTCGTCTTCATCGAGCGCACCGACGCGAGCGTCGACAACGAGTACGACAACGTCTGCCATCGACACGGCGATCTCGGCCTGTCGCGCGATCGACGCAGCCATTCCGATCGCATCGCGCTCGTAGCCACCGGTGTCGAGCAGGGTGAAGCGCGTTCCACTCCACTCGGCCTCGTAGGCCACACGATCACGTGTCACACCAGGCACATCCTCGACCACGGCTTCGCGCCGTCCGAGGATGCGGTTGACCAACGTCGACTTGCCCACGTTCGGGCGGCCAACAATAGCTACGACCGGCAACGCCTCGTCGGTGTCGTCATCATCGTCGACATCGAATCCGAAATCACCGGCAACTTCGGCGAGGGAAGTTTCGTCCCACTCCCCCTCATCCACCACATCGCCTGCAAAGGCCACTACCTCGTCGTCACTCACCACTGCCTCGTTCCGTCGCTAACTGCACCATCCGGTCAACTACTTCGTCGAGACTCAACGACGTTGCATCAACCACAACCGCATCCTCAGCAGGTCGCAGCGGTGAAGCCGCCCGCCCGCTATCGACCGCATCGCGTTCGGCAAGGCGAGCACGCATCGCGGCCGCAGCCTCGGCAGCCGCCTGCTCAGCATCAGACACTCCCGCTCGCTGAGCATCTTCAAGCGCACGTCGACGGGCACGTTCGGCCTCATCGGCCGTGAGAAACACTTTGAGTCGCGCGTCAGGCAGAACGACTGTTCCAATGTCGCGGCCTTCAACGACGATTCCCCCACCCTCGGCAACAGCAGCCGAGACGGCTTCGCGCTGAAGCTCAACGAGGCGTGCCCGAACCTCGGGCACGGCACTCACAGACGATACCGCCGCGGTGATTGCTTCACCACGAATCGCGTCGGTGACATCGACGCCATCGCAGGTGACCACTTGGCCCACGGGCGATGTCGAGACCTGCACATGCGGCTCGCCGCTATGCGCACCAATCGCAGAGGGATCGCCTAGGTCAACACCTCGTTGCAGCATTCCCCACGCCATCGCCCGATACATGGCCCCCGTGTCGAGATAGCGGAGCCCGAGCCGAGATGCGAGCGCACGCGACGTCGACGACTTGCCTGAACCGGCAGGTCCGTCGATCGCGATTACTGTGCAAGGGCTCACAGGGCACCACCCTAACGTCAGGAGCGCAACTTCCATCCCGCCTCGGTCAACGCCCGCTCTAACGGAGCAGCCGCCTCGGGCCGCACCGAGAGCTCAACCACGGCCACCAGACGCCCTAAGGCGTGATCGATGCGGACATCCTCGATGTTCACTCCGGCCTCACCCGTGGCAGCAAACAGCCGCCCGAGTTGCCCTGCGCGGTCATCGACCTGCACAGCAACGATGGCGTACTCGGGCGACGCGGTGTCACCGTGCTTGTCAGGAACACGGGCTCGACCCGCGTTTCCCTGTCGCAACAGGTAGGTGATGTCCGCCAGATCCGACGGACGGCCTCCCTCGGCGCTACTCCAGTGCCGCAGTGCATCGCGCATGGTTTGCAGATCAGACTCAAGGCCGTCAAGAACATCGAGAACCTGATCGGAGTTCGCTGCCAAAATTTCAGTCCAGAGTTCGGGATCGGAGGCCGCAATCCGCGTCACATCACGAAGACCTTGCCCCGACACCATCACTTCGGCCGGATCTGCATGCGCGAGTCGCGCCGCGAGCAGCGAGGACACTACCTGGGGTGCATGACTGGTCAAGGCCACGGCACGGTCGTGGGCGGTGGGGTCAAGCATCACCGGCACTGCGCCGGCGTTTTCGGCGATTCCGCGTGCGAGTCCCACTCGGTGGAGTTCAGTTCCGTCAAGCGGAGTGATGACCCACACGCGGTCGACAAACAGATCGACGCGCGCGCCAGAAGGTCCGGCAATTTCGCGACCGGCCATCGGGTGTCCGCCTACGTATCGTGTGAGGTCGCCACCTGCCCCCATCAGGTCGTGTAGTGGAACAGCCTTGACGCTCGCAACATCGGTAAACGTTGACGTCGTGTAGCGCTGCTGCCACTCGGCAATCACTTCGCCAGTGATGAATGGCGGAACTGCCACCACCACAAGATCGGGGTCGGTCTCTGGCAGGCCGACTGTGCCGGCACCCATAGACGCAGCGATCGCCGAAGCCTCGGGATCGGAATCGTGCAGCCACACCTCAACCCCAGCCTCACACAAAGTGAGCGCCACCGAGGTTCCAAGAAGTCCCGTGCCAACCACCAGCACGGAGGAGGGCATCACGGCGCCGACTCCCCCTGTTTCGGTTCGATGAGGTCAGCGCGCAGCGCCTCGGCGCCGCGCAGATAGACGTGGTGAACGTCGGCGCGCGCAAGGTCGCTGTCGACATGCGCCATCACGCGCACCACCCTCGCAAGCGCCCCAGACACGTTCATCTCCTGCGCGCACATCAGCGGAACATCGTGGTATCCGAGAGTGCGTACTGCGGCGGCGGGAAATCCCGACACGAGATCGGGCGTGCAGGTCAAGAAAATTGAGATCAGATCGGCATCGCGAACCTCATTGCGAGCCATCATCTGGCCGAAAAGCTCGGCCACAGCCTCCGCCATTTCGACGGGGTCGTCAGCCTGAAGGCACGTTGCGCCACGGATCGCTCGAAGAGTCACGCCGCAAGAGTACCGAAGTACACCATTGCGACAGCAGGGCGCGGCGTTGCACTGGTGCCTCTCGGCGGGAAATCACCAACAAGCCAGCCTCTGCATCGCTAGGCAAATGGAATTCAGCAAGTTATCTTCTAGGCATAGTCCCAGCCCCAGCGCCGATCCCAAACCACAGGAGTTCCCCAATGACTCGCGCCCTCGGTCGCCGCCTGACGGCAACGGTAGCCGCGACCGCCCTTGCCACAGTGGGCTTAGCAGCAGCGGTACCACCCGCATCCGCAACCACGTGCGGGTCTGGCGCAATGGTGCTGGAGGTGGCCCCGGCAGCACCCGAGACGGTTGAACTCGCACTGTTCGGAACCGTAACCAACATCACCATCAACTGGGGTGACGGCACTATCAACAGTGGCATTAACACTCCCGGTCTCTACTCGCATACTTATGGGCCGCCAAACCCCCAAATATGGTGGATCTCCATCTCGGGCGACAAATTGGAAACGTTCGGGTACAAGGACCACCGAACGCAGGGCGCCGACGCCATCACCGAGGTGCGAGAGTGGGGCAACCTCGGCCTCGAGAAGCTTGACTCCGCATTCGTCCGCGCCACCCATCTCACCAAGGTTCCGAACTGTCTGCCGACAACTGTCACCAGCCTTTACGACACCTTCGATGATGCGACCGCCTTCAACCAAGACATCAGTTCGTGGAACACCCATAACGTCACGGACATGCAGTACACGTTTATGGACAACAACAACCTTGGGATGACGTTCAACCAGCCGATCGGCAACTGGGACACCAGCAACGTCACCAGTATGTACGACATGTTCTATGGCAACACGGCCTTCAACCAACCCATCGAAAATTGGAATACCAGCAAGGTCACTGAGATGGGCGGAATGTTTACCGGAGCGACCGCCTTCAATCAGCCACTCGCCAACTGGGACACGAGTGCTTCAACCGACATGTTCGAAATGTTCCAAGGAGCCACCGCCTTCAATCAGCCCATCGGTATCTGGAACACCAGCAACGTCACCTCCATGTACTACATGTTCCAAGGAGCCACCGCCTTTAATCAGCCCATCGCCAACTGGGACACCAGCAAGGTCACCAACATGGGCGGGATGTTCAAGGGCGCATCCTCGTTCAACCAGCCGATCGGCAACTGGGACACGAGCAAGGTCACTGGAATGTACGAGGCGTTCTCTGGCGCTACGGCGTTCAATCGCAGCCTCGGTAACTGGAACATCGGCTCAGTCGTTCAGAACTGGTCGTGGGACGGCATGTCCAACATGTTGGATGGCTCCGGACTCACCGTGGCTAACTACAACGCGACCCTGAGTGGCTGGAGCGGGCAGACTCACAATTCCGGAATCTCGCTCGGCGCCTCGGGCCTGTTGTACAGCGCATCCGGGCAATCAGCTCGTGACGTGCTGATCGCTGCACCCAGTTCATGGGCAATCGCCGGAGATTCGGCTGCCGCAGCACCGACGATCAGTTCGGTGTCGGTAACGGGCACAGCAGTCGTTCGAGGGAAGCTCACCGCTGTGCCGACGGGTGTTACAGGCCGCCCCACGCTTTCGTACTCGTGGCAGTCCTCCGCGAACGGCACGAGCGGCTGGAGGACCATCAGCGGAGCCTCCTCGTCGACTTTCACCATTCCCGACTCGCAGGCCGGTCGCTTCCTCCGGGTCAGGGTCACCGCAGCGAACGGAATTTCTCCATCGTCGTCGCGGACTGGCGCCAAGACTGCCTCGGTTTCCCGCACGACGCCGACCGCTCCTCGCACCGTCACCGCGAGTCCGCGCAACGCCTCCACCGTCGTGTCGTGGCAGGCACCGGCTTCCACCGGAGGTGCTCAAATCACCAGCTACACAGTCACCGCCACATCACCGGGCCGTCCTACTCGAACCTGCTCCACAATGAGCAGCGGCTCCACGGCACCGGCGCGTTCGTGCACGGTGCTGAATCTGGTGAACAGCAAGAAGTACTCGTTCACGGTGCGTGCCCGCACTACCCAGGGCACCACTGTGCGCGCGTCCGTAGCGTCAGTGGTGGTCAGCACGATCGTGGGCACTCCCACCCAGCCACGAACCGTGGTGGTCGCGTTTCCTGCGTCTCACACGGCGCAGGTCACCTGGGCCCAGCCGCAGTACACCGGGTCGGGTGCCGTCACTGGCTACAGGGTGCGCTGGTTCGACACGTTCACCCAGACCTACACATCGTGGTCAAACGTGTCAGCCAATACCCTCACATCCTCCGTCGGAGGTCGCATTCTCAATCGCCACTACATCGTTTACGTGCAAGCTCACAACGGCTCCGGCTGGGGAGCAGTGGCCAGCAAGGCATTCGCGCAAACCACGTAGCGAAGAACTACATGCCCACCGCGGCCTGCAGCGAACCTAGTTCCGCGGCGCCCAGAACTCGCCAGCGTCCGGTGCGCAGGTCACCGAGTGCGATGGGCCCGATCGCGATGCGCGCGAGCGCAAGCACGGGATGACCCACCTCGTCCATCATCCGGCGAACGATGCGATTGCGGCCCTCGTGCAGGGTCAATTCGATCATGGCTTCCCTGCCAACCGCCTGCATCACGTCGAACGAGTCGACCTTCACCGGGCCGTCCTCAAGTTCGATCCCGGCCTTCAACCGCTTGCCGAGGTCACGAGGGACCGGACCCTTGACCCTGACCACATACGTTTTGGACACTTCGTAGCGTGGGTGCGAGAGTCGCTGGGCCAGTTCGCCGTCGTTGGTGAGCAGAATCAGCCCTTCGGTGTCGGCGTCGAGCCGTCCCACGTGAAAGAGCCGGTCGGTTCGATCGGCCACGAAGTCGCCGATGCACTCGCGCCCCTGGTCATCGCTCATAGTGCTGAGCACGCCAAGAGGCTTGTTGAACGCCAACACGGTCTGGCCAGGTGCCGTCGCGATGCGGTCACCATCGACCATGATCACGTCGCTCGTCGGATCAACCCGCATCCCTTGCTCACGCACGGGTTTGCCATTAACCGAAACGCGACCCTGGTCAATCAGTTGCTCGCAGGCCCGCCGACTACCCAGGCCCGCGGCAGCCATCACCTTCTGCAGTCGGATGCCCTCCGCATCAGCCGAGCGCGTCATGAGTTCACCGACATGTCGAAAGCGCCCTCGGTCAGTTCGTCGAGCATTGAGATATCGGGCAAATGCTCGGCCAGCGGCGGCAATTCTTCAAGAGAGGTCAGTCCAAGCCGCTCGAGGAAATAGCCGGTCGTGCGATACAAAATCGCGCCCGACTCGTGCTCGGAACCGGCTTCCTCGATAAGACCCCGAGTAATCAAGGTGCGCACGACGCCGTCGACGTTGACGCCGCGAACGGCCGACACACGGGCGCGGGAAACGGGTTGACGATAAGCAATCACAGCGAGAGTCTCCAATGACGCTTGCGTGAGTCGGGCCTGCTGACCGTCGAGCACGAAGCGTTCAACCACAGTGTGACAGTCATCGCGGGTGTAGTAACGCCAGCCACCGGCGACCTCGCGCAGGTCAAAGCCACGACCCTCGGCGGTGTATCCGTCGGAGAGTGCGCGCAGAGCCTCGTCTACCTCGGGTACCGGGTGCTTCACCACCTGCGCCAGAGTCACTGCCGACACCGGCTCATCGGCCACGAGAAGCACCGCCTCCAAGGCGGCAGTCAGCGCGGGCCCAGCAGCACTGGCCTCCGCCTCGAGGGCCGCATCAACCTCCGCAACGTCATCAACGACTTCGGTTTCCACCTCAACCACGTCGGACTCCTCGCTCATGCGATGTCCCCTTCCTGCTGCTCAGTCTGGCTTGATTCAACACTCTCAGCGCTCACGTCGTCGCTGTCGTTCTCAACGCCCTCAACGCCCTCAACGCCCTCAACGCCCTCAACGAAGTCTTCGTCGCGATCGGCCTCGTCAAACTCATCGTGTACCTCAACCTCGCCAACTTCCGCACCCGTCCATCGCACTCTCAATTCACCGAGTGCGCTTTCCTGCTCAAAGGTGACAACACCTTCGCGGAAGAGTTCGAGAAGGGCGAGGAAGCGACCGACAATCACCAGGGTCGATTCGGCATCGGCGACCAGCGATCGGAAAGTAGTGGCACCGCTGCGCCGCAGCCGAGTAACAAGTAGTGCCGCCTGCTCGCGCACCGACACCCTCGGAGCATGCAAATGCGCGACGCTCAGCGTGGGTTCTTCGCGCGGCGCCATCGCCTCGCCCGCCAGAAGCGCGAACTGCTCAGGACCGATGTTCAACAGCACTTCAGGAAGCAGCGAAGCAAACTGCGGCTCAAGCCCCACTGCGCGCGGATGACGGCGTGCTTCCGCAGCCATTTTCTGGGCGAAGATCGCCGCAACTTCCTTGTAGGCGCGGTACTGCAGCAGTCGTGCGAACAGAATGTCGCGTGCCTCGAGCAGCGCGAGATCTTCTTCATCCTCAACTTCGCCGCTGGGCAACAAGCGAGCAGTCTTGAGGTCGAGCAAGGTCGCGGCTATGACAAGGAACTCGGTGGTCTCATCGAGATTCCAGTCTTTGCCCTGCGACCTGATGTGAGCCACGAAGTCGTCAGTTACTTGGTGCAACGACAACTCGGTGACTTCAAGCTTGTGCTTGGCAATCAGACTCAACAGCAGATCAAATGGGCCTTCGAATTCGTTAAGACGCACCCGGAAGCGCAGGTCTTCGACGGGCCCAGCGGTGACCTCGTCGACGACGGTCGTGGCGCCCTCGCTACTCACGGAACCGACGGGGTGACCGGGGCCAAAGGCTCCTCACGGAACACCATCTCGCGAGCCAGCGACCGGTAGGCCTCTGCACCCTTCGATGTGGGCGCGTAGTCGTTGATCGGCGTTCCTACGACTGACGTCTCAGGGAACTTGATCGTCTGCGAGATGACCGTGCGGTACACCGTGTCACCGAATTGATCGATGACTCGCTGCAAGACCTCTTGGCGATGGACGGTACGCGCGTCATACATCGTGGCCAAGATGCCATCGATGGTGAGGCGTGGGTTGATACGCGCCTGAACCTTGTGAATGGTGTCGACCAGAATCTTCATGCCGCGCAGGGCGAAGAATTCACATTCGAGCGGAATGATCACACCGTCGGCGGCCGCCAGCGAATTCACCGTCAGCAAACCGAGCGACGGCTGGCAATCGATCAGTACGTAGTCGTACTCGCCGAGAATGGGGTGCAGAGCACGCGCCAGAATCTGCTCGCGGGCGACCTCATTGACCAGCGCCATTTCAGCAGCCGAGAGATCGATACTGGCCGGCACCACGTCAAGCCCCGGTGTCGATGTTGCGTGGATGACGTCGCGAATGCCGACTCGCTCGGGTTCCATGAGCAGGTCGAACACCGTGTTATCGAGCCCGTACGCGTTCACACCCACGCCTGCGGTCAAGGCGCCCTGCGGATCGAAGTCGATCAGGAGTACCCGTCGGCCGTACTCAGCCAGTGAGGCACCCAGATTGATGGTGGTCGTGGTCTTGCCGACACCGCCCTTTTGATTCACCAGCGCCAGCACGCGGGCCGGTCCGTGATGAGCCTTGGGTGCGGGGATCGGGAAAACGAGGGCCGGGCGACCGGTGACATCGAGTGCGCCTGTCGGTGCGACAACACCCTCCACAGGGACCGCGCCCGGGATCTCAAGGGCTTCCTGAAGCGGAGCGGCATCGACAACAGCCTCGGGGGTCGTACCCCCGGTCATCTCAACAGCGTCCTCGTCCATTTCCGCAACCCTACGCGAGCGCCTTCCAGAGCGGCAACAACCGCCTTCGGCGCGTCGGGTTCTATCCGCGCGCGCGGGGGTGCGCTGTGGCGTAAACCTCACGAATATGGTCGACCGTGACGAGCGTGTAGATCTGCGTGGTGGTCACCGACGCGTGGCCCAGCAGCTCTTGGACCACTCGAACGTCGGCCCCTCCCTCGAGCAGGTGAGTGGCGAATGAGTGCCTGAGAGTATGCGGAGAAACGTCCATGGTCAGGCCGGCCCGACCTGCCGCTGTTTGGATCACTGCCCAGGCGCTCTGCCTCGACAGAGGGGCACCGCGGGTGTTCAGCAGCAGTATTACCGTTCCGGTGCCCTTGACCGCCAGCGCAGGCCGAGCGCGCACCAGATAGGCCTCCACGGCCTCCTGAGCCAGTCTGCCGAGGGGCACCAGGCGTTGACGGCCACCTTTGCCTCTCAGCAGGACGGTGGCCGACTGCATATCGACGTCATCGATCGTCAGCCCGACCGCCTCAGAGATGCGGGCACCCGTGCCGTACAGCAGTTCAAGCAGGGCTCGATCCCGCAATGCCACCGGGGTGTCTTCCAACGATGCACCATCAAGTAGCCGCTCAACCTCCTCGACCGTGATCGCCTTGGGCAGCCGGCTTGGAGTGGCCGGCGGACTCACTCGTGCGGCGACATCAGTTGTGACCAATCCGTCACGCACCATGAATCGGTGGAAGCCACGAACCGCCACCACCGCTCGGCCGGCAGAACTAGCCGACAGTGGCTGGCGATCAGGACCGCCCTGTCGAAGATTGAGCAGGAAGTCGCCCACATCCACCGAGGTCACCGACTCGGGGTCAGTGCGACCTCGCTGAGCGAGGAATCCGATGTACCGCCGAAGGTCACGCCCGTACGAAGACAGCGAATTCACCGACAACCCCCGTTCGACGGTGAGGTGATCGAGGTACGTCCGCAGTGCCCGCTCCAACCGAGTGGGCGGGCGTGCTGGCGATTCGGGCGTCAGGCCAGCACCGTCGCGAGGTCGGAGTGAGCGAGCCCGAACTCGTCGGCGACGGCACCGTATACGACTGAACCGTCGTGCACGTTGAGTCCAAGTCCGAGCGCCTTGTCGTCAGACAGGGCTTTGCGCCAACCCTTATCTGCCAGCGCCACCGCGAAGGGAAGCGTCACGTTGGTGAGTGCATACGTCGATGTGTGTGGCACCGCTCCGGGCATATTGGCCACGCAGTAGAACATCGAGTTGTGCACGCGATACGTGGGATCGGCATGGGTGGTGGGATGCGAATCTTCGAAGCAGCCGCCCTGATCAATGGCGATGTCAACGAGAACCGAACCGGGTTTCATTCGCGACACCAATTCATTGCTGACCAACGTCGGCGCTTTGGCGCCGGGAACAAGTACGGCCCCGATCACCATGTCGGCGTCGACGACAGCGCGTTCGATTTCGTATGCGTTGGAGGCGATGGTTTGCATATGTCCCTGATAGATCGCGTCGACCTGGCGCAATCGCGAGATGTTGAGGTCAAGGAGCAGCACCTCTGCCTGCATGCCCAGAGCAATCGCTGCAGCGTTCATTCCTGAAACACCGGCCCCGAGCACCACAACTTTGGCGGCGTACACGCCCGACACCCCACCGAGCAGAACGCCGCGGCCACCCTCGGCGCGAAGGAGCGCCTGCGCCCCGACCTGAGGAGCGAGCCGACCAGCAACTTCGGACATGGGCGCCAGCAGCGGCAACGAACGATCAGGGAGTTCAACGGTCTCGTACGCAATGGCCGTGGTACCGGCAGCGATTAACGCGTCGGTGCACTCACGCGATGCCGCGAGGTGGAGGTACGTGAACAGCACCTGCCCGCTGCGCATGCGGTGGTACTCCTCGGCGATCGGTTCCTTGACCTTGAGAATCAGGTCGCCGATCGCCCACACGTCGTCGGCCGTCTCCATGATCGTGGCACCGGCAGCGACGTACTCGTCATCGGAAATCGAGGATCCAACGCCAGCCTCATGCTCGATGAATAGTTCATGACCATGTCGAACCAACTCGAATACACCGGCGGGCGTGATAGCCACGCGGTATTCATGGTTCTTAATCTCACGCGGAATTCCGACCTTCACGGTTACTCCCCTAGGTCAATCACTGCGGTGCAGCAGATCTCAGTCCACTCTAGGAGGTGGGCACGCCGCCGCGCGCAATAACGCGATCGCGAGTGGGCCACGGCGCATCAGCAGGTCGCAGGGTATTCCAGTCGGTTGCCCTTGCCGACCAGGCAGCGAGAATGCCCGAAACAGCGGCCGGATTCTGGATATCGCCCGCGAGAACTAGCGCCCGCGCCTGATCAAGATCAACCCAGACCTGAGGTAGGTCTCGCTCTTCAGCTTCGCCAGTGAACGCCCGTCCGCCGGCCGCTAAATGAACCCCGCGCGCAAGGTACGTCCGGAAGACCTCAGTCGAACCACCCGGGCTGGTCAGGTAGTCGACGAGAACGTGCCAGGTGTCAGCCTCGTAGCCCGCTTCCTCGACGAGTTCACGCTGGGCCGTGAGCAGGGGGTCCTCCCCCTCGACGTCGAGTAAACCCGCGGGAGGCTCGAACAGCGATCGGCCCACGGGGTGCCGATACTGGCGCACAAGCAGCACACGATCGTCTTGATCGAGAGCAATTACTCCCACTGCACCCGTGTGCACCACGTAATCGCGATCAACCGGTGTGCCGGCGATCTCGACTCGATCGGTGCGCACATCCCACACGTGGCCCTGGAACACTTCCGTGCGCGACAGCAGCGGATAGTCAGTGTCCGAGTCGGCGACATCCCCCGTCCAGAACTCGGCCTCGCTCACACCTCGGCGCCAACCGGGCGCGCGTCAACGGTGACACCGCGGCGCGCGAGAGCGGCGGACACAAGCCCTTGGAAGAGGGGGTGCGCTCGCGTGGGCCGCGAACGGAACTCGGGGTGTGCCTGCGTAGCCACGTAATACGGGTGCACCTCACGCGGCAGTTCAACGAACTCCACGAGTCGGCCGTCAGGTGAGGTTCCCGAGAACCACAAACCCGCTTCCTCCAACTGCCCGCGGTACGCGTTATTCACTTCATAGCGGTGGCGGTGGCGCTCCTCGATGTACGGCGCTCCGTAAACCTCACGCACCAGGGAGTGGTCGGCGAGCTTGGCAGGATAGAGCCCAAGTCGCATCGTGCCACCCATATCGCGGTCGCCGGAGATGACATCGCGCTGATCGGCCATCGTGGCAATCACCGGATGCGGTGACGATTCGTCGAATTCAGCCGAGTTGGCACCCTCGAGTCCGAGAATGGTGCGCGCGTATTCGATCACCATGCACTGCAACCCGAGGCACAGGCCGAGTGTGGGAATGCCATGCTCGCGTGCAAATCGAAGCGCACCGACCTTTCCATCGATACCGCGCACACCGAAGCCGCCCGGCACGCAGACAGCATCGACGTCGCTGAGGTGTTTGGCGGCCCCATCGGCTGTGGCGCACTCATCGGAGGCCACCCAGCGCAAGGTCACCCGCGCATCGTTGGCGAAACCACCGGCACGCAGTGCCTCGCTCACCGAAAGGTAAGCATCGGGCAAATCGATGTACTTGCCCACAAGTGCAACGGTGACTTCATGCTGTGGGCGGTGCACACGGCGCAGCAGGTCATCCCATACCCGCCAGTCGACATCGCGGAAGGGAAGTCCTAGGCGGCGGACCACGTAGGCGTCAAGACCTTCAGAGTGGATCACCTTGGGAATGTCGTAGATGCTCGGCGCATCGACCGCGGCGACCACGGCTTCCTCGTCGACATCGCACATCAACGAGACTTTGCGCTTGATTCCAGCGGGAACCGGACGGTCGGAGCGAAGCACGATCGCGTCGGGCTGTACACCGATGCTGCGCAGCGCCGCCACCGAATGCTGGGTTGGCTTGGTCTTGAGTTCGCCGCTCGGACCGATGTAGGGCAACAGCGACACGTGCAGGAAGAAGACGTTTTCGCGACCGAGATCGTGTCGTACCTGGCGGGCAGCTTCAAGGAAGGGCAGCGACTCGATGTCGCCCACCGTGCCACCGATCTCGGTGATGACCACGTCAACATCAGGGCCACCCATCGACCGAATGCGCGCTTTGATTTCGTTGGTGATGTGCGGAATGACCTGCACGGTGTCGCCGAGATACTCGCCGCGACGCTCCTTGGCGATCACCTGCGAATACACCTGACCCGTCGTGACATTCGCATTGCGGGCGAGGTCAACGTCAAGGAAGCGCTCATAGTGACCGATGTCGAGGTCGGTCTCAGCGCCGTCATCGGTGACGTAGACCTCACCGTGTTGGAACGGGTTCATGGTGCCGGGGTCAACGTTGAGGTAGGGATCAAGCTTCTGCATCGTCACGCGAAGTCCGCGGGCCTTGAGCAAATTGCCCAGGCTCGACGCGGTGAGTCCCTTGCCGAGAGAGGAGGCGACGCCTCCGGTCACGAAGAGGTGCTTCGTGGGCTGCGGTGCGGCCATCTGCGGCTCCCGTGTTACCAGTGACCGGTCAAAAACGACCGATCGAGTGCGGCGGGAAGACCCGCCTGTCCACGGAAGTTCAATGTATCAACTCCTGACCCCATATCGCGCCATGAGACGCGCCGACAATCGTGACGCCGCGCAATCTAGCTACCGGGGAATCGCTCCATCTCCACTCGGAACGGGTCTAGACCCAGTGGTCCGAGTCGAAGGGCATAGGCGTGCCATGCCTTGAGATCAAAGGAATCTCCGGCTTCCGACTGAGCTCGTTCGCGGGCTTCCAACCAGAATCGCTCGCCCACCTTGTACGAGATCGCCTGACCCGGAATTCCCAAATAACGATCTACCTCACTTTCGGCGAAGGCTCGGTCAAGGAGTGCCCGATCAATGAGCAGGCCCACCGCGAGCGCGTGGTCAATCTCTCGCCCGCTCAGTTCGCCCTGCCCCGGCGGCACGGTCAAGCCCAGATGCAAGCCGATGTCGACGACCACCCGAACCGCCCGCATCGCCTGCGCGGAAAGAAAACCCATCTCTTCGCCGGAATCGGCGAAAAAACCCAGTTCATCCATCAGCCGTTCGGCGTAGAGCGCCCACCCCTCGCCGTACCCGGACGTCCAGCCCAGCGTGCGCTGAAAGCGCGACAGACGCTCACGCTCGAGCACCACAGTCGAACATTGCAGGTGATGACCCGGCACCGACTCGTGGTACCAGACCGACACCAGCCACCACTTGGGGAAAACCTCACGTCCCATCGTGGGGTACCACGTGGAACCTGGCCGAACTAGATCCTCCGACGGCGGGATGTAGTACGGCGCCGCCGCGCTTCCGTGAGCGGCGATCTTCACTTCACATGTACGCACCCGGGGATCGATATCGAAGTACGTTTCCGACATCGCCTCGGTCGCCCGATCCGTCAGCGCCAGCAGGAACTCAAGGAGTGCTGCCTCACCGGCAATCGTGTGTTCGGGTGACGAGTCGAGAAATGCCTTCGCCTCCGATAGTGGCACCCCCAAGCGGTCTGCGACTGATTCCATGCGCGCGGTGATGCGAGAGAGTTCGACCCAACCCCACTCGTAGGTGTCGAGTAGGTCGAGTTGCGCGCCATTCCATGCCCGGGCCATGCGCGCATACCGCTCGGCACCTACTCCGTCGCGCTCGTCGCACGCTGGCGCATACACATCGCGCAACCACTCGGCCGACTCGCGGTAGGCCGCTTCGGCCTGCCCTGCGGCCTCCAACGTCGGAGCGACATCCGCGCCCGTCTCGTCAGCGATCTGGCGAACTCTGGTACTAAACCACCCGGCGTCTCGATCACCAAACGTGTCGCACTGCCCAGCTACCGCTAACGCCTGACGGCGCGATGCCACTATTCCCGCGTCGACGCCAGCCTCAAGCGAGCGGCGCCACGATGCGAGAGCTTCGGGCACAGCAGACATTCGGGCCGCGATGTCCTCACGCTGATCAGCGTCGGTGTAGGACATCAGGTCGAACACAGCCCGAATCTCCTGTGCTGGGCTTGCCAACACGTTGATGCGTCGGAGTTCATCGCCGGCCTCATGCATGGCGAGCAGGGAGCCCAGCCGCTCACGCATGCTCAGAGCCGCCACCCGGTCATCATCGGCGAGAGCGCCGGACGCCTCAATGGCGTCAAGTTGCTGCAGCACCGAACCGGCCAGGGCCGCCTGCGCGTGGCTTCCCTCGGGCGAAAAATCGGTGAGCAACCTCTCGCCGCCGGCGACCCCAAGCCCGGTCGCCGTGATCGGATCGAGAAGCGCCACGGCAGCTACGTACTGATCTGCAAGTTCGAACACGGCGCTGGGTGGGGAATCGGTCATGTCATCTGCTTTCGCTGCTCATCGGCCATCTGCATCAATTCGCGCGCGTGTTCTGCGGCACTCGCCGAGTCTTCGAAACCTGCAAGCATGCGCGCCAATTCTCGAACTCGCGTCTCACCCTCAACGGCAGTGACGTCACTCGACGTCACATCATCGGTGTCACTCGAGCGTACGACCACAAGGTGTCGATCGGCGAACGCGGCGACCTGCGCAAGGTGGGTTACCACAAGTACTTGGGTCGTACGAGCAAGTTCCGCAAGCCGCCGCCCCACTTCGACGGCTGCCCGACCGCCGACGCCGGCATCAACCTCGTCGAACACCATGGTCGGAATGGGGTCGAGCCCTGAGAGCACGACCTCAATGGCCAGCATCACCCGAGACAACTCACCGCCCGATGCCGCTCGCGCCAATGGTTGCAGTGGGGCTTCACGATGAGATGCCAGTAACAGCGCGACTTCATCGATTCCATGAGAGCCCAGCACAGCCGAAGTCCCGTCGGATAGGACGACCGCCCCCTCCTCACCGTCGGTACCCACCTGAACGTCAATCCGCCATTCAACGCGCGCCTGAGGCATCGCCAGTGCCGTCAGTTCGCTTCCCACCCGCTCCCCCAGATCGCGGGCAGTCACAGATCGTGCATCGTGCAGGCCTTCGGCAACAGGTGCGATCTCTTCGAGTAGCCCTTCGACCTCGGCAGCCAGTCGAACGGCCCGACCGTCACCTTCGTTGAGTTCGTCCAGTCGCACGCGCATGCCTGGAACCAAATCGACAAACTCGTCGAGAACAACACCGTGTCGTCGTTCAAAAGTTGTCAGGCTCAACCGGCGCTGTTGCACCGACTCAAGTCGCGCCGGGTCACTATCAATGGAAGCCGCGTAGGAGGCGAGTTCCGAGGCGACGTCGGTGACCTGGGCGGACAACTCAGACAGCCGGTCGGCGAGCACACCTAAGGCCGCATCGTGTTCGCGTTCGTGGTCGAGTACGCGACGTGCACTCGCCACGAGCGCTCCGACGTCAACCTCGTCGGAGTCGCCAGACAGCGCCTCATGAGCCTGGTGAGCGGCTTCGCGCAATGCTTCAGCGTGCGAGAGTCTCAGTGCCTGGGCCGCTAGTTCCGCTGCCTCGCCAGGCTTAGGTGCCAACGTGTCATGGTCGCCCAAAATGTGTTGCAGTTGTTGCGCCTCGGCTTCGCGTTGTGCCCCGGAAGTGAGCGACTCGTGAAGTGCCGCGCGCGCAGTTCGCAGCTGCGCGAGCAACGTGTGATACCTATCGAGCTGCCCTGAAATGAGTTCAGCGCCCACACGGTCGAGTATTTGCCGCTGCGTATCTGATCGAGTCAATCGCTGCTGATCACCTTGTCCGTGAACGGCGATGAGTCCGGCCGTCAGGTCGCTCAATGTGGAGGAAGGCACCGCGCGACCACCCGCGAGCGCTCGCGCACGCCCTTCGGCCGGAACCGTGCGGCCGAGAATCAACGCATCGTCATCGAGTTCGATTTCGAGCTCGGCAACGATCGTTGCAACCTCACCGTTCAGTGGCACAGCGATGACCGCTTCCACATGCGCGCGTGCAGCGCCCGGGCGCACTCTGGTTGCGTCGGGTCTCCCGCCGCGGATCAGGTCGATGCCAGTGAGCAGCATCGTCTTGCCCGCCCCTGTTTCACCGGTGATGACGGTGAGGCCAGGGTGCAGTGTCAATTCGGCTTCGCGAATCACACCGAGGTCGCGAATGCGCAGCTCCTCGATCACCCGGCCGCCTCGCCACCAAGCCCACGCCACCCATTCACCGGCAATTGGAATTTGGCCACGAGCCGGTCTGTGAACGGTGCCTGATTGAGCCGAGCGATACGAACAGGGTGTGAGTGACGCGTTACCTCAATGCGACTTCCCGGCTGCACTTCGTGTCCGCGCCGTCCGTCTGCCCACAGCACCGCTTCACTACCGACTGGCAATTCAACGGCTAACGTGCCGCTCGGCGCCACGACGAGGGGCCGGCTAAACAGCGCATGAGCGCTGATCGGCACCAGCAGTAACGCCTCGACATCGGGCCACACCACAGGGCCACCGGCGCTAAAAGCGTAGGCAGTGGACCCCGTGGGAGTGGCACAGATGACGCCATCGCATCCCCACCTCGATAGTGGGCGCCCGTCGACCTCAACGATGAGATCGAGCATGCGTTCTCGAACGGTCTTTTCAATACTCACTTCGTTGAGCGCAAATGTCTCAAACTCTGTGTCGTCGCCGCGATACACGCGCACATCGAGTGTGAGTCGCTCTTCAACTGTCCACTGCCGCTGAACCACGGCCGCGACAACCGTGGCCACATCATTGCGTTCTGCTTCAGCAAGGAAACCCACGTGCCCCAAGTTGACGCCCAATACAGGAACGGCACTTGCGTGCACCATCTCGGCAGCTCGCAGAATTGTTCCGTCGCCACCAAGCACCACGGCAAGTTCACACCCCACGGCGGCCATCGGATCGGACTCATCAACGATCGAGACATCTTGATGATCGGTCGCCTCGGCATCACTGTGCGACATCCGGACGTCAATACCCGCCTGGCGTAGCTCATCGATCACATCGCGCGCGACTGCCGTGGCCTCAGCACGCCGCTGGTTGATGATCAGTAGCACCGCTCGATCGGCAACCGTCATGTCGGTCCCTCCTCGATCGCTCGGTCTAGATCGTCATCACGCAGCGACGGCGCCCCGGCCGCGAGCCACAAGAAGTACTCCACATTTCCTCGCGGACCAGGAAGAGGACTCGCCACCACTCCCTGTGTGCCGAGTCCCTGCTCGATACCCGCTGAGGCGATCTTACGGACCGCATCTGACCTAAGTTGCCGATCCCGCACAACCCCGTCGCCGATTCGCTCTTTGCCTACCTCAAATTGCGGCTTGACCATCAACACAAGATCGGCGTCAGGCGCTGCGCAGCGCACCAGCGCGGGAAGCACGGTGGCCAGCGAGATGAACGACAAATCGGCGACCACCAGATCCGGCATCCACGGCAAGGCTTCCGGCACAAGATTGCGCACGTTGACTCGTTCCATTACGTGAACGCGTTCGTCTTGGCGCACTCGCCACGCCAGTTGGCCGTACCCCACATCAACGGCGATGACGCCCGTCACCCCCCGCCGAAGCAGCACTTCCGTAAAACCACCGGTCGAAGCCCCGGCGTCGAGAGCCTGACGACCAAGCACGCCAAGGTCAGCGAACTCTTGTAGCGCACCAATGAGTTTGTGGGCGCCTCGCGAGACGTAGTCCTCCTCCGGTGGCACAGTCACCGCGATCGATGCCGTGTCTGCGACCTGAGTCGCGGGCTTAGTGGCAACTGTCCCATTGAGACGAACCTCACCAGCATCGATGAGTTCACAGGCATGGTCGCGCGAACGGGCTAGGCCCCGCCGAACAAGTTCGGCGTCAAGACGTCGCAGCGATTGGCTCACCGACTGTTAGGTGCCGGTGGAGGTGTGCGGATCAAGATCGCCGAGCGCTGATGCAAGGCGCTGCTGAACTTCGTCATAGACACCCACATGATCTGCGGTGGGCAGTTGGGTCAGGTCGTCGAGTCGAGCCAATGCGTCATCAACTCTGGGATCACCCGTGGGACCGGGGTGAGAAACGTCAACGACTTCATGGACGGCCACCTCATCGTCAGGATCTAACTCATCTTCAATCCCCTGATCATCGGTATCAGTGTCGATATCGGCCGACGACATCTCCTCAACGACGCCAGTGACATCCTCATCCGAGATCGCAATGTCGTTTT
>Ga0194055_10000899_pt1 | contig 24124 bp, 23 predicted proteins | sample SepL449m_MetaG_FD_155482 | JGI IMG/M metagenome (GOLD analysis project Ga0194055, IMG submission 155482) | Anoxic zone freshwater microbial communities from boreal shield lake in IISD Experimental Lakes Area, Ontario, Canada - Sep2016-L442-9m | ecosystem: Environmental > Aquatic > Freshwater >... | reverse complement strand
TCAGGCTCGTTACCGGCATTTTGTGGTCGATGAATACCAGGACGTTAACCCGCTTCAAGATCGCTTGTTAACCGGATGGTTGGGCGGCGGCGAATCGATCACTGTGGTCGGCGATTCGGCACAGACGATCTATTCCTTCACCGGAGCCCAAGCAAGCTATCTGAAGACATTTTCTCAAAGATTTCCTGGCGCAGTGCAACTATCCCTGGTCCGTAACTATCGGTCAACGCCAGAAATTGTTGGCACCGCGAACGCAATCTTGAAAGCCACCAATCAGGACCAGCAAGCTTTGACGTTGCAATCACAGCGTGAACATGGCAAGGCGCCGACAGTGCTTGAATGCTCTGATGAGGATGCGGAAGCAAATGCAGTCGTGCAACGCATTCTTGAGCAACAGGGCTCCGGGGTTGCTTTAAGCCGCATGGCTATTTTGTTCCGCATCAACGCCCAGTCCGAAACGTACGAACAAGCACTGGCCCAGGCGGGCATTCCTTATGTATTGCGCGGTGGTGAGCGGTTCTTTGATCGCCCGGAAGTAAGGCAAGCCCTGACCCTGATTCGTGGCGCCGCACGAGCCCTGCCTGGTGGGCTTTTGTCCAGCCAATCAGTGCCTGAGCCTGAAAAACCTTTGGGCCAGTCAGTTCGAGACGCTTTGACGTCCATGGGTTGGGATAGCCAGCCGCCCACAGGCGTAGGGGCTGTGCGAGATCGGTGGGAATCCCTGCTCGCCATCGCAGGACTTGCCGATGAAATGCAATCAAGCACAGCGCAGGCGACCCTTGCCGATTTTGTTCTTGAATTATCAGAACGCGCAGCCGCACAACATGCGCCAGCTGTTGACGGAGTAACCCTTGCATCAATTCATGCGGCAAAGGGCTTGGAGTGGGATTGTGTCTACCTGGTTGGTTTAGTCGATGGCACGTTGCCTTTGATTCATGCAACAACTCCTGATCAAATCGCTGAAGAGCGCCGCCTCTTCTATGTTGGTGTTACGCGCGCTCGTGATGAGCTGTGTTTATCCTGGTCACGATCTAGGAGCGGTCGGGGCACACGCGAGCGTTCACGTTTCTTGGCAAGCGTTTCTGACACAGTGACAGGTTCTGCTCCCACGAAACGCACGCCGGCCAAACCCAGCGCGGGACCTAAAAAACCAGTGCGTTGCAGAGTGTGTGACAAGGTCATCACTGTTGCCGCTGAGCGCAAACTCAAACGTTGTTTGACCTGCACAGTCGATTTTGATGAGGAACTCTATGAGCGGGCCCGGTTGTGGCGGGCGTTAGAGGCCAAGCGGGCCAGCGTGCCGGCATTTGTGGTGTTCACCGACGCCACCTTGCAAGCCATCGTGGAGGCAGAACCAGCCCAAGAGGCTGAGTTCCTGGCGATCCCAGGTGTAGGGCACAACAAGCTGCTTCGCTACGGAACCGCGTTGCAGATCTTGTTAGAGGGCGGCTCCGCCGATGATGCATTGATGGCGTCAGCTCAAGGTGCTACGCAAGATTGAAAAGCGTTTTCTCGCCTCAAGCTAGGCACAATTCATGCGTGAGGGCATTTGGCGACACGCATGCAAATGCAGATCCGATTTTCCCTTTGGTATTCTTTTATTTGTTGACATCAGTCAATGGTTTCTACTGGTAAGGAATTCTCGATGATCGTGCGTCAGTCTGGTCTGTGGACCAGTACTACAGCGTTCGCAGCTTATTTTGCCGCGAGCGCTTACAAGCATGCTCTCCCGGGTCCTCCTGACTGACTGAAATCGCCATTGTCAGGCCGCGGACCCATTGGGTTCCGCGGCTTTTGTTTTGCCATAAGGAGCCCGTTACCCAACGATCCGCAGCACAGTTTCGAAAACGAAAGGCACGTCATGATTACCCTGATCTCACCGACTGACCTGTTGCCCGACGACGTGATGATCCCTGCCTGCACAGATGCACCTGAGCAGTTCTTCTCAGAGGATCCACACGAGCTCGAGCAGGCCAAAGTCGTGTGTCGCGTGTGCCCGATGCGTCAAGCTTGTCTGGCCGGAGCCTTAGAGCGCCGTGAGCCATGGGGAGTCTGGGGTGGGGCTTTGCTTGATCGTGGACGTGTCATCGCCTACAAGCGAGGTCCTCGTCGATCCAACATCGACGAAGTTTGTGCATCGGGGGAGTCTGCGGCCTAGACCTGATGGTGCGACCACCCGCACCCACATGATGGGTGTTGGGTGGTCGCCCGGAATTGGATCGAACCAGCAGGCAGACTCACCGTGGCGATCTGATTGACCAGTGTTGGTGCCTGATCGGCGTCAACCCACATCAGAGCCTGAAGTGCTACCAGCGATGCGACCATGAGGGAGAGCACCATGTCGTTTGGCTGAATCGTCGTTGATGGTTGGGTGCCAAGTGCAGTGGCGATCCACGAATGTTCGGCACTGGTTTGCGCAAGAACCAATTCATCACAGGCGATGCACGCCGTAGAGCCTGGAATGACGAAGGGTCCAACAAGAAAACCACCGGCGCGTGGGATAACAGGGATGTGCGCTTGATCGCCGCGCATGAGCTCGCTTTGCTTCTCCGAGGCGATAGAGGATTGATTGGGCGCAAGAATGGTGACATCGGGCTTGGCCGAGGGATGCGAAACTCGAATCGTGCTGGGAAAGTAGTGGCGAAGTTTCCGGTAAATCGTTTGACTGGCTCGCTTTCCGATATCTGACCGGCTGGCCCCAAAGGGGCCACAATCCATTTCCCGAACCGTGGAACCATCGTTGATCGTGATTCGCCCAATGCCGGCTGAGGCCAGCAACTGTGCAAGGGAAAAACTCATTCGACCTGAGCTTTGGATGTCAATCCATGCTTGACGACGCCTGGTCAAACGCTGGCGGCTAGGCGGGCTTGATGAAACAGACCAGGCCAGAGCATCTTGGGCTAGTCGTGAGCGCTCCTGATGTGTCATACCTTCTATTGCTGCCGACGATGAACCGGGAAGTTCAAGAAGTCCGCTTTGAGTGAGCTGGTCAACTACTCTTGCAACACGCTTTAGCGGCAAACCTGATTGCATTTGTGCATCATCGAGCGAGTGATGTCCATCGAGAAGTTTGATGAAATCCAGCAATGCTGAGGACTGACAATCCAGCCGAAGGTGCAAACCGGGTTCGGTGCCAATCTGAATTTCAGTGGCGCTTAGGGGGATGAGTGGAAGTCCTGATTTGATTCGCGGATGCATAGTGCCTAAGAGTGAACGAAAAACCCCTGGGCGAGCATTTGCTCTCCACAGGGGTCAATCGTTGGTGGTGCTAAGGGTTGGCGGATTTCTCAGCTGAACTGAGGGCGCACAAACATCATGCTTGAGAACAGTGGGGGAGTTTGGTGCCGTTTCTGAATCAGGGAAGTACTTAAGCCTTACCCAGAATCCGGTTCACCTTGGTACCGCAGGTGGGGCAAATGCCCTGGGCCATGCGGCGACCGTTCTTTTCAACAACTTTTCCGGTGAAGTCGCGCTTTTCACGGCACTTCACGCAGTAAGCGTCTCCGGTGTAACTTTCCTCAGCCATCGCGTCCTCCAGTGCAATGGGGCGTCCTAGGCCCACGCCTAGAACTTGCGCTTCACAGTACGCCCGTAGGCACAAACTTCAGCCGATCGATGGCCAACTTTGGGGGCGTGTCGCAGGGGATCTAGGCGTAAATCCCGGGCTTGTGGCCGCGGCTGCCTGGATATGACAAAGCCCTCAGGTCGCGATTTCCGCCATTCGCCTTCCCCTTGCGAATGCCGGAGCGTTATCCCGAGGGCTCCGTCTGAGATGAAAGTAGAGGCGTTGTGACCTGCGGTCAATGGTAAAAAGTCCCTGCCTGTGGACTGGCGTGTGGACAATCTGGGGACAAGTCCGCAGAGCTGGGAACAACCGTGGTTAAACCTGTGGGTCGTGGTGTGGAATAAATCCTCAATCTGGTCGCTTGAGTTGTATTTCGTGCCTAGATCTTTCAGTTGCGGTTGTGGAGAGAAAAAACTTTGTCACGTTTTGGACTCAGTTCGTCCCATGGGCATCAGGACGCACTTTAGGTATTTCGGCTAGCGTCATGGGGTGGACAACGATCAGGTGGAAGTGCGTCGCAGCAAGCGACGACGTCGAACTGTCTCTGCTTATCGCGACGGGGACAAAGTCATCGTTTTGATTCCGGCGTCAACTCCACGAAGTCAAGAACGCGAACTTGTCGAAGAGATGGTTCAGCGACTTGATCGCACAGATCCTCGACAAAAACCCAGTGATGAAGCTTTAGCTCAGCGTGCACAAACGCTGGCTGAGAAGTACTTGCCGGAAAAACTTGAGCCTTATTCGATTCGCTGGGTGCGTAATCAAAACACGCGCTGGGGATCATGTACTCCGGCAGATCGATCCATTCGCATTTCACACCGACTGCAGTTGATGCCTCAATATGTTGTTGACTATGTGGTGCTGCACGAACTCGCGCACCTGGTGGTTCCCGACCATTCGGCGAGCTTTAAAGAGCTAATGGCCGTGTATAAAGATCAAGCTAAAGCCCAGGGATTCCTAGAGGGTTGGAGTGCTGCCTCAAGTTAGTCCTGTTCGTCTGTGAACGGCTGAAGATCGTCCAACTCCGATAGGTCTAAGTCTTCACTGGTGAGGAAGCTATCGGGATCATCAAGGTCTTGGCTGGTGGGAAGCAAGTCTGGGTGTGCCCAGAGCCCATCGCGCGCATCCATTCCTTGATTTTCGCGGATCCGTTCCCACAGTTGTGCTGCTTCGCGCAGCCTGCGTGGGCGAAGTTCAAGTCCGACTAGCGCCGCAAACGTTTGCTCGGCGGGCCCTCCGGAAGCTCGACGTCGTTGCAATGTTTCACGCAGTGCCGCGGCGGTGGGCATCGCTGATGCTGCTTGCGTGACAACCTCATCAACCCAGCCATCAACCAGAGCAATCAGTGTTTCAATCCTTGCCAACGCGGCCTTTTGTTCTGCAGTTTCTGGCGGCTGGAACACTCCAGACTCAATGGCTTGCGTGAGCGATTCAATATCATTTGGGTTCAAGCCTTGGATCTGTTCTTGCATTGCAGATAAGTCAACGGCCAAGCCGCGTGCGTAGTCATCAATGGCTGCTATGAATCGACTGGCAAGCCAGGGGGCATGAGCGACAAGTCGTTGGTGTGCTTTGGCTCGAAGGCTGAGGTAGAGGCCAATGTCAGAATCGGGCAAACCTAAGCCTTCGGAGAATTCCTTGATATTTGATAGCAGAAGCCCGCATTCTGAATGAGATGTCAAGGGCAGTGCGACGTCAGCGGTGGTCAGCACGCTGGTGCTGAGCAATGACAAACCTTGGCCAACTTGGCCCGCGAACATGATGGCCCCCATGCGCTCAAATATTTGCCCAAAACCGCCGGCGCCAAAGGCAGCCATCTCCTCAGGCAATTGTTCTTGGAGCGGGAGGTATGCCTTAGCTACGCGGCCGGCTAGCGGCTCGACAACGAGTTTCCAACTCTGAGTTGTTCGAGTAATCCATTCCCGCCTAGTCCACAGTTCAAGTTCAGACTGCGCCGGAAAAGTAGTTGCCTGATCAAGCCAGGCATCAGCAAGCAGTCCCGCGTCTAAATATCGCGCCCGATCTTCGGAAGTGATCGGGTCTTCCTGGCGGCTGCCGAGAAAGGTTTCGACGGATTGTTCCACCATGTTCCATGGGACCGCTGAGTTCTGACTTGACTGGAGCATCGCACCGAGCTCTTGGAGCATCGCACCAAAATTGGGCAACCCATCGCCACCGGCTAATTGCGAAAACAACGCTTCAAAAGGGTTGTCCGCGCTCTCATCGAATGGGTCATTAGTCACGTGTGTCTCCAAGCCACTTTCGCTCATACCTGCTTTTGATGGACAATGATGTCTGTTATGTGGGCAACCTCAGGTCACTCCAGACTATTCCTTGCGACCCCATGAGCACACCTGCTCAAGACCAAGATCGCGAACGGGCTAAACCCGTTGTAGCCCTGGTGTGTGCCGGACAGGGACTATCGGCGGCCTTGGGCGCCAACTTCACTGAACTCGACTGGCACACCATTGATCCAACAGATTTGGACTTAGTGGAGAAGTTTGCTCAGGTTGATGTTGTTATCCATGCGTGGATTGATCCTGACTTATCTGCCGTCGATCCCTTTCGTGGTGATCTTTCATCTGCTTTAACTGCCAAGGTTTTGGCCGCGTGCAATGCAGCAAATGTCCAGCGGCTGGTCATGATTTCCAGCGCCATGGTGTACGGGGCATCATCGCTGAATGAGGTTCCGCTTCCTGACGAGGCACCGCTTCGGGCGAATGGAACCGTTGGTGTGCTGCAGGATCTGTTGGATGCTGAAGAGCAGATCGCTCGGTGGGGTAGTGAACATAAAACCGCAGTCAGCATTGTTCGTCCTGCGATCGTCTTTGGTCCAAATATTGACACGGCTTTCTTGCGTCACTTCGAATCACCGCGGCTGTTGTTTTTGAAGGGTTCCACGCCGGCTTGGCAGTTTGTTCATGTAGTCGATGTCGCGACGGCCATAGAAGTGGTCATCACCAATGGCATCAACGGGGTAGTCCCGGTGGGCGCAGATGGCTGGCTCAGCCAAGAAGAGGTTGAGGCCGTAAGCGGGATCCGCCGCTTGGAGTTGCCGGCCACAGCGGTGATGAGCACTGCAGAGCGACTGCACCACCATGGGGTAAGCCCAGCACCAGCCGAAGAATTGGACTTCATCCGCTATCCGTGGGTCATTGATGCGGCTAAATTGCGCGCCCAAGGCTGGCGCCCCACGTGGACGAATGAGCAGATCCTTCAGGCGTTAATGCGGCAGGCCCAGGGGCGAACCGCCATCGCTGGACGCCGAGTAGGTCGATCTGAAGTTACGGCGTTAACCGCTGCTGCGGCGGTATTAACTGCAGCAGCCTTAGTGCGAGCTAGGCGCCGACGAAGCCTGTAGTTACTGCTGCTGGAGCCGATCTGGGCTGCCCGTCCTAGGCTGTTGCCAAAGCATGGGAGGTCACAGTGTCGGCACTGGTTTGGTGGGTCATACCTATCGCAGCCACTGTTGGTGCAGTGATGTGGTTTTCCTGGCGCAATCAAAACCGTCCTGGTGATCCCAGGCAGACGGTGGCGCAGCAGAAGAAGTTCAACGATGCGATGCGTAAGGATTCGTCCGCACGTCGGCGCTCTAGAGGTAAAGATGTCTCGGGGCCAACTTCGTGAGCCAACAAGAATCGGAAAATCCTGAGGTGACCCCGCTGGAACCGCGCACCAAATCTTTGATTACATCCGGAATTTTCCTGGTGATCTTGGTGGCTCTGGCGGCAATATTGCCGGTTCCCTATGTGATTCTTCGGCCCGGGCCAACGTTTAATGCGCTGGGCAATGACGCGGGCAAACCCGTCATTCAAATCTCGGGTGCCCGCTCGTATCCGACCACTGGTGGACTGAACTTGACCACGGTGAGTGAATCCGGCGGCCCATTCGGCAAAGTCTCGTTAGCTGAGGCTTTCTTTGGCTGGCTGAGCCCAAGTGCTGCCGTTCTTCCTGAGCGCATCTTGTACCCACAACAGGCCAAGAAGGCCGAGGTGGAGAGTCAAAATACCTCCGACCTGATTGACTCCCAAACTCAAGCCACTGCGGCGGCTTTGAAGTACTTGAACAAGCCTTTAGTCAAAGCCGTGTTAATTAGTGCAGTCTCGCCTAGTGGGGCCAGTGCCGGAAAACTTCAACCCGGTGATGTCGTTGGTGCAATTGATGGGGTTAAGCCGGCCAACGCGAGCCAAGCCGCCCGTGCGGTCACTTCTAAACCGGTCGGTGCGGTTGTGAAATTCACTCTCACACGCGATGGGAAGGTCATCAATGAACAGGTGACCACGCGAGCCTCAACCTCAAAGTCCAAGACTTCTGTGGTTGGCATTGTGGTTGCTAATGGTTTCATCAGCACCGAGATTTCTGTTCGCTATGGGCTGGAAAATGTTGGTGGACCCAGCGCAGGTTTGATGTTTTCACTGGGAGTTATCGACAAGTTGACATCGTCTTCGTTAACCGGTGGGAAAATCATCGCCGGAACCGGAACCATTGATAGTTCTGGTTCTGTGGGGCCCATCGGCGGGGTTCAACAAAAGGTGGTTGCCGCCAAACGTGATGGCGCTTCCTACTTCCTAACTCCAATCAAGAATTGTTATGACGCTTCCCAAGCTGCCCCCAAGGGCTTAACTCTGGTTCGCGTCGATTCCCTAACCGATGCAGTCGCCCAGCTCGACAACATTGTGAAGGGCCGGCCAACGCAACCGTGTTAGAGGCAGCGCTTCTAGCTCGGGTTCACGTTGTCTACGAGGGTGCTATTGGAAAGTTGAGATCAAGGCCTGTGTAAGTCCTGGAACTAGATCTTCGCCTTCGGTGAACGTTTCGTTTTCATCTGTGGTGCGAATGCGAAGCACACAAAACTGCGCTCCGTTGCGAAGTACGCCAATGGCCATGCGGACATCTTGATGGTTTGGGTGTTCGAGGGCGCTGTCGGCAAATTCACGGGAACCTGGATCAAGCCCTTGTTCCACAAGTTGGGCCTCAGCCGCTTCCGGCAAGACAATGCGTTCAATCGTGATAGCGCATCCGTGCACCTCATCGGGCCAACCAATGTTGGCTAGGGCTGCATCCAAGGGGGCATCGTCACTGTCCCACTCCTGTTCGATGGGAACAAATCCAGGATCATCAGGGCTGATTCCGAGTTCTTCGGCTAGGTCAGGCTCGCTGGCTACTAATTCGCTGGCCCAAGCCAGCGCGAACATTCTGGGCACTTGGTCCCATCCATCGCGGGCGACAAATTGCTCAATCTCTCGGACTGCTTGGCTCAGGAGTTCACTCATGGGCTCAGTCTGTCGTAGGTTGTTCCTATGGCATTTCCCCCCTCAAGCGAAACGATCAATAATCCTGCGACTCCGGGTCGTCGTCGTGGTGGAGTCCTCTTCCCGACCCTGGTGATTTTGGCGGTTTTGGCCATTGCCTTCACCAGCTTTGCCGGCTTCTACGCCGACCTGCTCTGGTTCAAGTCAGTACAGTTGACGTCGGTGTTTTCCACCCAGTTGTTTGTGCGCATTGAACTGTTCCTAGTTTTCGGACTGTTGCTGGCCTGCATTGTCTTAGCCAATGGCGTCATTGCTTACCGTCTGCGCCCGATTTTCCGGGGACTGTCTTTGGAGCAGCAAAATCTCGATCGTTATCGAGTTGCCGTTGATCCCTTCCGCCGAGTCATCCTGATCGCAGCTGGCGCCGGCTTAGTTCTCATTGGGGGCACATCGGCTTCTGCGCAATGGCGCACGTACTTACTGTGGCGTCACGGCGCACCATTTGGAACCACCGATCCTGCATTTGGAAAAGACATTTCGTTCTTTACATTTGATCTCCCATGGATTCAATTCCTTTTGGGCTTTGGCTTCGCGTTCATCATTTTGTCTCTCCTGTTAGCCCTGGTCGTTCATTACATTTATGGTGGGATCAGGCTTCAAACCCCCGGACAGAGATTTACCCCAGCAGCTACCGCACACATCTCCGTATTGCTCGGGCTTTTCATGTTGCTGAAGGCTGTTGCCTATTGGTTTGATCGATTCGCACTAGAGATAACCCCGAATTCTTTGTTTACTGGCTTGAACTATGCGCAAGTTAACGCCGTGCTTCCCGCGAAGAATATTTTGCTGCTGATCTCATTGATTACGGCTGCTTTGTTCTTCTTCAACATCTTCCGCAGGACCTGGTCGCTTCCGCTTGCCGCTGTTGGTTTGGTTATTTTCTCGGCTTTAGTTATTGGCTCGCTGTACCCAGCCTTTGTACAAAGGTTTCAAGTCAGCCCCAGCCAAGCAACCAAGGAACAACCCTTTATTCAGAGAAATATTGATGCCACCTTGAGCGCCTATGACCTCAATGGGATCGAAAAGCAGGACTACCAGGCCAAGGACACCACCACTGCCAAGGCAATTGCAGCCGATAGGTCAACGATCAATAATGTCCGCTTGCTTGATCCATCTGTGGTGCCACCCACGTTCAACCAACTTCAGCAGATCCGCGGGTACTACTCCTTTGCTGACACCTTGGATGTTGACCGATACACGATCAACAAGAAGCAGCGCGATTCAGTGGTGGCCATACGAGAAATCAACTTGGCCGGGATCCCGGAAAGTAACTGGATTAATAACACCACAGTCTTTACGCATGGATTCGGCTTCACTGCCGCGTACAGCAACACCGCCACATCTGACGGGGCCCCTGCGTATTTTGAAAGCAACATTCCGCCCAAGGGTGTGTTGAGTATCAAGCAGCCTCGGGTGTACTTCGGTGAGAACTCCCCGACCTATTCCATCGTTGGTGCCCCTGCCGGCGCGACCCCGCATGAACTGGATTATCCAGACGATGCCAGCGCGAACGGACAACGCAACAACACCTATGACGGCACCGGTGGCGTCCCAGTCGGATCGTTGTTCAACAAGCTGGTCTTCGCAGTGAAGTATCAAGAGGGCAATTTATTGCTGTCAAACTTGGTCAATTCGGAATCAAAGATTTTGTATGAGCGAAACCCACGTGATCGCGTTCAAAAAGTTGCCCCTTGGCTAACTCTGGACGGAGACCCCTATCCAGCAGTAGTGAATGGAAAGATTGTCTGGATTGTCGACGGGTACACCACGACCAACGGCTACCCGTATTCGACGCGCACTCAACTTGGGCAAGCAACGGCGGACTCGATCACGGCCAATTCGCAATTCGTCCAAGCTCAAACCGGAACCGATGTCAATTACATTCGCAACTCGGTGAAGGCAACGGTGGATGCCTATGACGGAACGGTGAGTTTGTATGAATGGGACACCAAAGACCCGGTCCTAAAGTCCTGGGAAGCCGCATTCCCTGGCACAGTTAAGCCAAGATCAGAGTTGGATGGACAGCTACTTGCGCATGTGCGCTATCCAGAAGATTTGTTCAAAGTCCAGCGTGAGTTGTATTCCCGCTATCACGTTCAGGACGCTCTGGCCTTCTACAGCGGGCAAGACTTCTGGAACATCCCCAACGATCCGACCAAGATCAGTGAGGGTCAACCTCAGCCCCCGTACTACCTGACGCTAAAGATGCCGGGTACCTCGAAGCCGACGTTCTCCTTGACATCAACCTTCTCGCCGAATAATCGACAGACTCTGGCGGCGTTTATGTCGGTCGATGCCTCAGCCGGTCCTGACTACGGCAAGATTCGAGTGTTGCAACTGCCGCGCAACACGACCATTCCTGGTCCTGTTCAGGTACAAAACAACATCGAGTCGGACCCAGTGATTTCCTCTCAACTATCGCTCCTACGTCGCGGCGGCTCTGAAGTCGATATCGGCAACTTGCTGAGCCTTCCGGTCGGTGGCGGGTTGCTCTATGTTGAGCCGATCTATGTACGTTCATCGCAGACCGAATCCTTCCCGCTGCTACGCAAGGTGGCCGTGTCCTTTGGTAACCGCACAGCCATGGAAGACACTCTCGATCAGGCCTTGCGAACCGTTTTCCAAGGGGATACTGGAAATTCCAATTCGACCGATTCAACGACAGTGGTCAAGCCCACACCCACGACTGGGACCACGCTTCAGCAAGCACTCGATGCTGCTCAGCAGGCCTATGACGACGGGCAGGCGGCCCTGAAGCGCGGTGACCTGTCTGGATTTGCGGAGGCTCAAAAGCGACTCGGTGAAGCCCTGACCAAGGTTGCCGCAGCTCGAGGCTCAACACCAGCGCCTTCGGGTTCGAGACTGCCACCGTTGTCAAGGCGAAGTACGTCGTAGTGGCTTGGCCAACCACATTTGTGGGGTTTGATCTTGAGACAACGGGGACCGATGTTGTCTCAGATCGCATCGTCTCGGCTGCGTTGGTGGAAATGGATTCCCATAGCGTGGTCAAGCAGCGCGATTGGCTCGTTGATCCAGGAATTGACATACCGGCTCAATCAACTGCCGTGCATGGAATTTCTACCGAACAGGTTCAACGAGATGGACGCCCAGCCGAGCAGGCAGTTCAAGAGATCGTCTTGGAGATCACTCAAGCCTGGGATCGTGGCGTGCCAGTAGTGATTTACAACGCCGCATTCGATGTGCCCGTTATCGTCAATGAAGCTCATCGCTACGGTCTTGAATTGCCGTTGGCGGGCGTGGTCCTGGACCCCCTGGTGGTTTGGCGCGAACTTGAGCGCTATCGACCAGGAAAGAAGCGTCTCCAAGATGCGGTTGATCGGTTTGGTTTGCAGGTCGAAGCCGCACACGAAGCTGTTGCCGATGCGAAGGCGGCCGTGGAAGTGATGTTTAAACTTGTCGAATTGGGTTCGCTAGCCAACGTTGAGCTTGCTTCGATGATGGAACTTCAACAAGATTGGCACAAAGCCTGGGCGGAAAACTTCCGCGAATGGCTAGCTGATCGCGGTGGCGACATTTCAGGCATTAGCCTTTCCTGGCCAGTGTGAACGTAGATCCAAGGGGGACACGTGCCAGCTCGCTGCATACCGGAGCGGCCCACGCAGTGGGCTCATCGCACTGAGCAACAAGTTTGGGAACTCTTGCGAAAGCAGTTCAGTCCCGACACCGTCCTGATTCACAGTTTGCGATTTTCGGCCGCTGACGGTGATTGGGAAGCCGATTTCATCGCGCTCATTCCTGGCTCCGGGTTTGCCACCATCGAAGTCAAAGGTGGCCAACTTTGGTACGAGGACGGACAGTGGTGGCAGAGAACCCGCGATGGCGATAAGCAAAAGGATCCCGTTACCCAAGTCATGCGGGCGAAATACCTCGTGGGTAGATATTTAAAAAACAATGCGAAGTGGTCCCGGCAGCGGGTGCGCAGTGCGCACTTTGTGGTGTTTCCGGATATGGAGTGGAGCGAGAATCTCCAGGCCCCCAATTTGCCTCGGGAGTATGCGATAACCAAGGGCGATTTGCCAGGTGCCGCTGGCCGCATTTGGGATGTCTTCAATGGTTACCTCCAGGATGAGCCAAAGGCGACCCCGTCTCTTGTAGATGTTGACCTTGCAGCCGAAATCCTTGGTGGCCGACTCGATCCGCAGGCCGATGTCGCGATGTGGCGGGAGGTGCGTGAAGACCATGTTGATCGAGTAACGGCAGATCAGGCGAAGATCCTCAAAGCTGTTCAGAGCAATCGTCGAATTGAAGTCAAGGGTGGCCCAGGCTCTGGAAAAACCTGGCTTGCCCTTGAGCAGGCTCGGCGTTTGTGTGAATCCGGAGAGCGCGTCGCGTTGGTGTGTTACTCCAAGGGGTTGACTACCTGGCTTCGCCGACAGGTTCAGCACTGGTCGCAAGATGCTCAGGATCGCATCTGGATTGGAACTTTTCATTCGTTGGCCCCGTTATGGGGTGAAGAAATTAGTCCTGATGGGGATCCTGCCTATTGGGAAGAAACGCTTCCGCAGTTGATGCTTCAGCGAGCACGTGAACTTGTGGACGCTGGTCGCTTCGACTCGTTGGTGGTTGATGAAGCGCAGGACTTTGCAGATTCATGGTGGCCGCCCCTGCTTGCAAGTTTGAAGGACCAGGAATTAGGCGGCGTGTTTATTTTTGGTGACGAACATCAAGGGGTCTTTGGAAGAGATGGCGCGCCCTCCATTGATGTTTTCACTCTCACTCTTGATGAAAACGTTCGAAACAGCACTCAGATCGCGGAAGTGCTCAGGACTGTTGGTCAAAAGCGAAACGAAGTCCTAGGCGGCGAAGGTCCTCCGGTGGAATTCATTCAGTGTGATCCGTCAGCGGTATACGACCTAGCCGACGAGTTGGCCATTGAGCTACTTGACGAAGGTTGGCGGCCACAAGACATCGCCGTGTTAACCACTTTGCATCGCCATCCCATGCACGTCTCGCGAGTTGGGATGGAAGGTCGAGATGGTTTTTGGGAGTCCTTCTGGGATGCAGACGACTATTTCTACTGCACAACCGCTGGGTTTAAGGGCCTAGAACGTCCGGCCGTCGTCTTGGCCGTCGATGGCTTTCGGTCTGGCGAGTTAGCCGTTGATGTCCTCAATGTTGGCCTATCGCGCGCGCGTGATCGATTGATTATTTGTGGTGACTTTGAACAACTCAAAACGGCTGGAGGTAAGGAGTTCGGCAAAGCCCTCAAGAGACTTCAGCGAAAAGCCTAAGTGAGTAGGTCAGACGGGTGTTTTCTGCGGACCGGTCCAACCAGGATGAAAGGGCGTGTACGGGTCGGTGGTGTAGTCGTCGCTGACGTAGCCGGTGCAGCGCGGAACCTTGGTGCCGACTGTGCGATGCGCATAGTCAAGCTCGCTGGACTTGGCCCAAGGTGCAGGGAAGTGCATGCCGGTGGCAGCTGAGATGCAGGCGATAACTTGGAAACCGACGAAGATTGCGTAGTTGTGGAACAGACCTAGGTAAAGCAAGGTGATGGCCAGGTTGGGCACGTGGCATCCCAGGGCCTTGATCTTCTGGGTCAAGGCGGTGTCATGTTCGGGAGCGATGTAGTGATCCCAATAAACGTTGTGGAAGTTTGGCTGCCAAATTCCCATCAGACTCCAGGCGATGACGCCTGCAAGTACTGGCTTGTTGACCCAGCTCGCATCAATGTTCGCAACGGCTTTCGTGGCGAAAAGCCAGGTGGCCAAAAAGAGTTGACCAGAGCTTGATCCCCACAACAAACCAAACAGAGTCGACATCAAGGGCTTGTTCGGGCGATTGAATCTGACGGTGTAGCGCACCCAAAGGACGCTGTAGGCCATAAAGACAAAACCAACACACAGCGCTGTGAACCCAACCCACGATGTGTTGTTGAGATTGTCCGATGTGGCTAGCGGTGAGGTGAGGATAAGTTTGAGGCCACCGCTGAAGTAGGACAAGAGCCAGCAAATGCAAAAGTAAATGCCGCCGCGAATCCACGCCGGTCCAGCTTGGTAGGAATTCCACGGCATCCAGCGCCGATTCCTTAGATACAGCCCGAGCAGGATGACCAAGATAATCGCCGCTGCGATTGCGATCGGAGTAACCAAACTTTCCAGCATGAGCTGTCCTTACCTGAGTGGGTGCACCTATCGTGGCAAAGGCTCGACGTTTTTGCCTCATGAACCGCCCCTACATTTCACATTTTGACCGTGAAGTACTTGTGAACTGAGGCAAATGCGTGGACACAGGCGTGGCCCACGCCTACCGTGGATCAAGAGCCAATTAATCAAGGAGTTAGTGCATGCCTGCCTCATTTACCGAGATGACCCCCATTACTTCGCAGACTTATTCTCGATTTAAGGCGCGACCTATGACGGGCACCTTTGGTGCCTTGATCAGCGGAGTCCAAGTTGCCCAAGCTATTGAGGACGATGACCTGTTCGCCGAGTTGCGCCAGGCATGGATTCAGTTTCAAGCGCTCTTCTTCAGAGATCAGGAGCTAAGTCCCGAACAACACCTAGCCCTTGGGAAGCGATTTGGTGAGATCCAAACTGAAGGCTATGCGCCAAGTATTGAGGGCCTGCCCGGCGTGTGGGTTCAGGAATATCCCAACATGTATCAAGGACCGGTCAGCGACATCAACTGGCACGCAGATAGTTCCTTCCGCGAAAATCCAACACGCGGATCGCTGCTCTATGCCATTGATGTTCCAGAAGCAGCCGGTGACACCGTGTGGGCCGATGCTTACGCGGCCTTTGAAGACCTTTCGCCGGCTTGGCAGGAATTCCTCGTACCGCTGACCGCTATTCATGACGCAGCAACCAAGGGACTGCATAACATGCTTGACACTATGGGCGGGGGATTGCTTGCTATGCGCGCGGCTTTACCGCCGACCGAACAGCCAGTGGTTGCTACCCACCCAGAATCAGGTCGAAAAATGCTTTTTGTTTCTGAACTGATGACCCGTGAAATCGTCGGGATGAGTGAGCGTGAATCCCGCACGGTGCTTGATTTCTTGTTTGCCCACCAAACCCGACCTGAATTCCAATGCCGTTGGCACTGGGAGCCTAAATCCCTAGTGCTGTGGGATAACTACGCAACGATTCACCGCGGAATCTTTGACTTTGGAATGACCCATCGACTCATGCATCGGGTGTCCTTTCATGACGGTTGGCGAGTATCTGCTTAGAGCGTGAAAAAGGTGAGGGACCCAGGAATTACCCTGGGTCCCTCACCTTTAGCTTGATTGATTAACCGGCCGGTACTAGGACGGTGTCAATGACGTACACGCGAGCGTTAGCGGTCTTGACGTTGCCACAGACAACGTTTGAGGTTCCGCCACTGGACGTGGTGATGGAGAAGGTTTGCCCAGCACCTGTGATGGTGATCGGACCGCCGTTGAGCATGGCGTGTTGACCAGCCAAAGTTTCAGGGGTGAGGTCACCGGCAAATACGTGGTACTTCAACACGTTGGCCAATTTCCCGTTCGGGTCTGCCTTCAAAGCAGCCACAGTTGCGGCATCAACTTTTGCGAATGCGTCGTTCGTCGGTGCAAACACGGTGATGTTTGGCGTTGTGTTCAGGGTCTGTCCCAAGCCAGCGGCTCCGACGAAGCTCACCAACGTGCTCAAGGCAGGAATCTTGGCGGCGGCATCGGCCGCAGCCGTGCTCGACGCGACAGCGGCTACGTCTGCTGGAATGGCCGAGCAGGCGGCACCGAATGGGCCACTTGCAACAGCAGCTGGTGTGGTTGTCGCAGGTGCGGCAGCTGGCTCGCTCTTCTTGCTGCAGGCAGTCAGGCTGAACGCCAAAGCTGCAATGGTGACTGCAACAAGGGCAGTGCGGGTCGACTTCATGTGGCTCCTTAGGTCGTATTGCGGTAGAACAAGCGTTGCACAACTTGTTCAAGTGCGCACTTTGGGGGAGATTTCGTGCCTAGAGCCTTCCGACGTGGGGTTGATATGTCCGTTTTGGCGCTCCGACCGGCCGGTGGCGCGCGAACCAAGGGTGAGTAGGACACACTGTCAGAGGTCAAAATGATTAGGGGTGCAATGAACGAGTCGCCGCAAGCTTCGTCAGCAGGTGTGAGCGCAACAAATATTTCAAGCGATGCTCAGCCATTGCCGGGGCGTTGGACCGCCCTGACGGTTTTGGCCCTTGCGCAATTTGTCTTAGTTCTTGACTCCACTGTGGTCAATGTGGCCCTTCCTTCTATCCAACGTCAATTCGACCTACCGGAAGCACGCCTGGCCTGGATCGTCAATGGGTACGGCTTGACCTTCGGTGGTTTGCTCTTGCTCGGTGGAAGTTTGGGTGACCTTTATGGTCGGCGCAAACTCTTTATGATCGGCATCGCAACCTTTAGTGGGGCCTCCTTTATTGCCGGCCTGGCATGGAACGCAGATGTAGTGATCGCGATGCGATTCCTGCAAGGAGCTGGTGCAGCAATGGCCGCACCAGCTGCGCTGTCTTCGATTACAAGAATCTTCACCATCCCCAAGGAGAGGACTCGAGCGCTGGGAACCTGGGGTGGGATCAGTGCACTCGGAGGAACTATCGGTGCGGTGTTATCTGGATTTATTGTTCAATACTCATCCTGGCGATGGGTATTTTTCGTCACCGTCCCCATCACCTTGATCGCATTATTGCTCGCGACACGATTTGTTCCCGAATCCCGAGCCCCCAGCCGCCCCAAACTCGACGTCATCGGCTCAATCTTGATCACTCTCGGCATTGGTGCTGCTGTCTTTGCCTTGCTCAACAAGGGGTCAAAGAGCTGGACCAGTCCTCAATTGGTTGGCGAACTAGCCCTAGCAGCAGTTTTGATCGTGGTCTTTGTTTTGTGGGAAAAGCGTCAAACAATGCCGATGGTCCCATTGGACATTTTTAAGAATCGCAATCGCGTTGTCGGTGTGACTGCATCGGTGCTTTTTGGTTCGGTGCTTTCCACGTACTTCTTTACCACCACTTTGTACATGCAGGTCATCTTGCGATTTTCGCCTCTTAAAACCGGCGCCGCTTATTTGCCCTTGGGTCTAGTAATTTTGTTTTCCTTCCCGATCATTTCTGCGCTTGTGCCCAAAGTGGGTATCCGTTTGATCATGCCGTTGGGATTAATCTCGGGCTTCCTTGGACTTCTTAAGCTCTCGCAACTCAGCGTTGGAGGCACTTATCCCACGGATGTCTTGCCGGGCATGCTGCTGGTTGCCTTTGCAGCGGCCTGCGGCTTTGTCACCTTCACCATCGCTGGTGTGGACGGAACAACCGAGGAAAACGCCGGTATTGCTTCAGGAATCCTCAGCGCGGGTGGACAAATTGGTAGCGCCCTAGGACTAGCCACCCTGGTTTCAATCGCTGTCAGCGTCTCAGCCACTAAGAGCGCCAACGGAACGCCTTTCCCGGTAGCAACTGTTGCTGGTTTTTCGGCCGCCTATCACGTGGCTGCATTTGTCTTACTGGTCGGAGCGATCATCGCTGCCACGTTCTTGCGCTCAGCGGCTAAGAACACCGCTGCTATGCAGCCTAAGGAGACAAACGTCGACGTTCCTGAGTCTGATTCAGTGAATCAGTAATTTTGCTTAGGTGTAGTTAGTGCAGATTCGAACACTTAGCTCGGATGAAGTAAAGCTGGGGGTGGTTTGGGCCGCTGCCGAAGGCTGGAATCCTGGACTATTCGATGCGGAATGTTTTTACGCTGCAGACCCGCAAGGATTTATCGGCGCATTCATCGATGACGAATTGGTTGGCACAATCTCGGCGGTGCGCTACGGGGACGATTTTTCTTTCTTAGGTTTCTACATCGTCGCCCCGCAATTTCGGGGTCGCGGGATTGGCACAGCATTGTGGGCGGCGGCGACGGAACGTGTCAGCGGAAGTGCCGTTGGCCTTGATGGGGTCCTTGAAATGCAGTCTGCTTATGAATTATCGGGTTTTAAGTTGGCACATCGAAATATTCGCTATGGCGGCGTTCCTTACCGAGCCGGTTCGAAGTCCGCAGGTCAGGCGGGCGAACTTCGCGAATTGCGCACGGGCGATCTTGAGGCAATGGCAACTTTGGATCGGGAATGTTTTGGAGCAGAGCGAAACGCGTTTTTATCAGACTGGATCCAGCAACCGCACGCACGCACTGCTGGGGTGTTTCAGGGCGAGAACTGTCTCGGCTTCTCGGTACTGCGTGAGTGTGGGGTGGGGTTCAAATTCGGCCCGGTTTTTGCTGAATCGCGCGAGATTGCCCAGTTTCTTGTTGAAGAACTTTTGAAGAAGATTTCGCCTGGCTCCCAAATCTTTCTTGACGTCTCTGTCGATCATGCTGCAGGCGTTGAATTGGCCGAAGGTTTGGGGCTTGAACCGGTTTTTGAAACTGTTCGCATGTATGCGAACGGACAGCCCGCAATCGACCAACCGAAAGTATTTGGTGTGACCAGTTTTGAATTGGGCTAGGTAAACTGAGGTTTGTCGGTGGTGACCTCTATCATCAGTACTGACGTTTTGATTAAAACTCGGCGGAGTTGCTTTGCCACCAGCTGATGGGTCGAATCTTTTGTATTCAGTTAGATATAACGAAGCACTTGCGTGGATGTCTGATCTTCATCGTGGTCAGACCCAGCGCAAATTTGAGTACGAATCTCCAGTGCCGGTGATTGCGCACCTGCTGGAGGTCTCATCGCGCATTTGGATAGCCGGTGGCGGTGAAGATGAGGCCATCGCGGGCCTACTGCACGATAGTTTGGAAGATGCTTATTATCCCGGGATTGAAAGTGACATTGAGGACCGCTTTGGACCGCGAGTTCTTGAGCTAGTCAAGGGATGTTCCTATGGCAGGCCTGGCGAGAATACGGCGCCGTTGTCCTGGGAAGAGGGAAAAGTCGAGTACCTAGATCGCTTGCGTAAATCAGACTTAGCCACGTTGCGTGTTGCCTGGGCCGAAAAAATCTCCAATGTGCGAGCTGTGGTTGAAGATCTTGAAGCCGGTCGACCATTGTTTGAGCTCTTTCAGTCACCGCGCCAAGAAACTCTGGAATATTTTGGCCAACTTGGTGAGGTTTTCAAATCTCGCTGGGGCAATGTTCCTGAAGTTCGTCGCTACCTAGCATTGGTTGAACGCATGGGCTCGCCGATGCTTAACCCCAATGTCTGGTCGGTGTTTGGCAATGCGCACCTTGCCCTTGGTGAACCGTATAACTTCCAGATCATCCCAGCGGCACAGGGCACGGTTAGTGGCCTATTTCCGTTTGAAACTGATGCCTACATCCTGACGGCGTGGAATCCGATGATGTCGACCCTGCCGGATTCGGTCAACGGCTTGCGCAACCAAGCATTGCGTGAGCAGTTGCGCGCCGATGGAATCAACGTTGTGGACTGTGCAGGTTTTGACCCGCAGGGTGGATGGCGAGAAGAAGGCTTCCTCGTAACCGGGCTTGAGTCTGAACGCACAGCCCTAGAACTGGGTCGTCACCACGGCCAAGCGGCGATTTATCGCTGGAGCCCGCAGGCGCTGACAGTCTTGGAATGTTTTGGTCGTCGACAGTCAGATTCAGGTTGGTCGATTTCTACCGGTGCGTGAGGGATTGTTTTCAAAGAGTCGAGCCGGCTTGCCAATGGATCCCGAACTCGTGGACTCAGTGTCTACCAGGTAGTTCATCATGCGTCGCCTGAAAGTGTCCTTAGCCGGCGTCCCATCTGGGTCAATCCTGCGGTGGAGTGATTCCAAATCCCTCAGGGTGAACGGCTCTGCCAGCAGGCGGTAGGGATCGGGAACACTTCGATAGTCCGCCTGTACTCGTTCAGCGGCTTGGCTGACGATCTCTCGGTGGTCAATGCGCACCCGAGTTCGTTTTTCTGCCACGGACCGCACACTTCGCAAGCGAATGTCGGGATTGAAAAGCACTGCTTGTCTAATCTTTTCCCAATTGACCAGTTCAAAGTGCCCAACTGAAAGGACCCGTCCCCGTGGATCGCGTCTTAACTCGTCGAAGACTTTGAGCTGTCGTGGATGCAAACCCTTGATCCCAGCTTTAGTAAGCAATGCTCGGTTGGTTGCCTGAATCAGGGTCTCACCGTCATGGAGAAAGGTGCCCGGCAGAGACCAACTTGGTTTGCTGAGCGGCTGATTACTCGAGCGGATTTCGCTGAGAACGAGCAGTACGTGCAGGCCGCCCTCAGATTCAGTTTCCTGGCTACTGGAGGAATAGCGCAGTTCCAAGTCCAAGGGATCAGGCACCGTCAAAACCGCCACATCAACGGCCACCGATGGGCGTGGGTAGTCCTCGAGGCTTCGGCCTGATTCGTCCCGCCAGAGTTCCTGCGAACGCAATCTCCGCGCCGTCGATGCGCCAGCTGCTCGCGCATCGCGAATTGCCCTCTTCCCCTCGGCCTCAAGGGATGAGCCAGTGGAAAGGTTGGAGTGCTGCTCGTCCTGATTGCGGGGCACTGGTTCACCTTCCTTCGGGAACTGACTATAGGTGCATTGTCGCACCCTCGGGCTAAGGTTTCGGGTATTAGCGCATATTCGCTCTAATGTGTGCTATCCTGATCGGTTGTCCTAAACAGGGAGGGAACATGGGCCATGTGCTCAAGAGTTTTGCTGCGTGGTTCGGATTTACCGATCCACAGTTGCGCGCTACAAGTCCATCGGAGCAAGGCTTAGTTGACGGTGAACCGGAGCGTGAATTCATCCACGATCCGTCCGCAAGCGCTGGCTTGGCCGAAGTCTTTGAGTTTGTGCTTCCCGACGAAGAAGTCGATGAGAGTTGGCAGGAGGAGATGACTGCGGAAGAGATTGAGGCCTTGACCTATATCGGTCCAGAGTTGATGGCTCGGCTGAAGACGCCGGTGGACCCTTCGGAAAATATCACCCATGAACAGATGATGAAGATTCTGTACCCAGGTGAGATTCGGGTGCTTTCACGCGGCAACGCAAAAGTTGAACTTGAGGAACGCGAAGAGGGCGGATTCTCGGTGAAAGTCGATGATGAATGTGTTGGCATTGTTCATCGTCGCAGTCAAACCAAGTGGGTTACACGTGCAGTCGAAGACGATCACGTCAGCACCCATCACAACAATGCAATTGAAGCGGCTCAAGCTTTAGTTGAGTTTGCCCGCGGCTACTAATTCAAAGAATTGCTTCCCCAGACATTCAACGGTGGAAAGGAACTGCTCAATGTGTAAAGGACAAGTTGGTAAGCGCACGGCTCTGGAGTCCCATGCCGTGATGACGTACCTGAATTTGACTGCAGATCGTGAAGGGCACGTGACATTGATCAAGCCAGATGACGATGGCGACTACCTGATTAATACGCGCGAATGGCGCAAGAGCGCCGAAGGGGACCCTTCGCCGGTGTGGCTGACCATTGAGGACCAGGAGGTTCGGCTCCTCAGCCTTCTTGTTCGCGACCTTAAGCCGGTCAAGGGCCTGTATGAGGAGATCAATAATCTAAACCGTAAATGTGCTGACGTTAAGGCTTTCCTCAACGACGGCCACTTCTATATCTCAACGTCCCTGCTCGGTGAGGCTGTAACTGAGCGCAATCTGCGTTCAGCCATTGGCTTGGTCACCCGCGTGGGCGATGACTATGGCGCAATGGTTGCCACGGTGTATGGCGGCCACCACATCACAGTCAACGCCGACGAGGATCAGGAGTAGAACCAAGAGATCAAACTCATTGAATGAAAAGACGATGAGTTTGCTGCTACTTCCTCAAGACCTCAATCTTGGTTGCGCCATTGTGAGTCTGGGTTATTGGCAACTTGATTTCTAGGATTCCATCGGTATAGCTCGCCGATATTTCCTTCTCGGTCGTGCCAGCGGGCAGTGGAATGCGACGGGTGAATTGACCATAATGAAATTCGGATCGATAGAAGCCTTTGCCTGAATCCTCAGTTTCGGACCTGCGCTCAACGCGAAGGCACAGCGCTCCTTCCGAAACCGTGATCTCGACATCCTTGTCTGGGTCAATGCCTGGGATTTCAGCTCTGACGATCATCGCGCCGTCTTCGCGAAACTCCTCAAGGCGAAGTGAGTCGCGATCAAACCACGTACCGACATCGGTCCAATCCCATCCGCGAAAGAACTCCGGAAGGTCGCGAGTGGCCCATTCGGCCAGTGGCATGGGGGTGGTGTGCTTAACAAGTGTGCTCATGGTGGTCTCCTCTTAGCGATGAGTAGGCAAATAACTCAAAAGCCAATTAGCCAGTGGTGGGTTCGCCTCTAGTCAGGCTAGATCGGATGCACCCTGGGCAGTAGGGGCTTGTGGGCAGGACAAAGCCCGTGTGGGGCTAGGACTGCTGACTTTGAGCCCAATGTCCTGTTCTGCCTACCGGTGCTTGAGGCAGGTTACGCATCCCGTACCGTTATAGGTAGCTGTAGTTGCTGTTTCAGAATTGGTTTTCGAACTCCCGCTCGGTGTTAGTTGTTATTTAACTTCGACCACATGCGCAGGTCAGGACGTCGGCCGCAGCACAAGTGCACACAGTGTGCGCTTGTTTCGTCCCAAATAAGGAAGATAAATAACATGGCACAAGGCACCGTTAAGTGGTTCAACGCTGAAAAGGGCTTCGGATTCATCGCACAGGCCGATGGTGGAGCAGACGTGTTCGTCCACTTCTCCGCTATCGCCTCAGATGGCTACCGTTCCCTCGAAGAGAACCAGGCTGTTGAGTACGACATCACTCAGGGTCCTAAGGGTCCTCAGGCAGAGAACGTTCGCGCTCTCTAATTTTTGCCTCACACGAATGGCCCCGACTTTTGTCGGGGCCATTCGTCGTTTAGTAAGTAACTAACTAGCGCGGTTTACTTCTCGACTACTCGGCGCTCCATCGCAGGGATTCCAGGCTTGGGGTCGTTGATGCCCCAGCTGATGATCACCTCGGGTGAGATTTTGAATCGCTGGCCATCATCGGACTGCTCAAGTGCACAAGCGCCGATGACCTTAACCCCGCGGGGTGCCCAGGGATTGACGGTCGCGAGGTCGTCAATGACCACGGTGGCCCGGGGATTCTCCTTGATATTGCGGTACCGCACCGTTTTGGCGATATCAAAACCAGCGGTGTAGATGAAGTCTCCATCAGATTCAAACACCACTGGCGCAACGTCAGGACTTCCTGATGCGGATGCAGTGGCAAAGCGCATCAGGTGCTGGGTGCGAAGGTAAGCAACCTCGGCTTCCGTGAAGTGTGGCATCAGCGACCAAGCTCGAGGGCGACGATGGCCAGTGCCAAAATCGCGAAGATGAGGGGAGCAGCG
>Ga0194055_10000898_pt1 | contig 24157 bp, 1 predicted proteins | sample SepL449m_MetaG_FD_155482 | JGI IMG/M metagenome (GOLD analysis project Ga0194055, IMG submission 155482) | Anoxic zone freshwater microbial communities from boreal shield lake in IISD Experimental Lakes Area, Ontario, Canada - Sep2016-L442-9m | ecosystem: Environmental > Aquatic > Freshwater >... | reverse complement strand
ATTAACACCAAGATTGAACTCAGGGGCATAAGCAAAGAAATCAACCAGTTGGCTTTGGTTATTGATTGCTGCAAAGTTTGCATTACCTGCAAAAGCCTTGACACGAGGGCCGCCGCCAGCACCAGCGCCAACGATGATATCATCCAAGGATTTGCCAGAAGCAGAAACATCGCCGTTGATATTACCCGTAGCAAGAGTGATACCACCAGTAAAGCCGGGTTCGAAGGCAAAGAAACCTGATTGAACAGTTGCATAGGGAACACCAGCGGTGATGGTCCAGATAACAACATGAGGTCCACCGCCAGGTCCTGCCGCGGTGATAAGATCAGGATTACCATCGCCGTTGACATCGCCGATTGCGGTTCGAACACCACCAGTAAAGCTGGTATCGTAAGCAAAGAAGGAGAAGCCTGAACCATCAGCAAAGCTGATTCTGACAATAGGGCCACCGCCTGAATCAGTAGAAACCGCAAAGAACTTATTAGGGTTTTGGGATTTAGCAGCCAAGGTTGAGCTGATAGTTTGAATATTAGTGATTTGAATCACCACATCATTCCCACCAGTAAGAGAGGCAGTTCCGTTGGCTGCAATATTACCTGTGTAGCTGATTTGGAAAGTAGCAACATCAGTTCCATTTGGCATATTAACTGTGAAAGAGTCCCCTTGATTAAGAACTATTCCGGCAGGGGTCTTAAATTTACCAGTAACTATATCAGTATCATCGTTGGAAATGATACCAAAAGCATTACCGGCTACAACATCTGCATCAGGAGTAAAGGCTACATTCAAGATACCGTTAACATTATTTTTAGCTAAGCTGACAGCGCCAGTAACATTGACCTGATCAAAAAGATTGAAAGCAACAGAACGAATATCAACCTTATAGGTACTTTGGACACTCAGGTTGCCTTGAAGATTAAGCACACCGATTGGGTTTGATAAATTACCAGGGGACAGTTGACCTCTGGGAAGAACATTAACTGAACCGAGTGTGCCCTTGGTACCGCCTAATAAACCATTACCTGTAACATTGGTAGTGGTAGCAGCATTGATCTTGGCATTTTCGAAGAAGAAGTTCCCATTCTCGATGGTAGTTGCAAGTCCAGCGGTATTTGCAGAACTATCGGTGTTAAGGACCACAGAACCAGTGCCCTGCTTCCGAAGGGTGGTAGTTGGCGGGAGGTTAATTACATTACCGGTGGCAATGGTAGCTGGAGAGATGCTTGTATTAACAATAACGTTAGGGGTAACACCGTTATTTATTGCAGACAAGGGAGCAGCACCATTGGTTCCATAGAAACCAATACCAGAATTAACCCCATTACTAACAATTCCTGATGAAGTATTAAGAATGGAAATAGTAGGAACAGAAGTATAACCAGCACCAGGATATTGAAGAACTAAGTCTTTTATACCACCTACAATGGTATTACCAATAGGTGTATAAATATTTGCACCTAAGAATTGTAAATTAGTTAAATCAGTATAACCCTGACCATTTAATCCAACTGAGTCTATTGTAAAAGAAGTAATAAAACCACCAGCCACAATAACCGTACCTCCGGCTGAAACAAAATTATTTACATTTGGAGTTGGTGTAAGATACCTAGGTGGATTAGGACTAACAGATAATGGATTTAAAACGTAAGGAACAATAGGTTGTTCTAATGTGACACGAGTCCCATTACCTGTGGAGTCTGGTAATGAAGTCGCAATACCTTTACTGTTACTTGAACTATTATTAAACGTCACAGTATTACCAGTGACAGTACCAGTAAAGCCGTTAATTGAAATACCAAGCAAGGCATTAACGACTGCGCCACTACCTCCCCCACCAGAAACAATCACATCGGGTTGCCTGGTAAAACCTATCGCAGAAATACCATTACCAGTGATATTACTAAACCCGCCAATCTGAACGCTGTTATTAATAACAACAGGTTTATTTAAATTAAATAAAGATTTATCTTGAACTTGTATCTTATCATTGAAAGTAACATTGCCTTGATTCAGGCCACCACCCACACCGGCACCTACAAAATTGTTTGTAGGAATATAAGAAGAAGGATTAGTTAAAGAAGGATAAGGCGCAAGGGAAAAATCATCTGCATATTTTTGAAGTTCCGCAGTGCCGTTAACAATTAAATTAAATTGATTATTGGTAACCTGCCCCAAGGTAGTCTTACCTATCCCAGATGTGGTTAAAACAGTATTAGCAACAAGGGTAATTGGCCCCGGTCCAAAATCTAGAACTTTAGTAGTTGCAGCAATAAAACTGCCCCCAATACGTCTAACAGATGGCCCTTGAACATTAAGATTATTAGAAACATTGAAAACCGAACTGGAACTATTAGAAAATTGATTACCGAGTTGCACAACTCCACTATTAGCAATTATATTATCAGCAATCAATGAATTATTAGCACCTAAAATAAGCAAATTATTAACATCTGAAGTAACAATAAAATTCTTTTTAATAGTAAAATTACCCTGGAAAGTCACAGACCCAGTCAAATCAACTTCTGCAGGAAGCGAAGGCGAAGTAAGAAAAGAAAGAGGAGCGGAAAGAACGGATAAACTAATATTAGCAACATTGCTAAAGGAAGGTTCACCATTAGCAATGGAACCAAGGTATAGGTTATTAGCACTGAAAGAATTAACGACAGAAAAGTTATTCCCTCGATAAAAACCTAATCGATCATCGGAAGAACCGCCAATATAAGAGCCAATTGTTACATCACCGCCTACTGTAGAACCATAAATACCTTGTCCACCTGCATTAATACGCAAATAATAGGCATCATTAGTAATGGTAGTAATAGAAATATTACCAGTTTGATTTGGAAGATCCCCATAAGGTCTCGGAAAAGCTTCTAAAGGAGGAGCAAGTGAACCAATCGAAGTTAACTGGTTTGATTTAAAACCAAAAGCCTTAAGAATATTAGTATTTATTATTTCATTATCATTAAACTCTGGCTCGATTGCTTGATCAGGACTAGGGGGAGACTGTAGAGTTTGAGCAATTTGAGGATTTAAAAATGTTGGCCCCGCAAGATTATTAAACACTTGGGAACTAAAATATGTATTGATGAACGAAGAATCAGTTGTAATGGTATTTCCCAAATTTATAGTTTTATTCACCGTATAAAGCCTAGCAGCTAAATTAGTAATTCCAGTGATCGTGGCAGTAGAAACCCCGCCATTAAATATAAACAAATCCATGTCTTTTTGGGGATTAGACCCGTGTACACCAAAAGTGACATTACCTTGATTTTGGAAAACTGTGGGATTAGATCCTGTAATTAAATAAAACCAACGATAAGCGGGAACTGCATTTACATATGTTTTATAAGAATAATTATCGGCTGTTACTATATCTTTTCCATTAAAAAATACATTGTAGTTTTTCCTGGTAGTAATAATCTCATTAACTAATACTGGGCCAGAAAAAATGACATCGCCTTCGGTATCATTAATAATAACGCTACCAAATATTTCAGGAGAGGAACCTGGAACACTTGGTTGAGGAAAATCTCCAACCTTCTTAATTGTCAAACCGCCAGAAGAATTAACAATTAATTTACCACCAGCATCTCGCAATTGACCTAAATTAATAGTAGAGCCTAAGTAATTTCCAGCATCAAGAGTCAAAGAAAAACTTTTAGTAAAAACATCATTTAAAATCATAGGAGCCGAAACCAAACTAGCAACACTACTAATCGAAGAGTCGCCAGTAAGAGTTATACTTGGCATAAAAGTTATTTTGTAACCGTTAGAAGATATGCTTCCGAAAAGGAAAATCTTCGTAACAATACTAGAGGAAGGATAGGTAGACTGATCAATCACAATTCCTGAAGAAAAAGTCAAAAGATCATTAGAATCACCCAAAACAATAGAACCTGAGTTATTTAAAATGACATTGTTTTTAACATTAGTGACAGAACCAAGAAACTTAAGATTATACCCTCTTGTTAAAGGTGTAGAATCTTTGGTAGAAGAAATTGATCCAGCAAAAAGGTTATCATTAAATATAAGAGAATTTCCAACAGAAATTTCAGTAATTTCTATATCAACAGGCTCGTTTATAGAACCAACTTGTTTGTTGAAATTGATGTTACCATCGGTTTTAATAATGGAAATCTTAGCGACATCAACAGATCCAATAAAATTAGAATTGAAAGCATTTAGAAAATTAATGTTGCCTATATCTAAACCAATTGAACCATTAACAGAAATATTTCCACCAAAGATATTTGAAATTAAAAACTTCTGAGGAACCTTATCATCACGATTTTCCCCATTATAGACTTGGGTATTGGAATTGACATTAAAAGATATATTACTTTTATTTCCACCAGAAGTACCACTTATATTTTGGAATTGGAAATTAGTAGAGGAAGTACCATTACCAAAAATTACATTTACATCATCTCCAAGAAACATATCGCCAGTGAATGTAACATTACCTGGCGTCAAAGGAACAAAATTTGTAACAAACATATTAATAGAATCATTAGTATTAACAGCACTAATATCACTACGATTTAGAGTACCAAAAGACAAATTACCCTTATCTATAGAAACATTTCCACGAATTACCAAGGAATTAACACTTTGGTTTGCTGAATAGAGACTTCCTTGAACCGCTAAGAATCCCGTAGAGACATCATCCGCCTGGATAACAGAATTGTCGAACCGTATAATATCATAACCTTCAACATTAACAGTTGATTGATTAGAATCTTTTCCTGTTTCGATATTTCGATTAGTACCAACAAGATTAAGAACATCAATATCATTGCTAGGGTAAGCAGAAGGACCGCCATTAAAAGAAAAGCTAATACTTTCTAAGTTAGGATTTGTCAATAAAGCGGTAGCTTTTACTCCATTTAATAATAAATCCTGACCATTAGTAGTATAAAGATTCGGGTTTTGTTTAAAAGTAAGTTTTGGAACCGCACCGGTACCGCCACCGCCCTGCAATGTAACTGTTGGTGCAGACAAATAACCAAAGCCCGAATTAGTAACAGTATAACTGACAACTTGATCAGATGCTTGCCCTGTTCCTAAAACAGCAATAGCAGTAGCTTGAATCGGGTTTTTTACGGAAGGATCATTTGGGGCAGTAATAATAACATTAGGCGCTGAAGTGTAACCACTACCATTCGAAGAAGCAGAAATTGTAATAAAATCTAAATTAGAATTAAAAGGGTGCCCATCATCGTATAAAACAACATTTTGAAAGGAAAGATTCACTAAGTTTAATTTATCATTACCACCTTTTTGAACAACATTAATACCCTGCAATTCATTTCTTCCAATAGTGGTAGCAAGGCCTACAGGAATTGTAATCATATTGTTAATTACTTTTGTACCATAAGCAAATCCAGTTAAGCCAAAAGTAGGATCATCAATAGTTAATTGAAGTGAGCCAGTAACTGACAAGGAATTTTGAAGAGTTACATCACTGCTACCATCTTTACCTAAAACATTAAGAACATTTTTTTCATTAACATAAACAATAGTTTCAGGTCCAACATCTGAAATACCTTTATAAGTAATTACCACATCATTACCATCGCCACCCTGGTAAGTAATGGAATATTCAGCACCTGAAGCATAAAAAGTCTTACCTTCAGTAAGGGTCGAATAGACATTAGAAATTGGATCAGTCAAACCTCTAAAATAACCAAAGATACTAAGAGGTGAAGTTTGATTAACGATAACAAATTTAGTTCCGATAGGAATATCAGGGGATCGAAAAACTGGATAGAGAATATATTCACTTTCAACAATTAAGTTAGAGGTAATAATTTGGTCCTGATTAATTCCAGGAATAACTCCAGAAAAATCGACATAATAAACTCCTTTAACATCATCAGGAGAACTAGACGAATATTTTTCTTTTAACCTTAGAGGTAATTTATCAAAAGTCAAAATGCCATTAGAAACAGTCTTAACTTTATTATTAGCATCTAAAATAGTATAGTTTCCTGGGGTAAGTGAAGCGCCATTTAAAACAATGCTTCCAATATTACCAGTTATGCGACCGCCGCCAGAAACCGAAGGGGCCATAATAAAACCATTTGCATCTTTATCAGCTTCAAAATTAGCACCACTACTAAAATGAAATGTAGAGGCAATGCTCGTCCCAAGAACTACTCTGCCAAAATTTAAAAATTGAGATGTGCCTTCGAAATAACTTTCCGTACCTCGAAAATCAATTCCATAAAGTCCCTTACCAGTAAAAAGATTTACACCCGAAGATAGTAAAGAAGTACCTATATTTCCCTGAAACACATAAAAACCTGCACCATTATTTGCATTAAGCTTATTCTCATTCAATTTAAGATTGGTCAGTTTTACTGATCCAGAAGAAGAAAACCCTGCACATTGATTAATTGTCAATGTCCGACCAAAACCATCAACACCACCGATTATAATATTATTTAATGTACCGAAATTTACCGCATCAGGTATATTCCCATTAAAAGCCGTACCGGCAGACATGGTCAAATTCGAACCGCTATTACCACTGGGACTTGTGTTTAGTTCAATGTCGCCATTTATCTCCAAATTTCCTTTTGCCGCACTAATATTAAAAGTTTTTACACCCGAAGTATCAGAAGTCGATGCAATTAAGTTCCCATTAATTTGAATAAAGGTACCTGCAGAAACATCGGCAAAAATACTTGTAGTTCCAAAAGTAACTGTATCCGCTCTTTTCACTTTTGATCCATCTATACCTCCCCCTACTGTAAACGTAGCAGGGTTGAAAGGTGCAACTGTTGAAATTCTTCCAGGCACACCAATTGAGACATTACCTGTATTTCTTAAGGTTGCAGATCCATTGATAAGAGTTTTATCTGCAAAAAAGTTTAAATTATATATCCCCTTAGTTACAGTAGGATCAATAAGGATATCTTTAAAAGGGAATACTGATCTGTCAAAGTTTAATTGGACTGAAGAATCTGCAATAAAATTTCCTCCCACAGTTAATGTATAAGGAGTAGTTTTATCAGGTATATATAAACTTGCATTAGTTCCGATATTTATGCTGCTAGAATTACCTATTGGGGCGCCAAAACTATAAATTTTAAAGTCGCCACCTACATCTACATTTTTATTAAAATTAGCGGTTGCATTAGCATTTTGAATTTCATTGAAATCTATACTTGCAACACTCACACCGGTGCTATTTAAATCACGGCTTGCTTCAAATTTCCCTGTATTGTAAACTCTAAGATTTCCGTCTAGATTAATTCCATTTACACTTACACTGCCGGCGGTAGTAATATACAAACTATTAGTACCGGCAGTAGAAGAAAAAGAAGTAGACGGATTATCGATACCTGTTATTCCGCCAGCAGGAATATATTGGCTTTTTGTTGCATCTGAGATAATATCAACTAAGCTTGCACTATCATTATTTCCCAACCGTAAATTTGTATTTAACACAAGTTCTGTATCGATTTGAATACTACCAGAACCAGTTGCAAGAAATTCAATTGGCCCACCATTTATAGCAATAGGCCTGTTATTACCAGATCGATGATCATAATCAAAGATATTAAAATATTGGCCTTCTCTTTGTTTATATTCATTAAGCGTATCTAAGGGCAAGGTGCTAAAATTTGCAATTGATGTCGTCGGGAACCCAGCTTTGGAATTCCCCGTAATACTTACCCATTGTTGGTAAACAATATCATCATTTTGGGAACTAATTATCCCGCTTAGTGTTAAGGCATTGTTGCCATTATCTTCTTCGTTATTTACATCAATCTTTTTGTTACCATAAAATTCAACTTGTACATTATTTCCATCTGGTAAAAACACTGGCAAAATTGCACTAAAATCTAATCCGTTAGGACCAACTATTAAAACATCAGAACTAAGTAATTGTTCGGTTTTAATTCCACCAAAATTCTTAGCCGTGCCCTTGCTAAAATCTAAAGTGTATACTCCACCCGCATTAGTTCCACCAAATGGGGCTCCACCACCAATTACACCTGCAACTGTTAAGACAGTCCCTGTTAATTCAACGCGTAATGTATCGGGTAAATCTGTTGTCGTTATATATAGAACTTGGCCAACTCCATGACCTGCCACCGCGGTAACCGCAGGGGTAATTCGGTTTTCAAGAGATTCAATAGATAATGGTTTATTAAGATGCGTTCTAGTTGCAGCCGGTTGTTTAGTTTTCTTAAACCAATTACGCAAGCCAAGTTTACTAAGGAAAGACATCTTAAGATCTCCTGATCGTTCATTAGGCTGCCAGGATTTCGTTCCATACGAAATTCCTGACCTGTCTCATGACAGTCCATGCCTTAATGATTAATTCGACTATGCGGATTATCTTCCCTAGAGAATTTATACGGGTGAAAATCGAAACCCTATCTGTAACACCGAATAAACGGAATATTATTCCCGAATGCTGCAATAAGAAAAGTCTTCGCAGATTAACAAGAAAGATAAAATAAAAGGTAAGTGGATTAATGTTGCTATAAATTGCCTTAATTTTAGGCAGATTTGATTAAACTTAGGCCTAAATAAAGAGACTGCAATATTATGCAGTCTCTTTTTATTTAACATTCATCTGATTTTGATTAAAGTTTCTTAATCAATTTCATTTCACCCTTCCTATTACCTATTAGGTATCGAAGGACGAGCGGCATAAATCGAAGTATTTAAGAACAAACCACCACTAAACAGGGAATCAATCGCAATAAAGGCATTGGTGGTATCCAAGGAATTATTGAAAATGTTAACTTGGGCAGCGCCACCGGGCCCTGCTGCTGCTGCAAAAACCTGTTTACCAGAAGAATTCATTGCGATACCCACCCTAGCACCACCTACAAAATTAGGCACGAAAGGTATTGCTGTTGGGTTAGCACCCGTTGAAAAGAAAGCTGCAACCTGGGTAGGAGTGCCAAAGCCGGTCCCTGCAATAATATCTGCTATCGCATCAGCATCTACATAACCTGCAGCAACAAAAACACCTGATGTAATGCTTGAATTAAAGGCAAAGAAGTTATCAACCATTTGGCCAAATTGGTTGAAGGATCTGATATTGGGGCCACCACCAAATCCCGAACCCGTTATAACCTCATCTCCCTTATAACCATCTCGATTGCCCGCAGCCACGGTAACCCCACCAGTAAAGGCAGGATCGTAGACAAAGAAATCCATCAAGGGCTTAGTAGCATTAACAAAATAATTAGCAGCACCATTGAAGACTTTAACCCTAGGGCCGCCGCCTGCGCCCGCACCAACAATAATATCTGCCAAGCCATCGCCATTGATATCGCCAGTGGAGATATTAACACCACCCATGAAGGTAGGTTCGAAAGCAAAGAAGCTTGCAACTTCAACGGGTTGGCCACCCTGAAGATTAAATACTTTAATATGAGGGCCACCACCAACGCCGGTACCAGTGATCAATTCATCAATACCATCGCCATTGACATCGCCCAATGCAACCCTAACTCCACCAGTGTAGGAAGGGCTGTAAGCAAAGAAGGAAAGGTTTGTGCCGTTAGTATAGTTAATTTGAACAACGGAACCGCCACCGTAATCAACGCCAATAACTTGGGATGCAGTGAAAGAACCGGGAGGGGGACTTGAAGCAGTACTGCCTGAAACGGTAAGAACAATATCATTCCCATCACCACCTGTGTAACTAATGGTGAAGGTGTTGGTAAAGCCATTAGAACTAATAGAGAAACTAGCACCTTGGGTAAGAGCAGTTCCGTTGAAGGTAAAATTACCAAGGGAGCTGGAACCACCACCAAGATTAACTATTGGAATCTGATTCCCAGCAGTCAAATTAGTATTAAGAACAATGACTAAGTTGGCATTATTGATACCAAAAGAACCACCACTAATAATCGTGGATTGCCCGAAGGTTCCAGGTGATACACCATTGATGGAAGTCGTGAAAGTATTACTAGCACCAAGAACCAATTGATTACCTACAGTTAGGTTTCCAAGAACAACGCCTGGGGAAAAAGTACCCCCAGCAGTAGGCAAAGAAACCGTAACGGAAGGGGTAAATGTATAGCCTGAGCCAGGATTTGTAATCGAGAAACCAACGATCTGGCCTACAAATGCACCAGTTCCCAGTATAGCAGTGGCAGTGGCGCGTGTGCCACCAGCAGGGGGTGCAGCAATAGTAACTGTTGGGGGAGAAACATAACCTGAACCTAGATTTGTTACATTAATCGAACGAATCTTACCTGCATTAGATCCGGTTCCAACCACAGCAATGGCTGTTGAGGTAGTTGCAGAAAGAACATTAAGAACTCTGCCTGTTCCGCTAAGAGTACCACCGTTCAAGGTAACAGTAGCATTGTTATAGAATGCACTGACTTGCAAAGTAGCTGGGGTGTTAACTCCATTAATGGTATTGGTGTTTACAACAAAATTACCTGTGAATTGTGGCGAGTTACCCGTAAGAACCAGAGTTCCCCCGCTATTCACTGTAACAATAGAATTACCAGATACAGAGGAAGTAAAGGAGTTATTAGAAGAGCTAAGGTAAAGTTGCAAATTATTAGTGATAGCCAAAGGCCTTTGGACAATAAGAGCACCTGCACTAACAATAATACCGCTAGCTTCAAGAGTTCCGGAATTATTAAAGGTTGCAGAACCAGTGAAGTTAGTGGTGCCTGAAAATTTAACCTTTCCACCATTAAGGAAATTTGTATTAGTGCTAAAAGTTACAATAGAATTAAAGAAGATGTCGTAATAACTTCTAGTGGTGGTAAAGGCATTGGAAATATTAGTACTTCCATTAAAAATTACTCTTCCATTGAGGTTGGAAGAACTAGTGGACTCGGGAAGAATAATTTTATTGGCATTGGTAACTTGGGAAGCGGAACTATTGAATTGAACAGCTACCAAATCAAGGAGATTAGTGTAATTAGCATTAACAATTTCAATGGAAGAAAGTGGGCTTACAAGACCAACATTTCCTAAAAAGATCACTCTGCCAGTAGTGTCGAGTGAAATACCACCCAAGCCATTAACATCATTTTGGAAAGTGATATCTACCAAGCTAGATGTTGAAACCGTATTTTTCGCAATAAACTTAGGTGTACCAGAAAGGCCTACAGGGCCAGCGAAACTAATACCTCCGACGGTAGTTGATATATCACCAGAAATCGAGGAAATACCAGCCCCAGTTTGTTGAAAACTACCCTGAATGCTCATATTTGCAATGCTTGTGGTAACAAATGAGCCGGTATTTTTAATAATCACATTTCCGAGAGTAATCACAGGATTTTGGAATACCACAGAACTAGCAGACGAAATGGTTTCCATGCTCAGACTGACGGAGCTTGTTCCAACAGGAATTGTACCACGAGTGGTGATAGCCCCGGAAAAATTGACCGCACCCTTTGCAGAATTAACTACCAAGGAGTTACCAACTACATTTCCAATCACACTAAAATTATTAGAATTGTTAATCTGAATATTCCCCATCGGGCTGATACCAAGACTGCCCCTTAGGAGAATATTTCCGCTTTGGAAAAGTTGCTGATTAAATTCCCCTGATGTCAAAGTAATCCCTTTAAATCCAACGGAATCGATTGAACTATTAAAAGTTATATTCCCAGAATTTGCAGAACTACTGGAGGAATCAACAATAAAATCCTGAACTTGAACAACGGGAGTATTAAAGAAAACGTTCCCGCCAGCGGAATTCAAATTAATACTACCCGAGAAAGTGGTTCCGATCGTTACCGCGCTCTGACCAATTTGATTAAAATTACCCCTAATATTTACATCACCTTGAAAAATAGCAGGCCCAGCATTGTTAATAGTGACCGAGTTGGATTTATTTGCCAAAACTGCGATACCTCTTGCAGAACCCGAAAGCACTAATGTTGGTGCATTAACATAACCGGTGCCCCCATTGGTAATACTAACCAGGGAAACAAACCCAGTAGCGGAAATAAATGCGCCGGCCCCATTTCCACCAAATCCGCTTGAAATTACACTTAAATTAGTCAGGTCTGTAAAACTAAAACCATCTGAAAGAATAGCAAGTGAAGCAATGCCGTTATTAACGACATCAACGCCGGTAACTTGCCCAATTGCAGACCCTATGATTTGATTATTGAACCCTCGTTGAACAATTTGAACAATTTGCTTCAAGGTATATCCGGAGCCACTGGATAAAATAACAGCACTGCTATTATTAATTCCAAGGTAAGCTAAAGCAGAAGCGCCAGTACCACCTCCGCCTGAAAAAGTCACACTAGGCGAAGTTGTATAACCATTTCCTGGATTATCAATTTTCACAGAACTAACTTGAGTATTAAAAAACTCCCGCGTGGTAACTTTACCTAAGCTAACTAAAGAACTGCTGGTTGAATTGGTAAGATCTAACCCAAAAACCGAGCCATCGGCCAAGGTTGTACCTGTGTAATGCTGAGGAGCAGTTAAATTAACCGTACCAGTAGCATTAAACTTAAGAGAAGCAGCATTAATACCTAGGTTGGTGGAGGTAGACTGCACCGAACTAAGAATATTCGTTGAAGCATCGATTGCACCCAAGGGATTAGCTGACCCAATCGAACCATTAAATGTTAAATTTCCGCCCGCAACAATCGTCAAAGAAGGCAACAAGGAAAGCGCACCGCCTTCGATTGCCCCCAGAGTAATATCAGATAATGTTGAGCTATAGGCATCTAGAAGCAAATTCTGATTTAGATAAGTTTTACTGGTAAAGGTAATGTCGAAATCAATCCCTGTTTGAATAGTTAAAGTCGATGGGTTGCCAAGATTGCCAATATAGACTTGGCCCGTTGGGCTAGTAAGATTGGCGATTGCAGTTGCACCAACGCCGCCGCCATCTACAAATGAAATAGTTGGGGCACTAGTATAACCGCTGCCAGAAGAAGTAAGGGTTACCGATTCAACAAAACCTGAAGCACTAATCGTACCCCCGATTCCCCGGCCAGTATTTGCATTAACAGTCAATCCAACTAAGCTACCACTGGTATAATTACCTGGGCTTAAAAGGGTTAGCCCAGTGATACCGCCATTTGCATCTACATTGGTGATTTGAGCATTTGCTGGAGTACCAGCAGACCCAACAAGAGTCACTAAATCGCCAACAACATAGCCTGAACCGGCGTTAGTAATTCCCGAATTTAAGGGGGTGGTTAACAATGTAACCGTAGGAGCGGATGTATAACCAAAACCAGGATCTGTAATAACATAACTAACAACCTGGCCTAACTTTGCCCCAGTACCTAGCACAGCAATTGGAGAAGCCGGTTTGCCTGAGGGAGTAACCGTAACGGTGGGAGGAGTGATATACTCAAGCCCAGGGTCAGTAATTTGATAACTTACAACCTGACCCTTCTGGGCCCCTGTACCTAATATAGCTATAGCTGTAGCAAGCCTTGAAGTTGCAGTTGGGCCTGTAGGGGCTGAAATTGTAACTGTAGGAACAGAAATATAATTTGCACCCGAAAACACGGGTACCAATGAAGCCACAGAAGCAGAACCGTTGACATTACTAATGGTTGCTACTGCTGTTGCTGCAGATGTTGGGGCACTAATTATGACAGTAGGCGCTACACTATACCCACTACCAGAATAAGAACTGCTTATTTGGGTCACAACAGAAAAAGTTGGAGGAACAACAGAAACAATAGGCGAGGTGTTATACCCAGAACCAGGATTGGTAATTTTATACTCTATCACCTGACCAACAGTTGCACCGGTACCCAATACTGCAATAGCAGTAGCCCCAGTTCCGCCACCACCAATTAAAGTAACTACAGGTGTAGAAATATAACCACCGCCAACCTCAACAGGAACAATTGTAGATAATTTTCCGCCCGCAATAATCGCAGTGCCAGTGGCAGTAAGAGGGGCAACAGTTGCAGTTGCAACCGCTTGGGTTTTAATAGCATTAATTCCAAGAGAAGCAGTACCAATTGCGCCAGAACCGCCCCCAGCAGAAATTACTACATTAGGAACGGAAGTATAATTAGATCCTGCATTAGTTAAAGTAATTCCGGAAAACAAAACACCTTGGGTAAAACTTCCACCAAGTTTAATATCATCATTAAGAATCAAAGCACCAGCATTGCTAATAGACACATTCGCGGCACTAGAAGTATTACCAATTTTTCCAAGCCTAATTGTAGAAGTAGGGGGCACAGTAACAAGAGTAAGCCCGGTACCAGTATAAATCTGGTCCTGGGTCATATTGATATCGCCATTTACCATCGCTTCAAAAGAACCAACCTTCAAGGTATTATTTACATTTAATTGTAAAGGATTGCTGGAAGTGGAAGAATTAACGCCGGTAAATTTTGTGGTTATGGAATTTAATGGTGCGGTAGCCCCAACTGCGCCTGTAAATACCAAAGAACCAGTGGTATTGATGCCAAGATCGTTGCCACCATTTAAAGTACTGTTAAAAGAAACACCAAAATTTTTGGTAGATTGAAGATTTGTATCAACTCCAAGAATAACAGGACTATTAAAAGTAATATCTGCATCGGAAATAATGTTTACCGGATTAATACCACCGAAATTAACAACAGCAATATTTGAAGAGGATAATTCTGCAAACAAACCATTAGTGATATTCGCATTAATATTTAATGCACCTTCATGTGCTAGATTAAGAACCGCACCAGTAATTAAATTAATATCACCATTTAAGGTAATATCACCAAGAGCGCCAGAATCAGTAGCAGTTGGATTTCTTTTAATTGAAGCAAGATTTAAACCAACAAGTGTGCTGTAATTTTGCAGCCCACTGAAAACTATATTGCCCGTTACACCGCCAGCAGTATTAAAGGAAGCTGCGTTTACATTAACTGGTACATCACTTCCATTAAAATAACCAATAACATTAAGTGCTGTAAGAGACTGAGTGGTAATTTCTCCAAGCCGAATTGAAGAACCAATATTGCCTTGGAAATTCAAACTTCCAAAAGATTTGACAGTTAAGTCAAAGTTTCCATCAATAGTGGATGCAAAAGTAACATCGGCCTTATTATTCCCAGTCGTAAGAAATGAATCTTGGATTAAAATGACAGGAGAATCAATATTGATAGAGCCCCCATTGGTTCGGATTACGTTACCCCCCATGCTAATATTAAAACCAGCAAGTAAAGTAACAGAACCTGAAGGGGTCAAATCGCTAGGATTAGAAGTTGCTAAATCCAAACTAAAACCAGACAAAGTAGTTGGAGGAGCAATAGTGACCGAAGGAGTAGAAGTATATCCAGAACCAGGATTAGTAATATTATAACCAACCACCTGCTGATTATTTAAACCTCCTAATACCGCTGTAGCAGTAGCACCCGTACCACCGCCACCAGAAATAATTACCGTTGGGGCGGAGGTATATCCGCTGCCAAATAAGGTGGGAGTTAGTGAAATTATAGTATTAGCAGATGCCCCTGAACCTAAAACGGGTATAGCCGATGCTGTAAGAACCATCGTGGATAAAACAGAAACAGGTGGTGAAAAAATAGAAATAGTGCTGGTCGGGGCATGGTTAGCAACAAGAAGAATATCCCCTGAACCAACCGACTGTATAATACCAGAACCAGTGATAATAATTTCGTTAAGATTTTGGACAGGATTATTATTGCTGGTTTTAAAGTTACCCGTACCAAAAACCCTAACTGTTCCATCAACGGTAAGAGTATCTTCATACTCCCCGCCTGAATAAGAACTGGTATCAACATCAACACCAAATGATGCTGCAGAATTAAGAAGAACCTTGGAATTTAAGTCTTGAAGAATAAACTTATCCTGCCCAACATTTCCAAGCAATTTAAGCCCAAGAATAATATTATTATTAAGACCAATAGAGGCTGTTTGGGTATTTCCGAACGAGACATTAAGATTACCTGAAGTAAAATCAGTTAATTGGATTGTATTGCCCGCACCCGCATCAATGGTAATGGAATTTGCAGTGGTATTGAAAATGGATAAAATTGTAGCATCAACATCAATTCCAGTGCTTGTAACCAAAACCTCAATAACACCACTATTATAATAAACATTAGCAGTAAAATTGTTACCTCCCGTTGTATCGCGAACAAAGGTTAGAACAACACTTTTACCTGCACCACCCGTATACGAAATCTTATAGGTAGCATTTCCTGCATAAAAAATATCCCCCTCATTGAGTGTGGAATATGTATTGGTTACAGGATCAGTCAATCCGGAGAATTTACCCGTCGAGGTGCCAGAAAGTTGATCCAATATTGTAAAAGATGTTCCCGGAGTCGCAGTTAAGCTTCCAAGAGTTGGAGATAATCTTGGCTCATTATTTGGACTACCCCGCAAGGAATATCCAGCTTTGGCAACAATTTGCGACAGGTTAAACCCAGCTCTATTTCCAATAATCACAGGAGAATAGGTGGATGATTTCGACGCTGTAACATTATCAAAAACAATAAGGTTGTTAAAAGTAAGAATTCCAACAGAAGCAAAACTAATCGTCGGGGCAGAGGTATATCCCGACCCTGGATTAGTAATAATGTAATCAACAACCTGACCAAATAGGGCACCTGTGCCTAGAATTGCAGTTGCTGTTGCCCCAGTACCGCCGCCACCAGAAATAATAACAGCAGGAGCAACGGTATAACCAAACCCAAAATCAATGGGAAGAATCGCAGAAAGCAGGCCAGTTCCTGGAGGAGCAGTAATTATTACAGTGGGAATGGAAACATACCCTAAACCTGGGTTAGTTATGATGTATCGAACAACTTGACCAGCAGTAGTGCCAGAACCTAGCACTGCAATTGCAGTAGCGCCAACCCCCCCTCCGCCAGAAATTGTAACGGTAGGTGGAGAAGTATAACCATAGCCCGTAACCACAGAAACTAAACCAGTAAGAATTCCACCTGCTACAGTAGCAACAGCTTGAGTACCCGTGACTAGGATAGCAGAAGCAGAAGGAAGCCCGGTACCAAACACTTGACCAGGGGTAAGATTACCTTGAAAAGTTGAATCACCGGTTACTGTTGCAATACCTGCAACAGTAGTGTTTTGGCCAAATGTAACACCATTATTGAAATTGAAAGTGTCGATTGGGTTATTGCCCAACAATACCTGCCCCGAGTTGTTAATAAAATCATTAGCACCGGCAAAAAAATTAGAAGAACCAAGGAACTGAATATTATAAAGACCAACATTTGCAGTAATACTAGAAGGGCTGTTTAAAAGACCAATACTACCATTAAAAATATATTGACCAACACTAAAGGTGTTTGGATCGTTTAAAGCCTCAAGAACCAAATTTTTAACTTGGATCGTGCTATTACCATTAAAGGTTTTTGCATCATTAACAGTAAATGTTCGATTTGGCCCTGTTACTGTTTGAACGGTAATATCGCCTTCAGGATCAGTTAATGTAACTGTAGGAGGGGAGGTATAACCAGAACCGGGATTAGTGATAGTAATGTTGGGAATTAACGAATCATAACCAGACCCTGGATTAATTATGTCAAAACTCCTAATTACTCCATTACGAACATTAGCGCTAGCGGTAGCTTGAATCCCACCATTGGGTGGTGCAGATATAATCACTTGGGGATTTTGTGGATAATTAGTGCCTCCAGAAACCACAGAAACAGCGGTGATAGTTCCAGCTGCCGCACCTGATCCAACAACAACAGTCGCAGTTGCGGTAACACCGGGATCAGTTACCGTTGCAATTTGACTGACCAAGTAACCTGAACCTGGAAAAGTTATAGTATAACTAGTAATTTGCCCGCCAACAATATTAGCCCTAGCTGTAGCGGTAAGTCCCGGCGGAGCAATTGTAACAGTAGGTACAGAAGTGTAACCGGCAGAACCAGTTATGTTAATGCCAACGACCTGCCCTGCTGTTCCAGCGGCGACTGTGCCTAATACTGCAGTAACAGTGGTAAACGTTCCTCCTCCACCAGTTAAGGTAACAAGAGGGCGAGAACTATAGTTTGAACCAACATTAGTTATACCTCCATTGAGTACAGTAAGATTATTAATAGTACCAGCAACAAGATTAATAGTCGCAGTAGCAGTAGCCTGAACACCTGGTGGTGGAATTGTTACTACAGGGCCGCCAAATCGATTAGTATAATTGGTTCCAAGTACCACAGGAGTAATGCTAGTAACTTGGCCATTACCTAAGGGACTTGGGCTGGAGACATTTGCAATAGCTTGTGCAGTGACACCTACTGGGGCAACAGTTGCAGTAGCTGAAGCAGGGACGAGATTTGAAATTGCAGTAGCCCCACTACCTCCACCACCAACAATATTAACAACAGGGTTTGCAGTGTATCCTATTCCTAAAGTAGTCAAAGGAATTGCCAAAACTTGCCCGTTTAAAATAGTAGGAACGCCCGCAACAGCTTTTGTTTTAAAACTTGGCGTTGCTACACCAGACCAAACCGTTAGGTTAGAACCATAAATGAAAGCTGAAGAACCAACTGTTATGGTTGGGGCTGCAGTATAACCAGAACCCGGATTAGTAATAGAGTAGGAAACCACCTGACCAGCGGTACCATTAGCGGCTGTCCCTAATACTGCTGTAGCCTGTGCCTTAGTACCACCAAGCGGGGGCATTGAAAAATCCACCGAAGGGGCAGAAGTATAGCCGCTGCCTAACACCTTGCGGGTGATGGAACCTACTGATGTGCCAACCAATGTACTTAAGGCAGTTGCATCAACTTGAACTGGATCAACTGTAATTATAGGAGTGAAAGTATAGCCAGAACCTGGATCAGTAATTATGTAAGAAACAACTTGGCCTACCTGTGCCCCTGAACCTAATACTGCCATAGCGGTAGCTTGAGTTCCACCAACTGAGGGCGCAGAAATTGTTACTACTGGCGCAGATGAATAGCCACTTCCCGATAAAATAGGGCTAATACTAGAAAGCTTTCCATTTCCTAGCAAAGCCAAGGCGGTTGCTGTTACCGTGGTATAATCTTCCATAGTGATATTTCCAGCCAAGGAAACATCACCACTTCTGGATTGTATGGTAAAGGTACGATCTTCCGTACCCAAGGGAACAGCGTTTGAAGCAGCCTTGACAAAAATATTTCGATTCGTGGAGACATCAAATGCAGCAACAATATCACTGAAAAGATTAAAAGGAGTAGCCGCAGTGGTAATAGAATCCGTAGATAAATTAAGAGCGTTAAAAAAGCCATTAGTAATCAACGAAGCGTTCAAAACTGTAGTAGAAGGAGCAACAGTAACAGCAGGAAGAGAAGTATAACCACAGCCAGAATCGGTGATATTATAACCAATCACCTGACCTGCTGTAGTCCCTGTCCCTAATACCGCAGTTGCACTTGCTGTACCAGGATCTGCAACAGTTACTATAGGAGTAGAAGTATATCCTAAACCCCCATTAGTAACCATATAACCAACAACCTGACCAGCGGTACCATTAGCCGCTGTCCCTAATACCGCGATTGCTGTGGCACCGGAACCACCACCACCGGTTATAGCAACCGTTGGGACCGATGTATAACCAAGGCCAAAACCATTAATAATTGAAGCAGTAACTAAAGGATTTAAGAAACTCGGAACTTGGGTAGCAGTAACCGGAGCAGGTAAAATTGAAGCAATACTTCCCACACTGTTTACTTGAGCAGCAGCATTTGCAGTAATTTGGTCGGGAGTAACAGTAACCGTAGGGGTAGATGTATAACCAGAGCCAGGATTAGTAACAATATAATTTGTAACCAATAAATTGGCGGTTGCAGTGGCACCTGCACCGCCACCGCCAGTAATTGTAACTGTAGGAACAGAAGTATAACCAGTACCAGGATTAGTAATAATATAACTAACCACCTGACCCGCTGTTGCCCCTGTTCCTAATATTGCTGAAGCTTTAGCCCCTACTCCACCACCACCAGTAATTGTTACCGTGGGAATAGAAGTATAACCTGAGCCAGTAGCATTAGGTTTAACACTAGAAACCGCTAAGACTGCTGAAGCTTTAGCCCCTACTCCACCACCACCAGTAATTGTTACCGCAGGAACCGAAGTATAATTACAGCCTAGGAAATTAGGGCTAAGGGAAGTTACGGTTCCAGTTGCAGCTCTAAACAAAGCAGTTGCAGTTGCAGCGGAAACTCTGGTAATGGTTACTGTTGGAACAGAAGTATACCCATTACCATTTGTTAAGGAGGTAAATTGTTGTTTAAGTTGGCCAGGGTTACTCGGATCTAGTTCTGCGGTGTAATCAGCACCAGAACCACCACCACCAGTAATTGTCACAATAGGTACTGTATTATACCCACTGCCAGAATTGACAACACCAACTGAAGTTACCTGACCAACAGATCCCCCTGTTCCTACTACTGCTAAAGCAACAGCAGAAACATTGGCCCCGCTAATAATAACACTTGGAGGCGAAACATAACCATCACCAGATAAAACAGGAATAATCGTAGTGACAGTATCAGTATTAACTGTTGATATTTGCGAGTAAGCACCTGCTCCGGAACCACCACCCCCACTAACTATTACTGTCGGGGCGGATAAATAACCAGAACCAGGATTAGTAATAATATAGCCAACGACCTGCCCTGCTGTATTAGCGGCGAATGTGCCTAATACTGCTGTAGCTTGAGCACCAGAACCGCCACCACCAGTAATATTTACGGTGGGAATAGAAGTATAACCAGTTCCGACCTGAGGCGTTAATACTGCATCAGCTTGAGCAAGAGAACCACCACCGCCGATAATATTTACGGTGGGCTTCGATGTATAGCCCGATCCTCCAGAAGTGACCCTATATGTAATATTTCCAGTCGGTTGGAGAGTTGCAATCGCAGTTGCACCCAAACCGCCACCGCCGGTAATTATGACCGTAGGGTCGGAAGTATAACCAGTACCAGGGATAGTTTCAGTAATTTTACTAACAACACTATCCGTAACAACCGATGAAACAATTCCTGTACCTAAAACTGAAGCGCCAGTTGCAGTTGAGTACTGGGTATTAGAATTAGTGCCCAAGGTGAAAGCACCTAAATTATTAATATTTACATCTTCCCCAATGGTAACATTCTGGCCCAGAATACTTACATCGTATTTACCTGCATCAGGGGGGGCAATCGTTACTGTTGGGTCAGAAGTATAACCCGTTCCGCCAGAGGAAACCGTAATGGAATTGATACCGCCACTGTTGTTGATGGTGGCAATAGCCACGGCCCCGCTACCCCCGCCTCCGACAAGCTGCACTGAAGGGGCAATTGTATAGCCAGTTCCGGGATTTATAACTGTAATTGCAGTAACTACACCACCAACAACTAATGGGATTGCATTGGCAGTTGTAGGAATATTAGCGTTAAAATTACATTGAACATTAAAGACTAACCCAGTAGTACCCAGATCTAAAGCGTTTTTGTTTATATAAAGTTGAGCGCCAGGCTGAGTTGCGTTTCCTAAATTATTAATTGTAAAATCATTTTTGGTATTAACATTTTTATTAAAAGCTATAACTGTTGAATTTTTATTTGTATTACTAGTAATATTTATCCCATAATCAGCAGTAACATCCCCATTTGCGGTAAAATTATTAGTATCTAATATATCCAATTTATTAACATCAAGAGACCCCTCAAAATAAACATCGCCTTGGGTTTGTATTTCTAGATCAAGCCCCCCAGTAGCATTAAAAAAGGTACCTCCCGTTATTGAAACAGCAAGTGGATACAATGAACTATTAGCTGCAATCGATTTAATTAATACCTTATCAATTAGGTTTTGAGCCCGCAGAGTCAATTTACCTGAGCTATTATCTAATGGATTATTAATAACAATCCTATTTCCATCACCAGAAGCCTCTATATTAATAGGGCTATTGCCTCCTTGTAAAGGTACTGGATCGATTAACCGATTATTTAATGTAATTGTGCCAGTTACACTGCTGTTCACGCTACCACTAGGTAGCAAAAAGAGATTTGGATCTGTAATAAGCAAAGACCCTTGAGACGCCCTTAAAGTGAGAAGATTATCTCCAATATCACCATTATCAATGGTACTAAAATTAATAATATTTAAATCTGAGTTATAAGAAGAAACTATACCGCCAGCATATAAAGTATTAATTCCGGAAAGCGCAGGGATTGTTTGAGTAAAAGAATCGCCATTTAAATTAACAATTACGGATGTGCTTGTAAGAATAGGAGCAAGGGTTGTAAAATCAAGGCCGGTGGTAGCAAAACCACTAATAGGATTAAAGCCTATGCTTAAAACATCATTGCCACCTCCCATTTCGACGGTTAAATTATTAAAAATATCAGCAGCATCTGGATTTGCTAAATTAATGGTTAGTTGATCATATAAAACATTATTTGCACCAATTACGGCAGGCGAACGATTAGAAGCTGAATTAAAAGCATTTCCCGTTAAATTACGCCCTAAAGCACTTGGTTCAGCAATATTAAGGACATTACCATTAAGCCAAATAAAAGTATTATCAACACCACTTGTTCCTGTAACAAATAGCGTGCCACAAACATTTGAAACAACTGTTGGGGTTAACCTAATTTCAAGAGGTTCTATTTGAAGAGTTCTTAAAGCAGTTGGCTTATTTCTATTTTTAATAACAGAGCCAAAGATAGTTTTAACTAATTTCTTCATCCAAAGAGGCTTCATCGTGTGATCTCCTGATCTCTTAGCGGCTACCAGACTTCGTTTCATACGAAAATCTTATCTTGTGTCCTTTAAGACCATGCCGTACTCAATAAATCGACTCATACAATTTTGTTTGTTAGGGATTTAACCTTAGCTGAAAGTTAAAATTTAGTTGTGCAAAGGATTAAAAGGAATGCAATAAAAAGGTGATAAAATCATTAAAGGCTGCACCAGAAAAACTGGTACAGCCTAAAAATGTTAATTTTGATTAAAGTATCGTAGAGTTAGCAAAAAGACCAAAGGTAATATTAGGATTTGTAGCAAAAAATGAGTCTACCTGATTAAAATTCGTGTTGTACAGGTTTACTTGAGGCCCACCACCAGGGCCTGCAGCAGCCATTAGGTAATTTGGGGTAGTTCCCTTAATACTACTAGAAGAAATACCAACCCTTACCCCGCCAGTAAAATTACCAAAAGGATTTAAGTAATAAAATCCGCCCGTACCAAAAGCAACTGCTACGGTAGCTTTAGTACCCGGTCCCGTACCTACGAAAATGTCATCATAATTCGAAGAATTAGTTGTAAAACTTCCCCCTGCAACATAAATGCCACCGGTAAAGAGGGGGTCGAATGCAAAGAAGTTTTGAAAAACAATAGGGTTGAATGCACCCTGGGGAGTTTGTTGAAGCTGAAATACGGTAACATTAGGGCCGCCACCAAACCCTGCACCTGTTACGATTTCATCTAAACCATCACCAGTGCGATCAGCGGCAGCTACCGTAATGCCACCGGCAAATTCGGGGGCATAGGCAAAGAAAGTGGTCATAACCGTATTGCCATTAATTGAAAAATTTTGGCTTCCAGCATAAGCACTAACTCTAGGGCCGCCACCAGGGCCTGCACCTACGATAATATCACCAAACCCATCGTTATTCAAATTGCCCACAGCAATGTATAAACCACCAAAGAACGCAGCTTCAAAAACAAAGAAATCAGCAACTTGAATCGGAGTACCGCTTACTAAATTAAATATCTTAATATTCGGGCCGCCACCAACACCGGGAGCAGTAATTAGATCCACATTCCCATCGCCATTGATATCGCCCATAGCGACACGAACGCCACCCCTGAAATTCTGATCATATGCGAAGAAAGAACTGGTATGACCATCAGCATAATTAACCGTAACTAAAGGGCCACCGCCTGCATCAATACCAGTAGCAAAAGTTTGTTTAATACCTGGAACATTGACAGGGGTTGGGGGCAAAATAGTAATGATATTAATAACTTTAAGGGTTACATCATTTCCTGACCCACCTTTATAAGAAACGGTAAAGGTGATATTTCCAGAAGTATAACTAGATCCTTCAGGAAGGTTTATAAATGTACCAGAAACAACATCGGTGCCATCATTTTGAATGATTGTGTAGGTAGTTCCAAGAGTAATAAAATTACCCGTAGTAACAGAAAGGGTAGCATTATTAAGTGAAACTGTGCCATTAACTAAAACCTTATCATTAACACC